>QWCK01001249.1_pt1 | contig 172865 bp, 130 predicted proteins | sample 1972571 | NCBI WGS metagenome assembly QWCK01 (sample SAMN09866710, study PRJNA288562) | Human gut metagenome isolate term2_stool, whole genome shotgun sequencing... | isolation source: gut | host: Homo sapiens | place: USA: California
ACCCTAAGGGAGCTCTATTAAAGTTACCCTTTTTTACCACCGATATGAAAAAGAAATTTTTTACTAATTTATGGTTGACTTTTCATAGCTGGTCTCCTCACTCATTATTTTCTTCGATAATCTGTTCGATCACGTCCATGTAGTCCGCGCAATACTTTTCATACACGCCCATGACCGCCTCCTGAAAACGCTTTTTTTCTGCCGCAGAAAGTTCTACCACTTCCACACCCTGTTTCAAAGCGATCTCCTTAGAATCCGCCTCACGTTCTTTCCACAACTTTCTCTCATACAGCGCAGATTCTTTTGCGCACTCTAAGATCATCTGACGGTCATCTTCCGAAAGCTTGTTCCATGTATGTTTCGAACAGATCTGCATCTCCGGTATCCGGTTGTGTTCATCAACTGTATAATATTTCGCCACCTCATAATGATTCATCGCTTCATAAGAAGGCCAGTTATTCTCCGCCCCGTCCACCGTTCCGCGCTCTAATGCGGAATAAACATCCGCATAGGGAATCGGCAGTGCCGTCGCGCCAAGTGCCTCCACCATATCGACCATCACCTCCGATTCCTGCACACGGATACGCATACCTGCCATATCCTCAAGACAGGTGATCGGCTTTTTAGAATTATAAAAATTTCCTGCTCCCGCATCATACCAGGAAAGGCCAATCAGTTCGCTTTTACTCACTTTCTCCAAAAAGTCACTACCGATCCTGCCATCTAACACTTTCCACATATGATCCGAATCAGAATACAGATATGGCATCTGCAAAACGTTTAATTCCGGTATGTACTCTGCTAACTGCGACAGGGAAACCCTTGCAAAATCAATGCCTCCATACTGCATCTGTGCGATCACACCGCTCTCTGCACCAAGTTTCCCTCCTGCCTGAACTAAAATCTTTATTCTTCCGCTGCTCTCCTTCTCCACCAGCTCGGCAAACTTTTTTGCCCCAAGTGTTGTCGGATAATCCTCCGTCTGGTTCTCCGCATAGGACAGGACAAATTCGGGAGCTCTCACGCTGCGCAGCCTGTGATACAGAAAAAATCCAGCGGTCAAAACCACTGCCGCAAACAAAATCAAGATTCGTCTTTTTTTCATTTATCCCAATCCTCCGGCAGTGTTCCCTGTGTTCATCTGTTTTAAAATCTCCATGCGGTATTCCGTAGGAGTACTTCCCATGGCACGCTTAAATACTTTTGCAAAATAATTTGAATCCCGGTATCCCACATTTACGCTGATATCTTTTACATTGATACGGACATCGGCAAGAAGCTGCTTTGCCCTCTCCAGCCGGTACTCAGTCAGATATCCAATGAAACTTTTATCAAAACACTGTTTGAATATTTTGCAGAAATATGCGTCTGAATAATTCATCTCCTCTGCTACACTCTGTAAAGAAATATCTTCTTTATAGTGCATGTCAATATACTGTCTGATATTTTCTGCCACAGCGCTCATCCTGACATTGCCATTTTCCAGTTCTGCATCCTTCTTTTTTTCCTGCATATCCACAGGCTTTTCCCGGACATTTTTCTGCGATCCATCTGCCTTTTCCTCAAGCAGCCGTATTGCTTCCTCAAGCACCGCCACCAGTTCTTCCTCAGTCCCTGGTTTCAGCAGATAATCCAGTGCATGTACGGAGATCGCACGTTTTGCATAACTGAATTCATCAAATGCAGTCAGAAAAATAATGCTGCAATCCCTGTCTTCCTCCCGGATCTGCTCCGCTGCCTCCAAACCATTCACACCCGGCATCTCAATGTCAAGCAGCGCGATCTTACAATCTTTTTCTGTAAAAAACTTTGCCGCCTCCCTGCCGTTTACGGCTTCCACAACTTCTAACTGTCCGGAAAAATATTTTTTTATCGTTCTCCCCACAATCATTCTCTCTATCGGCTCATCGTCCGCCACCAACACACGGTACATCATGCTCCCCCACTTCCTTATGTCTGATCTGTATTTTTACCACAGTCCCCACATCTTTTTTACTGTAGATTTCTACATTTCCATCCTGATACATTGCACGGATCCGCCGGAAAATATTGCCAAGGCCAATACCTGTCTTTCCATCTTCTTTTTCCAGTTCTCCCCGCAGATGCATAAGTGCTGCTTCGTCCATTCCAAGCCCGTTATCCCCAATGGTAATAAACGTAAATCCATCTTTCTGCCAGATATGTACCCGGACAGTCCCACCTTCTTCTTTTTTCGAAAGTCCATGAATGATGGCATTTTCCACCAGCGGCTGAAATGTAAATGCCGGAACAATGACTTTATCTGCATCCACGCTGCAATCCTTTCGGTATGTGATTCTGTCTCCGAAACGCATCTGCTGCAGATACATATAATCTTCCATAATTTTTAATTCCTGTGACAGGCACACCTCCGTGTCCTGATTTTTCAGGTTATAGCGGAAAAGTGCCGACAATGCACGGATCATTTTTTCAGTAGTTTCCGCTTCCTCAAGGCTTGCCATTCCACCGATGACATTTAAGGTATTGAACAGGAAATGCGGATTGATCTGGCTTTTTAGAAGTTCAAGCTTTGTCATCTCCAGACGCTTTTCCGTCTCTAACTTTTCAAGCTCCTCCTCATGCAAAAGATCTAAGGTCTTTCTTTTTTCCTCCAGTGCCTGAATGTACTCTCCTGTGGCGTATTTCATTTTATTGAACGCCCGGACCAGTTCACCAAGCTCATCCTTGTTGTCCACCTCAACATCCCTGATAAAGAAATCATTTGCAGCAATTTTCTGTGATGCATGTACCAGTTTAAAAATCGGTGCCATGATCGTTTCTTTCATCAGTGCCGCCATCTCTGCAATTCCAAAAAGAAGCAGGATTCCTGCAAAAATTACCACCAGCGGAACACTGATCAGTGTCGGAACTTTTTTCTGGTACGAAACATCTCCCTCCTCGATCGTATAATTCATAAGTGTTCCGGCATAATCTTTTAAGTAGTCCTGCATGTCATAAACTTCATACAGCCTGCTGACATAATCTGTCACATTATCTTCCATGGACAGGATTGCATCTCTTTTAGTGCAATAAACTTCATAGCTGCTGCGGATCGACCATGTTTTTGCATAGCGGAGTTCCCCGATCCTGCGATACTGGAATGGCAGATCATAAACCGCATGTTTTGTACGTTTCATGGAACGCTCTAACGCTTCTTTTTTCTCCGTATCCGGATTTCTCATATAGCTTTCAAACAGTGTGCTCTCCTGCTCTAATGCCTGGATCAGTTCACTGCACTTTGCATTGTCCTGCAAAATACCATTAAAATCGGTCAGTGAAAACCGGACAACCCAGACATTAAAAACAACGGAAAGCAGGATGGCCACACAGACCATCCCGGTAAACACTGCTATTTTCTTTTGAATGGTAAGCTCCTGCCACCACTTTTTTATCCTTTTCTTCAAGCTGTTTGTCCCATCCTGCTTCTTTCTCCATTTAGCTGTCTGATCTGCCAGCCCGCATACACTAATTCGTCTCTGCGATCCTTTCTTTTGCAAATGCAAAAAATGGTTCTTTCTGTGCTCCCAAAATACGGTTTGTAAGCATATATCCATGTCTTGCATCGGAAAAAACGATCATCATGCCAGGCTCGTTTGCCACCCGCAGCTTTTTCCATCCAATGCTTTCCTTTTCTTTCCCCACAGTCACATGGAGTCCCGCATCGTCAAAGGAAAGTTCTACATCTTTCGGCATCGTTTTTGCCTGCCCTTTGGCTTTCAGATAGATCGCGATCGGCTGGATCACCGGAAACAGCAGACATCCAAAGAGCATCAGCATCTGCATCAGATCCCCTGAGGTACGGAAAAATTTTGCTGTAAATAAAATCATCGCCACCGTAAAGACCATGTTGCAGACTCCCGCCACCGAACGATATGTCCGGCTCATTGTCAGTTTCCAGAAATCTCCTGCGGTCACTTCGCTCTTAAATTGATATGTCATGCCATTTCCTCCCGTAATTCTAAAATCATCCGCCGTAGCCGCCAAATACTCTCGGTAACAGAAGGCTTACTTCCGGAATGAATGTAAGTAACATTAATACAATGATCATACAGATATAGAATGGAAGTGTTGCCTTTACGACACGTTCCATTTTTACACCGCTGACTGCGGAACCGATAAATAATACGGATCCAACCGGTGGTGTCAAAAGACCGATACCACAGTTTAATACCATGATGATACCGAACTGTACCGGATCAATGCCGATTGATGTTGCGATCGGAAGTAAGATCGGTGTTGCGATCAGGATAATCGGTGCCATATCCATGATACAGCCAAGGAACAGAAGAATCAAGTCAATTAAAAGTGCAATCACGATCGGGTTTGTTGAAAATCCTACGATCGCATTTGCTACCATATCCGGTACATGTAATGTGGTAAGGCAGTAACCGAAAATACTCGAAGTAGAAATCAGGATCAATACGATCGATAAGGTATCGATACACTGTTCTAAACATTTCCATACACCTTTCCAGTCAAGTCCTTTGTAAATATATACACTGACAATCAGGCTGTAAAATACAGCGATTGCTGCGGACTCTGTTGCGGTGAACCATCCGGCAACTACACCGATAACTACGATAACAACCGCTGCAAGTGCCCAGATAGAAATACCAATCTGCTTCAATAATCCCTTAAAGCTGAACTTATCTCCCTTTGGATAATGTTTCTTCTTTGAGATAATGTAAGAACCTACCATCAGGGAAACTGCAAGTAAAGCACCCGGCAGATATCCTGCAAGGAATAAACTTCCTACGGAAATACCACCTGCTGACATTGCATAGATAACCATGTTGTGGCTTGGCGGAACCAAAAGTCCCTCACAGGAAGAAGTAATGGTAACTGCGGTAGAAAAATCATCATCATATCCCTGATCTACCATCATTGGGATCATGATACTTCCGATAGAAGCAGTATCAGCAGATGCAGAACCGGAAATTCCACCGAAAAAATAAGATGCTACGATATTTACCATTGCCATACCACCGGTCATCCAACCGACGCAGGCATTGGCAAGTGCAATCAGTTTTTCTGATATACCACCGGTACCCATCAGTACACCCATCGTGATAAAGAACGGCACTGCCATCAGACTGAAAGAACTGATTCCTTTTACCATCTGCTGACAGATCGTGGTAAGCGGCAATCCCTGTGTCAGTAAACAAAGTAATGATGACAATGCAACTGCATATGCAATCGGAAATCTAAGGAGTATCATTACTAAAAAGCTGATCAGCAATACTGTGATTGCAATTCCTTGTGCGCTCATTATTTTTCCTCCTTTACAAAAATTCCTTTGATATGGTTATAAACTGCTTCAATCTCAAATACCACCATTGCAATTCCTGCAAGTGGGATTGGGAAATACATCCAGAATTTTGAAACACTTGGCATACTTACATAATTTCCTTTTGCACCGATCTGGACTGCATAGGAAAATCCTACTGTAATCATTACCACACCAAGGATTAATACTGCCACATCTGCTAAAATATCCAGTGCACGGATCACGGATTTTGGCAGATACTGGTCAAATGCCGTCATACGGATATGTGCATTTCTTCTGATTGCAAGTGCTGCGGACAATACTGCCATGTAGGACATCAGTGTCAGAACGACTTCCTCGCTCCATGCCGGATCCGGCACAAACGGAACGTATCTTCCGACAACGCAGACGCTTGTGATCACAAGATCTGCCGTCAGCAATAATTTACATATGAATAAAACGATCTTATATGTAATGTCATATGCCGGTTTTATTTTATCAACGGTCTGAAAAAATTTTGGCATAAACTCATCTTCCTCCTTTAAAAATAGCCATCTTTAGAAAAGGAGCACAGAGAGCAGGTATTCTCTCTGTGCTCCTTTGATACATCAGTCTTTTAGTTTGCCATATCAAGAATCTGCTGATATAACTCTTTGTTATCTTTTGTTGCCTCTTCGATCACATCTTTACATGCATCCTGCCATGGTGTGATATCCTCTACTTCAACAACGTTGCATCCATCTGCTTTTAACTCGTCTAAGATCTTGTTTTCTGTCTCCTCAGAGATCTTGCGGTTGTACTGGGAAGCGTACTCACCAGCTTCTGTTAATACATCCTGCTGTTCCGGTGTTAATTTATCCCATGCCTCATCTGTGATAACTACCTGAATTGCTCCTAATGTATGTCCATCTAATATCAGGTTGTTTGCAACTTCCGGGAATGCATTTGCCTGATAGTTTGCGATCGGCTGCTCTGCTGCATCAACAACACCTGTCTGTAATGCGGAGTATAACTCACCCATAGCAACAACGGTCGGGTTTGCTCCAAGTGCCTCAACCATGCCCGTCATGATCGGGTCATTTGATACACGGATCTTCATGCCTGCAAGATCTTCCATTCCGGAAACCGGTTTTACGGTAAAGAAATGACGGAAACCTTCCTCTCCGTAGAACAGTCCGCGGATACCGCTTCCATTCTCATGCGGCTCAAGTAAAAATTCCTGTGCCAGATCTGATGTAGCGAAATTCCAGAAATGATCTCTGTTTACGAATGTGAACGGTACAGATAAAAGACTGGATTTTTCTCCGCCGTAGCTTGTCAGTGCGAATGCAGAGATACGTGCCATATCGATCGTACCGCCGCCGCCAAGCATGGTATCTAAGACATCTGACTCAGCTCCTAATACACCGTTTGCCTGAATATCGATCGTGATGCTTCCGCCGGAAAGCTCTTCGACTTTGTCTTTGAAAGCGGTTGCTGTCTGTCCAACGATGGTTCCCTCTAACGGGTTAACCTCTGCATAAACCAGTGTGACCGCCGGTCCGACCGGTTCTGTTGCGCTGTCCCCTGAGGATGCTGCCTCAGTTGTTGTTTCTGCTTCTGCTGCATCTGATGTTGCGGACGCATTAGATGTTGATGCTGCATTTGTTGTTCCGCCGCTGTTTCCACCTGTATTTGGTGACTGTAAGCCACACGCTGTCATGGAAAATACCATTGCTGCACATACGATTGCGGATAAAACTTTTTTCTTCATAAGAAACCCTCCTGTAATTGGTTAATTTGTTTGCTGCGCTGCCCCTCTTTGCCGCTGCAACTTTATGATTTAATTATAGGCAGAATCTTGTACAAAGAAAACCGTATTATTTTTGTATTGTTAGCACATTCTTAACATTTTTTAGATTTTATTAATATTTTCTTGATATTTTTGTACAGTATGTAGATATTTTTTTGCTTTTTTATATGTGAAACTAAACAAAATCCTATACATCATCATTTCTTCTCATCCAAAAGCATCACACCCTCCGCCGGATTATGGTCGATTGCACCAGCTATCGGTGATGCAACACCTTTTGCCCAGTGCCATGCAAGCGCGATCTGCTGCATTTTCACACCGTGACGTTCCGAAAGTTCATGCACTCTTGTGACGATAATCTGTCTGGATTGAAATATACCTTAGAGGCGCTTACAACTTTGTCACGGGCAATATTCTTTTTGAGCGCCTGTCCTGAATATTCCTCGCGCGTTCCTGCGGAATATCCGTTTGCCGTACTAAAAAAGCATTACCACAAGTCCTAAAATAACCAGTATCACACCCGTTGCACGGTTTAAGGTCTTCGGCGTTGCTTTGTTGGCAAAAACAGCCGCGATTCTCGCCCAGATCAGGGTAAATACAACACACAAAATCAATACGGTCCAGTCCGGTGCACCACCGATTGCAAAGTGCGAAGCCGCTCCGGTAAGTGCCGTAAAGGTCATGATAAACACACTCGTTCCAACGGCTGTCTTTAATTCATATCCAAGCACAGAGGTCAGGATCAGAAGCATCATCATGCCGCCGCCCGCACCGACAAAACCACAGATAAATCCTATGAGGACACCGCATATAACAGACTGCACTGCCCGCTTCTCCGCCGACACTCCCTGCATCGCCTCTTTTGTGGTCATGACCGGGCGCACGATAAATTTAATTCCTAAAAGGAATGTCATAAAGACTGAAAAGTTCCCCATGGCCGCAGATGGGACCAGACTTGACACATAGCTTCCAAAAACGGTAAATAAAAGTACGCTCACCATCATGATGATACCGTTTCGGATATCGAGATTTTTATTTTTTCCGTATGTATACGCCGACACCGCACTTGCAAGAACGTCCGAGGATAATGCGATTCCCACCGCCATATACGGATCCATCCCTAGAAATGTGATCAGCATTGGACTGATGACCGCCGCGGCGCTCATTCCCGCAAAACCGGTTCCAAGCCCTGCCCCCATACCTGCAAAAAAAGTAACGATTATTGTAAGTAACATGTTCATGTCAGTGCTCCCCTTTCAGCATTTCATCCAGATTCTTTTCCATCTGGTTGAGGATCTCTGCCATCTTTTTCCGTTTCTCCTCATCCACGCCAGACAGTATCTGTTCCACAAAATCCTGCTGCAGTTTTTTCCCGTTTTCGATCACAGGCTCTGCTTTTTTCGTGCAGATCAGCTCGACTTTTCTCCGATCACCCTCCACTGCTTTCCTCTCAAGGTATCCATCCCGCACCAACTTCTCAACATTGACAGAGACAAGGTTCGCCTTTATTTTCCGTACTTCCACAATATCACTCGCCGTTTTATAATCCGGGTTATTTGCCAGAAACATCAGTATATCAAACGCAGTCTGTGGCAGTTTCAGTTCCCTGCAGAGTGTCTTGCAGGTTGCACTGTACGCCAGTGACATTTTGTGGGCAAATTCAATACTCATATTTATCATGATCCGCCTCCATTTACTTCTTTTTTGTATTGTTCATTTTTGAAGTAATTATATAGCATTTTTCCAAAATGTCAAGACTGGATTTTTCTCTCTTAATCTTCCTCCCTTGTGATATTTCTCACCCAGATATACTTTTTATAATGCAGATAAACCGCCGGTATCTTCACGATCTCATCCAGATTGACAATGCAGTATACCACCATGACAGGGATTTTTAATGCAAGCGCTTCCAGAAATCCTTTGTGAGCAGCCGGTCTGCGGGAACAAACTACGTTTTCAGATTTGAATCACCCTGCCGGTCGTCGCATTCACCCTGTGCGAGATGGAGATCACCGTCCGATTCTCACTTACCCGCTTTAATGCCTGCAAAACTTCTTTTTCGGTCTGTGCATCCAGGTTTGCCGTGATCTCATCTAAAAGGAGCAGTTTCGGCTTTGCCGCCGCTGCACGGGCGATCGACAATAGCTGCCACTGTCCCTGTGAAAAGATTTCATCGGAACATGGCGTATCGTACCCGTTTTCCAGACTCATGATCGTATCCGAAAGCCCTGTCATCTGTGCCGCCGCACGGACATCCTCCATAGTGATCGACGGATCGTACAGCGTGATCTGCTCTTTTACCGTTCCCGGAACCATATGAAAAGCCTGCTCCACATAGCCAAAAAGATGCCGTTTCTCTGCATCCGGGATATCTTGTGCCGGAACTCCCTGTATCAGCACGCTGCCCTCCTTTGGCTCATAAAGTCCCAGCAGCAGCTTGAATATCGTACTTTTGCCTGCGCCGGTGCGACCGGAAAGTGTAACCTGTTCTCCTTCTTTTACCTGAAAACTGAGACCATTTAGCACATTTTGTTCTTCGTAGGCAAATGTCACATTCTGAAATTCCACAAATACGTTATCTTTCTTTTGTGTACTCTCTTTTCTGTAATCAGTCTTTTCCGGTAATTCTTCCAGACTGAAAAATTCATTGATCCTGTGCACGCCCGCCACAGCAGACTGTATGGTCTGGATCTCCATTCCAAGGCTCTCCACCGGGGAAAAGATCTGCGAAATATAGTTCATGACAGCGACCGCCGTACCAGCCGACATTCCAAACAGACTTAATACATTCGCATTGCCGGAAGCCGAAAAAAGCATGACAACCGCCACAACCACCGCATTCAGGATCAGAATGACTGGTGAATAGACTGCATCATAAAAATTTGTCTGCTCCATCGCCCGGTAGCTCTCGCCGATGCAGGTATCATAACGCTCTGCCATATAGTTTTCTTTGCCGAGACTCCGGATCGTTCTGATGTTGTGAAGCGTCTGCGGAACATGGCCCAGGGCACGGCTGACAGCACGGCGGTTTTCGATCTGCGCGGTCAGCATATTTTTCTGCACGATGCGCGTAAACCAGAACAGAAACGGCAGCAACACCAAAAGCACAATGGCAAGCCCCTTGTTCCGAAACCAGATGACGGCAAGAATACTGACGATCTTGCATGCATCGGAAAACATGCTGATAATGCCTGATGTAAACAGGTTTTCCACCGTATCAACATCCCCGACGAACCGGGAAACCACTGACCCCGGCTCCTGATGTGTCAGTGCATCTGCCGTCAGATCCGTATATTTATCCATCAGGCTGCTTCGTAGTGCGTGCGTGATTTTCTGCCCGAACACAATCAGCAGTCCTTCCCTTGAACTTTCCAGTGCCCCCATGAGCAGTGTAAATCCAAAATATGCCAAGATCAGATAAAATGATACCACATTTCCCGTCGTCATGGTATCTATAATAGTTCCAAGAATGAGCGGTGGAAGAAGCGCTGTCAGGATTGCACCGGCCACTGCACACACGATCCCGGCGGAAAGCCACTTCTGTTTTTTTATCGTCCGCCACATGACACTGCCTACATTTTTACTGCTATGCGTCCCGCTGTTCAATTTGCTGCACGTCCCGCTATGCATTATTCTGCACGCCCCCTTTCTTTTCTGCCTTGTTCTGTTTCAGCACATTTTCCTGCATTTACTTTCTCCGCCGTACTTCCCTTCGTCTGCTCCTCATAAAGTCTTGCATATTCCGGGTATTTTTCCATGATCTCCTCATGTGTGCCGACCGCCGCATGCCCATGCTCCATCCAGATCACCTGATCCATTTCCGGGAAAAGATAGAGTCTGTGGGATAACAGGATCACGATGCTGTCTGACGTCATCGCCTTTAAATTGGTATATACTTCCTGTTCCGTATTCCGGTCAAGTGCGGAGAAAGGATCATCTAAGATCAGCACCGGTCTTTTATGGCACAAAGTTCTCGCAAGTGCAAGACGCTTTGCCTGACCACCGGAAAGTCTGACTCCTCCACTTCCCACAACCGTGTCAGGTCCCTGTTCCATCTCTGCAACTTCTCTATCAAAACATACTGCTTTCAAATAAGTTTCTGTATCCTCATTTTCTCCCATCAGAATATTGTTTTTTATACTGTCATCAAATAATTCCGGGTCGTGTCCTAAATAACCAATGGTTCCGGTCAACACACTATTTCCCATCTCGTTTAACTCTCTGCCTGCAAAACGGATACTTCCCTGATAAGGATATTCGCACAGAAATGTCTTTCCAAACGTAGACTTGCCGGACGCAACGGCACCGGTAACACCAATGATCTGTCCCGGTTTTGCAGAAAATGTGATATCCTCATAAATATCTGTCCCGCCCGGATATGCAAAACTCAAATGGGAAACCGTAAGCTCTGCCTGTTTTTGCACTCTGCTTTCACTTTCATGTTCCACACATTTCATGAGGGGTTTGATCCTCTTCCAGGAAACCTGTGCCTTGTGAACTGCGTTAAAAAGTTTTGCCGCACTCGATGATTTTACCGAAAGTTTGGTAAAACAGGTAAGAAATGTGGTAAATGCCGCAACATCCCAGACTCTCCAGCCACTTCCAAGCACGTTTTTACCTCCAAAATATAAAATGAAAATGACACCCGCCATCGAGATGACACGGTAGATCGGCGGAAATGCCGCGCTCCATATATTCGCCCGCACCGCAGATTTTTCGTAAGCTGAAAGATTTTTCTCATACGCATCTTTTCGCTCCTGCTCGCATCCATAAACACGATAGGTGACCGCATTGGATGCCCGGTCTAAGGTAGCGGCACTTAAGATCCCGGACTGCTCCTTATAGGCTGCCCCGGTTCTCTGCACAATTCCTTTCATCTTCTCTGCCAGAAAATACGAAACCGGCGGGAACAGCATGCTTAAAAGCGCAAGTCTCCAGTCATAAAAGAGAAGCATTCCGGCATATGCAAGCAAAGCTACCCCTGTATCAAATATCTCCGTGGTAAATTTCCGCATGCCCTCCGCACAGTCATCCACATCCAGAATCGCTTTTGTCATGACATTTCCGGCGCCTTCCTCTTCCAGTTCTGCCCGGCTTTTATGCACAAGGCTGTCATACAGAACATGTTTCATGCGCCGGTTGACATTGTTTGCAAAACGTCTCACATAAAAACGCTTGATATATCTGGAACTCTGCACCACTGCGATTGCGATCACATAGGCTGCGACCAGTTTTCCCATATCAGGAAATCCTGCCCTGCCGCCAAGGATATCCACCAGACAGCCCGCCATTTTTCCCTCAAACCATGGTCCGGCAAGGAGTCCTAAATTGTAAATCAACCCGGAGACTGTCACCGCAAGAAGAACTTTCCACTCCATTTTAAAATAGGAAATCACATGGTCTGCCTCAAATTTTTGTTTTTCACTTCCAGCATTTTTTCTGTCGTACTTATCACTCATCTGACTCACCATCCATTTCCATCCTGTCGTCTGAACCGGACTGCACGAGTTTTGACACATCGCAAAACTCTGCCCGCCGCTGTTCCTTCGACCGCCAGTAAAGTTTATCTAACGTCTCAAGAAATGCCGCTTTTTCCTCCTTGGGCAGCTCCGCTAAAAGCCACTCATAAAACACGCTCTCAATGGACGCCTTTGAATTTTTTAACTGTTCCGCTTTCTCTGTCGCATACAAAAGCTGGCTTCTTCCATCCTCCGGGTTCGGTTTCCGGTAAAGATATCCTTTGCTCTCTAAATTAGCCGCACGCCTTGCAGCAGCCCCTTTATCAATCTTTAACTGCTCTCTGACTTTCGCCTGTGTGACGCCGGGATTGTGCCGGATGAAATGGATAAAATCAAATTCTGCCGTTCCGATTCCTTCCTCTTTCATCATCTTTAATGTAAACTTGCCCGCTTCACGCGCGATCTTTGTGATTTTTCTTCCTGACTCGTCCATTGCGATCTCCACTCCTAACCAACTCTGAAAATTAAAATCTAACTTATGACTTTCCCATTAGCATACAAAAAATAGATGTACCTGCATCTAACCAGATGATAGTACATCTATTTTTGTGTGTCAATTTATCTTTTTCTTACTTTGCACAGGAAAAAACTTTTTCCTGATTTGATTCATCAATGAAATCTTTCTTACTTCTCACTCCAGATTTTTCTATATTTCATAAAATAGTAAATACTCATGATCATACTGAGTATCTCGCCCGTTGTGATCGACAGCCAGACTCCGTCCATTCCAAGCAGATTTGGTAATATCAGTACCGGCAGCAAATATCAATATGCCAGTACACTAGCCCATGTTTCTGCTATTTTTACTCCACCTTCGGCAGCCCTGCAAATCCCACTGCAAGCTCTTCATCGGTCGGAATATAGTCTGTCATCTCTCCATTGTTAAACTTCTCATATGCAACCATATCAAAATAGCCGGTTCCGGTAAGTCCAAAAACGATAGTCTTTTCTTCTCCGGTTTCTTTACATTTCAACGCCTCGTCAATGGCAACACGAATCGCATGAGAACTCTCCGGTGCCGGAAGGATTCCCTCTATTCTTGCAAACTGCTCTGCTGCTTCAAATACAGAAGTCTGCTCTACACTCCTTGCCTCCATCAGTCCGTCATCATAAAGCTGTGACAGAGTTGAACTCATGCCGTGATAGCGAAGTCCTCCGGCATGGTTTGCAGATGGAATAAATCCGCTGCCAAGTGTATACATCTTTGCTAACGGACAGACCCTTCCGGTATCACAGAAATCATATGCATAGCGGCCTCTCGTAAGACTCGGACAGGATGCCGGTTCGACTGCGATAAATTGATAGTCTTTTTCACCACGCAGCTTTTCTCCCATAAACGGAGAGATCAGACCCCCAAGATTGGAACCGCCGCCTGCACATCCGATAATGATATCCGGCGTAATATCATACTTTTCCAGAGCAGCTTTTGTCTCAAGTCCAATGACTGACTGATGTAACAATACCTGATTTAACACACTTCCCAATACATAACGATATCCTTCTCTCGTCGTTGCAGCTTCTACTGCCTCGGAGATTGCACAGCCAAGACTTCCTGTTGTACCCGGATGCTCTGCTAAAATCTTTCTGCCGACTTCTGTTGTCTCAGACGGTGACGGGGTTACACTTGCTCCATATGTGCGCATTACCTCACGGCGGAATGGTTTCTGTTCATAGGAAACTTTTACCATATAGACTTTACAGTCAAGATCAAAATAAGCACACGCCATAGAAAGTGCAGTTCCCCACTGTCCAGCACCTGTCTCTGTTGTCACACCTTTTAATCCCTGCTTCTTTGCATAATATGCCTGTGCAATCGCAGAGTTTAATTTATGGCTTCCACTTGTATTGTTTCCCTCAAATTTATAGTAGATCTTTGCCGGAGTCCCCAGTTTTTTTTCCAGACAATATGCTCTCACCAGTGGTGACGGACGGTACATGCGGTAAAAATCACGGATCTCCTGTGGAATATCGATGTATGGGTTGGTATCATCGAGTTCCTGTTTTACCAGTTCATCACAGAATACATGCCCCAGTTCCTCCGCGGTCATCGGTTTTAGAGTTGCCGGGTTCAAAAGCGGTGCTGGTTTGTTCTTCATATCAGCGCGCACATTGTACCATTGTGTCGGCATCTCATTCTCTTCCAGATAAATTTTATACGGTATTTTCTTTTCGCTCATCTTCTCCTCTTTTCCGCAACTTTTATCGTTACTTTACTGTTATGATTCTCTGATTCATGATTTTATCTATATTTTAGTATGTTAGCACATTGAAGTGTCGCAGTCAATAACTTTGGATCTTAATATCGGCATCGACGAAAGCCGTAACACCTGTTTACCCCAAATTGCGTTTCTTTTTATTCCACTCTTGCAACACTGCTGACACCCTCCGGCGTCCGCTGCTTTGTCACAATTATTTTTTTGTCGATCTGGTCTTTTAATTCAGATACATGTGAAATAATTCCTACCAGACGATTTCCCTCGGTGAGCTGCAGCAATGCTTTTAACGCCTGTTCTAAGGCATCCTCATCGAGTGATCCAAATCCCTCGTCCACAAACATGGAATCCATACGGATTCCACCCGCATAAGACTGTATCTCATCCGACAGTCCAAGCGCAAGTGACAATGATGCCTGGAAAGACTCCCCACCGGAAAGCGTCTTTACACTGCGCTTTGTCCCGTTATAATGATCAATCACACAAAGTTCCAATCCTGCTTTTTCCTTGCGGCTTCCTGTCTCTTCCTCACGTTTTAATTCATACTGCCCGCTGCTCATCGTAAGCATCCTCCGGTTTGCTCGGATCAGTATCCTGTCAAAATAAGCCATCTGCACATAAGTTTCCAGTTCAATCTTTGCCTTACCGTTTAACATTCCACTTGCCGTATCGGAAAGAGATTTCATCCAGACATACTTTTGTTCGGTCTGTGCGATCTCTTTTTGTTTTTTGCTGACATTTTTACAGATTTCCCTATTAGTACAATAAGATGTATATTTTGAAGCCCTGTTTTCTTCCATCTCATTTCTTTTTGCACGCAGTTCTCCCGCCTGTTTTTCGATCTCTTCTTCCGGAAACGATATTGCTTTCTCTGTTTCCTCAATCTGACGAAGCAGCATCTGAATGACGCCCTTTTCCGTCTCTCTGTTTTTTTCGTAATTATGATACGCTTCTCTTGTCTTTTCTCTGTTCTCTTCTAAATTTCTTTTTTTCAGGGTAAACTCGTTTATCTGTGTCTGTACCCCCTCTTTTGTTACATCCTTTACCTGCTCTTTCAGCTCATTGAGATTTTTTTCTTCATTTGCGTACTCTGTCTGCAGACGTACCAGCTCCTGTTCTGCCACATTGATCTGGTCGGCAAGTGTTTTTATTTCTGTTTCATCGAGCGGAATCTTTTTTTCTAAGGCAGTCTTTTTTCGTTCGTCTTCCTTTTTTTTGGAAAGTTCCGCTTTTTTCTCATCGGCTGCTCTTTGCAGCATAGTAATCACAGACTGTACATGGTATGGTTTTGCATCAAAATCTTCTATTGACAAAACCTGACTCCCATCAGCGTTTTTTATGGTCTGTAATGTATTGACATCTGTATCTCCAGTTAAAGTGCTCTGATTACATGTAATTATATTACATGTAATTATATTACATGTAATTATATTACTTGTAATCAGAGCACCCGTAATTAAATTACATGCAGATTTTATATCGTCACTGATCTGCTTTTCGGCAGTTTCCCTGTTTCCGGTCAATTTTGCAATTTCTTCCTGAATACTGCTGATTGTTCCTCTTATCTTTTGTATTGTTTCTTCGCTTTCTTTTAATTCATCTTTGATCTGCTCTGCACGTTTCCTGTTATTTTTTGCCTGTAAAAACTGCGTGTTCCGTTCGTTTTCAATCTGCATAAGCTGTGCAAAAACAGTTTTTTGATCCTCTGTCTGCTCTATGCCAGTTCCACAGTCTGCAACGTTTTTCTTCCACTGCTGTTTCTGCTGTGTGCACCGTTCTGTCGCCGTGGCAAGCATCTGTCCAAGATTAATGTTCTGTTCGTTTAACATAACCAGTTCATCCTGCGCAGACTGCATCTGTTCTTCTAATACATGCTTGACATCCAGATCCTTTTTCGCTTTTTCTTTCTGATCTTTATATTCTTCCCTTCTCGCCTCATCAGCACTCTTTTGCCTTTTTGTCTCCGTCTTTATTTCATTTAAAGACATTCTGACATCAGGCTCACCAAGCAGTTCTCCTGCATCCTTTAGGACTGCTGACATTTTCTCATTTTCCTGTGTCACGAGCTGATGCGCTTTTTCACTCAGTCTGCTGACTGACTCCCTTGCCTTTTCATCCTCCGCTTTTGCCTGTTTTAACACTTCCCGATCCGGAGTTTCCTGTGGTATGACTGCCAGTGTCGGATGATGTATGGCTCCACAGACCGGACAGGGTTCGTCTTCCTTTAATCCCTGCGCCAGCATTCCCGCCTGTGCATCCCAGAATTGCTGTTCTATCCTCCGGTATTGTTCACTGATCTGTTTCTGCTCTGCGGCTGCTTTCTGATACTGTTTTTGAGTTTTCTCCCTTTCTCTGCTGACTTTCTCCCAATCCTCTAACCTGTTTTCCAGCTCTTCGAGCCTGCGTATCCTCTCTGATACTTCCAATATTGCTTTCTCTGCCTGTTCTCCCCTGCTGTCTGCACCGGAAAGCTGCTCCCACGTTTCTTTTTGCTGCTGTAAGTCCCTGCTTTTTACCTCATATGATTTCTGTACGTTTTCCAGTTCTGTACCAAGTCTCTTTACTTCTCTTTCTGATGTGTTCAACTGTTCTGCAATCTCTGTCAGATCCTGTATTTTCTGTCGGATTTCTTTTACTTCCTTCTCATAGGCAATCTCCTGTCCTGCCGCATCCTTGTTCTGCTCCTGTTCTTCTTTTAACAGTTGCTGCTGTTCTAAAAGACTGTTTTCTGTTTTCTTTTTTAAATCAAGTTTTTCCTTTTGATCTGAAATATGCTCCTCCAGCGCACGGCTCCTGTCTCTCTGATTTTTCAGCGTATCCATTTTTTCTGTGATCAGTCGCATTTCATGCTCTATGCGTTGTATTTCCGCAGTAATGCCCTCATAAGATTTTAAGGTCTCTTTTTCCTGCTGCAGTTTTCCCTCCAGTTCTGTTCGTCTCTGTTCATCCTGCCGTTTTTTCTGAACCTTTTCTTCCATATCCTGGTGCTTCTTTTCCTGCGACAGACCAATTTCCTGTATTTTTTCAAACAACACCAGCTTCTGTTTATATTCTTCAATCGTTCTGCCTAATTTTTCACAGCATTCCGCTTCCTCTCCTGCCCTGTCCATATCCGCTTTTGCCTGCACCAGAAGCGCTTCTAAGTCCTTCAGCTTCTGCTGTTTTTCTTCCAACAACCGCCTTCTGTCTGCATTTTCACGCACTTTCCCGCTAAGTTCATCCATATTTTTTATTTGCTGATCCAGCGCCTCTTTTTTCTTTTGCAGGCACTCCAACGCAGATTCTTCCGCTTTACAAAGTTCTTCTAAAAGTGAGATTCCCTCCTCGATCCTGCCGTCAAATTTTTCCTTTTTTAAAAGATTTATTTTTTCTGCGATCCTTGTCCCTTCTTCATCCAGAGAGTCACTCTCACAGACAATTCCCTCCATATACTGATTGATGCTGCGCCGCAGTTCATCATATTCTTTCCATTGTTTTTTTACGGCATCTTTCAGTTTGTCCTGCAGCACACGATAAATATCCGTCCCGAATATCTGACGAAAAATCTTTCCTCTCTCCTCCGTATTGGCAAACAATACTTTCTGAAAATCCCCCTGTGCGATCATTGCTATCTGGGTAAACTGTCTGCAGTCTAAACCGATCAGCTCTGTGATGGCGCGTGTGACCTCTCTGCTTTTTGTCACTGGTTCTCTGTCATCCGGGTATTCTAGTGTGGCATTTGCCTTTTCCGTTGTCATTCCCGTCCCACGTCCCTTCGGACGCATATATTCCGGGTTACGCTCTACTGTATACCGTTTATTTGCGTACTCAAATGTCAGACGCACGAATGTTTTCACGTCATCTTTTGCATATTTGCTGCGGAACATATCCGCTTTGCGCACATCACCACTGGCTTCCCCGTACAGCGCAAACGTGATTGCATCAAAGATCGTGGTCTTTCCTGCCCCGGTATCCCCTGTGATCAGAAATAATCCCTGCGATCCAAGCCGTTCAAAATCTATGGTCTGCTCCCCCGCATACGGGCCAAATGCACTTATTGTAAGACTGACTGGTTTCATAAATCGTTCCTTTCCTGCCGCTCCTATTTTCTCTCAAATCCCAAATATCTCGTTCCCTGAAACATCAGTTTTCCTGTATTTGCTTCTCAAACTATTTTTTCAGGAACTTGTCAATGCACCAGCTCTTCCATCAGTTCTCTGACAAAATCCCGCTGTTCTTCACTCATCTGCTGATTATTCTGTATCTCGTAAAATTCTTCAAACAGTTCCATCTCTGATTTTTGCTCCACATGTTCGGTCACCTCAACCTGCCTGCTCTGTCTGGTCCTGCTGTTATCATAGACAAGCTGCATCAGATTCGGGTATACCGTCCGAAGCTTTGCCATTCCATCCGGCACATCCTCCTCATCGGTCAGTGTGATCTGCAGATAATCGTCTGTTTCTGTGCCCTCATAAAAATCTTTCGACATCAGTTCCATGTATGTTCCCCGGATCTTTCTCAGATCACGAAGCGGTTTTAACGGAACTTTTTCAATGAAGATATCTCCCTTTTCCTTTATCTCCATGACAACAACAGACTTTTTCTGTTCCGCTTCGGAGAAAGAATATTTGAGCGGGGTTCCGCAATAGCGCAGTGTCTCCCTCTCGATATGCTGCGGGCTATGAATATGCCCTAATGCAACATAATCAAAAACATCAAACACTTCCTCCCCGATCTGGTCTAATCCACCCACCGAAACTTCCTCCGACTCACAGCGCGAAGCCCCTGTCACAAACTGATGTGCCACTAATATATTCCGCTTCGATGCGTCTACCGGCATGTGCGATACGACAAACTGCAGGGCATCCTGATATGTTTCCACTGTCTCCACATCATCTTCCTGTGCCAGATCCTGTTTTGTCCCGGCATCTTTTTTTCCAATGGATATCCCCTCTGTCACTTTCCTCCACGCATGGCGCACGACCGCCGGGCGGATAAACGGCAGCAGCCAGATGCAGAGTTCCCCATATGCATCCTGACATGTAACACACCTCACCTCTCCATCATAAACCGGTGAAACATAGACTTCCCGGCTGCTCATAAGCTGTGCACCAAATGCAATACGTTCCGCGGAATCATGATTTCCACTGACTGCAAACACCTTTTTCCCGCAATCAGCAAGTCCCGTGAGAAACTGATCAAACAACTGTACCGCCTCCGCAGACGGAACCGGCTTATCATAGATATCCCCCGCGATCATAACCGCATCCACCTGTTTTTCCAATGCGATCTCTTTGATCTGCCGTAAAATATATTTCTGATCTTCGATCATGGAAAACTCATTGACTCTTTTTCCAATATGCAAATCCGAGATATGAAGAAATTTCATGCTCTCCTCCTATACTATTTCATTCGTAATACTTTACTTAACTATACCATATAGCGTCCCGAAATACAAACATATGTTTTGTTTTTGTTGCTTTTTCACAAAAAAACAGATCTCAGAAAATAAAAACCACTTTCTGGAGATCCATTTTTCTATTTATTTTGTTTCCATTGTAACAGCAATGCCGAATTGATGATGACGAGCACAGAACCTGCATTATGTACCAATGCTCCCACGACCGGATTTAAAATTCCGATGATTGCAAGCACGATCGCCACAAAGTTAAGCCCCATCGAAAAACTCATATTGCATTTGATCGTGATCATCATCCGCCTGGATAATGCAATCAGATGCGGCAGTTCTTTTACTTCATCATCCACCAGCGCAATATCTGCTACATCCAACGCAATATCACTTCCAACACCGCCCATCGCAATTCCGATATCCGCTTTTTTCTGTTCCGCCGGCAAGGTAATCTGCGCTAAGACATCCTCACACGGCACATCCTCGTCAACCATACGGTCGATTGCCTGTACCTGACCAATGATTTTTGACAGTCTTATTTTTCACTTATCTCTTCCCGTATCTCTATCGGATGCGCATCGGTAACAAAGATCATTCCATCATACAATTTTTCCGGCGATTGTGATGTGCGGTAACTGCGTGGGAAAAGTCCCATAAAAATTGCACTGTAGCCCTCTCCTAACGATCCCATAGAAACATGATCTGTAATCTGCTCTTTCAGTTGTGAATTTTCCGGAACCTTTGAAAAATCCAGCCAGCTCATATCATAACCGGTTTTCTTCGCGGCTTTCGCTAGAGGATCATAGGAATAAAACGTGTGCGTGATACGCTTTCCATCATTTTTCGGAAGATTGCAGTTCGTCTTGTAAAAAGTCTGTTCCTATTGCAAAATATCCTTCTCCAAGTTCATCCGATAAAATATTTCCCATAACCCTGTTATCCGTGCCATAATTTCCAGACCGCTCTATATGCCCATTGTGACCTGAAATAAAAATACAGGAATTGCCCCTCTGCTCTTCCATAGAAAGGATCCACAGCACATTTTCTGCCATCAATTGGTCTCTGAGCACATTTCCTTCTACGGCAGAATTGATCACTTTCCCAAGAGAAATATTCTGCAGCAGCGTATCTGCCAGATGATCCGCCTGTACAATGTCCTTTACATCTGATTTTTGTAATTCTTCTTTTATTTCTGTGATCACTCTGCTCTGCTGTTCAACATCATACTCACTGTGCTGTTCTTCTGTATCCTCCAGTTTCTTCAGTTCTGTCACATCTATCCCCGCCTTTTCACATGCTTCAATCAGATACTGCAGATTATAGGACCATCTTTGCATGTCAAACCCATAAAACCTTAAATCATCTCCATCTTTTGCAGTCTCATTGTATTTTCGCATATAAGAGATCAGATCTGACATCTCATCAGTTCTGTATATTGCAAAGCCAATCGCCGCGGCAGCCTGCTCTGCCGTTCCTTCCCCACCGTGAATGTAGCGGTTCACATACTCGCATCCACCGTAGTCTCCCTCCAGTGCAAATGCTCTTATCCCGGCATTTTCCACCAGATTTTGAAATACGGAAAGTTTTAACTGCTGAAACTCTGCATTTCCATGGGATGCCTCCCCCAGTGCCACAATTTTTGTTTTCTCCGGTATCTTTAAGTCCTCCACCTGCTCTGCATATTGTGCAAATTCCGTTGTATCTGCACATGGTCCGGTTCCAAATCCTCCAAAATGGGAAGATATGCTGCCGGCGGCAACAATACCTGCTAATACCATACCTGCGGTTATCAAAATCCATGTCCGTTTTTTCTTCTTATTTTTCTTTTCCATAAAATCTCCCCCAAATCTGTTTTTCTTATTCGATACTCCAATATTAACAAAAGGGAAAATGTTCTGCCATTTCATTAGCTTACATTTTCCCTGATGTATCTTACATTTTTGTAAGATTTATATAGTTTTCAAATTTATACTGTTCTATAACTTTACTTCCCAAAAGAGTGATTGCCTGTTTCGGACAATTACAGATACAGCGGTAACACATGGTACACTGATCCCCTGGGTGGGGTTTTCTTTTTTCCATGATTATATTTTTCATGGGACAAATTTCCGCACACATACCACACCCCGTACAATCCTCATTTATTTTTAATTGATCGGTATATCCCGCTGTCTTTTTATCAAACCAGAGCCTTTGTCCAAAAAGTCCTGCTATATGTGAGAAAATTGTCAGCCCCTCTTTCGGATAATCCCCCTGTTTTATCCGTTTTGCAGCTTCATAAATCTTTCTGTCAGCTTTTTCAATGATCTTTTTATTTTCTTCCATCTGCTTTTTCAACAGCTTACTGTCGCACACGGAATCGGGCATTTTAATATGCACACCGCTAAAAATCTCTGCTCCATATTTTTTCAAAAGCCTCGCTGCACAGCCTGCGCCATCCCCACTAAATGCTCCCATTGTCGCAACACATATCATTTTCCTGCCCTTCCACAAAGAGGCATTCGTTTTGATAAAATCTCTTACCATGTATGGTGCATTCGAAAACTGCGTCGGATATCCCAGAATAATCGTTCCATTTCTTTTTATCTTATCGATAACAGATTCATCCTCTAATGGAACTACATCGGCTGACGCATCGATTAATTTTACCAGTTTTGTAATGCAATATTTCGTATTACCTGTACCACTCAGATAAATTCCTATCATTTCCAAACTCCTCCGTCTTTCGGTTATTTTGACGTTTTTTCTATGAATGTTTTCTATAGAATATTTTCTATTGAATATTTTCTATGGAATGGTACAGCATACCAAAACCATCCTCTAAAAATTCACTCTTTGATAAATCCATCGACATTTTGATATATTCTTCCTTATTCGCTGCAAGCTGTATCAGTCCTGCTAACATTCCCCAGAACTGAAAGATCGTAGGCATTATTCCACATGATAGGTAGCTTTCTCTTCTGGCAGGTAATCATGATCTTTAAAATCAACATTAATTTTGTCCAACACCATTTTAAAATAAAACGGAAATTCCTCCTGATACTGTATTAAACCTTTACAGATCATATCGTATCTAGCCCTTGTTGTCTGCTGCTCTTCTAACGCAGTAACTATATATCCATATAATTTTTGCATGCTCTCTAAAACCAGCAGACCAATGATCTCCTCTTTGTTTTCAAAATATACATATAACGTAGCTTTACTGTATCCGGCAGCTTCTGCAATATCACTCATGGAAGTTGCCGTGATTCCATTTTCCATAAACAGTACCGATGCCGCTGACGCAATATTTTCTCTATGTACTGCCCTCGGTTCTTTTTTTCTTCGTCCCATATACCTCTCCTCTTCAGTTAATTAAACTCTTGGTTTAATTATATTGATAAATATATGGATTGTCAATCCTTACCTTTACACAACACAAAAACCCGCACAAACCTTTCGGTTCATGCGGGTTTTCCCCCTATATATTACCTTTTCCCAAAAATAACATATCCCCTTTTTAATTGATGCAATACAAATTATTTGTCTGCGATAGCAGCCCTGTGCATGCAGCACAGACTGCATTTTACCTTATAACAAATTATTTATTTGCAATCGCAGCCTGTGCTGCAGCCAAACGAGCGATCGGCACACGGAATGGTGAACAGGATACATAATCCAGACCAATCTTGTGGCAGAACTCAACAGATGAAGGATCTCCACCGTGCTCACCACAGATACCAACATGGAGTTTCGGATTAACCGGTTTTCCAAGTTTAATAGCTGTCTCCATTAACTTACCAACACCTGTCTGGTCAAGTTTTGCAAATGGATCGTTCTCGAAAATTTTCTTATCATAGTAAGCATTTAAGAACTTACCAGCATCATCACGAGAGAAACCATATGTCATCTGTGTTAAGTCGTTTGTACCGAAGCAGAAGAAGTCAGCCTCTTTTGCGATCTCATCAGCTGTAAGAGCAGCTCTTGGAATCTCGATCATAGTACCTACTTCATACTCAAGTTTGATACCTGCTGCTGCGATCTCAGCATCTGCTGTCTCAACAACAACATCTTTTACGTATTTTAACTCTTTTACTTCGCAAACCAATGGGATCATGATCTCAGGTTTTACAGTCCAGTCAGCATGTTTCTTCTGAACGTTGATTGCTGCACGGATAACAGCTTTTGTCTGCATCTTTGCAATTTCCGGATAGGTAACTGCAAGACGGCATCCTCTGTGTCCCATCATTGGGTTGAACTCATGTAAAGAAGCGATGATGTTCTTGATGGTCTCAACAGATTTACCCTGAGCTGCTGCAAGTTTCTCAATGTCAGCTTCCTCAGTCGGAACGAACTCATGAAGAGGTGGATCCAGGAAACGGATTGTAACTGGGTTACCTTCCAGAGCTTCGTATAATGCTTCGAAGTCTCCCTGCTGATATGGCAGGATCTTCTCTAATGCAGCTTCTCTCTCTTCTACAGTATCGGAGCAGATCATCTCACGGAAAGCAGCGATTCTGTCTTCCTCGAAGAACATATGCTCTGTACGGCAGAGACCGATACCTTCTGCACCAAGCTCACGAGCTTTCTTAGCATCTGCTGGAGTATCTGCGTTTGTACGAACTTTAAGAGTTCTGAACTGATCAGCCCAAGCCATAACACGTCCGAACTCACCAGCGATTGTAGCATCAACAGTCTTAATTGCTCCATCGTAGATGTTACCGGTTGTACCATCGATTGAGATGTAATCTCCCTCATGGAACTCTTTGCCAGCTAATGTAAATTTCTTATTTTCTTCGTCCATAGCGATATCGCCACATCCGGATACACAGCAGGTACCCATACCACGTGCAACTACGGCTGCGTGAGATGTCATACCACCACGAACTGTTAAGATACCCTGGGAAGCTTTCATACCAGTGATATCCTCTGGAGATGTCTCAAGACGTACTAATACGACTTTCTCTCCTCTTGCATTCCACTCTTCAGCATCCTCTGCTGTAAATACGATCTTACCACATGCAGCACCCGGAGAAGCACCAAGTCCTTTTCCGATCGGTGTAGCAGCTTTTAATGCAGCAGCATCGAACTGTGGATGAAGTAATGTATCAAGGTTACGAGGATCGATCATAGCAACTGCCTCTTCCGGAGTCTTATGTCCCTCGTCTACTAAATCGCAAGCAATCTTAAGTGCAGCCGGAGCTGTTCTCTTACCGTTACGGCACTGAAGCATGTATAACTTCTTGTTCTCAACGGTGAACTCCATATCCTGCATATCATGATAATGATTCTCAAGAGTCTCACAAACTTTTAAGAAGTCTGCATATGCCTCAGGGAATTCTTTCTCCATCTGAGCGATTGGCATAGGTGTACGAACACCTGCAACTACGTCCTCACCCTGTGCATTGATTAAGAACTCACCCATCAGTTTGTTCTCGCCAGTTGCCGGATCACGTGTAAATGCAACACCTGTACCGGACTCGTTATTTAAGTTACCGAATACCATAGGCATTACGTTAACTGCAGTACCCCAGGAATATGGGATATCGTTATCACGACGATATACGTTTGCACGTGGGTTGTCCCATGAACGGAATACAGCCTCGATAGCAAGTTTTAACTGCTCAACAGGATCTGAAGGGAAATCTGTACCTAACTGGTTCTTGTACTCAGCCTTGAACTGCTCTGCTAACTCTTTTAAGTCAGCTGCTGTAAGGTCGATATCAAATTTAACGCCTCTCTCTTCTTTCATCTTGTCGATGAGCTGCTCAAAGTATTTTTTACCAACTTCCATAACTACATCTGAGAACATCTGAATGAAACGTCTATATGAGTCATATACGAAACGCTCGAATGCAGGATCCGGATTACCTTTGATCATTGCAGCAACTACTTCGTCATTTAAACCAAGGTTTAAGATGGTATCCATCATACCTGGCATGGAAGCTCTTGCTCCTGAACGAACAGATACTAATAACGGATTCTCAAGATCGCCGAATTTCTTTCCGTTGATCTCTTCCATTTTCTTAACGCCTTCCATAGCCTGAGCCATGATCTCGTCGTTGATCTTGCGACCATCTTCATAGTACTGTGTACAAGCCTCTGTTGTGATTGTGAATCCCTGTGGTACAGGAAGTCCGATGCTTGTCATCTCTGCAAGGTTGGCACCTTTACCGCCAAGCAGGTTACGCATGGTCATGTCGCCTTCGCTAAACATATACACCCATTTGTTTGCCATTTTGATAATTCCTCCTAAAATAAATTACTATGTAATTATGGACACCGTATTTGTTTCCATAATCAAGCCATGTTATGTGCCTTTCTAAAACGCACATATTTATTCTAACATATTTTGTCTAAATAGCAACATTTTTTTTACTGTTTTTCCCTGTTTTTTTGTAACATTTTCACAATGTAAAACTTTGTTCCGTTATGTGGAACATTTTGGATTTGTTTATTTCTTTTTCCATTTTGCATACAGTGTGATTTTCCCCGTGCTGCCTTTCTTAATAGAGGTTACCTTTCTGGTACATTTTTTATCACGGTACCATCCTTTAAACACATACCCTTTTCTTGTTGGTGCTGCCAGTTTTATCATCTTTGAAGTAATGGTATATGTTTTCGGATTTTTCTTATTATTTTTGCCTCCGTTTAATTTGTAGGTAATGGTGTACTTTTCCTTTGCCCATTTTGCATACAGTGTTACTTTTCCGGTACTGCCCTTTTGCCTCCATTCAGGTTATATGTAATCTGATACTGTGCTGCTTTCCACTGGGCATATAAAGTTACGACCTCATCTGCTTTTTTTGTCAGATTTTTTACATAGGCATTTTCCTCATAAAAGGTTCCCTTCCCATCTGGCTGCCTATTCCAGCCTGCAAATGTATATCCTTTCTTTTCAAACTTATTTTTTGAAAGTTTTTCCTTCTGACCCGCCGCACATGCTTTCTCACTCATTTTCCCTTTTGCTGCGCCATTGCCGTCAAATTTTATTTTATAAAGATATGGACACACGACAACCGGAACATTCCTCTTAAATGCTTCTGCATTGATTTTATCTTTGGAGAGACTGGTTATTACATATATTTTTTCAGGTCCGTCTGTCGTTTCCCAGGAAAATGCTTCGCTGCCAATCTCTGTAATCGTCTTTGGCAGCCTTATCTTCCCAAGCACGCCGCCGTCCTTATAAAACGCACAGATTCCAATTGTTTTTACCGCGGTCTGGGAAAGATCAAGTTCCCCCGTTAAATTTTTACAGGATAAAAAAGCATAACTGTCAATCGCCGTTAATGTTTTGGGGAATTTCACGGTTTTTAATCCACTGCAGGCAGAAAATGCACTACCGCCTATTTCTGTAACCAAAGTCTGGGATAAATCCATTTTCTCCAGTGAACTGCAGCCTGTAAATGTGCCAAATCCAATTTTCGTTATATTCTCTGGCAATTTCACCGTTTCCAATGCACTGCACCCCTCAAATGTTCCTTCCAATTCCGTTATCCCTGTCTGTGACAAATCTGCTTCTTCCAACAGCGTGCAGTCTGCAAACACACCCGCTCCATCATTCACTTCCAGCACGTCAATATCTTCAAATCCGCCACACTTTACCTGACGGATGTTTTTATTTTTTACAGCAGCTAAGTCGAAATACCAGTTTCCTCTGCTCCATCTATAAGAAATCAGACTGTAATACAATCCATCCTTCAGCAAGCCATCAACTCTATATATCTGATGATTTGATAATTCTGCAATCTCCTCCGGGGACAGGTCAAAATACCCGTCAGAATACCCCTGATACTCCCATTCTTTATCTACCGAATAAGAGTTGCGGCTGCACCATGTAGCATCTGCAAAAATCCATTTTCCATTTTCACTGTCATAAACAGCATTGTATTCATGGGCATGCCCCTCTAAATCCATGCACGGAATTCCAATGGAAATGCACAATGTTCTCATAAGGCTTGCATAACCCGAACACATAGCACGCTTTTGCTCGTACACCTCATACGGTGACCAATAACTTGGCTTATTATTATAATAGGCATAATAATCATAATAAGTTCTGTCCGCAACAAATGCCATAATCGCTTTTATTTTCTCATACTGTGTAGTACACCCGGCTACAGCCTGTAATGCAGCCTGTCTTAATTCCTCAAACTGGGCATCTGTTATAGCATTCCTTTCAGGATCTGTTAAAAAGTAATCCGGGTCTGCATATTTATTAATCAGAGTCCAGGCCTTCTGTTCCGCTGCAATCTGCTCTTCACTTGCGTCCCCCTTGATTGAAGTTTCTTCCCGTTCTTCTGTTTCTTCTTCCATTTCCGGCAGTTCTGTTTCTGTGTCTGGCTGCTCTGTCTCCTCCGGCTGTTCTTCTGTGTCTGGCTGCTCTGTCTCCTCTGACTGTTCTTCTGTGTCTGGCTGTTCTGTTTCTTCCGACTCTGGCTGTTCCGTATTCTCCCGTTTCTCCTGTTCGCCTGCCTGTGTCTCCTGACGTTCACGATCCATCAGATCCAGTTCTTCCGTATCCGCATATTTTTCATTTACTTTCTCTGATGCCGATTCCGCTTTTTCTGTCTCTGCAATCACATTCGCCTGCATATTTACCGGCATCCCACCAACCAAAACAGTCGCAGCCAGCAATGCCGTAAAAGCTTTTTTCATCCCTCCTTTCATAAACTAAAACTCCTCCTTCATTTGTACCGCTATGTTACATTACCTTTTCTATATTATAACCGCAATACGACTATTTTCAATTGTTTGCGAAATCATTTCTATCATATCTCCGCAGACTATCTGCCTGTACATACTTCAAAATATTTTTCTTCTCCTCCGCGAGGTGCGCATCCCGCCCGGAGGGCGTTTTCATTCATAGGACGTAATTTCCTATGAATGAAAAACAGACGGATCATTCCCACCCAACAGGAATAATCCGTCTGTCTTTTTCTTTTTATTCTCCGCTTCGAAAAATCCTAGAAATCTACTTCCGTGTCATAGTAACAGCATTTCAACAGCTTTTCCATCTCCTCCTGGCTCGGCTGTCTCGGGTTTGATCCTGTACATGCATCTAAGATTGCATTGGCTGCGATCTCCGGCAGTCTCTCTAAGAACACTTCTTCCGGTACAAAGCCCTGCTCGGTCGGATAACTGTCTGCACCATAATTCTTAATGCAGTGCGGGATCTTCAAATCATCATTCATACCACGCAGGTATTTGATCAGAAGATCCACTTTCTCGTCTAATGAATCGCCGCCAAGTCCCATGAAATCTGCGATCTCACCATAACGTTTCTTTGCAGTTTCATCTTTGGCGTTAAATGCGATCACTTTCGGCAGATACATTGCGTTGGCTGCACCGTGGATGATATGTGCGCCGTAATCCGCAAATGCAGCACCGGTCTTATGTGCCATGGAATGTACGATACCAAGCAGTGCATTGGAAAATGCCATACCGGCAAGACACTGTGCATTATGCATGTTATCTCTCTTTTCCATATCCCCGTTATAAGATCCTACCAGATCACGCTGGATCATCTTGATTGCATGCAGGGCAAGCGGATCTGTGAAATCACAGTTCGCTGTCGATACATATGCCTCGATTGCATGTGTCATCGCATCCATTCCGGTATGTGCTACCAGTTTCTGTGGCATTGTCTCTGCAAGTTCCGGATCAACGATTGCAACATCCGGTGTGATCTCAAAGTCAGCGATCGGATATTTGATACCTTTCTCATAATCGGTGATGATGGAAAATGCAGTTACCTCTGTTGCAGTTCCCGAAGTTGAGGAAATCGCACAGAAATGCGCTTTCTTACGAAGTTTTGGAATACCAAACACCTTGCACATATCCTCAAATGTGATATCCGGATATTCGTATTTGATCCACATAGCCTTTGCCGCATCGATCGGCGAACCTCCTCCGATCGCAACGATCCAGTCCGGACCAAACTCTTCCATCGCCTTTGCGCCCTTCATTACGGTCTCCACCGATGGATCCGGCTCAATTCCTTCAAAAAGCTGTACTTCCATGCCGGCTTCTTCCAGATACTGTTTTGCGCGGTCAAGAAAACCGAAACGTTTCATGGAACCACCGCCTACGCAGATAATCGCCTTTTTGCCTTCAAACGTCTTTAATGCTTCCAATGCCCCTTTTCCGTGATACAAATCGCGTGGTAATGTAAATCTTGCCATCTTTCCTCCAATCTGCCGCCATCAAAAGGCCGCCCCCTGACACATACACATGCCTGTATTTTTTGTGTCATTTACTGTGTGCAACTTTTATATAACCATCACATATTTTGTTAATTAAATAACAATATGTATGGTAACATTATATCATATCTTTCAAAAATAAGAAGCATTTTTATACATTTTTAATAATTCTTAATATTTTCTAAGCATTGTTTTTAAATCCACATTTTGGACAGATATTTCCTCCCTTATATACATAACCACAGCGGAAGCAGCAGATCGTATCATGTTTTTCTTTCGCCAGATAAGAAATATTTCGCGAATCCGGTTTTTCCTGTAAATAATGAATAAATTCATTCAATACCCCGGCATATGCCGTGAGCTGCTTATTTTCTACCGCATATGGAATTTTCGTCTTTTTCCCATTTTTCTCTGTCACATACACACCACGGTTTAAAAGTCCTGTGGATGCAGTGATCTCATCTATGGACGGAACATCAATACGGTAAGATGTCATCAGTGTGCTGTAATATAGATGTTCCGGTGTCAGGATAATCCCCTCTTTTCCACTGTTGTTTCTCGATGTGTCCACCACAAAAATCGGATATTCAAACAGACCGTTTCCTGCGGCATAGGATGCCATGGCATAATCGATAACCTCTGTTTCCTGCGGCGCTGCCTGCTTTAACAGCACTTTTCTCGCCGGGTAAAAATAATGTTTCTGGCTTTCTGTGATTCCCGCCTCTTCCAGTTCATTTTTCAGCTTATTTACAAGCTGTTCACACTCATCCGTCTTGATCTTGGAAAGACGCCTGCTTAAAAGTTCTAATGCATTATCCTTTAAATCCGGTAAATATGGTCCTTCTGCAATCTTCTGATACGCATCCATTCCCTCATCAAAGGACATGTGTGCCGGATCACCGGTAATTTCTGCGATCTCATTTTCATCCATCTGACGGATTTTATTCTCGATCTGCTCAAAATACGGCAAAACCAGCCCCGGCTCAAACTCCTTTTCTTTCAGACGCTCCTTAAGCTCTGTCAGATCATCTCTGGTGATTTTTCTCGACTGGCGGATCATATTTTTTATTTCCTGCTGTTCGGCAAGATTTTTCTGCGATTCTAACCGTTCCTGATATGGGGTTAAATCTACTCCTTCGTATTCTTTTAATTTCTCCCGAAGTGCATGGTAACGTGCCCTGTCCATATTAGGCGGCATTTTCCCAACCAGCTCTGCGACTTCCCGCTCTGCCTGTGTCTGCATTTTCTGTTTCAGATTTAAAAGCAGATTCTGTTTTTTCTCCTGCGGCAGCTTTTCCTCTGCAATCTCGTCATAGACACGGCGCATCACGGCATAATTTTTATCTGCGCAGTTCTCTGCCTTTTTATTTAACGCGGCAAGCTTTCTGTCCTGTTCTTTTTCCTCTAACATATCCAGGTATTGTTTCCGCTCTTCGGGCGAAATTCTTGTTTCATGCATGAGCTGGTGTTTTAATTCGGAAAGCTGGCGCTCTGACATACGGTCTGCGACTCCAAATTTAGCCTGATAAGTTTCACGGGCTTTCTGTGCCTCCGCATCATTTACCTGTGCATATTTTTCATCGGACGATTCCCCACCAATCCGCCCAGCTTCGTGCGGCTGCCTGCTGTCACTCTCATATCTGGAAGCGTTCACATGGCGGCTTTCCGTTTCATTTTGACGTACATCTTCATATTGCTTTTTGTGCTCGTTCCGCTTCCATCCACTTTCACCCGCGCTTTCATTTCCATGCTGTTTTTCTGCGTGCCGGTTCTTGCTCTCATCCTGCTCTTCTTCATCATCTGTGACTTCGTCCTGATCTGATGCAGGCGTACTCTTTAACTTTTTACGATGCTTTTTTTCCTCCTGTATGGCAGGTTCGCAGGTTGCAATACTGCTTTCCGGGAAAAATCCCTCTTCTATCTTATTTAATAATTCCTCAAAGTCTGCATCTGAATATTCCGGCAGATCCTCGCACAGTTCCTCAAGTGGCTGCTGCTCGTCCTCGACACCCGCCGGCTTTCTGCCGTCCTCATACTCATTATAACGGCTGTTTGCCTCATGCTCGCCGTTACGCCCCATCAGCTCAAGATAATCTTCGTATGCCTTTTTATCCTCCTCAAAATCCATCAGATAAATATCGCCGTCTCCAAGAAGTTTCCATGGGCGCGGCGTATAAAATCTGTGACACGCTGCACAGGTACATGCTTTTGCCAAAAGGACTACTCCCTCAGGCGTCTCGATTCGAAACTCTTTTCCTTTCGGATACATGATCATATGCAGATTTCCTTTGCATTTTGGGCAGCGGTAACCAACTTTATAAAAGTTATTGCCAATCCTGCCTTTTGCTCTTTCTGACAGTGAAAGTTCTATTCTCTCAAAAACAGTATGCGCCATCTTCCATTCAACTTTATGCCAGAGTCCCTGTTCCTCGTCTGCTTCCTCTTCCTTCTGCACTGCTTCTTTTGCCTCAAGTGCCGCCTGTATCACATCTTCATAGGTAATACGCTTTCCTGCATGATAAAAACGAAAATACTGCGTGGTATATTCCGGTTCAATATAGATTCCTGCAAGCACATGCCCGAAAAGAGTATTCAGCTGCTCCGTATTTTTTTCCACACGAAGTCCCTGGATCGTTCCCCATTTTCCAAATGCATACAGGATCATATTGATCACATCCCGTACTGCTGCCTCATCGGTATCTTTGATCTCATCTTCTTTGATCGGCAGATCTACAATATTTTCCGCCACTTTTCTACTGTCAAAATGAAAAAACAGGGAGCGCACTTCCCCCTGTAAAATGAGATAATTATCAAGTGCCACAAAAAGACCTGTCCAGTTTACATTTGCATGCATGGTCTTTATCAGCCGTTCAAATGTCATTTTTAATTCGCTATCTGCTTTTAATACGATCACTTTTTTCACCTCTTACTTTTCAAATGCAGATTTTTCCTTCAAGATCTGCGCAAAACCCATATGAAGTTCTTCTTTTGCCCACTCAAAATCAATCTCCTGATTGCTGTCATTCAAACAGACGCTTCCACTCTTCTGATGACCTATATCAGCCACAATCCTGCTGTTATCATTTGAGACATCATAATACCGGCAGAGTCTTCTTACATTGCCGGGAACAAAACCGCCAGTCAGTTTCTGATACTCCCTGAGCACATACTGGCTGACATCCTCTTTCTGACGGAATTTATGGCTGCACACCTCGTTTAACAACTCCGGCTCTAATTCCCACATTTTCACAAAAGTACTCTTTTTAAAAGGAGACGGCCCATGAACCGTGTAAAATCCTGTAAACAACGGGAACGCCAGTTCTAACATATTATAAATAAAATACATAAACGGATAACCGGGATGGAAATATGCTCCCGGCTGTTTTTTCATATTTTCACGTTTGTCAAAATATTTTGCCAGAAGCATGGCATTATTCAGGTAAATATATGGCATGACCTGATCTTTTGTATTTGCCACATCAGGCTGAAGAGCCAGCATATCCACCGGAAGATCATTTTTAAAATACTGTTCCGGTCTGACCTTTTTTATCAGAAACATATCATCATTAAAATATACAAAATTCTCTGCCAGACCTGGGATTCTGTGCATATTCCACTCAATGGCATGTGAATTAAATGTCGGCAGATATTTTTCTGGAATAAAATCTTTATGATTTACAATATTTAACTTCGGATGTTCTTTATTTAACCAGGATGGCAGATGCCCCCATGTAACAAAGTGTATCCTGCGCACCCATGGTGCAAAACGCTCCACACCACGAAACCAGTACCTCAGCAGATCCCAGTCTCTGTATCTCTCTTTTCTGTCATCCTGTTTCTGCGACAGATCCGGCTGCATACTGTACTCCATTTTCTGTTTCTGCCAGTCCGGATCATTGCCATCTACCCATGTGATCACAAAATCAATTTCCGGAATGTTATTGTCGCGTGTCATAATAATCTCCATTTCTGCCCAGCAAACATCTTTTTCATCTGCTTAATAAATTTCACTGTTATCATGATAAAACAAATCCTGCAAAATGAAAATCCTATTTATCTGCTTAATTTATATTTTTTTAAGAAATACTGGTTTTTCCCAGTTTTAAGGCATTTCCGTTTCTTTTGTTAGCACTCATCAAAAAAGAGTGCTGATTTTCTATTGACTTTTGAAATTTGCGGTTATAATATTAGATTCAGGCAGCAGCGAGGCGGATCTGCCCACTGCATTTTATTACGATTATAAAGGAGTGTTTGAATATGGCAGAGAAACATGGAAATCTTTCAATTAACAGCGATAATCTGTTCCCGATTATCAAAAAATGGTTATATTCCGATCACGACATCTTCTTCCGTGAGCTGATCAGTAACGGATGTGATGCGATCACAAAATTAAAAAAACTCGAAATGATGGGCGAATATACATTACCATCTGACTACAAACCGGAGATCCACGTTGTTGTAAATCCGGAAGAAAAAACCTTAAAATTTATCGATAATGGTCTTGGTATGACCGCAGACGAGGTTGAGGAATACATCAACCAGATCGCATTTTCCGGCGCAACAGATTTCATTGAAAAATACAAAGACAAAGCAAACGACGATCAGATCATCGGTCACTTCGGACTTGGCTTCTACTCCGCATTCATGGTAGCTGATCAGGTAACGATCGATACATTATCCTACAAAGACGGCGCAACGGCTGTTCACTGGTCCTGCGACGGCGGTACTGAATTTGATATGGCTGATGGCACCAAAGAAGGCGTCGGTACAGAGATCACCCTTTTCTTAAACGAGGATTCCGTTGAATTTTCCAACGAGTACCGTGCAAGAGAAGTCATCGAAAAGTACTGCTCTTTCATGCCGACTCCGATCTTCCTTGAGAAGGCAAACGCTGAGACAGAATATGAGACGATCGACGCCGCTGATAAATTAGACACAGACACTGTCGTTGAGACGATCCATGAGGAAGCAAAAACAGAGGAGAAAGAAAACGAAAACGGCGAAAAAGAAGTCGTTGAAGTTTCTCCTGCAAAAGATAAATTAAAGATCGTAAAGCGTCCGGTTCCATTAAACGATACCAACCCTCTCTGGGCAAAGAGTCCGAACGAATGCACCGACGAAGAATACAAAGCATTTTACCGCAAAGTATTCTTAGATTACAAAGAACCATTGTTCTGGATCCACTTGAATATGGACTATCCGTTCAACTTAAAGGGTATCCTGTACTTCCCGAAGATCAATACCGAGTATGATTCCATTGAGGGAACCATCAAACTTTACAACAATCAGGTATTTATCGCCGACAACATCAAGGAAGTCATTCCTGAATTCTTAATGCTCTTAAAAGGTGTGATCGACTGCCCGGATCTGCCGCTTAACGTATCCAGAAGTGCACTGCAGAACGATGGTTTTGTAAAGAAGATCTCCGAGTACATCACCAAGAAAGTAGCAGACAAGCTGATCGGTATGTGCAAGACGGATAAAGAAAATTACGAGAAATACTGGGACGACATCAGCCCGTTCATCAAATTCGGCTGTCTGAAAGATACCAAGTTCTGTGACAAGATGAACGATTACATCCTGTTCAAGAATCTGGATGACAAATATCTCACTCTTCCGGAACTCTTAGTCAAAGAGGAAGAAAAGAAAGACGAAAACAAAGATGAAGCTGAGGTATTAGATGCTGACGGCAATCCGATCAAAAAGGAAAGCACCGATGCAGCAGATGAGAATACTGAGGAAAAAGATGAGCGCAAGGTAATCTACTATGTAACTGACAAACTTCAGCAGGGTCAGTACATTAAGATGTTCAAAGAGCAGAACATGGACGCTGTCATCTTAGACCACAACATTGATACTTCCTTCATCTCACAGCTTGAGCAGCGCAATGAGCATTATAAATTCATGCGTATTGATGCAGATGTCACAGAATCCTTAAAGGACGAGACTTCCGCTGAGGACTTAAAGGCTGAGACAGATACCCTGACGGATGTGTTTAAAAAAGCTTTAAACAACGATAAACTGACTGTCAAAGTTGAGAAGCTGAAAAATGCGGATATCGCTTCTGTCATCACGCTTTCCGAGGAAGGCAGACGTATGCAGGATATGATGAAGATGTATGCAATGAACGGCATGGGCGGCATGGATCCGAACATGTTTGCTGCGGATCAGACCCTGACCTTAAACGCAAACAATGAACTTGTAAAATATATCTTTGAGCACAAAGATTCCGAGCATGTTCCGATGTTCTGTGAACAGCTTTACGATCTTGCAATGCTTTCCAACCAGCCGCTGTCTGTTGACGCTATGGCAAAATTTGTACAGCGCAGCAATCAGATCATGATGCTTCTTGCAAAATAAAATATACAAAATCATAGGCTATACATTTTTTGAGCAGGATCAAAAATACCAGCAGGGATATGAACTCTCTGCTGGTATTTTTATGTAACTCTTTATTTTCTGATTGGCAAATTGTATTAAAACCGTTTAATCTTCCTCGACGCAGTCTTTTCAAACTCGTTTTCTCTCACTTTCAGGTGGTAAACCCTTTTATATGCCGGTGCTCCTACATTATACGCATCGATCAGTGACTGCAGTTTTTCTTTTATATCCGTGATCTTTTCATTTGCGGCATATTCAGAATCCGGGAAAATTTCTGCCTCGATCACGCCCTCCGCTTCGCGGACTAAAATCTCTGCGACAAGCGGTGATGTGCCAAGTTTATTTTCAATCTCTTCCGGTGATACATTCTCGCCATTTTTCGTGATGATAAGATTTTTCTTTCTTCCGGTCAGGTATACATAGCCTTCTTCATCCACATAACCAAGATCCCCCGTTTTTAACCATCCATCTGACAATGCTTCTTTTGTCTCCTCAGGCATTTTATAGTAGCCCTGCATGACACTGCTGCCGCGCACATAAAGTTCTCCATCCACTGTTTTTGCCTCGCAGTTTGGCATCAACATTCCGACGGACTGTTTTTTTTGTTTTCCTGCCATTGTGGTGGAAATGACCGGGGAACATTCCGTCATGCCGTATCCCTGTAAAATGGAGATTCCAAAGCGTTCAAATAATGTGATATAGTCCGGGTTCAAATAAGCTCCGCCACTGAAAATTGTATGGAACTGCGCACCAAATACATTTTCTTTTACCAGTTCTGCGGGAAGGTCTTTTGCAGCCTGTAATTTTTTTGCCAGGCTCTCGATCATAAGCGGCACCATAAGCATGATATTGGGCTGAAACAGTTTTATATTTTTCGCCATATGAATCAAAGAATCATTTATACAGATCGTACTTCCCAGTGAAAATCCTTTTAAAATATCCATGCAAAGACAATATGCATGATGGATTGGAAGTACGGACAGCACAACACTCTTTTCCGGAATATTCATATCCAGACAGGTTGCATTTTCTGCCAGATTGCGGTGTGTCAGCATAACCCCCTTGCTTTTTCCGGTCGTTCCGGAGGTAAACATGATTGTACACAACGTCTCCGGGGTAATCTCTGCCGGATACCCACCCTGATATTCTTTTAATAGGTCTCTAAGTAAAATATAGTCTCCCTGATACATCTGTCCTCGTTGTGCCTGATCCTGTGTTTCATTTTCCTGCCGCATCACGATCCTGTATTTAAGCCCCGGACATTCTGTTTTGACAGCATTAATAACATCCCTGCGGGCAGCATCTACAAACAAAGCCGTCACATCAGCGCGGTTGATCAGTTCACACAATTCTGCTGCCGGAAGTGATGCATCCAGCGGTACTGCCACACTGCCGCCATTTACGATCCCAAAATACGATATCAGCCATTCATAAGAAGATGCACCGATCAGCGCAATATGTTTCCCCTGTTCCCCGATTGCCGACAGCGCATTTGAAATACAGTCACTGTCCTCTCTTAGCTGTCCGTATGTTTTTGCTTTTACTTCATTCTTCCCTGTCTTATAGCGCGCAGCAACACAGTCTTTATACTGTCTGTACGCGTGTTCTGTAATCTCACGGATCGTGTGATATGTATGATATCCCATAACCTTCTCCTTCCTGACTGACAATCATTCCTGTTCTCACAGTGTCCCCAGATAATCGACTGCTTCCTGTACCGTGCGGATATCTGCCGCCTTTTCCTGTTCGATCTCAACGTCAAACTCGTCCTCGATCTCTCCTAACATGCTCATAAAATCAAATGACGTGAATCCTAAATCTTCCATAAACCTTGATTGTGGCCGAACATTTTCCGGCTCCACTTCCACATAATTGCAAATAATCTGTACTAACTGGTCAAACATCATTTCTCTCCTTTACATAAATCCAAATTTCTGCTTACTTTTATACCAACTGTATAATCTCACCGATTGAAAGATCCGGGTTTTCTGCTCCCTTGAACATGATCCTGCACAGGTAATAATATAAATACTCCAACTCTTTTTTACTGACCGCCTTCACCTGATGCTCAAAATTAAAGTCCAGTCCGTTATCCTCCGGCCGGTGCATGACTGTCAAATACATCGCCTGCGTCGTCATCCCGTTCGGATACCATTTTGTCTTATACGAAATCCCGCCCAGGTCATCGAGTCCTTTCTCTCGCAGTGTCATCGGCTGATAAGTCAGAGACATCGGCTCGTAGGTCAGTCCCGCTTTCGGCTGTCTGTACACTTTTGAACGATAAGCAAAGTACTCGGTCGGATTGTAATTGGCATGACGGAACATCTCATTCTGCAGATCGCGGATGGCATAGACAGCATCGATAAATTTCATGTTTTTTGAAAAAATAGTCCGGAATGGGAAAGAATGAATCCTTGTTCCACCGCATTTCTTTTCTTTTAAAGTCGCGCGTCTCGCGATTGCATTGTTGATCGACACATCATCCTGTCCGTTTTCTTTCTGAAAATAAGTACGAAGCCCCATCAAAAGGAGACATGCAAGCGAGACATGATATTTTTCACAGAAGTCTAACAGTCTCTTTGTAGGCTCTTCCTCCAGATGAAAAATATCAAGTGCCGATGTCACATCCGCTGTGGCATTAAATGCGGTTCGAAGTTCCGGATTTTCAAACATTTTTCTTGCTGCCTCAAGTTTATCCGTTCCGTGAATCCCGTTATATACCGGTTCTGACTGGCGGATCAGATTTTCAAAAAACTCGCTGTCTCTCTGTTTTGCCTTGCTGCCCGCCTCATATGCCAGATCTTTTTTCAACTGCTCCACATAAGAACACATTTCCTTCGGATACGGGATTCCCTCATACTTTTTGTTGCAGTAAATTTCAATGATGTCTTTCAGAAAAGCGATCAATGCCTGTGCATCCACAACCATATGGTGTCCTAAAAAGTAGACTCCGTTAAAACCATCCGGTGTACGGATCATCACGATTTTGGTCATTGGCGAATCTTCAAATGGAAATGGGACAGATGTCCACTGCCGCATGGTATTTTCCGCCTCTTCCATCGACTGTCCATAAAAATCGACAAAATCAATCTTTCTGCTTTTTCTGTCTTCCGTATCGTCCACGATATACTGGTAATAAGTTCCATCCGCATCCTTCGTAAACCGGATCCGCATCGCTTCACTTCTCTCGTATGCCTTATTGATTGATCCACGCAGCACTTCCCAGTCAACTTCTGTCCCGATCGTTAAACTTGTTCCGATATTGAGTACTGCTGCACTCGGGCAGTATGGCAGATAATATAAATGAAATTTCTGGGCTACTGTCAGTGGATACAGTTCATATCCTTTTTTTGTTTTTGTCATTTTATAATTTCCCCCACAAATACATCCATTGCTTTTTCAACGGTTTTGGTATCTTTATAGTAGCTTTCACAGTGTCCTGCACCTTTTACGATCAGTTTCGTCTTCGGCGCAGCATAATTTTGATAAATCTCCTCACACATACTGCACGGCACAAACGTGTCCGCATCTCCGTGGATCAGTAATGCCGGTATCTTTGCCCTGCGGACCTCTCTTGCCGCATTGCAGTCATCTAATCCATAGCCCGCTAATTTCCGGTTGACCCAGTCTGCAATTTCTATCATCGGAAAAGCCGGCAGATGGTACATACTATGAAGCACATGCGTAAACACATATTTCGGAGACGTAAACGCACAGTCTGCTATGATCCCTTTTACCTGCGGTGGCAGTGCGAGTGCCCCCGCCATCAGGACAGTTGCCCCTCCCATGGAATCTCCGTGAAGCAGAATCTGTGCGTTTTCTCCGATCTTATCAAGCAGCCATTGAATCCAGCCTAACGCATCGAATCTGTCCATACAGCCAAACCCGATATATTTTCCTTCACTCTTTCCATGTGCCCGCGCATCCACTAAAAGCATCCGGTATCCACGTTTCAGATAAAAATTAGAAATGCTCCCATAATCTGCAAGTGCCTCACTGGTGTATCCGTGAAAACAAATCACCGCCTTTGTTCCTTCTGCTCCCTTAAAATAAGTACCATGAAGTTTTAATCCATCCTGCGATTGTATGTAGACATCCTCATGCGGCTGTCCCATCATCCACTCCCGGCGCGGTCTGATCTTATCATAGTACTGTTCCCAGTCGACACCAGACATCTTTATCGTGCGTTCTCTTTTTGCGTTATAGCGCATCATTGTTCTTCTGTAAAAATAGGCACTCCCGGCAATCTCCCCAGCCGTGGCACCTGCAAGCCCTAACAGTACCGCCGTCATTCCCCACTTCATTGCTATTCTCCTATGCTTTTTTGCTGTCAATCAGTTCTTTTAATCTGAGTGCCTTATCGATATTTCCTTCTACTTTTAATTTTCCGGTCGTAAATGCAAGAACCGGGTCTATTTTTCCTTCCGCCAGACGAAACAGTGTTTCCGCCGTGCAGGTAAAAATAGCGTCACGGTCAAAATATTCATACGGCTCCACAAAAAGTTTTCCTTCTTTTACTTCCACATAAAAAATTCCTTCCGCTTCCCCCGTGATGTCAAACTGATATGCGAAATGTTCTGTGATATCACTGACATCCGCTGTCATAAACATTCCTTTTACTTTTGAAAACATATCCGCGTATTTCATAAAAATCCTCCATTCCTTTGCTGACGTTTTTCGACCATCGGTCGATTTATTATATTTAAACATTAGCATTTATTCGACCATCGGTCAATTATTACTTCTACATAAATAAACGAAAAATTTATCTATTTTTTTGTGGGATTTTCATTCGCATTTCAGAATTTTGTATGATATGATGATATGGGAATCAGACGATCCGTTTCTATTACACATAATAAGCACAAGAATGAGGATTTCTATGGCAAAACAGGAAAAATATAACAAAATTTTAGACGCTTTAAAGGAGCTTCTTGAAACAAAAGAACTGTCTACGATCTCAGTCAGCGAGATCGCACAGACGGCAGGAATTGGAAAAGGCAGTATCTACTACTACTTTTCTTCTAAAGATGCTATTTTAGAAGCTCTGGTTGCGCGAAGTTACAAAGAGCCTCTGAACACTGCAAAGCAGCTTGCGGAACAGACAGATATCTCTCCTTTTACAAGAATGGCAATGATTTTTCAGGCATGCAGAAATTCTTCTGCTGCTTTTTTAAAAACGGAGATTGGCAGCGGAACTGCTGCACAGGAAAAGGCATTTCTGCACCAGAAATATCTGAAGTACCTGATCACAGAATTAAAACCGGTTCTCACCGAAATCATAAAACAGGGCACCCGGACAGGTCTGATCACCTGTGAACGTCCGGATGCCCTCGCTGAAATTGTTCTGATCGTTCTCACTGTAAAACTAGACAACACATTAGTGCCATCGGAACGAAACGAAATTGAAAACACGATCCGCGGTCTGATCGCCCTGCTAGAAAAAGGTACGGAAAATCCAAAAGGATCACTCAATTTTCTGATGGCAGAACTTTAGGCAGATTCACAGTCGTTAAAATCTGCATTCTATCTTCTTGCTGCGGTATAGATTGCGATCATATCTTCCACATTCAGATGTTTTACTTTTCCAAGATTGCCTCTGACCGCCGCATTACACTTTTCTGCCAGTTCCCGGATCTGTTCATCCGTTGGCGCAATGCCCAGTTCTGCCAGGGATGTTGGCATTTTTATCTCCCGGTAGAAATCTTCCATCGCCGCAATGCCTGCCTCTGCCGTCTTCTGTTCTGTCTCCTGCGGCTCCACACCCATAACGTGCTCTGCAAACTGCACAAATCGTTCAATACGCTCCCCGCAGACATAGCGTGCCCAGCTTCCCCAGATCGCGGCAAGCCCTGCTCCATGTGCCACATCAAACATTCCACCAAGCTCGTGTTCTAATTTGTGCGTTGCCCAGTCACCACCATCCGTTCCGCAGCCGGTCAGTCCATTATGGGAAAGACTTCCCGCCCACATGACTTCCGCGCGCGCATCATAATTTTCCGGCTCTTTTACAAGGATTTTTGCATTTCTGATCACCGTGCGCATCAGTGCTTCGCTGATCCCGTCGGTCAGTTCCATGTTTTCACTGTGATTGAAATAACGCTCCATTGTGTGCATCAGGATATCCGTACACCCGCATGCCGTCTGATACGGCGGAAGCGTCATCGTAAGTTCCGGGTTTAAAACAGCAAACTTTAATCGGCTGTAATCGGTCGTGCATCCTCTCTTCATGCCGCCATCTTCCTTTGTTATTACGCAGGAACCGCTCATCTCACTTCCCGCCGCCGCGATCGTAAGCACTACACCGATCGGCAGACATGCAGTCGGTTTCCGTTTAAAATCAAAGAAATCCCACACGTCTCCTTCATTTGCAACACCATATCCGATCGCCTTTGCGGAATCAATGACACTTCCGCCGCCGACGGCAAGGATGAAATCGACATTTTCTTTTTTACAGAGTGCGATTCCTTCATACACCAGAGAAAGTCTCGGGTTTGGAACGACACCGCCCAATTCGACGTAAGTGATCCCCTCTTTATCAAAGATTGCCTCGATCCTGTCTAACAGACCGGAGCGTCTGGCACTGCCGCTTCCATAATGGATGAGAACCTTTTTACAGTTCTGTTCTTTTATCAGGTTTCCAACTTTTTGTTCCGCACCTTTTCCGAAAACAACTTTTGTCGGTGCATAATAATTAAAATCGTTCATTTTGCTCCTCATTCCCACATGTAAAAGTTCTTATTTTCTCTTTTCATAACTACTTCTAGTTATATAAGCTATTATCGGTAAGAAAACGTATCTGCTTTAGTCTGAACAAGCTCGCAGGAAACCATCACCGGTTCTCTGCGGGCTTACACTCTCTTATCGTATCTTCTTATTATATATCTGTCTGACAAACTATCTACATTGAAATTTTATCAAGTATTCCGGTCAGATGTGCGATCGTCACCCCATAATTTGTCATCGGAACCTGCTGTTTTTTGGCACGGTCGATCCGCGACATCACATATTTGCGGTTAAACATGCATGCACCGCACTGGATGATCAGATCATAGCCGGATAAATCCTGTGGAAAATCCGTTCCACTCATGATGTCTACGGTAATGCCCTCTCCTGCGCGCTTTTTTAACATGCGCGGGATTTTGACTCTTCCGATATCTTCCTGCAGTGGCGCATGGCTGCAGCATTCTGCGATCAGAACATGCGATTCATTTGTCAGGGAATCTAACATTTTTGCACCTTCCACATAGTAAGGAAGATCTCCTTTATACGCTGCAAACAAAACAGAAAATGAGGTCAGCATGCTCTCTTTCGGCTTGTGCTCATACACATAGCCGAATACCTGTGAGTCTGTGATGATCAGTTTCGGCGGTTCTTTTAAGGCTGCAAGTGCCGGCAATAGTTTATCTGTTGTCACACTCATGACCAGGCACTTTTTATCCAAAAGTTCCCGTAATGTCTGCACCTGCGGCAGGATCAGACGTCCTTTCGGCGCCTGGATATCCTGCGGCATGACCAGTAAGACGAAATCTTCTTCCGTGACGAGATCTCCCGTGATCAGCCTATCTCCGTAATTTTCCGGCACAAGGCGGGCGAGTTCTTCCCTGACTGTGTCGATCCCTGCCCCCGTTTTGGCACTGACTGTGAGCGCCTGTTTTCCTGTTTTTTCTTTGATATAAGAAGCAAATTCGTCCGTATGCGGATCAATATCTGCTTTCCCGACGAGGAACAAAACAGGCGTATTTTTTTCTTTCAGAAACTGATACCACTTTAATTCTTCTGTGAGATCCGGTAAGTTCTCCTGATTTTTCTCGGACGACTGTTGTAATTTTTCTTTTGCATCTTTCGTCTCTGAAGCATCCTCTCTGCAGGCATCCGCGCCAGATACCACGATCACAGCGATATCCGCCTTTTCCGCTGCCAGTTTCGTTTTCTCCACACGGCGTTCCCCAAGCTCAGTCTCATCATCAAATCCCGCTGTGTCAATAATCACACAGGGACCAAGCGGACTGATCTCCATCGGCTTATAGACCGGATCCGTCGTCGTTCCGGCAACATCTGCAACAATGGAGACTTCCTGATGTGTGAAGGCGTTGATAAAAGAAGATTTCCCGCTGTTTGTTTTCCCGAACACACCAATATGCAGACGGTTGCTGCCTGGTGTATCATTCAGTGTTCCTGCCATAGTACTCCTCATTTCCCTTAGAATCTGAAATCACGTTTTCCCTCTGCGATATCGTGGATGTGCTCGTATGCAGTCTGTTTTACTTTCGGATTCGGAATTTTTTCAAGTTCTCTGTCGATCAGCTCCATACCAAGACGTTTTGTCTCTTCGCTTGCATAATCTTCCAGATATTCTTTTAATGTCATCAGCGCATTCGGGTGACAGCAGTTTAAGATCTGCATGTTTTTACAAAGTGCCATAAAACGGTCACCGGTTCTTCCCTCGCGGTAACATGCAGTACAGAAACTTGGGATATACCCCAGTTTGATCAGCCAGTTCACAACTTCATCTAAGGTTCTCTGGTCGCTGACATCAAACTGCTCGCTGGTCACTTCTCCTTCTTTTTCCGGCTCTGCGTAGCCGCCGACGCTTGTTTTTGATGCACCGCTGATCTGGGAAACGCCAAGCGGAAGGACTTTGTTTCTCACTTCCTGGCTCTCTCTTGTTGAGATGATCATTCCGGTATATGGCACGGAAACACGGATCAGAGCACAGATCTTTGCAAATGTGTTGTCAGAGATGCCATTGTCAAATGCAGACGGATCAATGTCATCTGCATGCTTGATTCGCGGTACACTGATAGTATGCGGTCCGACTCCATGTACTGCCTCTAAGTGTTCTGCGTGCATCAAAAGTCCTGCAAACTCATAACGGTAAAGGTCAAGTCCAAACAATACGCCAAGTCCTACATCATCAATTCCGCCCTCCATTGCACGGTCCATCGCCTCTGTGTGATATGCGTAATCGTGTTTCGGTCCGGTCGGATGCAGCTTTTCATAGCTTTCTTTATGGTAAGTCTCCTGAAACAGGATATAAGTTCCGATTCCAGCTTCTTTTAATTTGCGGTAATTTTCCACGGTCGTTGCAGCAATATTGACATTGACACGGCGGATCGCACCGTTTTTATGTTTGATGCTGTAGATGGTCTTGATGCACTCTAAGATATATTCGATCGGGTTGTTGACCGGATCTTCACCCGCCTCAATGGCAAGACGTTTATGTCCCATATCCTGCAATGCAGTAACTTCTTTTACGATGTCTTCCTGCGTCAGTTTCTTTCTTGCAATGTGTTTGTTTTTCAGATGATACGGACAGTATACACAGCCGTTCACGCAGTAGTTTGACAAATAAAGCGGTGCAAACAATACGATACGGTTTCCATAAAAATCTTTTTTTATCTGCTCTGCAAGTGCATAAACTTCCTGGATTTTTTCAGGAATCTCACATGCTAAGAGGACAGATGCCTCCCTATGATTTAAGCCCTTTCTTAATTTTGCCTTCTCGATGATCTCATCGATCAGTGCCACATTGTCCTTGTTGGCATCTGCATAGGCAAGTGTCTCTCTGATCTCCTCATCTGAAATAAACTCTTCTGCTTTTAATGATTTTGCGTTATACATACATTCTTCCTTTCTTTCCGGTCAGTTTGCGCCCGCTTGCTTTCCGGTTAGTGTATTTTTATATGGACGACAGACTGCTCTTTTTGCAGAACTGTCGTATAAAACCAGTAGATCCGCCTTAAGTCTGCTGGCTTTTTGTCAATTTGTGATTTCTGAAGTTATCTTATGTCCGCCCGTTCTGTCTCACAGATGGCTGATACTTTCCATTCTGCTTTCTTATGGCTGAAAATCGCCCCTGTTTACGGCTACCTGATAGCCAATGCTTTCCATTCGTTTCTGCATGCAGAAGCGGCACTCTGCTGCCTCGTCACCGGTGCAGATCTTATTATCATATAATTTATATTTCTCCCGCACGGCAACCGGGGATAAATTCGGCATGACGACATTTGCTCCCGCTAAAATTCCAAGCTCCCTGCCCTTGGGATGAATCGTTCCAAGCGCTGTGGTCGCCGGGAGAAGTACATGCGGATGGATCAGTCTGATAATGGAAAGCAGCCGCAGTGTCATCTCCATAGTGCCCGCTGTCTCAGTACCAAACGGCGTATCTTTCTGCGGGATAAACGGACCAATACCGACCATCTGCGGTTTCAATCTACGGATAAACTGCAGATCTTCCCACAGGGTATCTACGGTCTGATAAGGCGAACCTACCATAAATCCGCATCCGGTCTGATATCCGATTTCTTTTAAATCTCTAAGACAGCGCATCCGGTTCTGATAGGACATCTCTACCGGGTGCAGTTTCTTATAATGTGCCTCATCTGCCGTCTCGTGGCGCAGCAGATACCGGTCTGCCCCCACATCAAAATATGCCTGATAGCTCTCTCTTGATTTTTCTCCGATAGAAAGTGTCACCGCACAATCAGGATATTCTGCCTTGATCTTTGAAACGATCTGACAGATCTTTTCATCGGTATAAAATCCATCCTCCCCACCCTGCAGTACAAAGGTGCGGAATCCCAGCTCATATCCGATTTTACAGCAGGAAAGAATCTCTTCTTCCGTCAGCCGGTAGCGGTCTGCGTGGCAGTTACTTCTGCGGATTCCACAGTAAAGGCAGTCATTTTTGCAGTAATTTGTGAACTCAATCAGTCCGCGGATGTAGACATTTTTTCCATAGATGCGGTCACCTGTGTTCCGCGCACGCTGTTTTAAATCCTGTATCATCGCATCGTCCTCTGTGGCAAGAAGAAATGCAAGCTGTTCTTTTGTGATATCTGCTGTCTTTTCTATTGTCTCTGGCAGATTTTTAAAATTCTGCGCTGACATGCCATAGTTTTTCTGTTTGTTTTTGTCTGGTGTTCTCTGGTTTTGTAACATAAATTTATCCCTGTCCGATCATAATGGTCTTTCTGCTAGTGAGATTGGGCATCCGACATATATTTCTTTTGATTTTGCCCAATGTGTATATTTTCAATTCATATCCACGCCAGCTTATGCCATGCCAACATTCGAATACACCGTCTTTGCCGTGATTCCATCAAGTCTGCCGATTTTCCCGGAAAGTGCATTGATAACATCCTGCGGCGCATCGATTGCAACGCTGATGATATGCACATTCCGCTCACGGTATGGCAGACCCATCCGTCCGATAATATACGAGCCGTATTCATGCAAAAGTTTATTTAATTCCGGCGTGGAATCCATATTTTCAACGATGATCCCGATCAAAGCTACTCTTGTATCCATTCGTTTCCTCCCTGATTATCAAATTTATATGATTTGCATACACGAATCTATGATACAGATTTTGGAATAAAAAAAACTGTACCCCTAATTTCAGGTACAGCCTAATAAGAGTCGCATTGCGCCTCTTACATTTTCCATTTATGCCATACCTTTCATCTCAAGTGATTCTTTTGATGTCAGCGTCTTTTCTTTTTCTAATAAACAATCTTGTACACAAAGGACTTTACATGTGCTCTTTGCAAAGATTTACAATCTCAATTTAGATGCATTTTACGGGCAAATTTCTTATTATAACAATACCCTCTGCATACACAAAAATTATACAGCAAAATTTTTTGCCTATATAAGTATTATGTATACAAAGGGTATCATGATTTTTTAAGAATTGCAATTATGTTTCGATTCTGTACGATATAAAATACAAAAAATGTGTTACTGTTCACACATACTGTGTGAGCAGTAACGATTACAGCCCATTTTAAATGCATCTTCGATGCATGGGGCTGTAATCTGGCATGATATAGTCTTTGGAGTGAACAGTAACAAAAATGTTACTCTTTACGGCACCGGCTCTTCCTCCGGCACCTCGATCTCTTTGATCATCGTCTCATTTCCACATAAAAGCCAGGTATGTTCCCCGCCGCACTCCGGGCAGATCTTACCATGTGCTACGGTATCATATTCGCAGCCACAGTCATCACAATGTGTCACTGCATGGATTGTCTCGATATTTAACTCACTGCCGGATAAAACCTCTGTGCGGTCCGCCGCCCAGCGCCAGCAGTCTGTGAGATAAGACGGCACGATGCCGGACACTTCCCCGATGGAAAGTGTCACAGCCGAAACCTTTGTCAGTTCATTTTCCTGCGCAATCTCCTCCACGCTTTTGATCACATGAAATACGATTCCAAGTTCATGCATTCGCTTTATTTCTCCTTTTTTCCAAAGCGGATCTTCACTTCACGTTTTAATATATAAGGAAGAATTGCCTTCATCTTGTCCTCCGCTTTTACCATGCGGCTGCACTCCGGCAGCTCGCGGTGCAGATGGATCGCATCAAATTCACACTTTGTCGTGCAGACACCACAGCCGATACACTTGTTCGGATCGACCACGGAAGCTCCACATCCAAGACAACGCGCAGTCTCGATCTTCACCTGCTCCTCGGTCAGTGTCCTGTGTGCATCGCGGAATGATCTGTGCGCATCAATCTTGTCATCCATTGCAGGACGCTGTCTCTTTGCATTGTCATATCCTTCCAGGGCAAGATTTTCCTTATCCAGTTCGATAAACTGACGGCGGTTTCTTCCGATCGTCATGCTTGCGTTTTCATGTACAAAACGGTGAATGGACTCTGCACCTTCTTTTCCGGCTGCGATCGCATTGATTGCAAAACTCGGTCCGGTATAGACATCTCCACCGACAAAGATATCCGGTTCTGCGGTCTGGTAAGTAAGCGGATCTGCTACTGCTCCGTTTCCTCTTCCAAGTTTCACTTTAGAGCCTGCCAAAAGGTCACCCCAGAGAATGCTCTGTCCAATACTTAAGTATACATGCTCACATTCCACGGTCATTGTCTCATTCTCATCGAACTGTGGGTTAAAACGTCCAGTCTCATCTTTGACGGAAACACATTTTTTCAGCACGATGCCACGCACTTTACCGTTTTCTGTCAAAATCTCTTTCGGACCCCAGCCACAGTGAACGGCAGCTCCCTCTTCTTTGACTTCTTCCACCTCATCTTTGGATGCCGGCATCTCTTTTTCAGACTCTAAGCAGAACATGGAAACTTCGTTGGAACCACAGCGTGCCGCTGTACGTGCCACATCGATTGCCACGTTACCGCCACCGATGACAACAGATCTGCCATCCACGCGGTAGTCTTCGTTTCCACCGGATACGATATGTAAGAAATCAACCGCACTCATTACACCCGCGGCATCCTCGCCCGGAATGCCTGCTTTGCGGCTTCCCTGGCAGCCGATTGCAATATAAAATGCCTGATATCCCTGCGTGCGCAGTTCGTCTAACGAAATATCTTTTCCAACTTCCACGCCGCATTTGATATCCACACCAAGTTCACGCATCACTTCGATTTCAGCATCCACAACATTTTTCTCTAATTTAAAAGAAGGAATACCGTAAACGAGCATACCGCCCGGACGTTCATTTTTCTCAAATACAGTCGGTTTGTAACCTCTGGTTGCCAAATAAAACGCACAGCTTAAACCAGCCGGGCCACCACCAATGATTGCAATCTTCTGTGGGAAAGTTCCACGGTTTGACGGCTGTACGACCGGTGGAATGTAACGTGTATCTGAATTCAGATCCAGTTCTGCGATAAATTTCTTGACATCATCGATCGCAACTGCCTGGTCCACAGTTCCTCTTGTACATGCATCCTCACAGCGGTGGTTGCAGACACGGCCGCAGACTGCCGGGAACGGATTTTCCTTTTTGATCAGGGCAAGGGCATCTGTGTATCGTCCCTGTGCCGCCATCTTTAAGTATCCCTGTACTGCGATATGTGCCGGACATGCCGTCTTACACGGTGCCGTTCCGGTATCATAACAGTTGATGCGGTTGTTATCACGGTAATCCATATCCCATTTTTCCGGTCCCCACTTGGTATTATCCGGCAGCTCGTGTTTCGGATAGGTGATGGTTCCATCTTTCGTACAGAGTTTCTGACCCATTTTTACGGCACCCGCCGGACAGTACTCTACGCAGCGCCCACATGCAACACAGTCCTTTGTTTCAACCTTTGCCACATAAGCAGAACGTGACATGTTCGGTGTGTTAAATAACTGTGAAGTACGAAGTGCATTACAGATATTTACATTACAGTTACAGATGGCAAAAATCTTGTCCTCGCCGTCAATGTTTGTGATCTGATGAACAAATCCGTTGTCCTCCGCACGCTGTAAGATTTCCATTACCTTTTCACGTGTAATGTAATGTCCCTTGTTTGTCTCGACTAAATAGTCAGCCATATCGCCGACACCGATACACCAGTCTTCCGGATCATCCGCGCATCCCTCGCCTAAAACACCACGGGAATAACGGCAGGAACATGGACCTGCTGCATATTTTCCGTCATATTTATCCAGCCAGTGGGAAATATGCTCAACACTGACAGACTCATTTTCCGTCTCGATCGCTTTCTCAACCGGAATGACATGCATACCGATTCCAGCGCCTCCCGGCGGTACCATCGGAGTTACTTTCTGCAATGGCAGAAATGCCATACGTTCGAAAAATGATGCAACTTCCGGGTGCTCTTTGATCTGGTCTGCCTTCATGTTAAAGAACTCTGCACTTCCCGGTACAAACATCGGGAGCACATACTGTTTCTCATGCTTTGGATTTTCCCAGTTGTATTCCAAAAGACCGATATTGCTCATCTCCTGCAACAATTCTTCTAACACTTTCTCTTCTTTTCCGGTTGCTTTTACAATCTGTGCTAATGTCATCGGTTTGCGCACTTTCATTTTCAATGCAACCTCTGCCATCTCGTCCGTCACAAGTGCTTCTAGTCCATAATATTCCGGATCTTCGGCTGTCACTGTATGACCGATACGGTCGGTGATCTTCTGTCCTAATTTTAAGATCAGCTCTCTCGGCTGTTCCGGTGGTGTGTACTCAAACTTTTTCATGCGTGTTCCTCCTCTCTCCATGCAACGGTCTCTTTTTTCAGCCAGTCTGCCCATTCTTCCATACCTTCACCTGTCTTTGCACAGATCGGGATGATCTTTGCATTCGGATTGCGCATCAGGATGTTCTTTTTACACTGCTCTAAGTCAAAATCAAAATATGGCATCACATCGATCTTGTTGATCAGCACGACATCGCAGATGGAAAACATCAGCGGGTATTTTAAAGGTTTGTCATGTCCTTCCGGTACGGATAAGATCATCGCATTTTTCACTGCACCCGTATCGAACTCCGCTGGACATACCAGATTGCCGACATTCTCTAAAATAACCAGTTCCACATCATCTGTTCCAAGTCCTTTTAATCCCTGTCTCGTCATATCTGCATCCAGATGACACATGCCGCCTGTATGAAGCTGGATTGCCTTTGCTCCGGTCTTTAAAATTGTTTCCGCATCCACGTCAGAGTCGATATCTGCCTCCATGACACCGATCTTCAAGTCATCTTTCAGTGCCTCGATCGTGCGTGTCAGCGTCGTTGTCTTGCCTGATCCAGGCGATGACATCAGGTTCAACAAGAACACGCCGTCTTTTTTCAGTTCTTCGCGAAGCAATGCTGCCTGCTTGTCATTGCTCTCGAAAATGCTCTGTTTTACTTCCAGAATCCGTACATTTCCCATGATAATCTCCATTTCTTTTGTAACATTTTTCGCCTTATCTGTTACTTATAGATAAATTCTATCATTTTAGGGTGGTTGTGTCAATAAATTCTGGTCATACCAGTGTGCCAATTTTTTAGAATTTATTTAGAATTGTCTGATTGCTATCACAGGAATGCAAAGATTTTTTAATTCATGGACGTAATTTCCCTATGAAGATTCGGGTGTCAAAAGGTGGCTTCCAAATTTTGACACCCGAATCCTATGAATTAAAAAAACAACGCTACAGTCCGCAGGAAAACCTGTATACTGTAACGTTGTCTGTCTTACTTTAGTATGCCTTTACTTTTACATATCCTTCTTTATAAGAATATTTCAGATAAGTAATAACATTTACAACCTGTCTCTTATCATCATCAATGTGTATCCTAATAAGTTTTGACCTCTCCATTTGCTTAAATCCATCCGATCTGGATCTTTCATAGACAATCCAATCCCCCAAATCCTGTCTTTTACCGCACATTCTGCAAGGATTTGATCTTTTGTATGTAACAGACCTTCCCTCAATTTATCATTTTGGGAAAATTTTGCTATAAGTCCTTCATAAACTACAATCTGCCTTATACCATTCCAGTAATTTTCATTATAGCCCGCCACCATACGTCCCAGTTCTTTTATAGTTCCAACCTCATCTGTTTCCAATATCTTTTCAGCTATTACATCATCTCTGAAACAAACTGCCTTTTTATACATCATATATTGCTCCATAGATGAAAATCCGATTCCATTTACATGAAGCTGTGACATATACCAGTTGCTCAAGTACCCATTTTCTTCATCAGGATTATGAAAACATAAAATGCCCATTTTAAGCTGCACCTACCTTTTTTACTGCCAGATCAAGCTCTAAGTCATGCAGTCCGTGATACGCTTTCATCAAAAAATTTAACGGTACTTTTTCTATCACCTCCGAGCTTGGAATATTATAGTACCATTGATAATACGCATAAAACTCGCCAATCCAGTCCGGCATAAACCCTTCTAAAGCCTTTCCAGCTTTCAATTTATACTTTTCTGTATCCGAAAAATATCTCCATAATTCTTTAGCATCCATGGTATTAACATACGCCATCGACTCATCGATATATTTTCTGGTTTTACTTTTCATATACGCTTCTATAAAATCCGTTGTATCATTTTCAGGAAATGTCTGCGCTACAAAATCAAACAGTTTTCCCTGACTCTCTACCACACCATCTAAATATATCTCTGAATATGCCCGCATTTTCCTCACCTCATAAAATTGTGCTAAACACATTGGTTACTTTATTTGCATCAGAGTCAATCAGTTCTTTCATCCTTTTCCTTGCTGTCACATCGCGTTCATTGTATTTTTCATTAAACTCGTCATATTCCACGGAAATAAGTTCTTCTTCTCTCTCAGACAGCCTCAAATATGCCAGTTCTGATTTAATACAATACTGTATTCCCAAACCTCCCAACAAAAGGAGCTCTTCTAAAATTTCCACATCAATTTCATCTCTGACAAACGCTTTTGCAATATAAAAGTACGATGCATCCGCTCTCCATCCTTTTATCACATCATATCCGCTTGTTTCGATACCATATTTTGCAATAAACTTCTGCGACAACATTCTGTAACGCTTAGAGTCCGCCGCATCCCTGTGTTTCATTAATTCAGCCAGCCATGATAAAATGCTATATTTATGGAAATCAAGTACTTTCAGTCCTTCCATATCCAACTCATATTTATGAACCCAGCCATTTGTCTCATCCGGTCTGCAAACCGCCCATTCTTTTGCAAGATCAATATTTTCCGTCAAATAAAAGCCTTTTCCGTAATCATGCCGGTTTTCTCCCAATCCAAAAGCTGGCTTTATTTCTTTGTCAGGACTCCCATGATACAAGCTAATCTTACCCATATCGTCATCCTCCCTATACAAACATAATTTAGAAATTGCAATCTGTTCCGCTTTTTTAAGCTAAGTTCTTTTAGCGTACCCAATAATGCTTTATTCCCCTCTTTGATTGCCTGATCTACCTCTTTTCCTAGAGCAATACATAAAAAGGTCATCCGCTACCTCACGATAACACCGCTAAGCCTACGCTATTGAAAAAAGTGTCGCAGGTAATGCAGCCGGAGCCACACGCATCTCTGCACGGATTGACCGATTTCATTTTACCATTTCTTCTGAAAATATTCTATACCTATCCTGCCATAGATTGCACCAGAAAAAAACAACGCTACAGTCCGCAGGAAAACCTGTATACTGTAACGTTGTCTGTCTTACTTTAATATGCCTTTACTTTTACTTTGGAAGAAAGTCCCCTGCTCTTAAATAATTTCTTATAAGCGGATAATTTCTTCTTCGGTACTTTGACCGTGGTTGCTTTTGTGATTCCTTTAAATGTACTCTTAGAAAGTGTCTTTGCTTTCAGTTTTGTAGATTTTATCGTAATTGTCTTTAACTTCTTGCATCCGGAAAAGACATTTTCTCCGATCTTTGATACATTCTTACCGATCGTAACCGTCTTTAGTTTCTTATTATTCTTAAATGCACTCTTTGCGATCGATGTTACTTTATAGGTCGCACCATTAATTTTGATAGAATCCGGCACAGCGATCTTTGTCTGTTTTTTGTTTTTCGGTGCCTTGTATTCTACCTCATGGACTTTACCGGCATTCTTCTTGATGGTATAGAACGATCCATCTGCCTTATTCACAACAACCTGTCCGACGGTAAGTGTATTTGTATTGGACGGCTGTTCATTTGTTGTTTCTTCCTTCCCGGTCACCGGGATCACAACTGCTGCTTTCTGATAGCCGCATACGCTGCATTCCTCATGGCTGCTGCCTTCGGTACTTTCTGTTGCCTGCCGGTCGATGATCGTCTGAAATGTATGCTCTGCCTGTTCTAATTTCTTTCCACATCCATTTTTACAATCTTTCCAATGTGCCTTTTCATCCTTTGACCAGACTGCATCTGTTACATCATGTCCAAGTGAATCCGTCATGATCGTCTTTGTCTGAACCTCAAATGATGGATTTTTAAATTCTGCTTTGTACTCTTTCTTGCCGTTTGTTTCACATCCTGCTTTTTCCTCTGTATAAGATGCAGTTACAGTTTCGCTTTCTTCATTTTCACATCCCTCACATATCCTGCGTGCCGTACAGCTCATATCGCTCTCGCTCCATGTATACTGTGGTGCACCATAGTGATGTCCGTCTGCATTACTGTATATGCTGCCATCCTGATATACAGTCATACCGCCCAATACCGGAGTCTGATCTGTTCCGATTTTCTGTCCCCAGATCAATTCAGCCCTCCTGCTATCTCCACTTCCATCCAGAAGATATGCAACCTCTCCATCCGTGAATGCTTTCGTTGTCTTTGTAATCTCGCCGTCCCATGGTAACGTATTCTTCTCCATACAGTAACAATTCGATATCTTGCCGGTGATCTCGTCTTTCTCAGCTTCTCCGTTACCGATCAGCGGATACTCCGTTGTATGATAGCAATTCTTAATATTGACACCCGTAAATCTTCCTGCAATACCACCAACGTCTGCAGCATCTTCACCTGTTACTACCACATTTCCTATATTGAACGAATTTTCCAGACTGGTATTGCTGTCCCATGATCCGATCACGCCGCCGGTATACTTACCTGTATTCGTGACATCTCCCATATTTCCATACTTACTACCATCTGAATTGCTGCCCATTCTTCCGATCACACCGCCGACATTATCTCCATTTCCTTCCACAGCTCCCCTATTTAAAATAAATCCATCCATAGAAGTCATCGGTGCAGAATATGCATACTCCCCGACAACTCCACCGACACTATTTTTACCTGTGATCCTGCCGGTATTGATCACGCCCTTTGCTGCCTGAATTTGACAGTTACTGTTATCAGAACTTGTCATATGCCCTCCAATACCACCAACACTTGTAATTGCTGCTGTCACTTCTCCTTTATTCTGTAACATTCCATTCCGGGAAATTATAGATATATCAATTCCATATCCGATCAATCCTCCTGCTCCCATAGAAGTATTGCTTCCCATACTAGATATCTTACCCGTATTGATAATATCCGCATCCGCTTGAATGGACGCAAGATCTGCATATCCGATCAAACCTCCGACATATCCACTTGATTTAGCAGTTATAGCTCCAGAATTGAGAATACCCTCATGGACGATCACCTTCATTCCACCACTAGCCTGACCGACAAGTCCACCTACATTCGCTGTCCCTGTAACTGCACCTGTATTACTGATCGAGGTATCGGATTCGATCTGTGCACTGCTTGCATATCCAGCCAAACCTCCTGCCTGACCTCCTTGTGCGGTTATATCTGCTTTATTGTTACAGTTTACGATTTTTGCATCACTACATGCCTGACCACAGATACCTCCTACACTATCCCAGCCTTTAGAACTTCCTGCAGTGGTGACATTTCTTATCTCTCCGCCACTGCCTAGTATGCCAAACAAACCGGCATTATTGTTAATGCTTCTGTCCGCATGGATCGTGATCTCTGCTCCGTTACCATCGAAGACTCCTTTATAGGAACCGGAGGAATCTCCGATCGGATTCCATGTTAAGTCTTTCTTTTCTCCACGTACTGTTGTATCGATCTCTGTTACACCATCTGCAACTTTCGCACATTCATTTCTATCCGAGGATGCTTTTACGATCTCTGCAAACTTCCACAGATCCTCCGAACCGGTGATCACATACGGATCTTCTGCTGTTCCACTTCCCTGTAATTCCTCTGCCGCATAAACTGTCACACTTCCCTGACTGCCTGTCACAATGCCTGCCACAGCCAGAAAGCCCAATAATATGCCGCCTGCCATTTTCCTGCTTATCATTTTTGTCACTTTCAAATTCAGCGCCTTCTTTTTTATTTCATTTCCCTTTTTTCATGTACTCCTAGAATTCTTCATTTAGAAAATTCTAAGCGTACATATATGCATACAAAAATATTGTATCATTTTTTATACTGCGTGTCATCACTTTATCAAAATAAATGGTTATCAAGGTAAAGTGATGCTAGCTAAACTGACAACCCACATTTCTGAAAAAAGCAGGGAGCGTCAAATCATTCTGACGTTCCCTGCTTTCTCCTGAAAATATTCTATTAAAAATTCTTAAACCCATACCCTGCAGCTCTCACGGCATCAATAAAATCTCCCAGCACTGCTGCATTTGTCTCTGACTCCGCATGGAGCAGATAAATTGCACCCGGATGAAGTTTATCTTTCATCTTCTGCAGACTCGATGCATGATCCGGCTGATTATTGACATCATAATCCAGATATGCAAAACTCCAGAAAATACTCTTGTAATTACAGTTATTTAACAGGGCAAGTGACTGCTCGCTGAATCTTCCGGTCGGATAACGGAACAGATACATGTCATATCCGAAATTTTCCTTGATATAGGCATGGTTCTCTGTCACCTCATTTTCCTGTTTATCCAATGATAAGGAAGGCATACCCGCGGAAGGATGTGTCACGCTGTGGTTTCCTAACACATGTCCCTCATCGATCATACGTCTTACCAGATCCGGATTATCTTTCGCATACGGCTCTGTCACGAAAAATGTGGCGGACACCCCTTTTTCCTTTAGGGTATTTAAAATGCTCTCAGTCTGTCCGTATTCATAACCTTCATCAAAGGTCAGATAAATATCCTTCGTGTCATCACCAATAAAGTACGCATTGTATTTTCCATATGTCTCCTGTGCATTAACGGCATCTAACGGACGGTTTTCATCATCGGTATGGCTGCCAAGTCCCCAGTCATGACTGGTGGCATCCAATGAAGAAACATTTTCAATCTGTGTATTCTGCAACACCTGTCCGGTCGTACCTTCGCCAGTTTCCGTACTTATCTGTTCTTCCGTGCCCGGGACATCCTCGACGGATTCTGTAGCATCTGCTCCGTCTTTTCCATAAGCCTCATATGTTTTTAATACTGCATCCCCAATCGCTTTTGCATAATTTTCAACGTTCGCATCAAACAGCTGATTGTCCGTCGGACTGTTCATAAAACCAAGTTCGACAATACATGCCGGCATGTTCGTGTGCAGATTTACATAGTAATCTTTGCTCTCGCTCTTTTGTGTTCCTTTTTTTACACCACGGTTTCTCGAGATCCCGGCAGCATCCAGGTTGTCCATAATATTTTTTGCAAGCGCCTGTGTCTTGTCATCCGCGTCACTGCGGATCCAGGTCTCCACACCATTTCCTTCACCCGTATTGCGATGCAGTGACACAAAATAATCGGCATTATTCTGATTTGCAAAAGATGTCCGTTCCTCCAATGATAAAAATGTATCATCGGAACGTGTCATAATGACCTGAATATTTTCTTTGTCAGCAAGATATGCCGCCACTGCCTGTGTGATTTTTAAATTATCATTTTTCTCATAACGAAGCCTGTAATCAGACCCGTTATCCTTTCCACCATGTCCGGCATCTAAGCATACGATCAGTTTATTCTCATCTAACTTATCCTTATTCTCCTGCTCGTCGTCAACAGCCACGATCTTCCCCTCAATCTGTGAAAGGTCAATACCTGCCGGAACCAGCTTATGCAGCAAACTCCCCATCCCCTGAAATAACGCAAGAACGATCAAAAGCTGCAGCGAACAATATACTATGCACACCAGATTTCTCAGTCGTTTTTTTCTTCGTTTCTCTGCATTCAAATCCGTTCACTCACCATCTTATTTATTTTAATTTACTTTTAACTTTCGTCCGCAGTGCCACTGGACTGACAGGCATCTACGTTCCACTTCGGTCCGTGCTAAACAGGTGCCACCGGCACCTGGCACCGCCCTATCAAATAAGAAAAACACAAAAAAGTGCCTGCAAGCAGTCATTTTTTGCATTTCTCTTATTTGGCACTGCTCATTGCCTACGCACATTATATCTTATCCCACTGTAAAAGACCATAAAACATTTTCTTAATATTTTATGATGTTTCATCAAACAGGAACTGTGCGAGTGCATAATTGCTGACATCCTGTCCTTTCGGTGTCAGATATATCCTTCCTGCACGGCGCTCTAAAAGTTTCTCCTCCTGCAGATGATTTAATACCTCCTGATAGACCGCCTCGATCGGCATACCAAAGCTTTGAAAGAAATCATCTCTTGAAATTCCATCGATCATGCGAAGTCCCAGGTACATAAATTCCTCCATCTGCGCATACTTGCCTACCAGTTCTGCCGAGGCGTGAAGATTGGTTGCCGGGAGCTGTTCTATCGTACCGTCACTCCGTTTATTTTCCCAGATGCCTTCCCGGATGACGTCAACCTGTTCCAGATAAGTATATAAATCACTGGTGTTGGTGTATCGTATATTTTCCATCAAAGATGACGCACCGAGTCCCATGCCAAGATAATTGACACGCGTCCAATAACCTATGTTATGTCTGCACGCATATCCCGGCTGTGCAAAGTTTGAGACCTCATAATGCACATAACCGTTTTCCTTAAGCATTTCCTCTGTTAATTTTGTCATCTCATAGACTTCATCCTCTGTCGGCAATGCATCCGTTACCATTCCCGCACGCTGTTTCACCGCGTCAAACTTATAAAGATCGTAAAATGGAGTCCCTTTTTCAATAATCAGCGAATAGGCAGAAATATGTTCCGGTTTCAGACGACAGACCTTCTGCAGGGAATCCGCATAAGTTTCTATATGCTGTCCCGGAAGTGAACTCATAAGATCCACATTAATATTGGAAAATCCTCCTGATCTCGCAAGCTCATAAGTTTTTAAAAACTGTTCCCAGGTATGAATACGCCCTAACATCTTCAGTTCAACATTCTGCGCAGACTGCAGCCCTAAACTGATCCGGTTGATCCCGGACTGTCTGTACACCGCAAACTTCTGCGCCGTAACGGTTCCCGGATTGCACTCAATCTGCCATATCCGACTCCCACAGCCACGATGGCGTGCCGCCACCAATATAGACTGTCGAAACCACATAATCCCTGCAATGTGCCCCATAATAGAAAATTTCTTTGCAAAGTGCCTTCACATATTGTCTCTGTGTATCTTCATCTGCCGGGAAAGAAAGGAAATCACAATAATTACATTTCCGGACACAGAACGGGATATGTATATATAATTCCAGTTCCTTTTTTTCCATATTTAATCCTCATCCAGTTTTAAAACACTCATAAATGCTTCCTGCGGGATCTCGACATTTCCGACCTGACGCATACGCTTCTTTCCTTCTTTCTGTTTCTCTAACAGTTTTTTCTTTCGGGAAATATCGCCACCGTAACATTTTGCAAGCACGTCCTTACGCATTGCCTTGACGGTCTCTCTCGCAATGACTTTACCGCCAACAGCCGCCTGAATCGGGATCTCGAATAAATGTCTTGGAATCTCCTCCTTTAATTTTTCGCACATCTTTCTTCCACGCTCATACGCACTGTCTTTGAATACGATAAAGGAAAGGGCATCGACCTGTTCTTTGTTGATCAGAATATCAAGTTTTACCAGTTCGGAGCGCTCATATCCCTTTAATTCATAATCAAAGGACGCATAACCCCTCGAACGTGACTTCAATGCATCAAAGAAATCGTAAATGATCTCATTTAACGGCAGATCATACTTGATCAGTGCACGCGTTTCCTCTAAGTATTCCATACTTAAATAAACACCGCGGCGCTCCTGGCACAGTTTCATGATTGCACCGACATACTCACTCGTCACCATGATTTCTGCCGATACGACAGGTTCTTCCATGTATTCGATCTCAGACGGATCCGGCAGGTTTGACGGGTTTGTCAGATCCATGACCTCTCCGTTTGTCTTGTGCACTTTGTAAATAACCCCCGGAGCTGTTGTCACAAGATCTAAATTAAACTCACGCTCTAAACGCTCCTGAATAATTTCTAAATGAAGCAGGCCTAAAAATCCGCAGCGGAAACCAAAACCAAGCGCTAACGATGTCTCCGGCTCATACTGCAAGGACGCATCGTTGATCTGTAATTTTTCCAATGCATCACGGAGATCCGGATATTTTGCACTGTCAGCCGGATACATACCGCAGTACACCATCGGATTGACCTTTTTGTAACCCGGAAGCGGCTCACTGCATGGGCGGTCGGCATTTGTCACGGTATCACCGACACGGGTATCGCGGACATTTTTGATACTTGCACAGAGATAACCTACCATTCCCGCTGCAAGCTCATCACACGGGATAAACTGTCCGGCACCAAAATATCCGACCTCTGTGACCTCGGACTGTGCACCGGTTGCCATCATGCGGATGGTATCTCCCACTTTTACCGTTCCCTCTTTGATACGGCAGAATACGATAACACCCTTGTAAGAGTCGTAAAGTGCATCAAAGATCAGCGCCTGAAGCGGTGCTTCTTTATCTCCAGTCGGGGCCGGGATCTTTGTTACGATCTGCTCTAATACCTGATCGATATTTAAGCCGGTCTTAGCAGAAATACGCGGTGCATCCTCCGCCTCAATCCCGATCACATCCTCGATTTCTTTTACCACTTCATCCGGCTGTGCACTCGGAAGATCGATCTTGTTGATGACAGGCATGACATCAAGATCATGATCTAATGCGAGATATACATTTGCCAGTGTCTGTGCTTCCACTCCCTGTGCTGCATCCACAACCAGGATCGCACCGTCGCAGGCTGCAAGGCTTCGTGATACCTCATAGTTAAAATCGACGTGCCCAGGTGTGTCGATCAGGTTAAAAATATACTCTTCCCCGTCATTTGCCTTATAAATGATACGGACTGCCTGTGACTTGATCGTAATTCCACGCTCACGCTCTAAATCCATATTGTCAAGAACCTGCGCCTGCATCTCACGGCTGGTCAAAGTTCCTGTACGTTCTATGATACGATCGGCAAGTGTCGATTTACCGTGATCGATATGTGCTATAATACAAAAATTTCTGATTTTACTCTGATCTATTGACATGTTACTCTCCATTTCAAAAAAAATACGCCGGGCATATGCCCATACGTTTTTATTATACGGGAAAAGCAAAGGAAACGTCAAGTCATCCGCAATCCTCTTTCATGTTTCATTTTCATTTATTAACAATTAAAATACAAAAATTCACAATATGTTCACAGGATTTTTAGTACTTTTGGGTGCATAATAGACTTGCTGTTAAATATTTAACAGCTGGGTTTCTATCGTCAATATGACAAAACCCCCTTCTTAATATGAAAATCCCCCACGCAGTGGCTGCAAACACTGCGTGGGGGATTTTTTATATCATGTGCAAAACCAGCACATGATCGTGATCTACACTTGCTTCACTCGGCTATCTTATTATTTCATTGAACTCTTACTTTTATTCATAAATCGGATAAGAGATTCCCTCTCTCATAAATACCGGAATCACATCGATCGGTGCCGGTACTGTCACATAATTTCCGCCCTCGTATACCTTTTTCGTGTAGGCATCCGTCCATTTTATACCTGCTGGGAGATATACCCTGCGCTCTGTCGCACCTGCCTCCATGACCGGTGCCACTAAAAGATCCGGTCCGAACATATACGCATCCTCTACGTTCCAGCTCTCTTTATCCTCCGCAAAATCAAAGAACAGCGGACGCATCACCGGTGTACCTGTTTTACTTGCCTGTTCCATACAACTACGGATGTATGGTCGCAAACGTTCACGGATAAACAGATATTTTTTCAGGATCTCATAATTGTCCTCCCCAAAACTCCACACTTCATTATCCTGACCGGAAGTAAGCTGGCGCACACCATCGATAAACTCCTGCTCTCTCTCGTACCAGGGAGAACGCTCCCCATGCATACGGAATACCGGGCAGAATGCACCCCAGGCAAACCAGCGCACCAGAAGTTCTTTAAATGCCGGATCTTTGATATCCCCGCCAAGAAAGCCTCCGATATCCGATGTCCACCACGGAATACCAGCCACGCACATATTAAGTCCTGCCTGCAGCTGCTCTCTCATGGAGCGGAAGGACGAGTACACATCCCCGGACCAGGTAAGAACGCCATATTTCTGGCTGCCTGCCCATGCACAGCGCACCAGACTCATGATATCTTTTTCTCCCTCCGCTTTCAATCCGTCATAAAATCCTTTCGCATAGCCAACCGGATAAACGTTGCTGCACTGCAGTGCCGGTCCCTCATAATAGCGGTAATTATCAAAATCATATGGTCCATACTCCGGTTCCGCTTCATCTAACCAGAAACAGCGGATTCCGTTTTTATAGTAATTTTCCTTACATTTTTCCCATACAAATTTCTGCGCGCCCGGATTGGTCGCATCGTAAAATACGGTATTTCCCATCCAGCTCATATGATAGGAAAGTCCACGATCCGGTGTGACAAGATATCCGCGGTCGTTCATCTCGCCATAGTTTTCGCTGCGCTCATCCACGGTCGGCCAGACAGAGACAACCGTCTCGATTCCCATGCTCTTTAACTCATCCACCATCGCTTTCGGGTCCGGCCAGTCTCTCGGCTCAAATTTAAACTCGCCCTGCATTGTCCAGTGGAAAAAGTCGATCACGATCGCATCCATCGGAAGTCCGCGCTTTTTGTGTTCTCTGGCAACTGCAAGGATTTCATCCTGGTTGCGGTAGCGCAGTTTGCACTGCCAGTATCCCATACCATATTCCGGCATCATCGGAGTCCTTCCGGTTGCCGCAGAATACTGTTCCTCGATCTCAAACGGTGTATCTCCTGCCGTAATAAAGTAGTCCAGTTTTTTTGTGCTCTTTGCGTACCACTCTGTCTTGTTTGCACCAAAAACTGCTGTTCCGATTGCCGGGTTGTTCCAGAAAAATCCATAGCCTCTGCTTGAGACCATAAACGGCACGCTCGCCTGACTGTTTCTGTGCGCCAGTTCTAACATTGCACCTTTTTTATTCAGATTTTTCTCCTGATACTGTCCCATACCAAATATTTTTTCATCATCAAACGCCTCAAAACGCATAGTCAGTTCGTAATCCGTACTGCCCGGGATCGGTTTTAACTCTCTCGCATCAATGCGCAGCGGCACACAGTAGCGGTTGATCCGGTTTCTGTTTCTCCAGTACTCTTCGGTCAGAAGTTCTCCCTTCTGATTATAATAGCTGATCCATCCCTCCGGGGAGATCACGGCCGTGATTTTTCCATTTTTAACGGTGTAAACTTTTCCGGTCTGATGATATTTTGCAAACTCCTCGCCTTTGTACCATGGATCCGTCGTATCAACTTCTTTACACTCCACCTGAAGCGGACACATTTTTACCTCCTCGGTCAGCGCCCAGTCATGTGCATCCATCTGTGCCTCTTTGGTCATGCGCACACGGAAGGAATTTTCTCCCCATGGTTCTAACCATAATGTCAATGTTCCATCTGCAATTACAAGTCTGTTGTTTTCTTCGTAAACTCTCATCTAACTTTTCCTTTCTTAATATATAGATATATTCTTACGTTTGTCTTTACACCTGATAAATCCGGTAAATGAATTCTTCTCTCCCAAAATTTATCTTTCTGCTATATTATATTTTCCGACTCTGACGTTTCATCTCCCCATACAAAACACCGCGTGACCCGGTCGCCAGAAAAAATCTGCCAAACTTTCTTTTATCCCCATCGATACTATTGATCTCGCCGTACATCTGGTTATCCTGATTCAGCCGCTCATACGATTTTCCCTCATCAAACGTGCGGTAAAAACCATATTCCCCTTCAAGGCGTCCGCAGAAATAAATTGCTTTTTCCTCTGTCAGATAATCCCTGTCCTCTCCGATCACACCAAGTCCCATCCGGTAGCAGGCATCCCCCGTGTCCGTCAGGCGTTTCACATGGATTTCTTCTGTTTTCGTGTCATAACAGAGTTTATAAAGTCCTGCATCGCCCAATGCCAGGTAAAATATGCCAGTCTTTCCGCCCTCACCGCGCACTTCCGTCTTATTTGCAGTATCAATATAGCCAAAATCACAGACCGGAAATGCCTCTTTCGGCTGTTTCTGATAAAAGTTTCTTCCTCCATCCCTGCTCACATAGATTTCGGACGCACCGCCAAAACCATAAAACAGATCTTTCCTGCTGCGGTCGGAAAATACTTTCAGATATCCCGTCTCAACAGGCTGCCCCGCCAGATCAAACACTCCTGCTTTTTGAAAACTGTGTCCTCCATCATTGCTGACAAGCACCAGTTCCACCGGAAGCCTTATCCCATCCGCAACCGACCATACAATATTGACGCCATCCGGTGACACTGCCACCCATCCGGCATTGACATTCGGGTTTTCGATCTCATGCAGTTTCTTGTCGATCTCTGCATTGATACCAAACGGCATGCCGATCCGGTCAAATGTTTTAAAATTATCGCACGTGCGCACCAGACCGCCTTTGGTTTTTCCTTTCCAGTTTCCCCGCGCCGTCACAATGCCAAGATTACTGTCCGCATCGGAAATATCTGCGTTGATACAGGTAATGTAACGGTTGCCCTCGCTGTCATCAAAAGAATTTTTACAGGGTTCATCAAGATTCCGAAATGCAAATCCGCCGAGGTCTCCAACGATATCCACAAGCTGTACCTCTCCATCAACCGGCGCATATACATTCAGATGAACGGTCTCCTCGATTCCGGTACACGCATCATGATAGCGCGGATGCTCACTGAGCAGCGCATCCGTCATAAAAACGCCGGTTCCCGAATTAAACCATACCTCATCCGGATCAAACGGATTGATCTTAATATCACTCAGCCAGTGCAGCAGACAATGGTTTCCGTTATACTCCGGTTTCATGTAGGAAGTATTAAAATATAAATCCCCCTTTTCCAGTCCGCAGAGACTCACGCTCCAGCTGCTGCCATAATCTTTCGAGAGATATACGATTTCATCGCTCTCTTTTTCCCTGCAGAGCGTTGAACACACCAAAAGTCCCGGCATTGTTTTACAGGAAGAAATACCGCCAAAACCATAATTTAAAAATTCTGCTGTCAGCGTGCCATCCGCATCCGGTGTAATGTCATCATACCCTGCAATTTTTCCATCTGAAAAATAATACCGCAAAACCTTTCCACCGATCACATCCCCGGAATCACAGCTATATCCAAGGTCGACCACATAATTCCATCTTCCAGTGACATTCATCGTCACATAAAGGTATGTTCCATCATAGTCATAGCGCGATGCCACAAGACCGTTCATTTTGCTGTCATGAATCATGACATTTTCCGGCTGCATCAGTTTTTCAAACGTCTGCCCTGCATCATAGGAAACATACAGGCTGTGACTGCGAAGCGTATCACTCTCCCTTGTCGTATATCCTGCGGTTCCTGCAACAATTGTTTTCGAATCATCCGATACCCAGACACAGGTCATGTAATTTTCCTCTAAAGGAAGCCGTTCCCAGGTATCTCCTCTGTCCGTGGTTTTCCAGAGACCATCTAACTGGCTTGCAAAATAAAGTGTGTTTTCATCTTTTTTATCTACCACCAGACGGTATCCGGTTCCTCTTCCGCAAAGATTGCCATGAACGGTCACCGGGATTTTTTTGTGAATAAATGTCTCTCCATAATTCTCTGAAATTGAAAATTTTCCATAGCCCTGTCCGTTAATGCCGCTCATGATGTACAGGCGCTCCGGTTTCTTTTCATCGAGTGCGCATGCGATTGGAAATGTTTCGGAGATGTCCTCCATGCTCACACTGTCGATGAGGCTTTTCCAGCACTTTTTTTCGTATTCATACCGGTAAACGCCTCCGATGTCTGTTCTGGCATAGAGGATGCCGGGCTGTTTTGGGTGGTACAATAAACCGGTGACGTAGCCGCCGCCGGGGATTGGGGCGTTTTTGTATTCGTAGGTGATTGTTTTGTGGGCTTTCATTGTATAGGTGAACTCCTTTCGTGGGTGGTTTTCGGTGTAAGTGGATCCGTTTGTGTGCGAAGGTGAACTTTTTTGTGCGTTCTTTTTTGGGGCTGGAATGGCGAACCTGGGGGGGGCTGACAGCCACACCCACGCACCGCTTCATTACAAATCCCCCACGCAAAAAAGGAACCCCGCAACGCAGGATTCCTTTCTCAACACCAAACGAATCCCTACTTTAAAAGTAAGGATTTTCGCCTCGATTTTCTACCATATTTATTCGCCCACTTTTACCCGAAAAATCCGCTTTTACTCAGCATCATAATTATCCAGGAAATTGTGATACTCTCCATCTTTCTTATAACCAATGATGGTCTTTAAATTCACATTGCTGACACTATTGAAAATATTACTGTCGATGAACTCACTCTTTTTGCGAAGTTCCGTCACAAGATCTTTCATCTCCTCACGTTTCGAACCTTTTGCCCCGCCACAGCTTGTACAGTTTTCAGTAAAACGGCATGCACACTGGATAAACTGCAGGCGGTTGTAATCACGCCATGCCTTGATATCCTCTTCTTTGACAAGATACAGCGGACGGATCAGTTCCATGCCCTCAAAGTTCTGGCTGTGAAGTTTTGGCATCATAGTCTCCACTTTGCCGCTGTACAACATTCCCATCAGGATCGTCTCGATCACATCGTCAAAATGATGTCCCAGCGCGATCTTGTTACAGCCTAACTCTTTTGCCTTGGAGTACAGATATCCTCTTCTCATTCTTGCACACAGGTAACACGGATTCTTATCCACCTCCGCAACAGAATCAAAGATCTGTGTTTCAAATGTCGTGAGCGGAATATCAAGAAGTTTTGCATTTTCCTGAATAATACGCCAGTTTTCCTCGTTGTAACCCGGATTCATGCACAAAAAAACAAGTCCAAAATTGCGTTTTCCGTGTCGGTATAATTCCTGAAACAGTTTTGCCAAAAGCATGGAATCTTTTCCACCGGAAATACACACTGCAATCTTATCGCCGTCCTTTATCATTTCATAATCATGCAGTGCTTTGGTGAAACGGCTCCAGATTGGTTTTCTGAATTTTTTGATCAGGCTTTTTTCAATCTGCTCCGTGCGCTCTTTTCTTGAATCGTCCTCCATTGTCACGCGCGTGAGCTGATATCTTAACCATGCGCGGTAACCACCCTCTAAATTGACAGTCGTAAACCCATCGTCCTCTAATATTTCAGCTGCATCACGGCTGTTTTCACCCACATGGCAGTACAGATAAACAGGCTGATCTTTTTTTAAAATAGCTGTCTCACCCGCTTCAATCTTTTCTAATGGAAGATTAACAGCGCCCTCGATCGCTCCGTGCGAGAAATCATTTTCCGGACGGACATCTATAAGCTGCAGTCCCTCTGTTCCGTTCTGTGCCAGTTCTTCTACAGTAATTGTATTCAAAATATTTCCTCCAATTTCGTTCACTTCGTGTGGTATTACAATAAAATATTTTCCCGCTTTTCGGGCAAACCCGTTGTTCCAATCCATCGATTGCATGTTCCACACACTTCCTGTTATCAGCAATTACACCATGCGTACACGTTTTCCTTCTTTGATCTCCTCTAAGATCTCAGCCACTGCCTCACGTTCATCAAAATGATACTTCACGCCACGGATTTCCTGATAATCCTCATGCCCTTTTCCGAGCAGTACGATCATATCTCCCGGCTGGGCATTTACCATGCAGTAAGCGATTGCTTCTTTTCTGTCGTCGATCTCGATATACTTTCCATTGCTCTTTGCCAGTCCGACTTTAATATCGTTATTGATATCACGGATTTCTTCGTCTCTCGGATTATCGCAGGTCAGTACACAGAGATCCGCCATCTCACCGGTCACCTCTCCCATATCATAACGGCGCAGTTTTGAACGGTTTCCACCGCCGCCATACACACAGATCAGGCGTTTCGGATGATATTCCATCAATGTTGTAAGCACGCTTCTGGTGCTGACTTCGTTGTGTGCATAGTCAATAATCAGGTAATAATCTTTTGATACCGGAAGCATTTCCACACGGCCTTTAACCTGTACCTTGTTTAAACCATCTAAGATCGCCTGATCCGAAATTCCTGCCAGATGACATACCAACATGGTCACCAGTGAATTGTATACCGAAAATCTACCCGGAATGTGCACTCTTGCCTCACAGTCCATGCAGCCTTTTACATGAAAATACATACCGAGTTTTCCATTCTCCTTGATAAATCCAAGATCCGCTGCAACCAGATCAAGCGGCTTCCCAAGAAATGTTTTTTCATTATTATCCTCTACGCCAAAACTGTGGATCTCACAGGTATGGTTTGCTGCAACTGCCTCGCTGTGCTCATCATCCGCATTTAAAATACCAATCTTGCACTGGCGGAATAGCATGCTCTTACATTCTAAATATTCCTCAAAAGATGCATGTTCATTTGGTCCGATATGATCCGGGGAAAGGTTGGTAAACACACCATAATCAAACATGATTCCCGCTGTACGGTCCATCTTAAGTCCCTGGGATGATACCTCCATCACCGCATACTCGCAGCCTGCCTCCACCATAGATGCAAACATGCGGTGCAGTTCGTAGGATTCCGGCGTTGTGTTTTTAGACGGAATCTTTTCATCTCCGATCATTGCACCGATCGTTCCGATAAGTCCAACTTTTTTGCCGGCCGCTTCCAACACATTTTTGATCATGTATGTTGTGGTTGTCTTTCCTTTTGTACCGGTCAGTCCGATCGTAATCAGTTTTTCTGCCGGATAGTCAAACAGCGCTGCTGACATCAGTGCCAGTGCATAGCGGGCAGACTCCACTTTTAACACCGTGATCGTACCCGGGATCTGAGCAGCTTCTTCATCGCGCTCCACAACAATGACGCTTGCTCCCTTTTCCACCGCATCCGGAATATATTTATGACCATCCGTCACTGCTCCCACCATGCAGACAAACATGGTTTCTTTTGCAATCTTTCTCGAATCATAGATGATGTCCCTGACCTCTGCATCCATGCTTCCCTGTAAACATTCATATTTTATCTTTTCACAAATCTTACTTAATTTCATTTTTCCTCCGGTTCCGGACAATTTAAAACAGAAAAGATATCATTTTTTAATTTTCATTTCCGGCAATCATTATGATAAATCGTCCTTATTCTTAATGTACAACTTCAAACCATGAAAAGCCGCCGTACATTCTGCACGGCAGCCCCGATATCAAATTTCTGCTGCTGTTCACAAAATTCAGTCTCTGGCGCACAACCTGACAGCAGATGCCAAGTCCCCGCGTGAACAGTAACAATTTCTTTTATTTTTCTAAAACATGTGACGCATCAATCTCCGCTTCAAATACGGTGTGTGATGGTCCCGTCATAAACAGATGGTTCGTTTTTTCATCCCACTCGATCAAAAGCGGTCCACCGATCTGCTCCACAGTAACTTTGCGGTCTGTTCTTCCAGTTAAAACACCTGCGACAACCGCTGTCGAACAGCCTGTCCCACATCCGATCGTCTCGCCGGTTCCACGCTCCCACTCACGGATCTTGATATAATCACGTTTTACAAACTCAGCAAATGTGACGTTCGTCTTGTTTGGAAACAGGGATGTCATATGTTCGATCGTCTTTCCGTAACGCTCCACATCAAGGTCTGCAACAGAATCCACAAACATTGCACAGTGTGGATTACCCCAAGATACTGCTGTAATATGGAATGTTTTATCTAAAACCTCCACCGGCTGTTCCACGAACTGATCTAAATTTGTATTTACAGGAATTACTTTCGTATTCAGTCTCGGCTCCCCGATATCCGCCCGGATATTAGATACTAATCCATCCGTCACAGTCAGGTTCAAATGCTGCATTCCACCAAGTGTTTCGATCACAAGTTCTGTCTTATCCGTCAGTTTATGGTCATAGACATATTTCCCGACAGAACGAAGTGCGTTGCCACACATTTCGCCTTCTGAACCGTCCGGGTTAAACATCCGCATCCGGAAATCTCCCTTATCAGACGGACAGATTAAAACCATACCGTCCGATCCGATTGCAAAATGTCTGTCACTGACAAAACGTGCCAGCTCCGGTAAATTTGTAATATTCTGATGAATGGCATCAATATATACATAATCATTTCCAAATGCCTGCATTTTTGTAAATTTCATGGTAATCCTCATTTCTGCGCCGCGTTTTTACGCATTCATTGCACGGTCAAGATCTGCGATGATATCATCTGCATTCTCGATTCCGACTGACATACGAAGGAAACAATCTGTGATGCCAAGTTTTTCCTTGATATCAAGTGGTGTATCTTCATGTGTCTGCGTGGTCGGATAAGTGATCAGTGTCTCTGTTCCGCCAAGGCTCTCTGCAAACATGATCATATCAACACCCTTTAAGATTTTCTTTACTGTTTCAAAGCTGTCAACGGTAAATGAGATCATTCCGCCAAAACCCGTCGTCTGTTTTTTGGTCACTGCATAATCCTTGTGATCCTCAAATCCCACATAATATACTTTCTGTACTTTCGGCTGTGTTCTGAGCCACTCCGCAACTTTCTTTGCATTTTCATTATGTCTGTCCATACGGACTGCCAGAGTCTTGATTCCTCTTAAGATCAGCCAGCTGTCAAGCGGTGCAAGCTGACTGCCATGGGATTTAATGTGAACATGGATCTTTTCTGCGATCTCCTCGTTATCCTTTACAACTACGATACCGGAAATCGTATCATTGTGTCCTCCTAAATATTTCGTGGAACTGTGTGTTACGATATCTGCTCCAAGCTGTAACGGTTTCTGGAAATACGGTGTCAAAAACGTATTATCTACAACCGTAAGTGCTCCGATACCCTTTGCGATCTCAGAAAGTGCATGGATATCTGCCACCTTCATCATCGGGTTGGTTGGTGTCTCAATGAAGAACATCTTTGTATTCGGGCGGATTGCTGCCTTTACCTCATCAAGTTCCGACATATCCACATAAGTGTGCTCGATTCCGTATTTTCCAAAAACATCACCGATGATACGGAATGTTCCACCATAAATATCGTCAGATAAGATCACATGATCTCCCGGATTTAACAGGGAAAATACTGCCATATTAGCTGCCTGTCCGCTGGAAAATGCAAATCCTTTGATCCCACCCTCTAAGATTGCCATGGTACGCTCTAATTCCTGTCTGGTCGGATTCTCAAGACGACTGTACGCAAATCCTGTGGATTCCCCAAGTTCCGGATGACGGAAAGTTGCCGTCTGAAAGATCGGCATGCTGACGGCTCCGGTAAGCGGCTCCGTACCAAGTGCTCCGTGTACTGCTTTTGATTCAAAATGTAACTCTTCTTTTGTGCTGTAATCGTTGTAATTGCTGAAATTCTTCATGCCGTTCTCCTTCTTTTCTATCTTATTATTTCAAGTTTATAAAACATTTATTTCCTGTAACTGGTCTCTTTCATATGTTTCTATTATATAAAACACTTTTTAAAATATATACTCGTCCAGTGCTGTGTATATTGCAAATTGTGCTTTTTTATGTTAGGGTTGGATTGATGTCAGGGGAAAAGGTGGATTAAAGTTCCCTGAATGGCAGTTTGTTTTTCCTGACAGCATTTTATTCATCTAATTCGGAAGGAGTGCCTATATGCCGGAATATAAAAAAGTCGGTTATCTGACATCGAGTTTTAAATTATTTCACTTGAAAGATCAGAATAAAAAGGAGTTTTCCTATCACTATCACGATTTTCACAAGATCCTGATCCTGTTGAATGGTGATATCACTTATTGTATTGAGGGACGTTCTTACCAGCTTGCCCCGAATGATATCGTGCTGGTTCACGCGGGGGAGGTGCACCGGCCGATCATCCAGTCGGAGTCTCCTTATGAGCGTATTATCATCTATGTTTCGCCGGACTTTTTGAAAAAATACAAGGAGCCGGACTGTGATCTTTCACATTGTCTGAAACAGGCTGCTGCTGAGCAGTCCCACGTTCTGCGTTTTCACGGCTCGCGTGCTGCAAAGTTAAAGACAGCGATACAGTCACTTGACCATGCTAAAAACGATAAAGATTTTGCAGCTTCCCTGCATCAGGAAATTTTATTTTTGGAATTTATGATACAGTTAAACCGTGCCGCCATGCATGATGGCATTGAATTTATCAATGATTCTGCCTCCGACGAAAAAATTATCGCTGTGTTAAATTATCTTGGCGAACATCTGACGGAAGACATCTCCATTGATACTTTGTCTGCGCATTTTTTCCTAAGCCGCTCTTATCTGATGCACACATTCAAAGAGCAGACCGGCTACACGATCGGCAATTATCTCTCGACCAAAAGACTGCTTCTTGCAAAGGATCTGATTGCGGAAGGGGCACCGATCACCGAGGTCTGCTATGCATGCGGTTTTAAGAATTATTCGACCTTTTCGCGCGCATACAAAAAAAGTTTTGGAGAGGCCCCACGCGAGTCTCTCCAAAACCTGAAATCCTAGCATCTAACTTTTTCTCACACTTATTGTATGAACAACAGCGTTTGCATCTTACTGGCGCTCTGCCATCTCATTCATGAGCGTCGGTATGAACTGTTTCTTTCTTGAAACGATTCCCTCTAATAAAATGCCCTCACTGCGTTCTTCTTTGCGGAACGCAGCTCCTAAAATTTTGCCTGCATTTTCCCCGTCAAAAATAATCTTTGAAGATTCCTCTAAGATATCTGTCAGCATGACATAGACCATATCGATCTTCTTTTCTGCAAGCACCTGCACCATAAACGGACGTATCTGCTCTGCTACTTTGTCTAACTCTTCCCGGCTCATGGCACTGATCTGCGCTACGCCAAAATCACAGTCATCGGTATGGAAAATTTTGAAATCCTGATAAAAAATCTCTTCTGTCGTTTTCCCACTGAAATTACTGCCCGCCTGGAACATATTTTTCGCATAAGTCTCAATATCCACTTCCGCGATCACTGCAAGAGCCTCCGCAACTGATTTATCTAACGGAGTACATGTCGGTGAACGGAACATCAGCGTATCGGAAATAATTGCAGACAATAAAAGACCTGCGATCTGTTTCGGCACATCCACACTCTTTTCCTGATACATCTGATAAATGATCGTAGATGTACATCCAAGCGGCTGGTTTCTAAAATATACCGGTGAAACTGTCTCAAGACTGCCGAGACGATGGTGATCAATGATCTCTAAGATCTCAGCCTCGTCAATCCCGTCTACCGCCTGCGCCTTCTCATTATGATCAACAAGTATCACCTGTTTTTTCTGCATATTCATCAAATTACGGCGTGAAACCATTCCGGCATAATTACCGTTTTCATTTAAGATTGGGAAATCACGGTGTCTGATTTTTGACATCGTCTCCCGCACTTCATCGACATAGTCTTCAATTCCGAATGTGATGATATTTTTCTGTGTCATAAACTGTTTGATCGGCATACTCTGATTAATAAGACGTGCCACAGAAAAAGTATCAAACGGTGTCGTAATAATGATGCAGTCATGTTTTTCTGCCAAAGTGCGCACGTCCTCGCCGACTTCGATTCCCCCACCGATGATCAGACAGCTCGCATTTGACTCGATTGCCTGCTTCTGCGCCTCTTCCCGGTCACCTAAGATTACCATATCATCATCCTCGATATAGTCTGCCATATATTCCGGATTTGAAGTAGCTACCACTACCTTTCCCTTTACAAAATAGGCATGTTCATTTCCTACAATAATCGTTCCATCTAATGTTGCGGCAATATTTTTATACTGTGTTCGTGCCTGGGATAACACATGATTATCAAAAACGTCCATGTAAGACGTTGCAATATCCTTCGTAACAATGATCCCTTCGAGTTTTCCAAACTGATTGGTTACCGGAAGTGTTACAACCTCTAATTTTTTCATGGTCTCCCATGCACGTCTTAAGGAAATCTGGCTGCTTACGCCTGCCGTTCTTCTAAAATTGATATCCTTAATCTGTGTTCCCGCATAGGTGACTAACTCCGGCTCCTGTGCTCCAAAATAATCCAGCACATAATGTGTCTCCGCATTTACTGCTCCGGCACGTTTTGCCACATAGGTTTTATCGTTTTCTGTCTGATTTTTTAAATATGCATAAGAGAGAGCTGCACAAATAGAATCCGTATCAGGATTTTTGTGCCCTACAACCCAAACTTTTCTCTTTTCTGCGCTCATGAAATTCCTCTCTTTACCTAAAAATTAGCAGCTATTATATAGATTGCTGCAAAATTCACTTTTCTTATTTTAAAAAAGAAAGAAACAGACGCTGGCAATGCCGGCGTCATGTTGTATACCATTAAAAGTGAAATACTCCCATAGAGTATAAAATAAAAATAATCAATACTACAAAATTTAAGATTGAAAACCAGGACAACAGCTTCACATAACCTTTGACAGAGTCCACACCACCCTCCATCTCGTCCATTTTTTCGATCTTGGAGTCAAACTCATTGAACAGATCCTGTATGTTGCGATAACATTTGACATTTTCCGTGTGCACTTTTTCAGAAAGATCCGTCTTAATGGACTCCAACTGTGACGTTGCATTCTCTAACAGTTCTTTGACCTCCGCAATCTGTCCCTCGCTGAGCTTCTTATTTGCAATCGCCTGTTCCTCTAAGAACTGTTTGTTCGCAGCGATCTGTTCTTCATTTAATTTCCGGTTAGAAGCTGTCTGTTCCTCATTCATCCTGCGATTTAAGGCAATCTGTTCCTCACTGGTCTTTCGGATATCAGCCACCTGTCCGCTAAGACCTGCCTCAATCTCAGCCATTTTCGTCGTCACTTTATCCGCAAGCGCATCTACCTTTCTTCCAAACTCAGTAACGATCTTGTCCGCCTCTTCCTGACGTTCTGTTAAAATATGTTCTAACTCCTGTGCTTTGCCGGCTCTCTCATCCACAAGTGACTGCAGTTCCGCTGCCTTACTCTCCTTTGCCTCTAAAAGCACCTGAAGCTGTTTTGCTTTCTCGCGAAACTCATCGATCTGACTGATCAGTAAATCTTCATTTTCCACGTCCTTTTGTGTCCTTTCCTGTTCCTGCGTGTGCATCTGTCCACTCTCTTCCGGCTTATTCCGGTTCAAAAGTCGTACATTCTGCGGCACCATCCGCTTTTTCCGGGGTTGAAGCTGTCTGAATACCATCTGCCATAAACCAGCCATCTGTGTTCACTTCTTCCCCCTTTCTGATTTTTTTCGCAATATATCATGGTTATTCTATCATTATCGTTTTTCTTTGTAAACAATAAATTATTTTCCATTATGTTAAACATGTGGACTGTGAAACTTTATATTTTCATTAAAAATCGTATAGATGACAAAGAAGCGATTCCAACCGGAACCGCCTCTGTCAAAAAAGGGATTATTTTTTCTTAAATATGATTTCATTTCACAAATATTATGTTTTTGATTATCTACATAATTTTTTGAACTCATCAGCTACGAACTGGACTTTTGTTCCAATGACAACCTGAACAGCTGTTTTACTTGGTCTGATAACACCAGCAGCCCCTGCTGATTTGATTTTCTTCTCATCTACTAAAGAACTGTCTTTTACTTCAAGCCGAAGTCTTGTAATACAGTTATCAATACTTTTAATATTTGCTGCACCACCAACGCCTTCTAAAATTGCTGCCGCTACAGTTGTATAATCACTGCTCCCAAGGTCGACATTTTTCTCTGCTTCCACATCATCGTCTTCTCTACCAGGAGTTTTCAGATCAAACTTTGTGATAGCGAAACGGAATACAACATAAAATACAATAAATGCTGCAATACCAAGTGGAATGATCATCCAGGTATTCTTCGCTGCCGGAAGGGTTGCAGAGAAAAGAAGGTCTGTTGCTCCAGCAGAGAAACTAAAACCTGCTCTAAATCCAACTAATACCGTGATCACTGTGAAGATACCATATAATAATGCGTATACAACATAAAGTGCCGGTGCAAGGAACATGAACCCAAACTCAAATGGCTCTGTAACACCACAGACAAATGCACAGACAGCTGCGGAGGCAACCAGACCGATTGCAACTTTCTTCTTATTACTCTTAGCCGTCTGAATCATAGCAAGAGCTGCACCCGGAACACCGAACATCATACATGGGAAGAATCCAGACATATACATACCTAAATCCCATGTTACATCTGCAGACGTCTCGCCTGCCCAGAAATGTTGTAAATCCCCAAGTCCGATTGTATCGAACCAGAATACATTGTTAAGTGCATGATGTAATCCGGTTGGAATCAGCAATCTGTTTAAGAACGCATAAATACCTGCACCAACAGGACCAAATCCAACAATTCCTTCACCGATTGAAACTAATGCTCCAAATAATAAAGGCCAGATGAATAATAAGATTGCGGATACAATGATAGAAACAACACCTGAAACGATTGCTACACAACGCTTACCACTGAAGAATGATAACCAGTCAGGTAATTTTGTACCTTTGAATTTGTTGTAGCATGTTGCACCGATGATACCGGCAAGGATACCGATAAATGGGTTTGCAATCTTACTGAATGCAAGCACTTTTGTCTCATTCTCTGCAATTACCGGCATTAACGTTGTAACAACCCCTGTAGAAAGAAGGTTTGTCATCATTAACCATGATGCCAAAGCTGCAAGAGCTGCTGTACCATCATTATCATCTGCCATACCAACGCCGACACCGATAACAAAAAGAATTGCCATGTTATCGATCAAAGCTCCTCCTGCTTTTACAAGGAAGAAACCGATCATCTCTACGATACCGGAAACATCGCCCCCCTGCATGGTAGATGGACATAGCGCATATCCAATACCCATTAAGATACCACAGATTGGAAGACACGCTACAGGAAGCATTAATGCTTTTCCCAATTTCTGTAAATACTTCATCATAATAAAAGCTCCTCCTTTTTTTTATCCCTTTTCGTTTTATTTTATGCCGTTATAAGTACGGCTAAAATACATTTTAATCTCCATTCTTGCGTGTGAAAAATCTTATTTTTCACACTAACAACTGTATATTGCGCTTTATTTATTTAGGATCAATACTGTGTCGCCAGGTTCTACTTCCTGATCTGTCACTGTTTCCACTGTCTGATAATCTGATGTATTGCACACAACCACAGGCGTGATCACGTCATAACCGGCTTTTTTTACTGCATCAAGATCAGCCTCTATCAACAGTTCTCCCTTTTTCACAGAATCACCATTGCCTTTATATGCAGTAAAATGTTCTCCCTTTAATGCAACCGTATCAAGTCCTATGTGTATGAGCAGTTCTACACCTTCTGAAGTCGTCATACTTACTGCATGCATCGTATCAAATAACATCTCAATCGTACCATCGGCCGGTGCATATATCCTGCCTTCCGCAGGAATAATTGCAACACCTTTTCCTAAAATCTCCTCTCCAAAAGTTGGATCACTTACATTACTGATCGCAACCGTTTTTCCTTTTACTGGTGAACCTATCTCAATCCCTTTTTCTTTTTTCTTAAAAAAATCAAACATTTCCACACCTCTTTTCTGCTGTATTATTGTCAGGTTTATCCTGCCATACACACACGTTTTATATGTATCGCCAGAAACATGATTTCCTCGCTGGCAATTCCGCTGCCATATTCCTTTTCAATATATTCAGCAATATGTTTACTGCATTCATATTCCTTCGGATACTTATTTTCCATCATCCTTGCAAATTCAATCTCCTCATCTTTCAACAATTCATGCCGGTAAAGGCGCTGTACCAAAAACTTAAGATGAGTGATAAATCTCTCATAATGCAGAGATTCCTCATCAAACTCAATTCCCATTTCCAGCCTGACCAGTTCTAAAATCTTCTGAATCATATTCGTCATTTCAAATGTATCATTGATCGTCGTGTTGTATTCTGCATTCACAAAATGCAGGGCTATAAATCCTGCTTCATCTTCCGTAAACTCTGTACCCAGCTTCTCATTCAAAAGATCAACTGCATATTTTCCCATCAGATATTCCTGATGGTAAAACTTCTTAGTCTCCCAAAGTAATGCATTCTTCAATTGAATCCCCTGCGACTGTCTCTGGATTGCAAAATTAATATGATCTGTTAAAGTGATGTATATATTCTGATTCAGTTGTACATTCAGATTCTTTATTGCGTAGGATATAATATCACTGGTAAGCTGCATGTGCTCTAATGGAATATTTTCTAAAAGTTCCTGAAACTGTCTGGAAAGATTCTCATTCTCAATACGAAAAACCTTCTCGATTTTGCTTTCATCAATCAGTTCTCCCGTATGCGCCTTAAACCCGATTCCCTTACCCATGATAACAATTTCCTGCTGATTCACATCATATGCTGATATTACATTGTTATTAATCACTTTCTGGATAACCATATTCCACTCCGTTTTTGTCCCTAAAAATTTAAAAAAACCAAATTTTACAAAATCTAAGCCAGATATGTAAAATTTGGTTTTGCCTGCTTACCAGTAACAATCCAATGTACTCTGTTTCTATCTAAATAAATTGTAGCATTCATTGTTTATTATGTCAAGTTTTATTCTTATTATTTTTGTTTTTTTGTTAATATCCACCATACTTTTTTCAAAAACCTGTACACAATAACTAATTATCTCACAAATTTGTTTCAAAGAAAGATTTTAATGCATCATATGCCGCATCTTCGTCAGCACCTTCCACTGTTATAGTCACAGTCTGGTCTTTTTTTACTCCCATACTCATAACTGCCATCAGACGGGTTGCATCAATTACTTTTCCGTCTTTTTCGAGAGTTACTTTACTTTTAAAATTTTTAACCTCTTTTACGAGCATTCCCGCCGGTCTTGCATGAATACCCAACTCGTCCTTTACTGTGTAACTGAATGATTTCATTTTAATTTCCTCCTATGCTTAGATTATGCATTTATTATTTTATTTCTTACAGGCAGCACCATTGCAGGTGATACCGATAATTCATCAATACCCATTTTCACAAATGTTTCTGTCAAAGTCAGGTCTGCTCCAAGTTCTCCGCAAATTCCTGCCCAGATTCCTTCTTCATGGGCACTGTCAATAACCATCTGGATCATTTTGAGTACTGCCGGATGATGTGAATCATAGAAACGGTCAAGTTTTGCATTCTGCCTGTCAATAGCAAGCGTATACTGTGTCAGGTCATTGGTTCCAATACTAAAGAAATCCACCTCTTTTGCTAGATCATCTGCGATCATAACTGCTGCAGGAGTCTCGATCATAACTCCAAATTCAACTTCTTTATATGGCAATCCCTCTGTTGACAATTCCGTTTTCACTTCCTCCATGATTTCTTTTACTTTTTTCACTTCCCATACAGATGCGATCATAGGAACCATAATGGAAATATTGCCAAACATGCTTGCACGCAGCAACGCTCTTAACTGTGTTTTAAAAATTTCCGGCCGGTTCAGGCAGATTCTTACTGCACGATATCCCAATGCCGGATTATCCTCACGATCAAGCCCAAAATAATCTATCTGCTTGTCTGCTCCGATATCTAATGTGCGGATGATCACCTTTTTTCCAGCCATCACTTCTGCAACCGTTTTATAGGCCTGGAACTGTTCTTCCTCTGTTGGAAAATGATCACTCTGCAAATATAAAAACTCACTTCTGAAAAGTCCGATTCCGGCCGCATCATTCTGTAAAACAGCTCCTAAATCTTTTACCTCACCAATATTAGCATAGAGTTTGATCTCTTTTCCATCTTTTGTAACAGTCGGTTTTCCCTTTAACTGCTGTAATAATTCCTGACGTTTCTTCTCATTCTGCTGTTTTTTCTCGTATTCTTTTAATATTTCTTCCTCTGGATCAAGGATCAAAATACCCTTAAATCCATCTATAATTGCATACTTTCCATTCACTCCTTTTGGAATTGCCGCTGATACCAATGCCGGAATATTCATCGTTCTGGCAAGAATGGCTGTATGAGAATTGGTAGAACCTTGTCTTGTCACAAATGCAAGCACTCTCTCACGTTCTAACTGAATTGTCTCGCTTGGAGCAAGGTCGTCCGCTGCTATAATATATTTTTCTTCATCGTCCGCATGCACAGTTTCTTCTTTCCGGGATAAAATACGGATCACACGTTCAGAAATATCTTTTACATCTGCTGCACGTTCTTTCATATAATCGTCATCCATATCCGCAAACATCCTTGCAAAATTATCTCCCGTCGTCGCTACAGCAAATTCTGCGTTCACAGACTGCACTGCTATGATATTACAAATAGAATCCAGATAATCTTCATCCTCTAACATCATCTGATGTACTTCAAAAATTGCTGCATTTGCTTCACCAACTTCTTTGACTGCCTTGTCATAAAGTGCCTTTAATTCTTCTGTTGCCTGATCTTTGGCTGCTCTAAAACGTGAAATTTCTGCCTGTGTGTCATCAATTTTCACACGTCTTACCACATTGTTTTCTTTAAAAACTTCTTTGATTTTTCCAATCGCAATTCCTCCGAATGCAATCTTTCCATTAATTTGCTGCATTTGTTTTCCCCCCTCTAAACAACAAGTCACATTGCTCCACAGCATCTGCATTCAAAATCAAAAAAACCGAAAAAGCACACGCAATCATAAGCGTCTTACTTTTTCGGTTTAGTACATTTGCATGTGAACTACCCTCAATATATATTTTTATTATACGTTTTTACCCTGTTTTTGTCAATACACAATTTCGCATTATGCTAATTATATACTTTGTATACAATTATGATATAATTTTCGACATATTTTCACAGATATATCTTATCTATCGGACCGCCTGCTATCTGTTCCATGCTCCAGTTATAATCCTGTAACCAAAAGTTTATCTTATCACCAGCTTCTGACTTACAAAAAGCCCGAAAAGGCTTATACCTTTCCGGGCTTTGGAAATTTACATCAATTCAGACAAGATCTGCAGCTTATTTGTAAAGCTCAACCAGTCTCTGTAAGTGCTCATAACGAGCCTTTGCAGCTTCCTCAGATGCAGCAAAGAGTTTCTGTGCTCTCTCTGGGAAGGATCTTGTCAGACGGCTGTAACGTGTTTCGTTGTTCAGGAAATCCTGGTAAGAACCATCACCTGGCTTAGATGTCAGTGTGAATGGGTTCTTTCCTTCTGCTTTGAGTGCAGGATTGAAGGAGAATAAGTTCCAGTAACCAGCAGCTACTGCTTTCTTCATCTCATCCTGGCAGTGGTTCATTCCACCTTTAACACCGTGTAACTCACATGGAGCATAACCGATGATTAAAGAAGGTCCGTTGTAAGCCTCTGCTTCAGCTAATACTTTAACAGCCTGAGCCATGTTTGCACCAAGAGCGATCTGTGCTACATATACATAGCCATAGCTCATAGCGATCTCTGCAAGGCTCTTCTTGCCGATATCTTTACCAGCAGCAGCGAACTGACAAACTTCACCGATGTTGGAAGCTTTAGAAGCCTGACCACCTGTATTGGAGTACATCTCAGTATCGAATACCATAACGTTTACATTATGTCCGGAAGCAAGAACATGGTCTAATCCACCGAATCCGATATCATATGCCCATCCATCACCACCGAAGATCCATACGGACTTCTTAGCGAGGTAATCTTTCTTATCAAGTGCTGCCTTAGCATCTGGGCATCCAGCTGCTGCAGCTTTCTCTAACTCTGCTACAAGAGCTTCTGTTGCAGGTGTATTTGCTTTTGTATCGTTCTTTGTCTCAACGAATTTATCAAATGCAGCCTTTAACTCAGCGCTTGCTTTGTCAGAAGCAGCACATTTCTCAGCGCTTGCGATAGCCTGATCACGTAATACTTCCTGACCGATCTGCATACCTAAACCATGCTCAGCGTTATCCTCGAATAAGGAGTTAGCCCAGGCCGGTCCTTTTTTGCTGTCTTTGTTTACTGTATATGGTGATGTAGCAGCCGGACCACCCCAGATAGAGGAACATCCTGTTGCGTTGGAGATGTACATATGCTCACCAAATAACTGAGTAATTAAACGAGCGTATGATGTCTCTGCACATCCTGCACAAGAACCTGAGAACTCAAGTAATGGCTGGTTGAACTGAGAACCTTTTACAGTGTTATCTGCCGGCATACCAGGTTTCTTGCTTACGTTAGCAACTAAGTAATCGAATACTGGCTGCTCGTCTGCCTGAGATTCCTGTGGAACCATCTCGATAGCACCAACCGGACATACTGTGATACACTCGCCGCATCCCATACAGTCTAATGGAGATACGCTCATTGTGTATTTGTACTCGCTTGCCTTTGGTTTTGTATCAGCAACTTTGATATTGGAAGGAGCTGCTTTTACTTCATCCTCACTTAACATGAACGGACGGATTGTTGCATGAGAACATACAAATGCACACTGGTTACACTGGATACATTTCTCTGCATTCCATGTAGGAACTGTTACAGCTGTACCACGTTTCTCGTATGCTGCTGCACCATGCTCGAACTGTCCATCAGGGTTGCCCATGAATGCAGAAACTGGTAATGAATCACCATCCATTAAGGAGATCGGGTTCATTAAATCTTCTACCATCTTAACTGTCTCTGGACGACCTGTTAATTTCTTAGGAGCCGGATCTGCTGCCGGGTTAGACCAGGAAGCCGGAACCTCTACTTTATGAACTGCATCAACACCAGCGTCGATTGCTTTGTAGTTCATCTCTACGACTGCATCACCCTTCTTACCATAGGATTTCTTAGCAGCCTGTTTCATGAAATCTACAGCCTCTTCGATTGGCATTACGTTTGCTAATTTGAAGAATGCGGACTGTAAGATTGTGTTTGTACGTTTACCCATACCGATCTCGATAGCTTTATCGATAGCGTTGATGGTGTATAACTGAATGTTGTTGTCAGCGATGTATTTCTTAGCAGCAGCATTTAAATGATGCTCTAATTCTTCATCTGACCACTGGCAGTTGATCATGAATACTCCGCCTGGTTTTACATCCTGTACCATCTTGAATCCTTTTGTTACATAAGATGGGTTGTGGCATGCTACGAAGTCAGCCTGATTGATGTAATACGGGCTTCTGATTGGCTTGTCACCAAATCTTAAGTGAGAAATTGTGATACCACCAGTTTTCTTGGAGTCATACTGGAAGTATGCCTGGATGTATTTATCTGTGTGGTCACCGATGATCTTGGTAGAGTTCTTGTTAGCACCTACAGTACCATCTCCGCCGAGACCCCAGAATTTACACTCAACTGTACCTTCTGCTGCAGTGATTGGAGCCGGTTTTACTTCCGGTAAGCTTAAGTTTGTAACATCATCAACGATACCGATAGTAAATCTGCTCTTTGGAGCATCTTTCTCTAACTCTTTGTATACTGCGAATAAGCTTGAAGGTGGTGTATCTTTAGAACCTAATCCGTAACGGCCGCCTGTTAATACGATTGTATCAAGACCTGCCTCACGAAGTGTGGTTGCTACGTCTAAGTATAACGGATCACCGAGTGCACCTGGCTCTTTTGTTCTGTCAAGAACAGCAACTTTCTTAGCTGTCTTAGGAAGAACTTTTAAGAATGCCTCAGATACCCATGGACGATATAAACGAACTTTGATAAGACCGACTTTCTCGCCCTTAGCTGTTAAGTAATCAATTACCTCTTCAGCTACATCATTAACAGAACCCATAGCTACGATAACACGGTCAGCATCTTCTGCTCCGTAGTAGTTGAATAAATCGTAGTTTGTTCCTAATTTCTCGTTGATCTTAGCCATGTATTTTTCAACGATTGCCGGTAACTCGTTGTAAGCTGTGTTACAAGCCTCACGATGCTGGAAGAAAACGTCTCCGTTCTCATGAGAACCACGCATAGCCGGATGCTCCGGATTTAATGCATGTGCACGGAATGCTTCAACTGCGTCCATGTTGCACATTTCTTTTAAGTCAGCGTAATCCCATTTCTCGATCTTCTGGATCTCGTGGGATGTACGGAAACCATCGAAGAAGTTGATGAATGGAACTTTTCCTTCGATTGTTGCAAGATGTGCAACCGGGCTTAAGTCCATAACTTCCTGTGGGTTGGTCTCACATAACATAGCGAAACCTGTCTGACGGCAGGCATATACGTCACTGTGATCACCAAAAATATTTAAAGACTGTGTAGCAACTGTACGTGCAGATACATCGAATACACATGGAAGCTGCTCACCTGCGATTTTGTACATATTCGGGATCATTAATAAAAGACCCTGTGAAGCTGTAAATGTAGTTGTTAAAGCACCTGCAGCAAGAGAACCGTGAACGGCACCTGCAGCACCTGCCTCAGACTCCATCTCTACGACTTTTACCTGATTACCAAAAATGTTCTCCTGTCCTGCTGCAGACCACTGATCTACGGTATCTGCCATCGGGCTGGATGGTGTAATTGGGTAAATAGCTGCAACATCAGTAAACGCATAAGCTACATGAGCTGCGGCTGTATTACCGTCCATTGACTGTTTTGCTCTGGACATTACTTATTCCTCCTTATTTTTGAAAAAATAAATGTGATACTGCATCACCCCATACTCCTGTGTGAAAAGCACAAAATGATACAATTTATCGACTTGAGTCATATTTTAGCATAGAATTCACCAAAAGAAAAGGTCTTTGACTGTACAAAAACAAGTGCAATCTCACATATATTTTCTTTCAAATTCTTCCAGTGGAATCGGTCTGTCAAATAAATATCCCTGTCCGTACAAAAATCCACAGCCACGCAAAAACTGAAGCTGCTCTTCCGTTTCAATCCCTTCAAATATCACTTCTTCTTTTGCAGAGTGGATAAAGTTTCCCATCTGTGAAACAAAATTCCGCTGTTCTTTTAAATTAATGCGGTCGGTAAAACTTTTATCGATTTTCACCACATCCGCCGGTATCTCAAGCAGCACGCCAAGCGAGGAGTATCCTGTTCCAAAATCATCGATCGCAATGCGGAAACCGAATTTTTCAAGTTCTGAAAGCACCCTTTTTAACTCATCTACATTTTCTACCACAACGCTCTCCGTAACTTCCACCTCAATATACTTCGGATCGATTCCATAATGATCCGCCATGCGTTTTAAGCGTCCGGCAAAATTTTTTCCACCGCTTTCAAAGTTGCGTCTCGAAAAATTGGTAGATATCGTAAACAGTTCTTTTCCTGCCTTTTTCCATCTTTTCATCGCACGCAGAAGCTGCTCATAAATGTAAAAATCAAGATCCACCACATATCCGATGTTCTCAAGCGGAGGTACAAATCTTCCCGGCATGATCATCTCACCGGTCTTTGTACGCCATCTTGCTAATGCTTCTGCCCCATATATTTTACGTTCTTCCAGATTAAATTTCGGCTGCAGATAAACTTCAAGTTCCCCTTGCTGCATGGCACCATAAAAACGTCCTGTAATCTGGATCGCATCATCGCGTTTCGCGCGCATTTCTTCCTTATATACACAGATTCCGGAGCCACCCTGTTCTTTTACCAGTTTACGCGCCAGATTTGCGCTCTCCAATATCGTATCAAATTTTTCATTCAGATTTTCAATATGACAAATTCCTACCGAAAGTCTCAGCGTGCCGGACGGATAACGTTTTTTTAATTTTTCCTCGTAATGTTCTGTGCTCCATGCAACGAGTTTTTCTATTTCACTCTGATCTTTTCCTTTTAAAAGGAGGATAAAATAGTCAGAATACATCCGGCATGCCAAAAGCACTCTTTCATTTGTCTGTATACCCCCAGCAAAATCTTTTAAGATGGCATCACCGGTCTGTTGTCCGTAGTTTTCATTTACATATGAAAACTTATCAATATCTATATGGACGAGAGCATAGTGTTCCTGCCCCTGTTTTGCTTCTGCTAAAATATTTTTCAGTCTATATTTAAACGCCTCTAAATTGTACAGTCCGGTAAGCTGGTCACGATCCTGCAGATGACGGATTTCTTTCTGATCATCCCTTAACTTATTGCGCAGTGATACAAAAACGGATGTTACTCTGGCAAGTTCACAAAACGTTGTTCTGTCCGCACTCTCAAAATAATTCTGTCTGTTTTGCACACCAAAATACAATCCTCCTGTCTTGCTGCCGGAATATTCAAATTTTGCTACTGCAATCTGCGTGATACGGTTTTCTCCTGTATTCCAGTTTTCAAGCGACAATCTTTTATAGTGTGTTTCATCCGTATCATTCAGTATGACAAAATCTCCGCTGCCCGCTTCCACAACTTCGGTACGAATCGGCTTTATAACATTTTTTTCATAAATCTGTCCAAATGTACTCCAGTAATTGGTCAGCGTCATCTGCGGAATTTTTTCATCATATTCAAAAACTGCCACCATATCCAGATGATACCGCCTGCCGATTCTTTCAAGCAGCACATTCAGGGAACCATTCATATCTCTCGCATGAGATAAAAGCAAAAATGCCGTATTTAAAAATTCTTTGTCCATCCCCTGCTTTTTTTCATAATCCACATCTTTCCCACAGGTATCAATATTGCGTTTCGTATGAACCGTCTTATTTTTCCCCGCAAATGCATAATTGCTTTTTCCACTCCGCTTGATTGCGTACATTGCACGGTCTGCCTGATCGAACAGCTCTGTATAACAATTTCCATCCTGCCCGGACACCGCAAGTCCCACACTCATCGTCACATGTATGACCGCATCATCCCCGACCAGTTTCTTTTCTCCATGTCTGCAGAGTTCTTTTGCCTTTTGTTCCGCCTGTTTTAAAGTCGTATTATCCATCAGTACCAGAAATTCATCCCCGCCGACTCTTCCCACCAGTTTATGATCCGGAAACTGTTCTTCCAAAGCCGATGCAATATCTGAAATCACCGTATCCCCCACCGTATGTCCGAACGTATCGTTAATACTTTTAAAATTATCGATATCGATCAGAAACAATACATGTGTTCCTTCCGGATACTCCTTCAGTATTCTCTCCGCTTCCTCACCGGTCGCAACTTTGTTGTAAAGATGCGTCAGCGGATCTCTGCGCATCTCTTCGGAAAGCTGCTCCTGTATCTTTCTGTCTGAGCTGATATCATAACTTCTTCCAATAATCTTTAAAATTTTTCCGTTTGTGCCCCGGATACTCCGGTACACGGTCCGGTACCAGCAATATTGTGGTATTCCTCCTCCAAGGGCTGTATTCATCCGGTAGTCAAATGAACCTGACATCTCCCTTTCGGATGCATTCTGAATCACTTCCCGGTATAACGTCTGTTCATCTTTATGGATAAAAGCAAGCCACTTTTCAATTTCCATATAATCCTGATCATCTTTTTGCAGACGTCCATTGATATGGTATTTGTGCGGAATCCGGAATCTTTTTCCTTTCACATCGTACTCAAAAGGTACATCATCCGTCACTTCCTCTAACATGGAATACTGTTCATTTAATAAAAGCAGCTCATCTTCCAGTTCTTTCCTGTCATTGGTATTCTTACAGATCAAAAGGTAATACGGCACGGCATCCTTATAATAATAGATACTGCACCAGAATTTTACCCAGCAGATCTGCCCCTGCCCTGAAATAATTCTTACCTCGATCTCTTCCGCCCTTTTCTGTTCCCGGCATTTTTCAATCATGTCTTCAAAGGCACCTGCATCCTGCAGATAAACACAGTCGTAAAAGTCACGGTTCCTGTCCGGTTCCACCTGTTCCCCATGTCCTATCGCCTTCATAAACTCCGCATTTGCGATATCGATCTGCAATGAATGTCCACCTTTTAATACTGCAACCCCCATCGGAAACTCATAGATCAGTCCCTTTCTATTTTCCTTCTCCATTTTTTCTCCATTCGCGTATGTAAAAACCTGTTTTCAAGCATGTTGACTCTCTTGCGTTCATTATATCATGCGCAGAACCAGCACATGATCCCATTCACCGTTCGTCAATCATGCAGGCATGTTGACTCTCTTGCGTTCATTATATATCATCCTTCTTCCAAAATCCATGTAATTTCCAAAACTTGGTGTTTTCCCATAAAAATAGGAAGTTTCGGTTGCAATCTCCCCACTTTTCTAGTATGATACGAATTGGTGCAATTACGGTATAATGGCGGTTTGCAACAGCATCCGCACAATCAATATTAACAAATCAGGAGAATAACAACTATGATCAGTGCAAATAACGTTACGCTTCGGATCGGCAAAAAAGCCCTGTTCGAGGACGTCAATATTAAGTTTACTGAGGGAAACTGTTACGGTCTTATCGGTGCAAACGGTGCCGGAAAGTCCACCTTTTTAAAAATTTTATCCGGTCAGTTAGAACCAACCGGAGGTGATGTTACGATCACGCCCGGACAGCGTCTTTCTTTCCTGCAGCAGGATCACTTCAAATATGATGAATATACGGTTCTTGATACTGTCATCATGGGCAACAAACGCCTCTATGACATTATGAAAGAAAAAGACGCCATTTACATGAAAGAAGACTTTACGGATGAGGACGGCATCCGTGCAAGTGAACTTGAAGCAGAGTTTGCCGATATGGACGGATGGAATGCAGAATCTGACGCTGCAACACTTCTCAACGGTCTTGGTATTCCGACCGAAGAACATTATACACTGATGGGCGATATGCCTGGTCCTTTAAAAGTCAAGGTCTTACTCGCACAGGCATTATTCGGTAATCCGGACATCCTTCTTTTAGATGAGCCGACCAACCACTTAGATCTCGATGCGATCAACTGGTTAGAGGAGTTTTTGATCAACTTCGAAAATACAGTCATCGTGGTATCCCATGACCGTTATTTCTTAAACAAAGTCTGCACCAATATTGCAGATATTGATTACGGCAAGATCCAGCTGTATGCAGGTAACTACGATTTCTGGTATGAGTCCAGCCAGCTTCTTGTAAAACAGATGAAAGAAGCCAACAAGAAGAAAGAAGAAAAAATCAAAGAGTTACAGGACTTTATCTCCCGTTTCTCTGCAAACGCTTCCAAATCCAAACAGGCTACTTCCAGAAAACGTGCTTTAGAGAAGATCCAGTTAGATGAGATCCGTCCTTCCAGCCGTAAATATCCATACATCGATTTCCGTCCGAGCCGTGAAATCGGTAATGAGGTTTTGTCGGTAGAAGGCATCACAAAAACCATCGATGGTGTTAAAGTTCTTGATAATGTATCTTTTATCGTTGGACACGATGATAAGATCGCCTTTGTCGGCGGCAACGAGCTTGCAAAAACAACACTCTTTAAGATCCTGACCGGTGAAATGGAGCCGGATTCCGGTTCTTACAAATGGGGTGTTACCACAAGCCAGTCCTATTTCCCGAAAGATAACACAGAGATCTTTGATACCGATCTTCTGATCGTTGACTGGCTGACACAATACTCCGAAATCAAAGATGCAACTTATGTACGTGGATTCCTTGGCCGTATGCTTTTCGCAGGCGAAGACGGAACGAAAAAGATGCGTGTTCTCTCCGGTGGTGAGAAGGTGCGTGTACTGCTCTCCCGCATGATGATCATGGCTACGAACGTCCTGCTCTTAGATGAGCCGACTGACCATCTGGATATGGAATCTATCACCGCATTAAACAACGGACTGATCAAATTCCCGGGTGTTGTGCTTTTTGCTTCCCGTGACCATCAGGTCGTGCAGACAACTGCAAACAGGATCATCGAGTTCCTGCCGGACGGAACATTCATCGATAAAGTTTCTACTTACGATGAGTATCTTGAAAATGATGAGATGGCAAGAAAACGTCAGGTATACAGTATGTCTTCTGACGACGAGAACGATAACTAAAAAATAGCACTGACCAGAATAAGATCTGGCAGTGCTGTTTTTAATTTTTCCTAGAATGTGGTCCATTTTATAGTGTAGGAACCGGATGATGCCTTGCTCATGCGTTCTACTTTAATATAATATGTACCAGGTTCAACCCCATATGTCAGGGACTGATCATATCTGTTTACCATGTAAGCAAATAACTCATCACTTGGATAAGATCTTGTAAGACTTGTCTGGGCATTCGACCACCGTTTACCGTTTGTATTACAGAATGTTACCCTGATTCCGTTTTTAAGGTTGCTTCCGTTTGTCTGGGCGCTGCAAATAATTCTTACTTTTGCTTTGCTTGTCACCTTGATCTTATACCAGTCCACTTTATTGTTACCTGCCGGAATTACGCCTGTAACATTTGTTTTCTTTTTCAGATTTTTCGCTTTAGATTTCGAATTTGCTTTGGTCTTTGTAAGCTTCTTTGTTGTTGCAGTAATTTTCGTACCTGCATTACACTGCACTTTAAAATAGTATGTCTGTTTCTTTTTTACGCCATAAGTTGTTGTGTAGTATTTTTTCTCAGACACATTATTTGTCCAAAATTCATCTTTTTGCCCAATTATACTCTTTTTGCTATTGCAAAAAGTAACCCTGCCTGCAGAATAATAACTAAAAGATGATGCACAGTCAAATTTCAATGTAATTGTGCCGTCCTGTGCTGCTTTAAATTTAATCCAGTGTGTCTTAAAATCGTTTCCATCACTTGTATAGCACTGTTTATCTGCAATTTTAACCGTAGACTTTCCGCTTCCTTTAAATGAAAGTCCTGCTGCCTGTGTCTCTGCCGGAGCTGCTACCGTAAACAAAGTAACTACCATAGCTGCTGTCAACAGCATGCTCAAGGCTCTGTGAAAAATTGTTTTACTGGTTTTCATAACCCATCCTCCTTGTTTTTCGAAGAAAAATGCGAACTCTACGTGAGCAGAGGATTTTCCTCCTTGTTTTGTAATAACCGTTTTTTACTTTACCACAGTACTCTGCTGCCATCAAGCCATTTTCACCATTTTTCTTTCATTTAGTACTATTTTCCCATGTTTTTTAGCTGCTTATATAGTTATTTTTCCTATAAATCAATTAATTTTTTTTTCAGTTCTTCCACATCGGTGACAATACAGTCTGCCCCAGCAGTTTCAAGTTCCTTTCTGTCTCCGTAACCATAAAGGACACCGACTGCGTACATTCCATTTTCTTTTGCTCCGATCACATCATGTTTTCTGTCTCCGACCATCACCGCCTGATCAGCTGTGATTTTCAGGGAATCTAAAGCATAACGTATCACATCTCCTTTTTTACTCCGGCCGCCATCTAACGTACTTCCTGCAACAAACTGGAAATAATGTTCTATTCCAAAATATTTCAAAATCTGCACGGTATATACTTCCGGCTTCGATGTGGCAATCGCGATCTTTTTTCCGTGTGAAACAACTGCTGCAAGCAATTCTTTCATTCCGTCGTACAAAACATTTTCAAAAAGCCCCTGGCTGCCGAAATATTCCCTGTATTTTTCAATCGCCTCCCTGCTACGTTCCTCTGAAAATCCGTAAAAATCCCGAAACGAATCCAAAAGCGGCGGTCCAATAAACTTCTCTAACGTATCCAGATTTTCAACCCGGATGCCATAATATGAAAGTGCATGTGCCACCGCCTTTGTGATTCCCTCTTTCGGATCTGAAATCGTTCCATCTAAATCCATAAAAATATATTCCGGTCTCATTCTGCTCTCCATCCTCTTTTGTTTGTTCTATTGTAACATACACAGCTCTTTTCTGTCCGTTTTTTTACATTTTCATTTTAATCTCCATTCGTACATGTGAAAAGTCTTATTTTTTAGTCTCTCAGTCTATCGATATTGCGTTTCAAGGACTCTACCGCCGCATCGATATCCGACCGACCCGTATCTCTGCTGAGTGTCATCCGGACCGTTCCTAATCCTCCGGCACCCCAAGTTCTTTTATCACATAAGAAATCCTGCTTTCACCTGTATTACATGCAGAACCCCCGGAGGCACAGATCCCATCCTCATCTAAAAGGATCAGCAAAGATGCCCCGTCCACTCCCTTGAAACTGACAGATACATTTCCGGGAAGTCTTTTCGTCCTGTGACCGTTGACACGGACATCCGGAATCTCATGCACGATCTTTTCGATCAGATAATTGCGCAGCATCGTCTCCCGGTACATTCCGGCCCGCATACCTTTTGCAGCAAGCTCCGCCGCCTTCCCCATCCCGACGATCCCGGCAATATTCTCCGTTCCGGCACGTTTTCCTTTTTCCTGTGAACCACCGTGGATAAAGGATGGGATCTGCACGCCTTCCCTGATATATAAAAACCCAACACCTTTTGGCCCGTGAAATTTATGGGCACTCGCACTCAAAAGATCCACCGGATAATGACGCACTGAGATTGGCACCTGCGCATATGCCTGCACGGCATCCGTGTGAAACAGTACATCCTTTTCCCGCGCGATTTTGCCGATAGAAAAAACCGGTTCGATCGTCCCCACCTCATTATTTCCAAACATGATCGTAATCAGTGTCGTATCCTCCCGGATTGCATGATATACTGCTTCCGGTGATACCATTCCATATTCATCCACGTCCAGATAGGTCACTTCATATCCTAGTTCCTCTAAATATTTACAGGAATTTAAGATTGCATGATGTTCTATTTTGCTTGTAATGATGTGTTTTCCCTTGTGCTTATACTCTCCTGCAATACATTTTACTGCCCAGTTGTCCGACTCCGAACCACCGGATGTAAAAAAAATTTCTGACGGTTTTGCCTCCAGTGTACCGGCAATTGTTTTCCTTGCCTTTTCTAACGCCTGTCTTGATGTTTCCCCATATCCATACATTGTGGATGCGTTTCCAAATTTTTCTTCCAGATACGGATCCATCGCCTCTTTTACTTCCTCTGACATCTTTGTTGTCGCGGCATTATCTAAATAAATTACCTTTCCTTTATTTTCAATCGAACTCATTTTCTCTCCACTTCCTTCATATATTAAAATGAACTAAGTCCGGATTTTCCGGCAGACTTTGGAGGTTTCTATTGAAAAAATTATATTCCACCAAAAGTACGCTTTTAACCGGAACCCTCTTTCTCACCCTCGCCGGAATCCTCACCCGCATCATAGGTTTCTTCTATAGGATATTCTTATCGCGTACCATTGGTGCAGAAGGTCTCGGCATTTATCAGCTCATCGCTCCTGTAACCGCCATCTGTTTTGCATTTACCGCTGCAGGGATCCAGACCTCCATATCCAAATTCGTTTCCATGGAAGTTGGAAGAAAAAATGATGCCGGTGCCAAAACCTATCTTTCGATCGGGCTTTTTATCTCCTTATGCCTTTCCACACTCTGCAGCTTTTTTCTCTATCATTATGCGGATTTTATTGCTGTTTCCTGGCTTGGTGATAAGCGGTGCACGCCGCTCCTTGCTGTGCTCTCCTTTTCCTTTATCCCATGCTGTATCCATGCCTGTATCAACGGTTATTATTATGGTCTGAAAAAAACGGCTGTCCCTTCACTCTGCCAGTTGACCGAACAGTTCGCCCGCGTTGGAAGCGTTTACCTGATGTACCAGATCGCCGTCAGCGAAGGAAAATCTTTAACGCTTTCCATGGTCGTCTGGGGAATCGTCTGCGGCGAGGCGGCGAGCACACTGGTATCGGTCAGTGTTTTCCGGATCTCCGATGGAAACCGGCGCACCCCCGGCAAAAGCAGGAAAAATCTCTATACCTGCACCAAAAATCTGCTCTCCATGGCAGTTCCCTTAACCTCAAACAGGATCGTTCTAAATTTATTTGCAGGGTTTGAAAATGTCATGCTGCCAAACCGCCTGTTAGCTTTCGGCTATACCCAGTCGGAAGCACTCAGTGTTTATGGGATTCTCACCGGAATGGCAATGTCTGTCATCATGTTTCCGTCCGTGATCACAAACTCCGTGTCTGTTCTTCTGCTCCCGACGATATCAGAGGCACAGGCCGCCGGGAAAAGAAATAAGATCCTCTACACCATAAAAAAAACGATCGAGTCCTGCCTTTTACTTGGCTTTCTCTCGACCGCGGGATTTCTTGTCACCGGAAATTTTCTCGGCAATTTTTTATTTAACAATGCGCTTGCCGGGACCTTTATCGCAACGCTCGGCTGGCTCTGTCCGTTTCTGTATCTCAGTTCTACCTTAAGCAGTATCCTGCATGGGCTTGGTCATCCCGGCATCACCTTTGAATTAAACCTGGTCTCCTGCACGATCCGGATCCTGTTTGTCCTGCTCGCTGTCCCGGTCTGGGGAATCAGAAGCTATCTTTGGGGAATCCTTGTCAGTCAGGCGGTCACGGCACTGTTGTCCATCTTTATACTTTTAAGGAAAACCGCCGGATACACATTCGGCAGGAATAATATAAAGACACAAAAATAACCGCACAGTCTGGTAAACCGTGCGGCATTTTTGTCAAACCATATGTCGGACTAACAGCTGTTTTCTTTAACACATCATGCTGTATTCCTGTAATTTTTTCTTTGCCTCCGGGCTTAAGTATTTTGGAACCTGGATCTGTACTTTCACATACTGGTCTCCGTGTATGGACGGATTCTTTCTGGAAACGATCCCTTTTCCGCGCAGCCTGATCTTGCTTCCATCCTGCGTTCCGCCCTTGATATTGCAGTCCACATCCCCGTAGAGTGTATGGATTCTTGCTTTTCCGCCAAGTGCTGCTGTCACATACGGGATCGTAACGGTCGTATAAACATCAAGTCCTTTCCGCTCGCAGCCATTCTTTGGACGGATCTTTATCTTTAAGAACAGATCGCCGGTGGTACCGTCAGCACCGGTATGACCTTTGCCTTTCAGCCTTAACTGTTCCCCGTCATCCATGCCCGCCGGTATGCGCACTTTAAATGACTGGATTTTTCCGTCACTGCCACTTAATCTTATGACCTTCTCACAGCCAAGTGCTGCCTCATCAAAATCCACCGTCACCTCCGCTTCCACATCGCGCCCTCCGCGAAAGTGGCTGCCGCTGTTTCCTCCGGTAAATTCCCGGTAAAACCTGTCTCCGCCAAAGCCATGCCCCGATGCATTACCCCTGCTGTTTCCTCCAAAGAACTGGCCAAACATATCGTCCCAGAAATCACCCGCCTCGCCGTTTTCAAAATGAAACCCGGAAAATCCTCCTCCATTTGCAGCACGCCTTGCCTGCTCCTCCGAGAATCCTTCCTCAAATGCAGCCATTCCGTACTGATCGTAAAGTTTCTTTTTCTCCGGATCATTTAACACAGAATATGCTTCCGTGACTTCCTTAAACTTCTGTTCTGCGTTCGGATCGTCTTTATTCGTATCCGGATGATATTTTTTTGCAAGTTTCCGATATGCTTTCTTTATCGCGGACGCATCCGCATTTTTATCAATTCCAAGTACCTCATAATAATCTCTTTTCATGATCGCACTACCTCCAATCAAAACAAAAACAGAGAGACATCACGCATCGCCTCTCTGTTTTCCCCGGTCATCCCGGTAATCTATCTCTCCCATGGCGATGTGCTTCGCTTTCCTGTTTGGGATTTTAGTTTTTATTTTTATTGCAATCATACTATAGCACTTGTTTTAGCACTCGTCAATAGAGAGTGCTAATAGTTTATAAATATTTTATTCATAATTATTTCTCACTTCATCCGCACCCATATAGATCACATTTCTCTGTGGAACAATGCCGCTCTTTCGAAACAGATCCCTGACTGTGACAAATTCATAGCCCTGTTCTTTTAAAGCAGGAATAATCGTCTTTATTGCCTCAACTGTCTGCGTATTGCCTTCCATATCATGCAGTAAGATAATAAATCCGGGCTTCGCATCCCGAAGGATCCTGTCTGCCCGCTCTTTCGCTGTCACAGAAGGCTCCCAGTCCTCACAGCCATATCCGCAGATAAAAGTAAGATCAATCAGATCATACATTTTCTGTTTATAACTGATATACGGAGGCCGGAAGAACTCCGGTTTTTCTCCCGTGATACGCACGATCTGTTCCGTCGTATAGCTGACCTCGTCCAAAATCTCCCGGTCATTAAGTTCCGGCATCCCCGGATGCGTTTTGGAGTGATTTTCGATTGAACACCCCATATCATATGCACGCCGGATCAGGTACTCCGACTGCTCTGTAATTTTCTGTCCAATCAGAAAAAAACTTGCCACGATATCGTTTTCCTTAAGCACATCCAATACCTGATCCGTAATTCCCGGTGTCGGTCCGTCATCAAAGGTCAGTGCCACAAATTTTTTCTCCGTCATACAACTCCTCTTTTCTGAGACATTTACACACTACTGCCTCATTCTCGCCTTTTCTATACCATATATTAATACAGTCTCACACAGACTGCAATCCACTTTCTTAGAAAAGCAGAGCAAGCCCGTGCACGAGAAATGCTGCCACCCAGGCGACAAGGCACTGCCATACGATCACACCTGCCACCCATTTTCTTCCAAGTTCACGGCGGATTGACGCAAGTGCCGCAACACACGGTGTATAAAGCAGACTGAATACCAGAAGTGATGCTGCTGCCGCATCAGATAGCGCTGCCTGCACATTACCTCCAAATAAAATCTCAAGCGTTGAGATCACACTCTCCTTTGCCATCACACCACTGATCAGGGATGTACAGATACGCCAGTCCCCCAGTCCCAATGGGGCAAACAGCGGTACAAGGCCGTTCGATATCAGCGCAAGCATGCTGTCCTTTGAATCGGCCACAATATTAAAGTGGATATCAAATTTCTGCAAAAACCAGATACAGATCGTTGCAAGGAAAATAACCGTAAACGCTTTCTGTAAAAAGTCTTTTGCTTTTTCCCATAAAAGCTGCATGACATTTTTTAACCCCGGCAGACGGTAATTCGGCAGTTCCATGACAAACGGAACCGCATCCCCGCGAAACAGTGTCTTGCGGTAAAGCAGTGCCACCAAAATACCGATCACAATTCCGCCTAAATACAGTGCACACATCACAAGTGCTCCATACTCCGGGAAAAATGCGCTGACGAAAAACGCATAGATCGGAAGTTTTGCCGAACAGCTCATAAATGGTGTAAGCAGAATCGTCATCTTTCTGTCACGCTCACTTGGCAGTGTACGTGTCGCCATTACTGCTGGAACCGTACACCCAAAACCGATCAGCATCGGTACGATACTTCGTCCTGAGAGCCCGATCTTTCTTAAAAGTTTGTCCATAAAAAACGCAACACGGGCAATGTATCCACTGTCCTCCATCAGAGACAGGAAGAAAAACAATGTCACAACGATTGGCAGAAAACTTAAAATGCTTCCGACTCCCGTAAAAATGCCATTGATCACCAGATCATGCAGCACCTCATTGACACCTGCAGCCGTAAGAAGTCCGTCCACCGATGCGGTGAGTGCATCAATCCCCATCTGTAAAAGATTCTGTAGTCCCGCTCCTATTACATGAAACGTAAGATAAAACACGATCAGCATGATACCGATAAAACAAGGGATTGCCGTATATTTTCCGGTCAGGATACGGTCAATTTTCTCGCTTCGTATCCTTTCCCTGCTCTCTTTGGGTTTTACTACTGTCTTTTCACAGACTTTTTCAATAAAGGTAAAACGCATATCTGCGATCGCTGCACTCCGGTCAAGTCCACGCTCTTTTTCCATCTGAACGATCAGATGTTCGATCGCCTCTTTTTCATTTTCATCCAGATGCAGTTTTTCTAAGATCAGATGATCCCCTTCAATGATTTTCGAAGCTGCAAAACGGATCGGTATCTGCGCTTCTTTCGCATGGTCCTCGATCAGATGCGAAACTGCATGGATACAGCGGTGCACGGCTCCTCCAAAGTCACTCTCATCACAAAAATCCTGCCTTCCCGGACGTTCCTGATATTTTGCAATGTGAAGCGCATGACGTACCAGCTCATCCACACCTTCATTTTTTGCCGCTGAGATCGGGACAACCGGCACACCAAGCATTGCCTCCATGCCATTGACATCCACAGAACCAGAGTTTCCGGTCATCTCATCCATCATATTTAATGCAATGACCATCGGAATATCCATCTCCAAAAGCTGCATCGTCAGGTACAGATTGCGCTCGATGTTGGTTGCATCGATAATATTGATCATCGCTTTCGGCTTATCTTCAAGTACAAAATTCCTCGAAACGATCTCCTCACTGCTATATGGCGACATCGAATAAATACCCGGAAGATCTGTCACCGAGGTATTCGGATGCCCTTTTATCGCCCCGTCCTTTCGGTCAACTGTCACTCCAGGGAAATTTCCGATATGCTGGTTTGAACCGGTTAACTGATTAAACAATGTAGTTTTTCCACAATTCTGGTTACCGACAAGTGCATAGGTCAGTTTTTCCTGCTCCGGCAGTGGTCTTCCATCTCCCTTCACATGGTATTTCCCCTCTTCTCCGAGTCCCGGATGCACGGACTGATTGATGTTTTTTGCACCTTCATGTCTGCGCGAGCGCTCACTGATCAGTTCAATTTCAATCTGCTCCGCATCCGAAAGCCGCAGTGTCAGCTCATATCCATGAATCTGCAGTTCCATCGGATCTCCCATCGGTGCAAATTTAATGACGGTTACCTCTGCCCCCGGTATTACTCCCATATCTAAAAAATGCTGTCTTAATGCCCCTTCTCCCCCGACTACTTTAATCACAGCACTTTTTCCGATTTCTAATTCTTTTAGCGTCATTTTTCTTTATCCTTCGTGTTGATATTGATAATCTTTATCGATTATACACTGTTTCCATGAAAAAACAAAGAATTATTTTTTTATTATTATGGAAAAACCGTGACTAAGGTGCTAGAATAACCTTCGGAAAATATATAAGGAAGAAATTTGTCTTTCAAAAAATCATATAGATATGGAGATTGGTGTGAAAAATAAGATCTTTACGAAAACGAGTACATCTGATGCACATTTATACAGCAATCAGGATCTGCGGAAACTATTGGTTCCGATCATCGTTGAGCAGCTGCTTTCCTCCCTGATGGGAACTGCCGACACAATAATGGTCAGCAACGTCGGCTCTGCCGCCATTTCTGCAGTATCCCTCGTGGATTCCATCAATATTTTAGTCATTCAGGCACTCTCCGCACTCGCTGCAGGAGGTGCGATCCTGTGTTCCCAGTATCTTGGGAGCAGCAACAAAAAAGCTGCCAATGAATCAGCCAGACAGGTGCTTTTTGTCATGACCGTTTTATCCGTGACATTGTCTGCCATCTGCCTTTTATTCCGTGGTCCGCTGCTTCACGTCATTTTCGGTGCCGTGGAGACAGATGTCATGACAAATTCTCAAATTTATTTTCTATTTACCCTGTTATCCTTTCCTTTTATCGGACTGTATGATGCCGGGGCCTCGATCATGCGCGCCCAGAATAACAGCAGGGAACCAATGATCATTTCCATCATTTCCAATTTCTTAAACATCGGTGGAAATGCTATTTTGATTTTTGTTTTCGGGATGGGCGTGGAGGGTGCCGCAATTTCAACCCTCGTATCCCGCATCTTCTGCGCTGTTGTCGTGATCTACAAGCTGCGCAGTGAAGAGGAACCGATCTTTATTAAAAATTATGCCGCAATCCGTCCTGATTTTTCACTCATCAAAAAAATACTGTTCATCGGCATCCCGTCCGGGATCGAAAACAGTATGTTCCAGTTCGGTAAACTCGCGATCCAGTCTACGGTCTCCACACTTGGAACCGTCGCCATCGCTGCACAGGCAATGACAAATATCCTCGAAAATCTAAACGGTGTCGCCGCAATCGGTGTCGGCATTGGACTGATGACTGTGGTTGGACAGTGTCTCGGTGCCGGCAGAAAAGACGAGGTCATTTATTACATCAAAAAACTTTCCTGGCTCGCCGAGGCAGCGATCGTGATCAGCTGTCTTACTGTGCTTGCCCTGACAAAACCAATCACCCTGTTAGGCGGCATGGAAGCGGAAAGTGCTGACCTGTGTTTTAAAATGGTCATCTTTATCACGATTACCAAACCGATCTCCTGGGTATTATCTTTTATCCCGGCATACGGCATGCGTGCAGCCGGAGATGTCAAATTCTCCATGATCACCTCCTGCTGCACCATGTGGCTCTGCCGTGTGAGCCTTTGTGTCTATCTCTGCCGTGTTTGGGGATTTGGCCCGATTGCAGTCTGGATCGGTATGTTTGCCGACTGGACGCTCCGCGCCATCGTATTTTCGATACGCTTCCACGGAAGGAAATGGTTAAACCACCACATTATCGACTAAACAAACGCCTGTCTGATGCTGTCATAATGAAGGAATTTTCCTTCCTCCCCAAGTTTTTTGATCTCCTCAGCGGAAGCAAACAGATATCCATCTGTTTCTTCCTCCTGGAGTTTGATATCTGACTCGTCAAAATCAGCAGAAAAACGATACACATCCACAAAATAGTTATCCCCTTCTCCCGGATTATCTCTACGGTAGGTAAACAGATATCCGCCATCCCACGCAGCAACATCCAGTCCGGTCTCCTCCCTGATCTCACGGAGTACTGCAGTCTTAGAATCCTCTCCCGCCATCGCAGCACCGCCGGAAACCTCCCAGCAGCCCGGTGCCCACGCTTTTGTCATAACACGTTTGGTGATCAGGAAACGTCCATCCGTTCTTTTTATCACGCCAAGTACGGTCAGATGATATTCGCCATCCTTTAAACACCAGTCATTCCGTTTCATCGTTCTGCCGGTGCGCTCTTTTTTTTCATTGTAAATATCCCAGAATTCCTGTTTTTCTGTCATCTGTATTTTCCTCATTTCATTTTTCTCGTGCTGCTTCGATATTTTTATCATAACAAACCTCACGTCCCTCAGACAGATCTGTTATTTTATATCCCGTTACTATCACACGGTAGCACGTCAAAGTGCCCTTATCTCTATTATAAACAAAAATCCGGTTTCGGCAACTTATTTAAAAAAAACAAATTCACCGATCAGATAAAAAATACCACTCAGCCAGAACGCCATGCCTAAAATAAAGGTCAGCAGATCTTCCATCTGAAAATTTTTCCGCAGATAACACAGTTTTTTTGGATTCTCCTCATTAATCCGGATCGTATAAATTTTTCCTTTTTCCAGCGATTTTTTTTCTTTCCGCGTAATCCTCTCCATCGTGCACTGGCGGAATTTTTTTTCCTGATAATGATAGGAAAACAGCGCATACGTTCTGACACGATCGCCCATTTTCTTTGTCACTGTTTTCTCAAATACCGCATCCACAGGCACCCTGCAATGGATGCGCGCACGCCATTTCCGAAATTCGATTCCAACTAACAGTGTCCCATACACTACCCCGATTATCCCCAGTAAAATAAATGTTACATTCATACTGGTCTCCCTTCCCAAAACCTCCTGTGTCACCCCGGCAGACTCTGTGCTACGCAGAGTGCACCCCAGCCCTCTGTGCTACGCAGAGTGCACCCCAGCCAAACACCGGATTCGGATAGTCCCGCATCGCCGGAAGCCTTCTTGCCCCCTTGATCAGATACGCTTTCATTTTTTCCCCATACAGATATGGATCATTTTTATCCACGATCCCCCATTGCATCAGAAGTGCTGCCCCGCCAGTCACAAAGGGAGCCGCCATCGATGTTCCGCTTCTTGTCACATACCCGCCGCCCGGCGCACAGGAAGTAATATCCACCCCCGGTGCGACCAGATCCGGTTTGACCTGATTGGTCTCCCGCGTATACCCGCGCCCGGAAAATGCCGCCGCGCGGTCAAAATATCCGTCGTAGGCTCCGACGGTGATCACCCGCGCCGCCGTCGACGGAATCGTCAGTGTTGTCTCCTCCGACGGCATCAAAAAGCCCGTACCTTCGTTTAAAACACCGCCCGCTGGAAGCCACATATCATAATTTCCGGCTGCAATTCTCTGTGGTACAAGCTGTATCGTCCAGACGCCGCTGTCAATATACTCGTTTACCGGAAGCAGGTCAAAATAAATTTCCTGATAAGGACTGTAGGGACTCGGTTCTCCGTAATAAAGCAGAATATCTGTATTCCCCAGCCTAAAACGCTGCGGACCTAAAATCTGCCGGACTGGTCCCACTCTCGTACCATTCGGATGAATCAGCGAGACCGCAATCTCATCGGAATAATTTTTCCAAATTTGAAGATTTAAAGACGGCTCATAACTGCTCACGGCGATTTCCACATCTTTCGTGATATTTTCCCGCAGGGTTCCAGACGCATGCACCGCCGACGCCCCCTCATTTCCGCTGCCGGCAACAATCGACGTCCGCCAGTAATTCGCCATATCATCAAGATAACTCTCTAACAGGGAGTTGCCGGAGTGGGAACCATAGTTATTCCCAAAGCTCAAATTTATAACGATGGGCATCCCGTATTCCTGGGCTTTTCTGATACAGTAATCTACTGCCTGCATCAGTTCCGTCGTTCTTGGAAAAGACCGTTCCCCCGGCGTTCCCAATTTTACGATCAGAAGCGGACTTTCATATGCCACTCCGCGGTATCTTCCCTGTGAGGCTCTGCCATTTCCGGCTGCGATCCCCGTCACATGGGTGCCATGCCCGGAGATGTCACGGCTGGGGCACAACGCAAACCGCTCTCTCTCCGTTGTCTGCTCTAAAGCGCGGTCTATCACCGCTCTCGTAAATTCAGTTCCAAGAAAGTACCCTGACGGTGCCCCTAAAAATGACGTTTCTCCATTCTCCGCAGGAAAGGGATCTGCCACGCTGTCTGCTGGTATCGTCTGATCCCACAGATTTAAAATCCGGGTGGTTCCGTCTGCATTCCGAAAATCCGGGTGTGTATAATCGATGCCGGAATCGATCACTGCCACGATCACACCGGTTCCACTTAAATTTCTGCCAGACGACAATGTTCCCTGCTCCGTCCCCACCGTCTGCAGCTGATTGATGCATGATACACGTCTGCCGTTATTCACTGCAAAAAACAAAAGTTTCGGTTTCTCCATGTATTCGATCTCTGTCAGTGCCGCCACCAGTTCCACAATATGCTCTGGCAAAAGCAGGATCGCATATTCATTCCGCAGATTTGTAATCCTGATCCGGTCATACTCCTCCGGAAATTTTTCTGCAAACAGTCCCCTCAACGCTTCTTCCGTGCCTCCGAATTTTACGATAACTTCCCAGGTCCGTTCCGCTCTGTCATACCCGGTATCGAGATCTAACGATTTTTCTCTCTCCCGCTCTGTCGCATCGAGTGCAAGATTTAACAGATTTTCCATTTTCTCATTGGACATAAAAATCCCCCGCAAACGCACTCCTTACTTATTAGAAATGCAGCTTGGGGGGATTTTATGACTCTTTTGGGGTAAATTTAAAATTCTACCGGCTTATTATTATTTTTTAATGCATGATACAGTTCTGCGCGTGTCAGATATATGTAAGGTTCTACATAAAAAACAAGAAGAATACCAAATGTGCAGACACCTAACAGCGTCCAGCCGATAAATGAAAGATCTAACACAAATGCATCCCATTTGTTTCCATCCATCATCTGTTTACTTTCTGCAAAGGCTTCCTGTCTGGTCATCTCCGGATGCTCTGCTAAAAGATATGGGATCATCATATACTCATAACTTTTCACGATACCCGGAATGATAAATAATAACATCCAGAGTCCTGTAAACAGCCCCCGCAGGAACATGATCATGCCGATGTGCGCATATCCATTTTTAAATCCGTATGCAATATCGCCTAATTCCGCGTTACCATACTTACAGTTAATGAAAAATTTCTGACATCCCACTTCAAGCGGATTCCAGATAAAAATACTGAGCAGGATGCTGATCACCATGGCAACAAATACTGCTGCCAGTATAATCCCAATCACAGTAAATACCATTACCGGATCTATATTCGTCAATCCATCCGTTGATGACCTTGCCGAATTTTGGGCAGCTGTTGAGCCTGAACCTAAAATAAATGACAGAATCAGTCCCACCAGCACTGCTTTCCAGTAATTCGCCTTCAATGCCAGCTTTGCATTGCTTTTTAACTCACTTCTGTTCCACATGTTAAACTCCTCCTGATAAAAACATTTTACACTTTTGCAGTTTAACACATTAACGTTTTTTTGTCATCCCTCAAACAAAAATCCTCAGAAAATCTTAAGAATTAGACCTCAATTTTCCCTTCTTTTAACAATTCAATAAATGCCTCTGCCAGTTTTGGATCAAACTGTGTTCCCTTATTGTGTTCTAACTCACTGATTGCATAATCGATCGACATAGCTTCCTTGTAGGTACGCTTTGTTGTCATCGCATCAAACGAATCACATACCGCAAGAATACGCCCTAACAGTGGAATATCTTCTCCTTTCAGGCCTCTCGGATATCCCTTTCCGTCATATCTCTCATGATGCGATAATACAGCCGGTATCACATAGTTCATATTCGGCAGAAAATGAATCATCTCAATGGAATTCGTGACATGTGTTTTCATGATCTCATATTCCTCATCATTTAACCTGCCCTGTTTTTTTAAGATACTCTCAGGAATACCAATCTTTCCGATATCGTGAAGCAGTCCTGCCTCCTTTGCAATTTCAATGTCATTCGGCTCAAGACCTATTTTTTTTGCGAGAAGAACCGCATAATCCGATACATGGCAGGAATGTTCAAAGGTATAAGAATCCTTTGCATCGATTGCTGCAGTCAGTGCGTAAATCGTTGGTGCAATCTGTTCATAATGCTTTTGTACCTGCTGATCCTCAAGTTCATCTTCTGTATGTGCTCCATAAATTTTAATACAGTTTTTTCCGTCCCGTTTTGCATAAAAATTTGCACGTTCTGCCTGACTGAGCAGCTCATCCGCTCCCGAAGCCGTATCCGGATAAAATGCAATTCCGACACTTGCAGTCACCGGTTGTAGAACATCCGGTTTTTCTTCATCCGCGAGCAGAAAATTCTTCTGTATCTTCGCCGCAATCTGTGCCACCTTTTTCTTTTCATCCGAATTTATCAGCACCACATATTCATTTGATCCAAACCGGAACGTATTTCCCTGACATCCTACGGTATTCTCTATGATATGTCCGCACCATTTTAAGATACGATCCCCACATTCTTCCCCGTACAGCTCATTAAAAAGCTTAAAATCATCCAGATCAAGATACATCAGAGCTATCTTCTGCTCTTCTTTCCAGTTCTCCGCCAGAAACTTTTTAAAATATCCCCTGTTATAAAGCCCTGTCAGTTCATCATGGATCGATATCTGATATACTTCCTGATAAGTGCTGATATTCTTAAGGCACACACCCGCATACACACCAATTCTCCAGTAGTAATCTCTCTCTAAATAATTTAATCTGGTTCTTTTCTCCGATTTTATATAGATAAATCCCTGTATCTCATCATCATACTTCATCAATGAAATCTCAGAGCACTCACCTGCCCCCGATCTTTCCAGCATAGCCGTGATTTCATCCTGCTCTGCCTGATCCGGCATCTGTCCACCGGCTGTTTTTACAACCGTAAACTTTTCTCCATTTTTGATAAAAACAAAGATGTCCTTTACCGGAAACATCTCATTTACCACACCAACCAGCAGCTTAAACAGATCTTCCTGCCGTAATATAAACGCCGACTCATTCTGAAAACGACGTAATACCTCGATCTGCTTTCTGTTCTGCCTCTGCATGATTCCCTCTGCCATTTTTCTTGCCAGATAAAATACAAACAACGACCATCCTGTAAATCCAAGTACGAGCACTATAACTTTTTGCTGTATTTCCGGCAATACACTGCCAAGATACCACTCCGCATTGTGATTAAAATTGAACACAGGAAGAAGACTGACCGCCAGTGCAACCGAGTAGATACATCCGATCACGATACGGTTCGAGATATCAAACAGATACTTGTGCCACATGATATATAACAGGCACAATGCCATAAAAATACCGCCCAGCATATCATACGGGAAAAAATTACCCGGCAGTGCAACAAAAAGATTGCCTGTCAAAATTGCAACTGTTCCAAGCAGCAGTGGAAATAATTTCTTTCGTTTTTCAAATTTATTGCCGATTGCCCTGTGCGCCAAAACTGTCGTATAGACGATCACAACTGCCTCCGCAGCTGCAAATAAATAACTTCCCCAAGATAGATGACAGGCATATCCAATGCTTTCATCTGCATACCGGATAATATCCGGTTCCGGGATAAATACTTCTGTGACAACATTGATCCCCATTGCCACCACAGTAGCTATGCAATATCCGGTCAGGAAACCATTCTTTTTGATCTCCAACATATAAAATAAAAATGCATACATAAAAATCGGTACCGTCAAAAATCCGAATACCGACACATGAAACCAGAACCGCATCCCCGGCATGATCTGCATACGCATCATTACTACACCGCCAGTCCAGATCAGACAGGATAAAAGAATCTGTCTGAAATACCTGACCGGTTTTGCATCCCCGGCATTCAGGAATGAAAAAAATATAAATAAAAAACAGAAAAACGCTCCGATTGGAACTCCAATATATAAACTATCCAGCGTCAAAGCCGTTTCCTCCAAATTGAATGTAAAATTTTTCAAAATCAATCATTATATTCATGTGCAAAATCGGCACATGATCCAATTCACAATTCGTCAATCATACAAGCATGTTGACTCTCTCTCGTTCATTATAGCATATTTTAACCTGCAATTCCATTTTTTTCCATCATCCATCATCTTTTTGATGGGAATCCATCATCTTTTTGATGGGAATCCATCATCTTTTTGATGGATTTGCATACACTAACAGGGATTAAATCTGTTTTTTAATGGAGTGACCTTATGTGCGGAATTGCAGGATTTTGCAGCCTGAAACGCTGTTATACGGACAGACAGTCCTTTTGGGAAAATATACTGGTGTCCATGCACGAAAAACTCATCCACCGCGGCGGTGATGCTTCCGGCATTTATCTGACACCTCATGCCGGTCTGTCACATCAGAGACTTTCTATCCGTGATATCACGCACGGTGCACAGCCTATGATACGTCACCGGGACGGGGCAGATTATGCCATCGTCTACAATGGGGAGATCTATAATACCGATGAACTGATCCCGGAGCTTACTTCTGCCGGATATAATTTTCTCACAACATCCGACACGGAAGTGATCTTATATGCCTACATGCATTTCGGTGCTTCCTTTGTCTCCCGCTTAAATGGAATCTTTTCCTTTGCCATCTGGGACGGTGCCGCAAAACAGCTTTTTCTCTACCGCGACAGAGTAGGGACAAAGCCGCTTTTTTATCACGCAAAAGACGGTGAGCTTGTCTTTGCCTCAGAGCCAAAAGCACTGTTCTGCTTTCCGGATCTTTCACCCGCTATTACCGAAAACAGCCTGAGAGAACTGCTTGCAGTCGGGCCGGCGCGCACCCCCGGATGTGGGGTTTTTCAGGATATCTATGAAGTTCTACCCGGACATTACCTGTGTTTTGATGCCATGGGGCTCTCCGATACCACCTACTGGGATCTGAAATGTCTGCCCCACACGGACTCCTACGAGGACACCGTGGCACATGTATCTTTTCTCATGCGCGATACCGTAAAACGGCAGATGATTTCCGATGTGCCGGTCTGTACCTTTTTATCCGGGGGCATCGATTCAAGCATCGTCACAGCCCTTGCTGCCGCTTACCAGAGGGAACACGGTGAAGTCTTAAATACGTTTTCCTTTGACTTTACGGAAAATGATATTTATTTTCAATCCAATTCCTTTCAGCCGGAACGCGATCTTCCCTATGTAAACTGCATGTTAGAGCACTGTAAAACCAGTCATACTTACCTGGAATGCACCCAGGAGACGCTCGCCGACATGCTCTATGCTGCCGTGGACGCAAAGGATATGCCTGGCATGACAGATGTCGATGCCTCCTTACTTTACTTTTGTTCTCTGGTCAAAAAACAAAACAAGGTCACACTGACCGGGGAATGTGCCGATGAAATCTTCGGCGGATACCCGTGGTTTTACCGCCCGGAACTGATGAACCGGGATGGTTTTCCGTGGTCTGCGGATATCGATGCCCGTACTGCCTTTCTTGATGATGATGTTATGAAAAGCCTTGATCTCTCTTCTTACTCCCATGCAAGGTATGAAGAATCCCTGAAAAAAACACCGCATCTTCCGGATGAAACCGCCGAAGAATACAGACGCCGTGAGATCGCCTACCTGAATATCAAATGGTTTATGCAGACACTGCTCGACCGCATGGACCGCACCAGCATGTATTCCGGTCTTGAGGCGAGAGTCCCCTTTGCTGACCACCGTATCATCGACTATGTGTACAATGTTCCATGGAAAATGAAATACCAGAACGGTGTGGAAAAGGCTCTGCTTCGTGATGCCTTCCGCGATCTTCTGCCGCCGGAACTATTGCACCGCAAAAAAAGTCCTTACCCGAAAACCTACCATCCGGGTTATGAAAAGATCCTGATCGCGCGGATGACGGATATTTTAGCAGACAGCAATGCTTCTATCCTTCCGCTTATCGATAAAAAGAAAGCGAAAAAATTTATGGAAGCACCAAAAGAATACGGAAAGCCGTGGTTCGGGCAGCTTATGGCGGGTCCACAGCTTCTGGCCTATTTTATCCAGCTCAATTACTGGATGGAGAAATATCATCTTTCTGTGTGACAGAAAAAAACACTCCGGCACTTTTACTTTGTCCGGGGTGTTTTTTGTATATTATGATTCTAAAACTTTTCTATGTTTTTTCTGATACACCCTGCATACCAGCACTGCGATCAGTGTCCCCGTGATCATTCCGGCAAGAACGTCCGTCGGATAATGCACTCCGACATAAAGTCTTGAAAACATGATCAGAAATGCCAGGATCAAAGCCGGCACCCCGATCTTCCTTGGGCATGTCAGAAAGATCACAACAGCCGCTGCAAAAGAACTGCCGGTATGCCCGGATGGAAATGAAAGATCCCTCTGCGCTTCTATGATACGCTGCAGTCCATCCACAGCCTCATAAGGCCTTGTTCTGGCGACCAGATTTTTTAAAATGAGATTATTAACGATCAGAGATCCCAACAGGGAACACGTCATGAGCACACCTGTTCTCCGCATCTTTTTTACAAGTAAAAATACGATTGCAAGAGCAATCCAGATCCATCCCGCATCGCCTAAATGCGTAATAAATGTCATGACCGGCGTCAGAACAGCATTCCTCACATGCTCCTGGATCCACAATAAAATATTCCCATCTAACTGCAATAAAACATCCATCTTATGTATTACCCCGTTTTTTTATGTTTTTACATACATTTTATGTTTCTACTGCTGCCCCGTCAATACTTTGTTGAGCAGATCGGCAAGCGGTACCATCGCATTTTTTGCCTCCGCCAGTGTATTTGTCTGCGCCCCCACCTCGATCAGAAGTGTCTTCGGGCAATAGTGCATATTGTAGCGGTATCCCTTCAGATAAATTCTTCTGGTAAATCCCGGGTAATATTCTGCCGCCTTTAACTGCATCTGGAACGATATCGCCAGATTATCTGCAATATAAGGATTATAAAGATATTCGATATCGCCTGTTTTCGTCGTGCGGCTCAATCCATTAAAAAACATGATCTGCGCCATCGGCACGCCGTTTTGTTCCGTAACCAGTCTCGTATTGTTTCCGACTCCGTCACGGTGCAGATCGATCACAACCTCAATGCTTTTATTTTCCGCTAAGATCTGTTCTAACGCAGGGCCTGCTTTTGCATAGGCATGATCGCGGTCTCCGACATCATACTGCCCGGTGTGATGGATCACGGAAAAGCCATATTTTTGTGTCAGAAGCTCCGTCAGATAATCACCGACACCGACGACCGACATGGATGCATCACCCGGAACGGAATCCGCATACCCTTCCTGTGAATGCGTATGATAGATCAGTATCTGCGGTGTGGACGCATCATGGCTCAAACGTACATCCTTTCCGAGCAGGGCATCCGCATTGAGCTGTGCGCTCCCGATCGTCGTCGTATTGTCCACCTGATAAAAATTCTGGATCAGATAATCAAAATCATTCAGCTTTTCCCTTGCAAATGTCACTGCTTTGATGTCTGCCACAGCGGAAGCTGCCTGACTGTCTGCTGCACCTGCCTCTGCAATCTGTGCCTGCTGATTTTCTGCTGCATCTGCCTCTGCCGGCTGCTCTCCGGTGTTCTCCGCCACACCTGGCTCTGCCGGCTGCCCTCCGGTGTTCTCTGCTGCACCTGCATCCGCCGTCTGTCCTCCTGCATCTTTTTCATCTGACAGGCTCGTACCATCTGCGCTTCCGACCGATGGTATCACTTCCCCCGTCTTTTCATCCACATAATTTTCATCTGCAGCCTCCCGCGCCAGAATTGCCTCATAAGAGAGATCACTCTCGATCTGCGTCTGGTATGATCCACTTTCAGGTTCATAGTTTTCCCCGTAAAAAAGCACATCGATCACTTTCTCCACAAAAGACCACTCCGTCTCATCTTTTACACTGTAAGACAAACCGGGCAGATAAAAATCAAGTACTTTTTCGCAGCAGCTTTTTGCCCCCTCTTCTCCAAGCTTTGCAAAGAAAGATCTGTTTGTCTGTAAAAGTATTCCAATGACAGCCAGCAGCAATCCCCCCAGCCAGACGGCACCATTTATTTTTTTCTTTTTTAAATGTCGATAACGATAAGCATACATACTACACTGTATGCACTTCTATTTTTCATTATACCATGAAGCTTTGCTTCTTGATCGTGATCTGCATGAGTTTCGCCCGGCAGTCTTATTTTACTATAATCCCGCCTGTCTATTATGCCGGCAGTCCTTCCCCCATAAATGCAATATTGATGCCTTCCGAGATCGTGTAGCTTAATCTTTTGACCGACTCATCAATATCTTTTGGCGTCACAAACATCGCATTTAAATTCGGTGAGAGAAGTTCCCGGATCAGTTCATATTTTTCTCCATCGTTTAACTCTTTTAACGAATCCCCAAGCATATCAAATGCCTTGCTCTGGCTCATCGCAGCGATCAGGTTAAACATTGTGTCATTGACGATCGTTGCAGCATCCACAACTGTCGGTATCCCGATTGATATCACGGGAATCCCAAGGCTTTTTTTATTCAGTCCGTGTCTATGGTTTCCAACCCCGCTGCCCGGATTGATCCCGGTATCCGTGACCTGAATCGTCCGGTTTAACCGCTTGGTGCTGCGCGCCGCCAACGCATCAATGACAATGACCAGATCAGGTTTTGTCTCATCGATGATTCCATGAATGATCTCAAGACTTTCCATTCCCGTCTGCGCCATAACTCCCGGGACAATACTGCTGATCCGGTTCACATTTTTTTCTCCGAAAGCATACTTTCCATACTCTTTTACAATGTGTCTTGTGATAAAAAGATTGTCCACCACACGCGGGCCTAGTGCATCCGGCGTAACTTCACGGTTTCCAAGTCCAACGACCAGCACCGACAACTCCTCATTTTTTTCCTGGATCAACTGACGGATGATCTTCGCAAGCTGTACGGATATCTCTCTGTGATAGTCTTCATCCTCCTCATCCATATTTCCCGCCTCGATCGTTATATAGGTTCCCTTGGGTTTTCCCATCGTCTTTGCACCGTTTTCCGTCTCAATGACCACTGTGCTGACTGTGATATTTTTGTCAACTTTCTCTTCTAAGAAACGGACTCCCTTCAGATCAACATGATCTTCCTGCATTTTTTCCTGCGTTTCAAGCGCTAAATCCGTTCGTATCTGATACATAAATTTTCCCCCATATTCCAATGCCCTGCTCCGGCATCTGTTATCTTTGCCTATATTATTTCTGGTCTGAAAAAAAATTATCCATAATTTCTCATTATTTTACTGTTTTACACTTGACAACCACAAAAACCTGCCCTATAATATACCAGTATGTTTACATTGAACTGTCCGTGTCCGGCTTTAATGTAACAATCATGAACAATAACGATTACAAATTGGAGGTGTACGGATTGGCTAACATTAAATCTGCAAAAAAAAGAATTTTAGTAACAGAGACAAGAGCTGCTAGAAACAAAGCGATCAGAAGCGAAGTGAAAACTTCTATTAAAAAAGTTGAGGCTGCAGTAGCTGCAAACGATAAAGAGGCTGCAAAAGCTGCTTTAACAGTTGCTATCTCAACTATCGAGAGCGCTTCTTCTAAAGGAATTTACCACAAGAACAATTCTGCCAGAAAAGTTTCCCGTTTAACAAAACTTGTTAACGGTTTAGCTTAATTTTTGAAACATAGATAAAAACATATATGCGGCCTTAACCCAGCCGCATAATAAAAACACCAGTACCGTCATACTGGTGTTTTTTTGATTCATAGGAATTTACGTACTATGAATCAAAAAGCCCTCCGGGCGGGATCGCACTGCGTCGGAGATGAATTATGTCGCGAAGCGACCCGCCGCAGGCGGGGAATCCTGTGAAACAGAATTCTTTTTATGTTATTTTTCTGACCGGCTGTACTTCATAATAAAAAGCTCTACCGCCATCTGATCATTCATGCGTCCTGTTTTTACGGACTCCTCTAAGTCAGCTCCATCATAAAGCGCCCTCTTTAACTGCGCCATTGTAAATCCTTTTGCCTGTGAAATATTCCGTTTTACCGCAAACGGCGGGATTCCCGCATTTTTGGCAATCGACTGATTGTCCATTCCACGCCCTGCCATATCACGCACATTTAAAAGGATCTGAAACTGTCTGGTAATCAGAAACATAATGCGCATCGGAGGTTCTTTTAATGTCAGAAGATCATAATACAGATCCAGTGCCTTCCGCTGGTTATGCTCGGCGATTGCATTGACCATCTCAAATATCTTATTGGTCGTCTGTTCCGTCGTGACTGCCATCACATCTTCCGCCGTGATCACATCCCGGTCTAAGGCATAACAGATCAGCTTTTCTAACTCCCTGTCAATATTTCCCATATCTGTTCCTGTCCTGCTTAAAAAAAGCTGCATCACGGATCCGGTGATGTTTTTTCCTTCTTTTTTTAATCTGGTCAAGATCCAGCGCGTCAAAAGTTCCTCGCTCTGTGCTGAAAACTCTACGATCTTCCCATTATTTTTGACCGTTTTGTACATCTTCGAACGCTTGTCCACTTCCTCTTCCACAAAAATAAAATGTGTCGCCGGTGCCACCTGCGTGAGATATTCAGCAAGATCCTCACAGGAACTTTTAAAAAATCCGCTGTCCTCGATCAATATCACTCTCCGGTCTGCAAAAAAAGGCAGTGTTTCGGCAAGATCAATCACTTCTTTCGGATTGATATTCTTTCCCTCAAACGTCGTAAAATTCATGTTGTCATCCGGCGCTGCCATTGCATTTTTCAATTTGTCTTTATACTGCTTTTTTAAATATGCTTCCGTTCCATACAGCAGGTAGATCTGTTTGAAATTTCCGCTTCTGATATCATCATCGATCGTTTTCATTTTATCTGATTCCTTTTTATCACTTATCCAGATACAAAGCACTGATATTGCATTACACTTCGCTGCATTTTCGCTGCATCGAATTACGCAGCGCTGCACTACGCAGCTTTGTACTAAGCTGCATACCACAGTATAGCATACATTACCTGACAAATACAAACCGCTTGTCCGGAAGTAAAAATTTTTGTACTGCCAGCTTATTTTTCTTTAACCGGGTCACTGTGATCTGTCCACCCTCCATCGTGTAAAACAGTGCACTCCCCGTATCCCGGATATTTTCAACCGCCACCCTGCCCGGATGTCCGTATCGGTTCTTTTCTGCGCAGGAAATGACCGAAATCCGTGGCGAAACCGCATCCAGAAAACTTTTTGTGTTCGAATATTTTGAACCATGGTGCGCCGCCTTGTAAAAATCTATGTCATTGATTCCTCCCCATTTTAAAATCTGTTTTTCCTGCTCCTCCCCGATATCTCCGGTAAATAATGCTGAAAAACCTTTTTCCTCATACAATAATACCAGTGATTCCCCATTCTTATCAGTACTTATTTCACTTCTCTGTTCATCTCCCACATGGTACTCCGGCGAAATAGCTGTTATCTTTGCGCTTCCAGAAAAAAGTGTATCTTTCCGGCTCATCATACAGATTTCTGTTCCATGTTCTTTTGCCAGTGAAACCAGCTTTTCATAGCTCTCATCCCGCATCATCCCCCGGAAGAGCACCAGATTCCTGATCCGGTATCCCTCATCAAAAATCTCCGACAAACCGGAGATATGATCCTGATCCGTATGGGAAACAAACCAGTAGTCAATCTCTTTCACACCGTTTGACTTTAAATACGGCAGGATACGGTACTTTCCCACACTCTGCACATTTGTACTGCCACCATCTATAAAAATATCATAGCCGCTGTCTGTATGCAGATAAATCCCGTCTCCCTGTCCGACATCAAGCACAGTAAGTTTCATCCCTTGTGAAACTGGTGTAAACAAAAAAACAAGCAGTCCCAACCCACAGGCAAACAAACTCCACTCCATTCCCCGGTAACTCTTTCTTCTCTTTTGCCTTCCGTTTTCTTCTGTCATCTGCTGCATTTCTTTCTGGCGCTTTGTCACATGAGAAAGCAAAAAAAGTCCCACGGCAAGCAGCAGATAGTATACGGTAATTTTTACTGCGGATGGTTTTCCGGTAATCAGCAACGCATGAGGCAGACCCGATGCGATCGTGCAAATTTTTTCATAACCGCTTAAAATCACATGGCACGGCAGCAATACGATATGCACGAGTACTGCCTGCGGCATCACCGCACACCCCAGCAGACCCCCGGCAATTCCGGACACCAGTACAATTCCAACAAACGGCAGCACAAGCAGATTCAGCAGCATCGCATATACCGGGATTTCATAAAAATACCATGCCGTAACCGGCAGTATCACAAGCTGAAGCACGAATCCTGTACCAATTTTTTGCAGCACCGCATGCCTCTGGTATGCGCTCTGCACAATTTTTCCAGCCCATACCACACCAAGTACCGCAATAAAAGAAAGCTGAAATCCCGCATCATATAACGCAAACGGCTGCTTCCATAAAATGAGCAGTGCGGTAAAACCCATTGCATTTAGGGAATCATAACTTCGCCCCACCGCCTGCCCAAGCAGAAGAATGCAAAACATACTGACCGCACGGAACGACGAATATCCCATTCCGGTCATCATGCCATATAAGATCATAAACACTGCCGCAAAAATTCCCGATCCCCAGAAACCAAAGCTCCCTTTTCGCAGCAATCGGTACAATGTCATACCGATCACTGCGATATGTAATCCCGATATCGCCAGAATATGTGAGATCCCGGCAGTGCGGTAAAGCTGTTTTACCTCCGCATCCAGAAGATTTTTTTCTCCGAGCAGCATCGTACTTAAAACTCCACCCTCCCGCACGCCAAGTGCCTGTTCATACACCCCTGCCAGATGATATTTCCATTGATACATTTTCTCCGCAATAAGATTCGCTTTTCCGTATGCAGACACTTCATCCACATCACTTACGGCAAATGCGGTCCCACGCGCCTTATAATAAGCCGCCTGATCAAAATTTCCCTCATTGCGTGCCCGGTTAAATAATTTTATTTTTCCATGTAAAACAAGCGTTTGTCCGATAGAACAGGTGTCGGACTCACCATAGATGATGATGCTTGCAGATATGCGCTGCCATTCACTGATTTTAGAATCCTGTCTGATCTGACAGGATGATAGATTGTATAAATACTGTTCGTTTTTTTGCTCTTTGCCGGTGAGTTTCCCCTTTAAAAGGATCTCTTCCCCATCTTCCAAATACGGCAGATATTGATTTTGTTCCGCCTGCACAACCCCGCAGTGATGCCAGCCCAAAAATAATGCTGCGACAGAACATACCGCCATACACCACCGCCGTTTCCGAACCGGATATCTGTCACTCTCCGGCATCCCTCTGTCATGTCCTGTCACGATTGCAGGCCAGAGCAGAATTCCAAAAAATAAAAGCCAGAGCGTCCACGGCTTTCCATACACGGCAATGGAAATACCGCAGATAAACCCTGCTGCCATTTCAAGAAATGGTCTTTTCCCCAATTTATTCCTCCTCTGTTACTCCTGTCTCTTCCAATGAAACGACGTAATCAAGATTTCTGTCATACATGTCGCTCAATTTAAAATTATCACGGTAAGTGCCACTGGTATCCCCATTGACCGAGATCTGTACTTTACTGATCGTAGACAATTCTGTCAGGGAATCCACGATTGAATAGATGACAACCGCCTCATTCACCTGATAATCCTGATTTTTAAAGTTTTCATCCAGACTCACATAGCAGACACCGTCCACCACGGATACATTGATCAGTTTCGTTCCCGCCGGAATCGCAGATTTTGCCCCCTCTGTCTGCGGTCCCTCCAAAAGCTGTTCCATGATCAGTTTTTCCATCGACACGTTGCTGCTGTAATAGACATCGCTTCTTGTCTCCTCCACCAGTCCGTCACCGGTTTCATTTGCAAAATAAAGTTTTAATGTCGTACATTGGATTGAATTGATCTGTTCTCCCGGATTCTCAATAAAACTGTCCTGATTCATGCTTCCGACAATATTGCCCCTGATATCCGTAAGCGGTGCATCTGCCACATAAAATGATACACAGTCCACCCCTGGAATCTGTGTCATGGTAAGAACCACCGCAGCACGGCACAATACTTCTTCAACCTCCGTCATACTGCTGTAATCCGCATCAAAATGGATCGAGAGCATCACGCCGTCAAGCGAATAATCGGTAACCTCCACCCCGTTTGGTATCGGTTTGCGGTACTCAACATTGTCAGAATCTGAGCTTAACTTTGCTAAAAATTCTTTGATCATCCCATCCGTATCCGAAGCCTCCGGCTCATAGGGAACATCTACGATCTTTGTTTTGTCCTTATTCAGATATTCGATATTATATTCGCTGCTCACTTCATCATTTCCGCATCCAGCCAGCAAAAAGACTGCCAGGATACATCCTGACAACAGCACAATGATTTTTTTATCCATAATCTGACCTTTCATTTTCAATAGATCCAATCTGTTATGAAATATAATTGAGCGGAATACGAACATTAAAGATCGTTCCCTCTCCCTCTGTACTGAACACCTTGATCGCACCACGGTGCATCAGTACTGCATTCCGCGTGATGGCAAGACCAAGTCCGGTTCCACCGATCTCCCTGGAGTGTGACTTGTCCACACGGTAAAAACGTTCATAAATATGTCCTAACGAATCTTCCGGTATTCCGATTCCGGAATCTTCTACTTTCAGGTAAAAATATTGATGATCCGCATTCAGCGAAACATGTACCCAGCCGTCTTCCTTGTTGTATTTGATCGCATTTTCAATCAAATTGGTAAACGCCAGAGTAATCTTTACCTCGTCAACATCTGCGCTGACCGGGCGGAAACTTTCAAGCACAAGCTCCACTTTCTGCTTGTCCGCGATCGGACGCAGACGTTTTAAGATCTGCTCTAACAGTTCATTGATATTGATATTTGTGATATTCAGATCTCCCGCTGCCTTGTCCATCTTGACTAATGAAAGCAGGTCATTGATGATCTTCGTCTCACGGTCCACCTCATTGCCAATATCTCCCATAAACTCTTTGTAGAGTTCGATCGGGGCATCCTCCATGCTGTTGATGGAATCCGCCAGCACCTTCATGGAAGTAAGCGGTGTTTTTAATTCATGTGACACATTCGACACAAACTCCTGTCTGGAATCATCTAGCACCTTCATTCTTCCAAGCATTTTATTAAATTTCTCACTGATCAGCTTCGTCTCTGTATAATCATTGACAGAAAGCGCATCCTCGCCATAACCCGTCTGGATCTCATCAATTGATTTTGACATCTTATGAAACGGTCTTACCATCTGTCCTGCAATGATGACGCTTGCGAAAATAACTGTAAAAATGCAGATCAGTTCAATGATCCTCGTGTTCGTTGCAAGATAATCCAGGTTCAGGCTGATACTGTCCGTTGACACGCTCACCATCATGACACCTATCACCTGTCTGCTTTCATTTTCCTGATCCGTGCGCACAAGTGGTATTGTCATCTCAATATAACGATATTTTGAATCATATTTCGTAATCTCCTCCCCGTAAAAGCTTTTGATGACTTCCTCTGAGATGATCGTCTTTTTTTCATCAAGCTTATAAGTATCTTTCACTACCTGAAAGGTGTCACTGATGATCATGACACGCCCGTCATAGATAGTGGAAAGCTGCTCGAGCTGTGCGTTAATGGTAGGAGAACCGGAATTTTCCAGATAATCATTTGACACGATCTGATTCGCTAAAATCTTTGCCTGGCTTAAGATTTCGCTGGTTCGAAGTGAAACAGCCCTGTTTTCATAAGAATTGAGCATCCCGATCCGCAAAAGAACACATGGGATCACGCCTATAAGAATAAGTAAAAGAACCAGCCTGAATCTCAGGCTGTTCATAAAATCTGTAAATTTTTTTAATTTTGTCATGGCTGCACCTTACTAATTCTGAGAATAATAATACCCAACGCCCCATTTGGTATGCACATACTTCGGCTCGCTCGGATTGCTCTCGATCTTTTCTCTCAGACGCCGCACATGAACATCTACCGTACGCACATCTCCCGGATATTCGTATCCCCACACAAGATTCAAAAGATTCTCCCTGCCGTAGACTTTGTTCGGGTTGTTGACAAGAAGCTCTAACAGATCAAACTCTTTCGCGGTAAGATTCACTTCTTTCCCTAAAATAAAGAGTCTTCTGCTCTCACAGTCTAATTTCAGATCACCTGCTTCTATGACTTTGCTGTCCTCTTTTTTCGGCTGGCTCGCCGCAGTACGCCGCATGATCGCTTTAATTCTTGCCTTTACCTCAAGGATATTAAACGGTTTTGTGATGTAATCATCTGCACCGTACTCTAACCCTAAGATCTTATCCATGTCATCTCCCTTTGCGGTGAGCATGACGATCGGCATATTCGAAAACTCCCTGATATGCTGGCATACCTCAAATCCATCCATCTTCGGAAGCATGATATCAAGAAGCACCATGTCATAGGCATTTTCCGTTGCCATCTTTAATGCTTCCTCCCCGTCATATGCGCAGTCCACTTCCATTCCGTCCTGCTCAAGACTGAACCGGATTCCCTTTACAATTAACTTTTCATCATCTACAACAAGAACCTTTTTTGCCATTTTACTTCACCTTTATATGATCTTTTATTCGATTATAAACGCCCTCTTTGATCCCCTCTACCTGCTTGATCTCCTCCACAGAAGAAAAAGAACCATTTTTCTCACGGTAACGGATAATACTGTCCGCCTTGGTCTGACCGATTCCGGAAAGCGTCATAAGCTCCGCTGCAGTTGCCAGATTAAGATCTATTCTGCCATCTGAATCTTGGGCTGTTTCGCCATCCACTCCCGTCTCCGTTCGTTCCCCTGCTTCTTCTAAACCATCCTTAGCAGCTTCCTCCTGCGTCAGAATGCGTACCATCTCTCCGTCCACGATCTCCCGCGCCTGATTGACAGACTCCTCTGCCGCATCCTCCGTCAGACCGCCGGCTGCCTCAATTACCTCATAGAGTCTCGCATTTTGCGTGACCTCATAAACTCCCGGTGTATTTACCGCCCCGCAGATATATACAAAACATTTTTCAGTCTGTATGCCGTTCTCCTCCGATATCTGCGTGTCATCCGTCTCAGGTACTGCCTCACTCCGCTGCGTTTCTGCCACGGATGTCTCCGATTGAAAATAGACGTTTTCTTTCTCTCCACATGCAGCTGCCAACAGGCAAATGCATGAAAAACATAGTACTTTTATAAATTTTTTCGTCATAAGCGTCTCCTTCTTCATTATTCCAGAAGGAGTCCTCAATGCCCACTCTCTATATTTTAACGAAATTTTTCATTTATTACAAGAGTGTATAAAATTTATTTCATTTATTTTTACAAAATTTAAAAATATTCGGCAATTTTTTCCTTTAACCCTACCCAGAAATCTTTTGCATCCTGGGAATCCGGCAGTAAAACGGCATCCTCGTATGCCTGATAAGCGGTTTTTTCCGCATCATCTGCAGTCTGTGATAAAAATACCGAATAATGACCACTCATATCATGCAGTCTGTCTGCAAGCCGCACTGTTACAAAATCTGCAAAATCCGCTGCCTGATCCGTATTTTTTGAAAAATCATTGACAACAAACATATCCGTAGATGCACATCCGATAGAAGGAAGTTCCTCATTCAGTGCCGGGATCTCCATCACAGAATAAGATATATCGTCTAATTTTTGCAGGGAATCTGTGTTTACAAACGCACAGAGTGTTTTTCCGGCTTTAAAATGTTCTAAAATGCTGTCCATGGAGACTGAATTGATGTCTAAGGAAAATGATCCTAAAATGGTTTCAAAGTATTCAAGATCTTTCTGATACAGATCTTCATCATAGGCCACATTCATCGTTTCCGGCGCCGTTTTCTCAAACGTTACACTGTTTCCAACGAACGGGAAATCGTAAAATGCATCATTTACATCCCACTCTAACAGGTATTCCACATTTTCTCCCGGTTCATTCTCATTAGAATAATCAATGATCGCCTGCAGTGACTCCGGCTGGTTTTCAAAATATCCGTTCTGATAAACAAACACACTTGCATCGTAACTGAGCGGATATCCAATCATTTTATCCTCATAGGTGGAAGCTTTCACTGACTTTTGGGATGCCCCCTCATAAGATCCTCCATCCTCATTTTCCATGGCAAGACCATATAAATATGCCTCCTCAAGTTCATCGCCATTTAACAGATAAACATCCGGATAATCCTCTCCCTGCATGGTATTGTCGTAAATCATCCCGATATAATCCAGAGTATCCTGACATTTGAAAGCTGCCTTCACACCCGTCTGTTCAAAATACTGTCTGGCTGCATATTCAAAAAAATCTTCATAAGATGGATCTTCATACCACACGGTCAGGTCTGTATCTGCCAGATCGTATGCATCTGTTTTCACATCCGGCTGTTTTCCTTCTGTGCCCGGTTCTTCTGCCTGCAACGGAAATGTCGTCTCTTTTACAGGCTGTTTTGAAACGACACCAGCCATAATGGCTGCTCCTGCGCAAACCACTATGGCTGCAATTACACTTCTCTTTTGTATGTTCTTCATAATCCCATTTTCCTATTCCTCGTTTTACGACAACAGACTGCACACATCCGCGTGCAGTCTATGATTCCTTACATCTGATCCAATGCTTTTTTCAGTTTTCCGATCATCTCATCCACATGTTGTTTCTCGATGATGAGCGGTGGTACAAAACGGAGTACGTCTGAACCTGCCGTGATCACAATCAGTCCTTCCTCCAGTGCCTTTGCAGCGATCTGTCCGACCGGCTTTTCGGATACCACACCCTGCATCAGTCCAAGTCCCCTGCGTGCTGTCAGAAAATCGTAGGAAGCTACCAGTTCATCTAATTTTTCTTCCAGATATGGTGTGATTTCTTTCACATGGTCTGTGATGTGGTCGCGCTCCATCATCTCAAGCACCTTATCAACTGCAGCACCGACAAATGGGTTTCCGCCGTAAGTCGTTCCATGATCGCCCGGTTTTAAAGATTTTTCTGCCACCTTTTCGGTCATCAGGAATGCTCCGACCGGAACACCGCAGCCAAGCGCTTTTGCACTTGTCATGATATCCGGTTTCACACCGTAATGCTGCCATGCAAACATCTCACCGGTCCGTCCCATACCGCACTGGATCTCATCTAAGATCAGAAGAATATCATGCTCATCGCAGAGTTTCCGGACACCTTCCATAAATTCTTTTGTTGCCGGATAAATACCGCCCTCGCCCTGTACTGTCTCAAACAGGATCGCGCATGTCTTGTCCGTGATCCGTTTTTTCACGCTGTCAAGGTCATTGTAGTCTGCAAATTTCACACCCGGCATTAACGGTTCAAACGGTTCCTGATAATGTTTATTTCCGGTGACGGAGAGTGCTCCGATACTTCTTCCATGGAAAGAATGATTCATTGCAATGATCTCATGTCCTGCATGTCCGTCTCTCGTGTAAGCGTATTTTTTTGCTGCCTTGATTGCACCTTCGATTGCCTCTGTACCACTGTTGGTAAAGAACACACGATCCATCCCGCTCGCTTTTTTCACACGCTCTGCTGCATGGATGATTGGCACATTGTAATACAGGTTTGATGTATGCATAATCTTATCGATCTGTGCTTTTAAGGCATCCCCATACTCTTTGTTGCCGTATCCAAATGCCTGCACTGCGATGCCTGCCGCAAAATCCAGATATTCTTTTCCGTCTGTATCATACAGATAAACACCCTCACCGTGGTCTAATACCAGTGAAAAACGATTGTATGTGTGGAGGATATTTTTCTCCGCCTCATTGATATATCCTTCTTTATTCATGATAAAACTTCGTCTCCTTATCTCCTAAAATGGCAGTTCCAATTCCGCGGTTCGTAAAGATTTCAAGAAGCAGGCAGTGTGCGATACGTCCGTCTAAGATATGTACTCTTGAAACACCGTTCTCGATCGCATCGATACAGTTGTTTAACTTCGGAAGCATGCCGCCGCCGATAAATCCGTCCCCGATCAGTTCTCTCGCCTCTGATACACGAAGCTCGGAGATCAGTGTATCTTTGTCTTTCGGATCTTTGTAAACGCCCTCGATATCGGTTAAAAATGCAAGTTTTTCAGCTTTTACCGCTTTTGCGATCGCACATGCCGCATCATCGGCATTGATATTATAGCTGTTGTATTCTGCATCCATTCCTACCGGACAGATGATCGGGAGAAAATCTTTTTCCAGCAGATCATATAAAATCTGCGGATTTACCTCTGTGATCTCACCGACAAAACCGATATCCTCACCATTTGAGTATTTCTTTTCTACTTTTAACAGTCCACCGTCTTTTCCGCTGATGCCGACTGCATTGACGCCAAGCTCCTGTACCAGTGTCACCAGTGATTTATTGACCTTATTTAACACCATCTCGGCGATCTCCATGGTTGCCTCGTCCGTTTTGCGGAGTCCATTGATAAATACAGGCTCCATGCCGACTTTGCCAACCCATTTACTGATTTCTTTGCCACCGCCATGCACGATGATCGGCTTGAATCCAACCAGTTTTAACAGGGTGACATCCTGGATGACGTGTTTTTTTAATTCTTCATCTACCATGGCGCTTCCACCATATTTTACAACAATGATCTTACGGTTGAAACGCTGTATGTATGGAAGTGCTTCGATGAGCACTTCGGCTTTCTGCAAAAGTTCCTTCATATTGTTATCTTCCATTAGTTTGGTTCTCCTCTATAAAATCTTGATATTGCCGTACGAAACTCTGATTCAGGTTGTGTTTGCTGTGGCCGCAGCAGCGCCAGTTTTTTGAAGAGTTTCGCGTTGGCCTCATATCTGCCTGCCTATGAGCGGTAATCGGCGTTAATTTTTACATAGTCGTAGGTTAAGTCGCAGCCCCAGGCGGTAGCCTGTGCAGCACCCATTTTGATGTCGGCGATGGCGGTGACTGCGGGTTCGGATAAGATTTTGGTTGCTTCTTCTTCGCTGTAGTCGACGGCGACTCCGTCTTTGATGATCTGCATTTTTCCTGCAGCACTCTCGAAGAATAAGTCTACTTTTTCCGGATCAAACTGTGCGCCGGAGTAGCCCATGGCACAGAGGATTCTGCCCCAGTTTGCATCGTGTCCGTAGATGGCTGCTTTGGTGAGGCTTGATGTGATGACGGATTTGCTTAAGATCTTTGCCTGCTCTTTTGTCTCGGCACCGATTACTTTTACCTCAAACAACGCAGTTGCTCCCTCTCCATCTCCTGCCATCTGTTTTGCGAGTGTCTCATTGACAAATCGGAGCGCCTTTGTAAAGGTCTCATAATCCGCATTTTTCTCAGTAATTTTTGTGTTCTCTGCCATTCCGTTTGCCAACAGGAGACAGGTATCATTTGTGGAGGTATCGCCGTCCACGGAGATCATGTTATAGGTATCTTCCACGTCCGCTTTTAATGCCTCTAACAGCAGCTCCTGTGAAATTGCAGCATCGGTTGTCACAAAACTTAACATGGTACACATATTCGGATGGATCATGCCGGAACCTTTGCACATGCCGCCGATTGTGACGGTTTTGCCGGAAAGCTCAATCTCAACAGCTACTTCTTTTTCATGTGTATCGGTCGTCATAATCGCAAGTGCTGCATTATGTCCGCTCTCGATATCGCCATTTAATTGTGGGACCATCGTTTCAACTCCCGCACAGATGCGGTCGATCGGAAGCTGCATACCGATGACTCCGGTCGATGCCACAAGCACCTCATCGGTTGGGATCTGAAGCAGTTTGTTTACTTTTTCTGCAGTTGCTTTGCAGTAACCCATCCCCTCTTCTCCGGTACATGCATTTGCAATACCTGCATTGACAATGACTGCCTGTGCCTTTTTACTGTCATATACTACATGCTGATCCCATTTGACCGGGGCAGCTTTTACAATGTTTGTGGTAAATGTTCCTGCCACTGCACATGGTACTTCACTGTAGATCATTGCCATATCTGTTCTGTCTTTATATTTGATTCCTGCTGCTGTACTTGCTGCCTTAAATCCTTTTGCTGCGGTCACGCCGCCTTTGATCTGTTTCATTGTAACCTCCATTCCTGCACTGCTTTCTAATGTAAACAAAATTTTCATTTGCATCTCAAGTTTGTGCGTAACTCAAATCCTTCATGTAAAAATTGTATTTTTCGCACTGTCTGTTCCTGTGTTTTACGGATTAAATACGGTCTGGTTTTCTTCGTTTGTGACATATTCATAATAATTGACATCCTCGCGGAACGTCCATCCCATTCCCTGCCAGAAGTGGTTTCCGATGTCATTTTTCTTAAATGCAATCAGATTGACCTTGTTGACATGTTCACGCTTTAAAGCCGCAAGGCACGCTTCCACCATCTTCTGTCCGATGCCCTGCTTTCTGTAATCCTCATGAACGCAGACATGATATAAACATCCGCGTCTGCCGTCATGACCGCACAGGATTGCACCGATGATTCTGTCGTTTTCACACGCCACCATACTCGTGGTCGGATTGCGTCTGATAAAGCGTTCCACACCTTCTTTCGAATCATCAATACTCCGGATTCCAAACCCGTGAATCCCCATCCACAGTGCATGTACCTCCTCAAAATCCTCCATTGTCATCTCACGGATGTTTACTTTTTTCTCTTCCATGTCTTTGATTCCTTTTCCAGCATAACTGTTTCGTCCAGTTACTTTTTACCTCTTATTAAAAATATAATTCAGTGTATTACTATGTAATCTTTATTACTATGTAATCTTTATTACTATGTAATCTTTAATTACTATGCATCTATCTATGATGCTTACGGGAACATCGGAACCATATTTAAGCCCTCTGCCTCATCAAAACCGAATAACAGGTTCATGTTCTGTACCGCCTGTCCTGCTGCACCTTTTACCAGGTTGTCAAGTGCGCCCATCATCACGATACGTCCGGTTCTCTCGTCAATCTTAAAATTAACATCTACATAATTACTGCCCTCTACCCATTTTGTCTCCGGACAGACATCTTTTTCCAGCACACGGACAAATTTTTCTTTGCCATAATATTTATCATAGACTGCCTTTACTTCCTCATAAGAAGGAAGGCTGCCATCTGCTTTTTTTACCAGTGCTGCATACTCGGTTGCGAGGATACCGCGGTTCATCGGAACAAGGTGCGGGGTAAAATTAACAACGATCTCTTTGCCTGCCGCATAACCGAGCTGCTCCTCAATCTCTGGCGTATGACGGTGATTTGTCACTCCGTACGCTTTCATATTTTCATTGACCTCACAGAACAGGTTCGGCAGCTTTGCACCCCGCCCTGCACCGGAAGTTCCTGATTTTGCATCAATGATCAGCGTATTCGGGTCGATCAGCCCCTCTTTTACCAGCGGATAAGCGGTCAGAATGGAACAGGTCGTATAGCAGCCCGGATTGGCGATAAGTCTTGCTCCTTTTACTTTATCACGATTGATCTCGCAGAGACCATAGACAGCTTCCTCTATAAACTGCGGACTCTTGTGCTCGATCTTGTACCATTTCTCATAGACGGAAACATCTTTGATTCTGAAATCAGCGCTTAAATCTATGATTTTTACCTTATTTAATATATCCTCTGTCAGTACACCTGCCAAAAATCCCTGCGGGGTTGCTGTAAAGATCACGTCCACCTGGCTTGCAAGCTCATCCATATTATCGTCTAGACATACATCATCCACGATCTCAAACATATTCTGGTAAACTTCTGCATATTTTTTATCTATGTAGCTGCGGGATCCATACCATTTAATCTCCACTTCTTTATGTCCCATTAAAATACGGACCAGTTCATTTCCTGCATATCCGGTTGCACCGATGATTCCTGCTTTTATCATTTTTCTCATCCTTTCCGCTCATGCTTATCTCACATGATTTCTGCACTTTTCAGCCCATTATTGTATACAGGCATACCTGCATAAGCATCTTTCTTCCTATATTAATACACCTCATCGCAGTCGTAAAGTATCTTTTTTCGTGCGCTGTTCGATATTGCATAATTATACATTCATTTTGTCTTTTATGCAATACTATTTTTTGTCTTTTTCCTATAATATGTATTATGCTTAACTATTTTCTCCATTTTGTATAATCTTTATGTATTTTTATGAATAATGAATGTATAATTTTTCACTTGCGTTTCTACATTTTTTGTTGTATATTGTCTTTAGTTAATGATCCGGCATACAAATGGGTCAAATATACATAACAGAAAGGGCTGTATCACATGAAGGAAAAAGTTATTTTAGCGTACTCCGGTGGACTTGATACCACCGCCATTATTCCATGGTTAAAGGAAAATTATGATTATGAAGTTATCTGCTGCTGTATCGACTGCGGTCAGGAAGAAGAGTTAGACGGTCTTGAAGAAAGAGCCATCTCCTGTGGAGCTTCCAAATTATACATCGTAGATATCATCGATGAATTCTGTGACGATTACATCATGCCATGTGTTCAGGCAAATGCCATTTATGAAAACAAATACTTACTCGGAACCTCTATGGCACGTCCTCTGATTGCTAAGAAGTTAGTTGAGATTGCAAGAAAAGAAGGTGCTACTGCAATCTGCCACGGTGCTACCGGTAAAGGAAACGACCAGATTCGTTTTGAGCTCAGCATCAAAGCACTTGCCCCTGACTTAAAGATCATCGCTGCATGGAGAGATTCAAAATGGACCATGGATTCCCGCGAGTCAGAGATCGAATACTGCAAAGCACATGGTATTCATCTTCCATTCTCCGCTGACACAAGCTACAGCCGTGACCGTAACATCTGGCACATCAGCCATGAAGGCCTTGAGTTAGAGGATCCTGCATGTGAGCCAAACTATGATCACCTGTTAGTTCTCGGTGTTTCCCCGGAAAAAGCTCCGGAAGAAGGCGAATATGTAACCATGACATTTGAGAAAGGTGTTCCGACTTCCGTAAACGGAAAAGAGATGAAAGTTTCCGATATCATCCGTGAGTTAAACCGTCTTGGCGGTAAGCACGGCGTCGGCATCATCGATATCGTAGAGAACCGTGTTGTTGGTATGAAATCCCGCGGTGTATATGAGACTCCTGGCGGAACGATCTTAATGGAAGCTCACCAGCAGTTAGAGGAGCTCGTTTTAGACCGTGCAACCATGGAAGTGAAGAAAGATATGGGTAACAAACTTGCCCAGATCGTTTACGAAGGAAAATGGTTCACACCTTTATGTGATGCAGTCAGAGCTTTCGTTACCTCCACGCAGGAATATGTAACCGGTGAAGTTAAATTCAAATTATACAAAGGCAACATCATCAAAGCCGGAACAACTTCTAAATACTCTCTGTACAGTGAGTCACTCGCAAGCTTTACAACCGGTGATCTTTACGATCATCACGATGCTTCCGGATTCATCACACTGTTCGGACTTCCATTAAAAGTTCGCGCTATGAAGATGCAGGAGATCGGTGAGAAAAATAAATATGAGGACTAATCACAGGATGTGATTATGGTTCTATTAATTCATAGCGGACAATTTCCTATGAAGTAAAAAAACAGGAGCTTGTGCTCCTGTTTTTTTACTTTATACTGCCTTGTTCTGCCATCCATGAAAGAACCTGATTGTGACTGTGCCTCTGACATCTATGATTCTCACTGTCTCAGTGCTTCTACCAACAATTTTTCAAGATACTCTGCTGCCGGTGTAAGTGCCGCCTCATCCGCATAAAACTTTGGATGATGGTTCGGATAACCGACACCCGTTCCCACGTTGATAAAACAGCCCGGAATCTTTTCGAGATAAAAAGCAAAATCCTCTCCACCTGTCGAATTACGCTGTGGAACAACCTCAAAGCCACTCTCTTCTGCCACTTTTTGTGCAAACGCACTCCACGCTTTCTCATTGACGGTTGCAGGCGGCCCCGGATGCCACAACAATTCCGCATTTGCGCCATATGCCGCTGCTGTGTGTTCCGCAATCTCACGCATGCGTCTTTCTATAAAGATACGATCGTCTTTTCCCATGGAACGCACGGTACCCTCCAGTTCCACCTTATCCGGGATCACATTCCAGGTATTGCCGCCATTAATCCTCGTCACACTGACAACACCTGTATGGAACGGATTTAAGTTTCTGCCGACAATACTCTGGAACGCCTGTATCACAGATGCAGCTACCAGGATCGTGTCCACGCCCTCATCCGGGTGTCCTCCATGGCAGCCTGTTCCCGTGATATTTAACTCAAACCGGTCTACTGCAGCCATGACACTGCCCGCGCGGATTCCCAGCGTTCCAACCGGAAGATATGCCGCCGTATGCAGCCCAAAGATCGCTGTTACATCCGAGAACACACCGGTTTCAAGAACTGTCTCCGCACCATGGGAAGATTCCTCTGCCGGCTGGAACAGAATTTTTACAGTTCCCTGTAACTCCTCTTTCCTCTCCTGTAACAGCAATGCTGCTCCAAACACCGCCGCCGTATGAAAATCATGTCCGCAGGCATGCATTTTCCCCGGAGTTTTTGATTTATAGGGAAGATCGGTTTCCTCCGCGATCGGCAGTGCATCAATGTCACAGCGCAGTCCATAAGTTTTTCCTGGTTTTGCGCCGCGCACGATGGCGGTCACACCGGTCTTTAGCGGTATCTGCAAAATCTCAATGCCTGCCGCCGCAAGTTCCCGTTTGATCCGCTCTGTCGTCTCATATTCCTCATAAGACAGCTCCGGATGCATATGAAGTTCCTCAAAAAAACCGGTAAGTTTCTGTTCTAATGCCTTTCGTTCCATACTCTTCTCCATTTCTACACATTCTCACGTTCTGCCCGCAACGCCGTCTATTATAACAAACGATCGCCTGCATGCTCCGCAAACGTTCTATCTGTTATCCCTCTCATCATTTCTGTGGTTTAAATTTTTATTCGCTTTCATCCGCCGCCTACCTGCGTCCACCGGATGGATCAAATGCATCACGCAATGCATCGCCAACAAAGTTGATGGAAACTACCAACACAACGATCATAATTCCCGGTGGAAGCCACAGCCACGGCTGTGAAGTCAATACCGTGATAGACTGCGCCCCGTTTAACATATTTCCAAGGCTTGCCATCGGCGGCTGTACACCCATGCCAAGGAAACTTAAAGCCGCCTCATCCAGCATGGAGATCGCCATAACAGATGTTGCATATACGAGGATCGGTGCAACTGTGTTTGGTAAAATTTCTGAAAATAAGATATGACGAAGCGGCATCCCTGCTACCACATTTCCCTTGACAAAATTTGTTTCACGCAGACTTAAAACATTTCCACGCACCAGTCTCGCCACACCCGGCCAGTCTACAAATCCAAGGATCAGGATAATGCTCCACAAACCCGGTTTAAAGATTGCCGCCGCAACGAGCACAAGAAGGATATAAGGAAATGACATCACCATATCCGTAAAACGCATCAGGATCATATCCGCCACACCGCCAAAATATCCCGCGATCAGACCGAGTACCACTCCGATTACCGTGGAGATCACTGTTGCAAGGATTCCTACAAGCAGAGAAATTCTGGTTGCGTATAAAAGTCTGCTGAACACATCCCTGCCGATCTGATCCGTTCCAAGGATAAATTCCTTACACGGTGCACCGCTGAAAGTTCCGACGATCGCATCCGGATCATAAGGCGCAACAACCGGCGCAAACAGAGCAGCCAGACCGACAACCACCAGTATCACAAGGCTGATCTTTGCAAGATGATGTGCACGGAAACGCCGCATCACAGTCTGCATGTATGTTTCATTTGCATTAACTTTTTTCTTTTTTCTCATATAAGTTCAACCTCTTTACTGAAGTTTTATCGTCGGATCTACCACCGCATATAAAATATCCGTCAGAAGATTGCCGAGCAGTACCACGATCGCCGAGAGCAGGCAGACGCCCATGATGACCGGATAATCACGGTTTGTGATCGCACTCATTGTCATAAGTCCAAGACCCGGCCAGGAAAAGACCTGCTCCACGATGATCGATCCGCCAAACAGTACCGGTATCTCCATTCCAATGACTGTCACGATCGGAACTAAAGCGTTGCGCAGCGCATGTTTATTGATGACCAGGAAATGACCGATTCCCTTTGCCCGCGCTGTGCGCAGATAATCCTGCTGTAAAATTTCAAGCACCGCGCTGCGGATATATCGGATATTGGTTCCTGCCATGGAAACTGCAAGCACAATGACCGGCATAACCATGTGTACCGCCACGTCCGCCGCTCCCCCGGATGTTCCAAGTGTCGTCATTCCTCCGGAAGGCAGCCAGCCCAATTTTACCGTAAACAGATAAATAAGGAGCATGGCAAGGAAAAATCCCGGAATACTGCTGCCAAGGAACGATAATGTTACCACCGTATAATCGCCTTTCGAATACTGATGGATTGCGCTGTAGATCCCTGCCGGAACCGCAAGCAGGATGCTGACAAGCAGTGACACTCCCATCAGAAGCAGGGTCGGTCCAAGATGACTCGTGATCATAGCAGCAACCGGCTGGTAATTTTTAATGGAATATCCCATATTTCCATGCAGAAGCTGCCCCAGCCATACAAAATACTGTACATAAAATGGTTTGTCGAGCCCTAATGCTATCGCTTTTGCCTGTACAGCAGCCTCCGAGACGCGTGGTCCCTGCAGCATTTCAAGCGGACTCCCCGCCATGCACATAATCGCATAATCGATCACGGTAATGCCGAGCAAAACCGGAATTGCGATCAGGATTCGTTTGATAATATATTTCGTCATAATATTCCTCATTCCTGGATGAAAAAATGTATGTTACGCAGTTTCTGTCCCCTCGTAATAAGGACACGCCACCAGATGATCCGGTTTTTCCGCCATCGGCAGAAGCATCGGCTCACTCACACTGCAGTCTTCTCTCGCATACGGGCATCTCGGATGAAACCTGCATCCCTTCGGCGGATGTACTGCAGAGGCAACCTCACCTGTCAAAACGGCTGACTTTTCTTCCCGCCGTCCCGGATCTGCAACCGGTGCTGCCTGTGTCAGTGCTTTTGTATACGGATGTACCGGATGCATAAATACCTCTCCGGCATCTGCAATCTCAACGATCTTTCCCAGATACATGACTGCGATCCGGTCACTGACATAACGGACTGCACCAAGCCCATGACCGACGAACAGACTCGTCAGTCCCAGTTCGTTCTGCAGCTCGCGGATCAGGTTTAATATCTGTGCCTGGATCGACACATCAAGCGCACTGACCGGTTCGTCACACACGATAAACTCCGGCTTTAAGGACAACGCTTTTGCAATTCCGATACGCTGTCTCTGACCACCTGAAAATTCATGCGGGTATTTTAGAAGTGCACTTTGAGGCAGACCAACCATATCCAGAAGCTGTTTTAAGTCTGTATCGATCATTTTCTTATCGGATACACCATGATATAGCATCGGCTGTGCTAAAATATCATAAATATGTTTTCGTGGATTGAGTGAAGAATAGGAATCCTGAAAGATCATCTGAAGATTGGTTCCCGCCTGTTTTCGTGCCTTTTTTTCACCGCGTGTGAGAGATTTTCCACCTATTTTTTCCCCATGATAATAAATCGCACCGTCAGTCGGCGAGAGCAGTCCCACCAAAAGCTGGCCGATCGTGGACTTTCCACAGCCTGATTCTCCAACCAGTCCAAGGGTCTCGCCCTTTTTTATTGAAAAATCAATGCCGTCCACGGCCTGTATCTGACTGACGGTATGGGTAATGATACCGCCCTTGATATCATAATATTTTTTTAAATTCTCTACTCTGATCAGTTCTTTATCCATTCCTGTTTTAACTCCTGTCAGCCTTATGGCAGCGCACGAAATGATCCTTTTCTATCTCCCTCATCTCCTGCTTCTTTTCACAGCCTTCCCCGGCAAATGCACAGCGGTCCGCAAACCTGCATCCCGGAATCTGGTCATAATTTTCCGGTACGATTCCCGGAATCGATGCAAGCGTCCTTCCGCTCTCATCGTAAATGCCCGGAACCGTATCAAGCAGTGCTTTCGTATACGGATGTGCCGGATGATAAAAAAGATCCTTCACAGATGCCATCTCGATGATCTGTCCCGCATACATGACAAACACACGGTCCGCCATCTGCGCCACAAGTCCGATATCGTGTGTGATCAGGATCACAGACATCCCAATCTCTTTTTGCAGATCCCGTATCAGTTCCATGATCTGCGCCTGGATCGTCACGTCAAGTGCCGTCGTCGGCTCATCTGCGATCAAAAGTTTTGGATTACAGCAAAGTGCCATCGCGATCATCACTCGCTGACGCATTCCGCCGGAAAGCATATGCGGATATTTTTTCATTGCAGCACGCGCATCCGGCATACCGACTTTCTCTAAGATCGTGACCGCACGCTCTCCTGCTTCTTTTTTTGGCAGATGCATATGAATCCGGATGCTCTCCGTGATCTGGCTTCCGATCGTAAACACCGGGTTTAACGATGTTAAAGGATCCTGAAAAATCATCGTCATCTGATTTCCGCGGATCGTATCTAACTGTTTTTCATCCATATCCAGCAGATTTTTGTTTGCAAAGAGGACAGAGCCGTCAACGACAGCTCCGCCCCTTCCTAATAATCCCATAATAGACAGTGATGTCACACTCTTGCCACAGCCGGACTCACCAACGATACAAACCGTCTCTCCTTCTGCGACATCAAAACTGACATGATCCACACTGATTTTTTTTCCAAAATCCCCGGTAAACTCTGTGGTCAGATCATTTACCTGTAATAATTTTGACATTGATTTTCCCGTTCCTTATTTCGTAATTTCCCACTGTTCCACATTGTTAAAGAAACCGTACACACTTGGTGTGGCATTTGAAAGACGTTTGTTGACAGCAGCCTGTGCGCTGACAATATAAGCAGAGAACATCGGAACATCTTCCTGTACCTTCTGATCCACAACGGAGTAAAGCCCTTTGATCTCATCCATATCACTTGTTGTCTGTGTCTTTGCAAGTGCTTCATTGACGCTGTCATCCCCGTATCCGGTCCAGCTGTCCTCGCCGCCTAACAGCCATGCCACATCCGGATATGGATCAACCGGTGCATAGGTGTACTGTACTGCTAAAATATCATAGTCATTGGTGCCTGCGACGGACATCAGTGTTGCAAAATCTACAGTCTGCACTTCCACTTTAATGCCGACTGCAGCCCACTGTGCCACAAATACATTCGCAGCATTTACAAATGCACTGTCACCAGAGTTCACATAAAAGCGTAAGGTCTGTGATCCGTCCCATCCGGCTTCCGCTAACAGTTCTTTTGCTTTCTCTACATCCTGCTCTACCGGAACGATACTGTCATCATAGAAAGGACTTGCAGAAGACAGAAATCCATCTGCAACTTCCCCTTTTCCTTTTAAAAGCTGTTCTAATACCATCTTACGGTCGATTGCATATAACATTGCCTGACGCACACGCACATCCGGAACATTTTTTGTCTGGATAAATACGGACTGGTTGGTCACCGGTTCTCCGTATACAACATTTACATTGGAAAGTGCCTCAACACTATCATAATCTTCCTCCGGGATGACACTCATTGTCGGCTGTGTAATATCAATCTCGCCGGACTGTAATCCTGCATAAAGCTGGCTGCCGCTCACGATCTTGATATTGAGTTTTGCGATCTTCGGTGCACCTTTCCAATAATTTTCATTTGCTTTATAAGAAATATAATGGTCGACATCGAAATCTGTTACCATATATGGTCCGCTGACGACATCCGGGTGATTGAACCATTCTGCAGTCTTTAACTCTTCTTCCGTGTACTGCTCGATCACATGTTTTGGAAGTGTCATCAGATAACGCGCATAAGAATTCTCAAATGTGGTCAGAGACATCTCCTCTTTTGTGGTGAACTGTACGGTCGCATCATCGATCGCTTTGATACCATCAATGCTCTCTGCTCCCTCCTCGGTAAAGCCGTCATCGCCCACACCCTCAAATACATAATACATCATGGAAGTATTGCCAATGACTGGCGATGTCAGGCGCAGTGCCGTGTATACGACATCATCCGCCGTGATCTTCTCGCCATCCGACCAGGATGCTTTCTCATCGATATGCACGATAAAATTTTTGTTATCTTCCGTCGTAACAGAATCCGCGATTTCTCCCTCAAATTCCAGATTCGAATTTAATTCTACCAGTGGAAGAAACATCAGGCTGGTCGCATATTTATTGGTCTCTCCGCCATCCATCAAAAGCGGATTTAACGTTCCAAGTGTATTGGTCACACCGATATTTACAATATCATCCGAAACCTCTGCTGTCTCTGTTGCCGCCGCATTTTCCCCCTGCGGCTGACTGCCTGTATTGCCGCCGGAAGTTCCACATCCAACAGCCGTAACTCCCATCGCAGCTGCGAGCACCAGTGCTGACAGGACCTTTTTCCATCTTCTTTCTTTTCTCATAATTTCCTCACTTTCTGCGAAAAACTCCCGTATGCCCGCTTTTAGCATATATAATAGTACTTTTCGCATATTATTTCTAGTAATCCACTAGGAATTAGGTAAATTATATTTTCTATGTTTTAAATTGTCAATCCTTTTTTGTTGAAAGATTGACAAAAAATTCATGGCTGATTATAGTATTGCTTAGAATAAAGAAAAGAGGCAATACACATGAAGAATCTGCTAATTTACCAATCCACCGAATATGACTGCGGTCCGACCACACTGACAAATGCCATCCGCTATCTCTTTGACCGCGAAGAAATTTACCCGGATATCGTCAAATATATTATGCTCTATTGTCTTGATTCTTATAATGAAGCAGGCGAAGTTGGAAAACGCGGTACATCCGCATCTGCCATGATGTTTTTGAGCAACTGGATCACACAGTTCGGACAGGTAAAAAACTTCCCGATCTCCTGCAATTTTCTCGCTAAGGACGAGGTTGTACTCTCTGAAAACAGCCGCATTATCGGTGCCTTACAGCAGGGCGGTGCCGTTTTGCTGCGTGTTTACCTGGAAGTTCCTCATTATATTCTTCTGACCGGTATTTCGGGCAGTGATATCTATGTGTTCGATCCTTATTATGAAGAACCGGATGATCCGGAACTCGACAAAGAATTCTTTGAGGAAGGCATCACCTTTATCACAGATCAGCCCAAACGCGCCAACCGCCTGATCTCCATCACACGGCTTTCCTGCACCGGTGTCGGTTTTTATGAAATGGGACCATATGAGGAACGAGAGGCAGTGATCCTGTTCAACACAAACACCAGAAAAACACCGGAAAACAGTATTGAATATATCATATAATAGTATCTAATATCAAAAGACCTTTCTGGATCTCATCTTCACCCAGTCTTCCATAGCCAAGTAAAAGAATCGGTTTATGTGGTACAGTTCCGGCAAAATTGTTTTTTTCACTTTCTATGGAAGCATTTTTATTTCTCACAGTTTCATTACAGCTCTGCTCCGATTTCCGTACAACATATTCACTTATTCCATAGATACGGATTCCTTGTTTTTCCGCCAGATCACATATCTCTGTTTCTTTTTTTTCAGTGTTTACCTGTACTAAAACATGCAGTCCTGCATGATCTCCGTAAATTTTTTCTACCCAGCTTCTCTTTTTTAACTCTGCAAGCAGGAAATCATGTTTTGCACGGTAGATCCCCCTCATCTTATTCAAATGACGTTCAAAATGTCCCTCTTCAATAAAGGCACGCAGTATCTCCTGCTGAATTTTGGGAACGGTCGTAGAATAAAATCCACATTTTTCATGATAACGTTTTAACAATTCCGGTGGAAGCACCATATAACTGATTCGAAGTGACGGCGCAATGCTCTTAGAAAAAGTTCCAATATAAATCACTTTTTCAAAATGATCCACGCTTTGCAGCGACGGGATCGGCTTTCCACGGTAACGGTACTCACTGTCGTGATCGTCCTCGATCAGATAGCGTTCCTCTTTCTCCAATGCCCATTTCAACAATTCCAGCCTTTGTTTTAACGGCATGACCGTTCCAAGAGGGAACTGATGGGAAGGCATGATATAGACAACATCCGGATCATAATTTCTGACCTTTTGTGGATCTATTCCATCTTCTTCCACCGAAACAAGCATCATCTGATATCCCATATTTAAAAATGTATGATATGCCTGCAAATAAGTTGGATTTTCCATGAGAACCCGCTTATTTCTTCCTAAAATCTGTGTCAGTAAAATCTCAAGATATTCATTTCCTGCTCCGATGATCAGCTGATCGGGCTGACAGTTCACACCTCGCGCCTGATGCAGATATGCTGCAATCGCCTTTCGAAGCCCATAGTCCCCCTGTCCATCCCCGGATAACAGCAATTCTTCCCTGTCATCTAACAGTGCATTTTTGTTTAATTTTCTCCACACATTATATGGGAAATGCATGGTATCGATTGCATATGGGGAAAAATCAATAACATGGCTGCAAGCTGTCTCTTCCTGCTCTTTTTTTCCAAATGTAAATGTATGTTTGAAATCTTTTTCTATATGCCCAAACTCATACAGCTCTGTAATATCACACACAAAAAAACCCCTGCAAGGTTCTGCTTTGATGTATCCCTCTGCAAGGAGCTGTTCATATGCCATTTCGACGGTACTTCTGCTTACCGACAAATGCTTTGCCAAAAGTCTTGTCGACGGAAGCTTTTCCCCAACAGGAATTTTTCCCTCAATGACATCCCGTTTGATATATTCGTATATTTTTTCATAGAGGGGAGCTTTCGCTCCCCCCTGTAAATCAATCATTATTTCAATCATAATAATTTTGCCTATTTGCTGTTTTTGATCTCTGCCACGATCTTTTCTTTTAAATCATATGCACGGTCTTTCATCTTTTTCGATGCAGAAGGTGTAGCCTGGATTCTTGAAATACACTTAGAAGCCACATCATATTTTTTGAAATGATATGCCATTGCCGCAAGAAGATAATCTACGGTACACTGATCCATTCCACACATTGGAAACATCTCTGTAGACATTGCTTTCATAAATCCCTCATATGCCTGCTGGTAAAATGCCTCTTCCTGCTCTTTTGCCTCTTTTTTCTTCTCTAAGGTCTCCGGATCTGTTCCTTTTAACTCCTCTGCCTTCCCACGATACAGCCAGGAAAGTTTTAAACATGAATAGGCCTTCTCACTGGTCTTTCCTTTTTTGACGATCGTATTGAAAAGTGCAAGCTTATAACGCTCGATTGCCTGATCATAGTCTAAGACGGCAGGTTCATCGGAACCTGTTGGTTTGAAATTGGCACAAACCTGTTCCTTGATCAGTTTGATCTGTCCTGATGTCACATGCTCGAAATAACGGTTCATCGCTGTATATCCGCAATACGGGCAGGATGCCACATCATATTTTAAAGTGTCAATGTATTCGAAACGCGGACGCAGATCCAGATCCGGCTCTAAACGTTTGATTCGTCCGTTCTTGATCATTTTTGTCTTAAATACCTTGTCACAGACAGTACAACGGATTGCCTTGTCTAACAGAAAACTGTCCTCTGTCGGAGCAGCCTCTGTTTTTCCACCATCAGCGGATGCTGCCGGCTTTTTTTCATCCTCAAACAGATCCGTTGTGTTATCTGCTTTAATACCAAATTTTTCCAATCCTGCAAATAAATTCATTTGTATTTCATATCCTTTCCTGTTACGCCCGTTTCAGGGCAAAAATGCAAATCATTACAATGCTATGCATTAGGCAGTTTAAATGAGCTCTTAAGTGAAACGATCCGGTTAAATACCAGATGATCTGCGGTCGAATCTTTCGCATCCACACAGAAAAATCCCTGTCTTACGAACTGGAAACTGTCATATGCTTTTGCATCTTTTAAATTTTCCTCAACAACACAGTTTTTTAAAACAGTGAGGGAATTTGGATTCAGATTCAGACTTCCGTCCTCATTATACACTCCTTTTTCCTCATCTACAATGTTTTCATAGAGACGAATTTCAGCCGGAACTGCCTGTGCTGCAGATACCCACTGGATGGTTCCTTTTACTTTTCGTCCGTCCGGGCTGTTTCCACCTTTAGATGCCGGATCATAAGTACAGTGAATCTCCGTCACCACGCCATTTTCATCTTTTACGAAACTGTTGCAGGTCACAAAGTATGCGTTCATCAGACGTACTTCGTTGCCCGGAAACATACGGAAATATTTCTTTGGCGGCTCTTCCATAAAGTCTTCACGGTCAATATAAAGTTCGCGTGAAAATGGAACTTTACGCACACCAAGTTCCTCATTTTCAAGGTTATTGACTACCTCAAGATACTCTGTCTCTCCCTCCGGATAGTTGTCGATCACAACTTTAACCGGATCTAAGATCGCCATCATACGGGGACGTTTCATCTTTAAATCTTCACGGATACAGTACTCTAACATGGCATAATCCACAGAGCTGTTTGCCTTGGAAATACCACAGAGTTCCACAAACATTTTTAAGGATTCCGGTGTAAATCCTCTTCTGCGGAGTGCCGCAATCGATACAAGGCGTGGATCATCCCATCCGTCTACGATACCTTCCTCCACAAGACGCTTGATATATCTTTTTCCTGTCACTACGTTTGTTAAATATAATTTTGCAAACTCGATCTGTCTCGGCGGCATCTCATCCTTATCCGGAATCATATCTTTGCCAACCTCATCGATCACCCAGTTGTACAGCGGTCTGTGATCCTCAAACTCGAGTGTACAGATCGAATGGGTAATTCCCTCAATGGCATCCTCTAATGGATGTGCAAAATCGTACATCGGATAAATGCACCATTTGTCTCCGGTTCTGTGGTGTGTCATATGCGCCACACGGTAAATAACCGGATCTCTCATATTGATGTTTGAAGATGTCATATCGATTCTTGCGCGGAGCACTTTCTCTCCGTCGGCAAATTTACCGTTTTTCATATCTTCAAATAAAGCAAGATTCTCTTCCACACTTCTGCTGCCCGCAGGATCTTCTTTTCCCGGTTCTGTCAGTGTACCGCGGTACTCACGGATCTCATCTGCACTCAGATCAGAAACGTATGCTTTTCCTTTTTTGATCAGCTTTACTGCTGCTTCATACATCTGATCAAAATAGTCGGACGCGAAGAACAGTCTGTCCTCCCAGTCAGCACCAAGCCATTTGATATCCTCTTTGATTGCCTCAACAAACTCTGTCTTCTCTTTTGTCGGGTTCGTATCATCAAATCTTAAATTGAATTTTCCATTATATTTCTGCGCAAGACCTGAATTTAAAAGTATGGACTTGGCATGTCCGATATGAAGATATCCGTTTGTCTGTCCTCCTCATATAACAACTCATGCTATATCATGTGCAAAATCAGCACATGATCAACATTCGCCGCTCGTCAATCATTCAAATATGTTGACTCACTTACGCTCATTATATCATACATGATACACCGCTTGGGTGCAAGTAAAATATAGCATGAATTGGGGATTTTGGTAAGAAATTATTTATCCTTAATTTTCATTCATCTTCGCTGCCTGGCCGGAGGATGTATGGAGCAAATAATTGCTTCCACAGCTATAACTACTATCATCACATATACTGCAGCTCTGTATTTGTTATTCCATCCTATATGTTTCCAGCTATTTTATAATGCAAAAAATGTCATTTTTTTAAAGTTTCTGCATTTTAGTGCACAGACTTTATTTTTTCATAAGTTTATGCTATACTAGCACAAGGAGGTACGTCAAATGATCGATACTCATGAACTCAAAAAAAGAGATTTATATCTGAATAAGATTATAGCATTTCAAGACACCGAACCAGTGAAGGTTGTTACTGGAATCCGTAGATGTGGCAAATCCAGCCTGTTGAAATTAATGACTCTCCACCTGAAGGAAAATGGGGTTACTGACAATCAGATTCTGGAAATGAATTTTGAGTCACACGCTTATAAAAATATGAATAGTGACTCTTTCTACGAATATGTCAAACAACATATCGTACCAAATAAAAGAATGTACCTCTTTTTTGATGAGGTTCAGCGTGTTCCTGACTGGGAGGATGCTGTTAACTCTTTCCGCGTCGACTTCAACTGCGATATTTATGTCACAGGCTCAAATGCCTATATGCTCTCCTCTGAATATGCCACTTATTTATCTGGCAGATGTGTAGAAATAAAGATGCTGCCTTTATCTTTCTCTGAATTTATAACGTTTCATAATTTTGAAATAAGAGAAATGAAGAGTGCTTTGGGTGGTACACGCAAACAAGTCTTTGATAAAGCAGGAGAACATTATGAACTTCGTGAAGTTTTCGATGCATATATGCGATTTGGCGGCATGCCAGGGATTGCTGACATAGGCTTAGATCAGGAAAAAGCACTGGTGCTGCTTGAAGGTATCTACTCTACCGTTATTATGAGAGACATTCTCGAACGTGAAAGTCGCAGAGGTCAGAAAAAAATCACTGACCCTGTCCTTTTAAAAAAGATTATCATGTTCCTTGCTGATAACATTGGAAGCAACATCTCTGTTTCTTCTATCGGCAACACCTTGGTAAATGAAGGACTTCTTGAAAACGGGAAGCGAAAAGGAACCCCAAGTGTTCACACTGTTCAGGCTTATGTGAATGCACTTCTAGAGTCATATTTTTTCTACGACATCAAAAGATTTGATATCAAAGGAAAGGAATATTTACGCACTCTTGGCAAATACTATATTGTCGATATCGGACTTCGAAACTATCTGCTTGGATTCAGAGATCGTGACAGCGGTCATGCAATAGAAAACATTGTTTACTTTGAACTGATTCGTCGAGGCTATGATGTTTCTATAGGTAAAGTTGGTAATTTCGAAGTGGATTTTATTGCAACAAAGGCAGACAACAAACTTTATGTTCAGGTCACAGAATCAATGACAAGTGAAGATGTTCGTAGCCGGGAATTAGCACCACTCAAAAAAATCAGCGATAACTATGAAAAAATCGTTCTTTCCTTAAATACAGGCATAGATTCTTCCTATGATGGCATAAAATCAATCAACCTGATCGACTGGCTAATCTCAGAATAAAAACAGAATATACGGAAAGGAACCAGAGGTAATCTCTGGTTCCTTAAATTCATAGGATATTCTCCGATGACTTTTTTTTTACGCATTCTCATTCATCTTCGCCAGCTTCGCTGCCTGGTCTGCTGCGATACATGCGTCAATGATCTCCTGGATATCTCCGTTCATGATCTTATCGAGTTTGTATGATTCTGTGATCCGTCACACGTCCCTGTGGGAAGTTGTAGGTACGGATCTTCTCAGAACGGTCTCCTGTTCCGACCTGACTCTTACGAAGCTCTGCTTCCGCATCGTGGGCTTTCTGCTGCTCTAAGTCGTATAATTTGGTACGCAGCAGGGCGAACGCTTTTGCCTTATTCTGGATCTGTGATTTTTCCGTCTGGCTGTAGATCACGATTCCGGTCGGGATATGTGTCAGACGCACGGCAGAGTCTGTCGTATTGACACACTGGCCACCGGCACCGGATGCACGGCAGACATCGATACGGATATCTTTGTCATCGATCTGCACATCCACTTCCTCAGCCTCCGGCATCACTGCAACTGTGATAGTGGAAGTATGGATACGTCCGCCGGACTCTGTCTCCGGGACACGCTGTACACGGTGTACACCGGACTCATATTTCATAACGGAGTAGGCTCCCTGTCCGCTCAGCATAAAAGTAACACTCTTCATACCGCCGATGCCGGTTTCATCTGCTTCCATGATCTCCGTCTTCCAGTTTCTGCTTTCTGCATAATGCAGATACATACGATAAATTTCAGCAGCAAATAAAGCAGCCTCGTCACCGCCGGCGCCTGCGCGGATCTCAACGATAACGTTCTTGTCATCGTTCGGGTCTTTCGGAAGTAATAAGATCTTTAACTCTTTTTCCAACTCTTCCACTCTTGCCTTAGAATCGTTTAACTCTTCTTTCGCAAGTTCACGCATCTCCTCATCAGACTCTTCCTCAAGCAAAGCAAGGGAATCCTCGATGTTCTGTTTGCACTGTTTATATTCCTTATATGCATTTACGATCGGAGTCAGGTCACTCTGCTCTTTCATCAGCTTACGGAAACGCACCGGATCATTTGCCACATCCGGCTCACTTAATTCACTCATTAATTCCTCAAAACGGATCAGTAAATCCTCTAATTTATCAAACATATATCCTCCATTCCTGTCACAACACGATCATTGTGTGCCAAATCTTTGATAACCGTCACATTTTTAAATCCAGCTTCTTTTAAAAGCCCGGACACTGCTTCGCCCTGATCGTAACCGATCTCAAACAAAATGTGTCCTCCCGGTTTCAGATATGCCTTACATTCTTTGATAATCTTTCTATAAAAATATAAACCGTCCTCTTTGCCGTCTAAAGCCTCCATCGGTTCAAACTCCTGCACCTCCGGCATGAGTTTTACCACTTCCCCGGTTCTTATATAAGGCGGGTTTGAAACGATCACATCATATGTCCCTGTCACATTGTCAAACAGATCACTGCGCTCAAACGTGACCGAAACCTGGTTCAGCTTTGCATTTTCCTTTGCCACAAGAAGTGCCTGTTTGGAAATATCCGTCGCTGTCCCTTCCACCTCCGGTACATTATGCACAATACTGACAATAATACAGCCGGAACCGGTGCACAAATCAAGTACTTTCATTCCCGGTTTTACGACTTTTAATGCTTCTTCCACCAGAGTCTCCGTATCCTGTCTCGGAATCAGCACATTGGAATTGACCTTAAATTTCAATCCCATAAACTCTGCTTCACCGACAATATATTGTAACGGCACATGTTCTGCACGTTTGCGCAATGCAATCTCATATTCACTTAACTGTTCCTCAGCGACCTCATCCTCCATATGCAGATAATAAAAGCTGCGGTCGATCTTGCAGACCATCTCCAAAAGCAGCCATGCATCAATTTTTGCATCTGCCACATCTGCCATATTTAAAACCTTTTCGCCGAGATTAATTGCTTCCCGATATGTCATGTTCTCTACTGTCCTCTTGTCTTATTTCTTCCACATAAGTCTTCCAGTCAAACACAGCTTCCACAGATGCAATCCCCACCTCGATCATATCATCCTCCGGCTCCTTCGTCGTGATATGCTGCAGCAGAAGTCCCGGTTTACTGAGCAGATTAATAAGCGCATTATCGCTGCGTCCTGCAAGTCTTATAAATTCAAAAGACACACCCGCGATCACCGGGATCAGCACAAGACGAAGTACCAGTCTTAACACTCTTGAATCCACATGGATGAACATAAAAAAGAAAATACTGATGATCATAACGATCAGCAGGAAACTGGTTCCACAACGCTTATGTAATCTGGAACTCTTTCTCACGTTCTCCACCGTAAGATCCATCCCATGTTCAATACAGTTAATGCACTTATGCTCCGCACCATGATACATGTAAACCCGTTTAATATCAGGCATCAGCGAAATCGCTGCCACATACCCGATAAAAATTGCCAGACGGATCAGCCCCTCTAAAACAGCGATCAGCATATAGGAATCTGTAAACTTCTGAAAAAATACAGATATATAATATGGAAGAATCATAAATATCGCGACAGCAAGAACAATGGAAAATGCAACCGTCCCCCCCATCATCAGGCTGTCCTGTCTTTTCTGCTGCTCTTCTGTCAATACTTTTTTCTCACGCTGTTTCTTTGTCTTTTCTTTCTGGTCCGTTTCTTCTTCCTCAAAAAAAGAAGCGGAAAACGTCAACGTTGCAACACCCAGGTACAACGACTCTATAAAACTGAACACACCGCGTAAGACCGGCATGTTTCTGATTTTCTTATTTTTTATAATACCTTTATATTCGGAAACCTCAAGTGCAATTTCCCCATCTGGCTTTCTGACAGCTACGGCGTATTTTTCCTGATTTTTCATCATCACACCTTCCATGACTGCCTGTCCGCCAATCCCGGAATATCTCATGTTAATCTCCATTCTTATGTGTGAAAAAGAAGATTTTCACACTGTTTTCCATTCCTGTCGGTCTTCACGAAATTAACGAATAAAATCATCCGACGCTCTAAAAAAAGGTTGAGATTAAATAAACCTCAACCTTATCTTTAACCATGTTCACTTGCGTACTATTTGTTAATGCCGTACTTCTTGTTGAACTTATCGATACGTCCGTCAGTTCTTGCAGATTTCTGCTGTCCTGTGTAGAACGGATGGCATTTGGAACAAATTTCTACGTGGATATCCTCTTTTGTAGAACCTGTTACGAATGTGTTACCGCAGTTACATGTAACTGTTGCCTGATAATAATCTGGATGGATTCCTTCTCTCATGATTTTCACCTCTTTATGTTCTTATCGTTATTTAGTTTCGCCTGTTCAATCCTTTTATACCCGTATGCCCGATCCGCATATGGTACTTGCTCCAAAGGAAAGTCCCGATAAACAGCTTAATCAGTGTAACATATGATTTCAAAAAAATCAAGATATTTTTAAATAATTCTGTTCTTTTTTACCATATTAATATATTCGCGATTATTTTTGGTGCGTGCAAACATATTCAAAATATTCTCCACGGCATCATCTTTGCGCATTCCATTGATTGCCTTCCGCATGATGTCAACTGCTTCCTGTTCTTCGGAATCAAGCAGCAGATCTTCTCTTCTGGTTCCCGATTTCACGATATCGATTGCCGGAAATACACGCTTTTCCGAAAGTTTTCTGTCGAGCACGAGTTCCATGTTACCGGTTCCCTTAAATTCCTCAAATACAACATCATCCATCTTGCTTCCGGTATCAACCAGCGCTGTCGCAAGGATTGTAAGGCTTCCTCCCTCACGCATGTTTCTCGCTGCACCAAAGAATCTTTTTGGCATATGGAGTGCCGCCGGATCAAGACCTCCGGATAAGGTACGTCCACTTGGTGGAACCGTAAGGTTATATGCCCTTGCAAGCCTTGTGATACTGTCAAGAAGGATCATGACATCTTTGCCGTGTTCTACCAGACGTTTTGCACGTCCAAGTACCATTTCCGATACACGTTTATGATGTTCCGGAAGTTCATCAAATGTAGAATAAATAACTTCTACATTATCACCTTCAATCGCTTCCTTGATATCCGTAACCTCCTCTGGTCTCTCATCAATCAGAAGGATGATCAGGTGCATATTCGGATTTCCTGATGTTACTGATTTGGCGATTTCTTTTAAAAGTGTTGTTTTTCCTGCCTTAGGCTGGGAAACGATCATACCACGCTGTCCCTTACCGATCGGGGAAACAAGATCTACAATACGCATCGCAACACTGCATCCCGGGCGTTCTAAACGTATCCTCTCATTCGGAAAAATCGGTGTCAGATCTTCAAAACTTTTTCTCTTCTGGGCTACACTCGGGTGATAGCCGTTAATTGTAGTCACATATAAAAGTGCCGAAAACTTTTCCTGCTGTGTCTTGATTCTTGTATTACCACAGACAATATCTCCCGTTTTTAAATTAAACTTTCGGATCTGTGATGGTGAAACATACACATCATGCTCACCCGGAAGATAATTCTCACAGCGGATAAATCCGTATCCATCCGGCATAACCTCTAAAATACCATTTGCCGTAATTCCACTGTCAAGACTCATCATGGTATCATCTGCCGCTGCAGATGCCGTCTGATTTTCCTGTGTTTCTACCGGCTCTTCTGCCTTTTCTTTTGTCTGACGATCTGCATCTGTTCCGCGTTCCCTTGGTACATATTCCGTCCTTTTTCTGGAATATTCTTTCGGCTGTGCATGATCTTTCGAACGCTCTGTGCCCTCTTTTGCTTTCACACGCTCCCCGCGCTCTTCCTGCGTCTGCATACTCTCCGTCTCTTTTTGTTTGCGTGCATCTTCTTCAAGCATACGATTGACCAAATCGCTCTTCTTCATGGAAGAAATATTCTTCAGTCCCCGTGCCTTTGCCAGATCACGCAAAACGACTAATGATAAACTCTCATATTTTTCTCTCATTCATAAACTCCTTACTTTTTTCACCTGTTGGAATCGTCTGCGGAAATGATGTCTGATGTGACAATTGAATTTTTCGATGTGGCTATTATACTACATCTTTTTCCAAATAGGAAGTCCTAATTCTTGATTTTTCTCCCTAATCGCAAAAAAGCAGATACTACGAAAATGTTCAAATCCCTGTTCCTGCATATAATAATATACACTGTAATAACCGGAAACAGTAAAATCTGCCTTTAATGCCCAGAAACTCATCGATCGATTTCGGCGTGTCTGTAAAACCGGCTTTGTCAAATACCTCTTTATTGTAGATTAATCCATTTACACAGGCAGATGACATCAGAATGAAAACTGCAAGAAATGAAGCCCTGTATCCGTATTTCATTCTATTTTTTCTTTTCATTTTGCATAACTGCACGGAAAATGCCTGATACCGCAGCAAAAAGTACCCCTGCCACCGGCCAGATGATCCATGTAAAATCCCAACGCATTGTCCAGAAACTCCATCCCAGATAAATTGCAGTGGCAATACACCAGTAAGCTCCGCTAAATGCATCTGACTTCTTTTTCAGTTTCTTTTCTGAAATAGTATAATCTCCCTCCTGCAAAAGAATATCATAACTTCCTTTTATCATACCGACACGGATTATCATATACACGCCACATGCTACCAGAATTAAAAGCAGCGATACAAAGCTGGTACATACAGCATCCGGTGCATCCATACATGCTGCCACCAAAAGCGGGATTGCCGCAACGATGCAGAGCACCACGCCAACGGCGATTCCTCTGGTAAATGTTCCCTCATAATTTTTTAATTTTTCCTTTGCAAGCCCTTCTACCCCATAGGCGGTTTCAAAACATTCGTTTTCCAGAAACTCGAATCTTTTTGTCTGCATACCGCAGAAAATAAATGTAAATACCGCTGCAGCCACAAATCCAAGCAGGCATACCAGTCCAACCGATGCAGCCACACCCTCGGAAATATTTCCAATCTGCGCCTCCGATAATCCTGCCAAAAATATCAGAACTGACGGACTGACGATACAGGCTGCAACTGCAGCTGCGATCTTCGGTGCATTTTTCTTCCGGACTTCCATAAAATCATTTGCATCTTCCACCGAAACCTTTTTTAATGGAAAATCTTTGTCGGAAGGTTCCACTCCCTCAATGGGCTGCGGTGTCTCACATTCATCTTTTAAAAGGTAGTCTGTACTCACCCCAAAAATCTCTGACAGCTGGATCACCCTCTGCAGATCCGGTATTGACTGGGCACTCTCCCATTTTGACACCGCCTGTCTGGAGACGGAAAGTTTCTCTGCTAGTTCTTCCTGCGACCATCCGTTCTTTTTTCGCTCTTCCATAATTTTTTCAGCTAAAATCATAACTCATCCTCTTTTCTTTTTCAATGATGTGATCTTTGTTACGCCTCCATCATACCCATTTTGACCGGTTGCAGGCTACCAAATGTGCCTGTCAATCTGTCAACTGATGGTTGCAATTCCCGCAATTCAGGCATTTTCCCGTATTTTTTGATCCAGGAACTTTTTATCACTCTCACAAACGACCGCCCACTGCAAATTTAGAAAAGCTCTTTGTTGTAAAGTTCACTGTCTGTTTCTTAGAATCATAATAAGATTTTGAAATCTTTTTGACATTTCCTTTTTTGTTGATGGTGTACGCAAAAAGATCTTTCTTTTTTTCTTTCTTAGAAATCTTATAATGGATCTTTACGGTAACCTTTCCCTTTTTCAATTTTCCTAACGTTTTTTTCTTTGCACCTGTAACCGAAATTTCATACATTGGACGTTTTTTGACAATTTTACCTGCCTTTGAAGAAAGAATGCGTTTATCTAATTTCTTAACATGAAAATACACATCTGAATTCATCTGTTTTTTTATTTCTTTTAAGGCATTGCGGTCCATTGTAATTATAACGTTTCCATATTCCAGTTGCAGTGCTTTTGCCTCATTGTCAATAAGACGATTCAACGTTGACTTACTAACCTTTAAAACCTGCTTTTTCCCTTTCCTGGACTTACATTTTATTCTGACCGTCTTATTTTTTATCTTTTTATCCGGCTTTTTCTCCGGTGTTGGTTTTTCTGTTGCCGGTTCTTCCGGTGCTGGTTTTTGTGGTGTCGGTTTTTGTGGTGTCGGTTTTTGTGGTGTCGGTTTTTCCGGTCCTTCCGGTGCTTCTAAAGCCCCACTTCCAGTCTGTGTTTTCTTTTCTTTCACAATAACCTGACAGGCAGCTTCACTCCCTGCATAGTTTTTATTGCCATTATATTTTGCGGTAAAAGAATATGTCTTTGTCTTATTCGGAAGTGATACCGTCCACTGATCATTTTCCTTCTTAACCAGTGTAATGCTGGAATCATTGCAAGTAATATCCACCGGTTCATCTGCGCTGATTCCCTGTTTTAAATATATTTTCCTGCATCCGTATAGGCAGGAAGTTCTTCGATCGTATAAGGACCGTCCGCATTCATACTATAACGAAGCTCCACACCTTTTCCTGGCGTAATATCAAATGTATGGGGATTCGAATCATAAGGTACTATAACCGGGTTTACCGTACACTCTGCAGGATCCTTATCCTCCATGGAATCATTTTTCTCCTGATAATAATAAGTAATATCCATGCTGCTTTCCGTGATCTTTACCTTATCCTGATCCAGACTGTTTCCAATACAGGTATAACCGGCTAATTCCGGATTTCTTAAGGTATATGTAGAGTTTTGCGGTACATATACAATGGATGTTTCTGTATTCGGAATATTTTGTTTTGTTCCATCTTCTGACTTTAACTGGTAATGAATATTTACCGTGCTCCATGCCTGATTCGCTGTTTTATCGGTAGCTAAAACTTCCTGCGTATCCATGTCCACAATTTTTCCATCCAGTCTGTCACCTTTTGTCAGACCATACACATCATGAAGTACAATGGAAAGAGACTCTCTTGCAGCATCCGGGTTATATGAATTTGTAAGGGCAGGAATGGTAAATTCTTGTTCTTCACTATATTTTACAGTTATGCCATCTGCACCAATAATGCGAAAACTCATCTTAAGATGTTGTTCTTTATTTACCATATTTTGCACTACCGTGCGAAATTCTAAATCATCATCATTGGCTTTCGTAATGTTAGACTCGGTAATCCTGTATTTCTCACTATCCCTGTCAAGTGTCGCCGTTTTGCTGTGAGCAATGGAAACTTCCGGATCACTGATATAAAGAGCTGCCGGTCTGCTGACATAATCCGTATTATTGAGTTTTCTTGCCAGTTCCATCTTGCAGACCTCGCAAAACGGCTGTCCAAGCCTTCTCATCATACATTCACGGCTGGGCGCAAATGCGGTATCCGTTCCGGCGGTAGTGATTCCGATTCCACGAAATCCTAACATTTTACTCCACTTGATCGTATCTGGATTCGCTGTATCGGAAGTATTTGGTTTATTGGTGTATCTCTCATATTCATCTCCCAGTCTACCTATACTATGGGCGATTTCATGAGCCATGGCTGTTCCATCACTATTATCCTCAGAATTTGTAGAAAAAGAAAATAATGGATTTACTGATGCACCATAGCTTCCTGTATCATTACAAAGTATATGAATCGTTCCATCCCCGCCATTGGTAAATCCGGCTGCCTTTCCATATACTTTGACATGAAAATATGTATCCGGACTCTTACCGCCATACACTCCAATGCCTGGCTCGTTAGAAACTGCCTGCACAGCGTAAATATTAATACGGTCAGAATATTCCCTATATGGTGACCATGTCAGCATTCCACGCGCCTTTTGGGTGGCATCTTCCAAAAACTGATCCTGCTGACCGGCGGTATAGCCATCTCCCATGATCACGATCACAAAGTTTTCTTTATCATCACCAGTCTTATGAATTACCTGAACCGGAAATGTGGTTTTGGATTTTTCTGTATTTTTTGCCATTGCTGTTTGTGGCAAAAGCAACAATAATAATAACATCATATAGATACATACTGCTTGTATTCGTTTTATTTTTCTTTTCATATACTTCACCTTTTGTTGAATGAGATTTTTCTTCGCTATCAGATTTTTCACGCAGTTTCCTCGGAATTGCGCTTGATGCCGTCCACAATACTCATAATCCTTCTTGCCGAATCCATATTAATCTGCAAAAGGAGGATTTTCTTATGCTTACAACGGAACTTTTTATAGCCATTATCAGCTTATGCATTACCTGTTTTAATCTTGGTTATACCGTTGGTTCTAAGAGCAATGACAAAACACAAAAATAACCGCCCCATGTCCTGCCAGACCAAGCGGTTATTTTTTACCAATTATCTACTGGGCTAACCGTCTATCGGCAGCACCTTTTGATATTATATTAACATTCCACCTCTTTTATGTCAAACATATATTCTATTTTTAATTATGCTCATTTCGTCGATAAACTTGAATTTGAAAACCACAATTTTATAAGTGGTTATTAACCCTCACAGGGTTTTAATAAAATCCTCCAAAAGCCTTGAAAATAAAGGGTTTATCGCAAAATGCTCACCTTAACTTATTATACGGTTTCACACTGTTTTATTCTTCCCTTGGAAGCTGATAAGGGCAAACACAAGGGCAAAAAAATCTGATAACAAGATATAACAGAATGTGGCAATCTGAGAACTGTGGCATATGTGCGAATATATTATACTGGAGGATTTATTATATGGACAAGTACATTTTTGATGAAATCAACGGCTTATGGTATGAATTGCAGGAAGATTATTATATCCCTTGTCTGATACTTTCCGAAGAAGAAACACAGCCTATCGGCTTATGGGGGCAACACCACAAGCAGTACCTAAAAGAGCATAGGCACATCGTTTACACCACAATGTTGATTGAGGGAACACTGAACCGCTATCTTGCAGATATTAACCAACAGGCGGAGCAAATGTTCCACAGATTGATTGAAGAAATGGCTCAAAAGCAGGGTGTGACAGAACAGTTAAAAGCAAAACAGCCTATGGAATGGATAGGATTGATGAATAACATACAGGCTTGTGCAAGAGAGATTGTGAATAACGAAATAATTTTTTCATAGGATTAATGATACGAGGGCGAAGATGCTTCTACACATCTTCGCCCTTGTTTTTTTATAGTCAATTTTTATTTCGCCTTGCGTAGTACCAATAAAAAACGATGAATTTTTCCTTCAATACAACCATTTTTCTCTAAAATTTGTTGTGCATACAGTAATCTGTTCTTGCAATTATCTACAGAGAAATTAGGAAATTCCCACTCTATAATATGCGCAAACCAAACAAGTGCACCTATATCAAAAAATTTGATTGGTCTGAAGCATTCCTGTCCATCCAAAATGTCAAAACCTACATCACAAAATCGTTTTTTAACTATATCAAGATACTGTTCTGGAAATGGAAGTTCAGTTTTCCCTAAGAGAAGTTCCACTAATTCACGGTCATTTTCAGCCCCAACCTGTTCAGTGATAAAAATTCCTCCACATTTCAAAACACGATGTATTTCTTTGGTATTAAAATCACCGTGACGATTAATGACAATATCAAATTCATAATCATCAAATGGCAACATATCCTTTCCATCACCTGCACGAAAATCAATTCCGAGAGGGAGCAAGGTTTCTTTGCATAGCTGAATATTTGGGGGATAGGCTTCGGTTGCACTTGTTTTTACATAAGGATGGCGGAGAGATAACAAGAATTCACCACCACCAGTATCTATATCCAGCAGTTTCATTTCTGGTTTTAAGTAATCCAGTATGATGTTTTGATAATTCCAAGGCAAGTCCGTTTCTTCCGTATATCTTCCCTCGATGTGAGAAAAATCCCATCCGTGGATATGTGCAACACTTTCTTCTCTTTTCCAAATGTCTATCAATTCTTTTTCTTTCATCGTAACTACTCCTATTTTGAATATTTTTGTTTTGTACATCAATTATAGGCGCAGCCAACTGACAACATCATAAAATAAGCTCGATACAATCTGTTGCCAGATTTACAACTGCACCGAGTAGTTACCTCGAATAAGTCTCATTGTGTGAGTTCACCGCCTTTCGAATTGCTTTGTTCAGTATATCACTTTTTGAACAAAAAAGAAAGTATCCTTAAAGTGATATATTTCAAAACATAATTCTTGCCATTGGTTTTCAGTCAAATTTGTCTATGTAAGACCGCAAGGCAGGTTGCCCTGCGGTGCATTCCGAGAACAGAGGAAGTACCCGACGGGTACAAGGAAATATCCTTTGTCTGCCTGAGATCTGACGGAGCATACGAGTCACCGAGTACAGTTGGTGTTATGACAAGGTCGGCAAAAAAGAAGCTGGAAGGATTTGAAGATTTCCATTTTCATATGCTGAGACACACATTCACCAGTAATCTGCTCTCCAATGGTGCAGGAACTGCTTGGACACGCTGACGTAAGTACCACAATGAACATCTACGCTCACTCTAAAAGGGAAGCGAAACGAACTTCCGCAAGACTGCTTGATAAGGTGGTCGGGGAAGCCTAAACAAAAAATTTCCCTTGTTTCGGCTCATAAGGGCAAAAACAAGGGAAAATACATAAGGAACGAGTATTAAATTGCCGATTTTCCTTGAAAATACAAGGGTTTCGGAGGATTGATTAGATAAATCCGAATTTATGGGATCAGATTGTAAGATAAAAAGCCTTATTTATTCCCTTAAAACCCACCCTTTTGATATGCTCTGGCAATAATATAGGATGGTTCATAATATGCGCTACAATTATAATTATCTATTATATCACAAATATCACTATTATAAACCCTATATATTTCATCAACATAATTTTCATTCCAAAGAGTCGTATCAACAATCAATCGCTGATATACTTTCCCCATCTGTATTGCTGACGGGATCTGGCTCACTAATTCTTTATTCACATCTGAAATATCAAAATCGCCATTTTCTAATTGGTAAGTTTCAATCCAGTTTTTCATCTAAACTTTCCTTCTATTCTAGCGTTTTCTTCAGATCGACGTTACTATCCAAATTTAATTTATAGAATTGTATTTTCCAAGTAGCACTCCAGCAAATAAGATGGATTTTCATAATAAAGGCTGCTGTTATAATCATCAATCTTTGCACTGAGAAAAGAATTATATACTTTTATCAGCGCATCCACGATACCAATTTGTTTTTCCTGTGCCACCTGTTTGATCAAACGTTTATATACTTTTGCAATATCCCAATGAGAAGGTATCGCATATCGGCAATCCGCTACATTGTCAAATATTCCATCTGGGATTTTCGCTTCTTCTATAAAATCTTCGCATACCCTGTCAATATTGTCACAATGATAAACATCTGCCAGATCATAGATTTTCTGCAGCCAGTCTTTACCAAGCCAGTTTACAATATCAGCTCTCTTATTTTTTGTTTTTCTTGCAATATAATCAATCAGACCACATACAAAAAATAAAATCCAGCCATTCATCTGTCATCTCGCGAAATTCTTTGATGTTTAAATCCTGATTTAAACGCACGTCATAAATCGACACAATTTTTGCATCATAGCGTCTTGCCCATCTCTGCGCCTGTTCTTTTATGATCGTGCAATAAAAACCAACGCCAAAATCTTTTATGTTGCGTCCTACGCAGATTTCCGGGTCTTCAACGGGTGTATAACCACCATGATAAACTGTCCTTTTCGCCATAATGTCTACTCTTTCTTCTACTCCGCCTCATGCATCTCCACTCCCGGCTTTGCCTCCACCGTATGTGTTGCCTCATAGAGTGACGCCGTCGGTGCGACCGGGCTCATGAGCACTTTTCCGGTTCCGCGGTACACATTGACGAGTCCTTCGCCGCTGACTGCCGAACCCACAAGCGTTTTCGTCGATCTCTCCACAGTAAATTCCAGACCAGAGGACCAGCAGACTGCAAGATTTCCGTCAATTTTTAATTCATCATTGTCAAGTTCCACCTCAATCAGTTCTTCATACGGCACGTTACTCTCCAATGCTGCGACACCTTCCCCGACCAGACTTAAGTTGAAAAATCCTTCTTTGCCAAGCACGGTCGATGAGATTGTTTTCCGCGCCGTCAGCTTATTTTTTACGGTTCCGGAACAGGCATAAAATATGCCATTCTCGATCGTCATGCCCTTTTCACCCCAGGATCCGACATCCACTAAGATCAGATATTTATAGGTAGGTTCTAACACCAGAATGCCGTTGCCGACGTATTCCGGTTTGACTGCTGTCTCCTTTGTGATCGCACCTTTGACCATCTTGCCGACAAAATCACCGACTCCCTTGATCCCTGTGGTTGCTTTCACATGACCTGCCATCCACTGCATGCTGCCCGCCTGGATAATGGCAGACTCTTTTCCGTTTAGTTCAATAACGATCTGGCGTCTGCGGACACCCATTTTACTCATAAAGTACTCATTTCTCGCATTTTCCGGCGCAACGGAGGCGTCTGACTGATACTCTAATACATGAAAATTTCCAAGACTGCTCACATATTTTCTTTCGTTGTTTTCTAAATTTTTTATATTCATTTAAACTCCCTTTCCTGCGCTGCTTTCTAATGAAAACAAGTTTTGCACACTGATCTCCTATTCTTTCTTATCCGCTCCATTATAAAACAAACCGCTTTTCTTATTCAATCAGTATCCATATCATATTTAAAACTTCGGTTGTAAAGTCAACGTTTTCTGGTAGATCTCAACTAATTTTTCACGGTTCTTTTCACTGATAAAATAATAATCGCTCTGACTCCCCTCCGCCATGATATAAGGTTCAAAAGTCCGTATCCCACAAAACAGCACGGTTCCTTTTGATGCTACGGCAAGCCCGTATCCCTTTTCCGATATTACAAGCGGCATTCTTAACTTTTTTCCTCCATGGGAAATATATTTTGCTTTTGCTGTCACATCCATAAAATCAGCAGCAAGCAGTCCCTTTGCTTTCAAATGTTCGGACTTTTCCCATTCAAAAAATGTCCAGTTACATCCGCCTTCCTGAAACCTTGGCTCCTCCGCTTTTTCCGCAAGCAACAGTTGCTTTTTCTCATTGTAAAAACAGACCGCTCCATTATTTTTTGCAATGCGCACGGTAACTTTTTCCGTTGCAATTTCCACCAGCGTTTTGGATTCCTTTGCACTCCATGAAAATGCTGTATCCGCCTTTCCTTTCCATGCTGTATCGCCAATTTTTTCCGTGACACCCTTCACGAAACTGACCCGGATCACCTCCGGTGTGATCGGTGTGATGCGTAAAAGTCCGTACATACTGGAAAGTTCCACATAGCTTTTTGTCTTTTTGATCCATTTGATGACAAAATTGTTTCGGGAATGACCTTTGACACGGAGGATCGCATTGTCCGGTATCGCGCCAAATTCATATGGAGAGATAATGATTTCCTCCGTATGATTTTTTTCGTTTTTTCCAGAGTTGTCTGCTGCTTTTCTGACTGGCGCTGCCACAGCTCTCTTATAGGCAGATGCCATTTTCTGCCCTGTCAATGTTTTTCCTCTTGCCTCAGCCTCATTTTCTTTCCCCTGCGGTTTAATGACAATGCGCTTCGGACCGATATACTCGCGCTCTGCCATATCCTTTGCGCCCTCGATCCTGCGCTGCTGTTCGATCTCTTTTTCCGTGTGCTGCACCCGTTCAAATTCCGCTGCTTTTGTCAAGGTTTCTGCCGCAAACTCTTTCATATGTTTTCCTTCCGGGACTTTGTCGGCAAGGATCCCGGTCAGTTTTCCACGGTACAAAACCACAAGTTCATGCAGTGCGCGGGTCGCAGCCACATACAGAAGTTTGACATGCCCGTTATCCGACGGGTATTTTTCCTGCGTCGGATCAAACAGCAGCACAGCATCAAATTCAAGTCCTTTCGTGTAGGAGACAGGAAGCACCATGACGCCATCCCCGAACTCGGCTTTTTCCAGATCTGTTTCTACTATTTTTACATATTTCTTTAGTTCTTCCGCAGCCTGTGCCGCTTCCGCCTCATCACGACAGATCACAGCGATCGTCTCATAACCGTCCTGCTGCCATTTTTTGATCGTGGTGACGGTATCTGCAAGCAATTTATTTTCATCCGGACATGCCACCGTCTGAACCGGATTTCCATGACGGATAATAGGTTCCACCGGATAAATAGAAAAATCCCCATGACGCAGGATCTCATTTGCAAATTCAGAAATTTCCACTGTATTACGGTAACTTTTCCGCAGAAGTCCAAACGCATCAAATGTCCCTGTCAAAATCAGTTTTTTCAACTCTTCCCAGTCGTTTAAACCATACTCAAAATGAATATTCTGGGATGTATCACCCATGATCGTGTAAGTACAGCCATACAGACAGTAATGCAGGCATCTGTATGACATCATGCCAAAGTCCTGCGCCTCATCGATTACCACATGGCTCGCCTCGCGCACCGGATCCGTCTCTTTGATCCTCTTGTAAATATATGCAAGTGCCGCAAGATCATAGACATCAAACGAGTTTTCCAGCACATCGACTTCTTTTCCTGCCTCCTGCTGCGCAAGTAAAAATTCTCTGTAAAAAGTAAATACAGATTCTCTCCATTTTCCATCCCCAAAATAAGACGCGTATTTTTTGTCTAAAATCTTTTTCTCTTTTGGCGGAAAAGTCACGGACTTCCCGGAAACCTCATTTTCATATTTTGCATACAAAATCTCATTTAACATGAGTATCTTGCTCTGCATGGAAACTTTCGGATTATTTTTTAAATAACGTCCGATCTGCTCCTTTGATAACAGGAGATTTCCAGTCTTTTCCATATAAATGTCTTCTTTTGCGATCGACTGATTCTCATAGTTCTGGCAGAATTTTTCTAAATCCAGAAACCACGCTGTGCCGCCCCTGATGCTGTTTTTTGCATCTGTCTTGTCGATATTGTGGTAAAAAAACCGCGTCTCGTCCCAATCCTCATACAAAAGGCGGATGAAAAGCTGCTCCATCGTCATCTGACGGATTCCATACACATCAAGTTCCGGCAGAACACTTGTGATATAATTCAAAAGAATCCGGTTGCTTCCTATAATATAAAAGTCCTCCGGGCGGAAATCATCTTTATAATTATATAGAATATAGGAAATACGGTGCATCGCCACTGTCGTTTTTCCGGAACCGGCGACACCCTGCACAATGATGTTCGTTTTCGGTGAACGGCGGATAATGAGGTTCTGCTCTTTCTGGATCGTCGCAATGATCTCGCCCAAAACTGCCTTTTTATTTTTGGCAAGGTATTTTGTCAGCAGTTCATCGTTGGCGACCACATCCGAATCAAAGAAATCTTTTAACCGGTCATTTTCAATCTCGTAAGTGCGCTTGCGTTTCAGATCAATCTCAAATGTCCCCTCAGAGCTCACGGTATACTGGCATGTTCCCATCCTGCTCTCATAGTATACTGATGCAATCGGTGCCCGCCAGTCGAGCACGACCGGATCAGAGCTGCTGTCCGTGATGCCGACTCTTCCAATATAATAAGCCTCATCCGCTTTCGCCTTTGGATCCCTGAAATCAATGCGCCCAAAATACGGCTTCTTACGCGCCTTTTCATAGCGCACCAGTTCCCGTTCATCCTCCTTTAACCGCGCGGTTGCATTGTTCCAGAGTGCCAGTCCTTCCTTATCCTTTGCATCGTAGACTTCGAGGAGATCGGCAAGATCTTCATTGATCTTCCGGATATCTTCTTTCGCATGATCTAAATTATCCTGCGCAATCTCTATGATTTTACTGAGCTGATGCTCCTCGTCTTCCTTTGTCAGACCAGGGAATTTCTTAAACAGCTTTATGATCTCATCTAACGAATCCACCCTCGCTGCCAGCTTCCCACGCAATGCCTCATCCGGTTCGGTCTGATCCGGCACCATCACAACATTACAGCCTGCACCATAAGCACTGCATACACCGTTTGGGGAATCCTCAACTGCGATACATTCCTCCGGCAAAAGCGCAAGCTGTCTGCATGCATACTGATAGATATCCGGTGAAGGCTTTCCATGTTCCACCATCGTTGCACAGATGATCTTATCAAAATAATCATAAAGACCAAGCTGCTTTAAATACTGCTCCGTGCGCAACTGATCTGTCGCCGTCGCGATTGCGCGATGAATCCCCTGTGCCTTTAAATAATCAAGAAGTTCGATTGCACCTTTTTTGATCTCAATTCCATTTTTTTTCAAACACTCTCCCATGATCTGCTTGCGATAATTTCGTATCGCCGTATAATCCAGATCCGGATCACGAAACATTTCTTTTAAATGCTGTGGTGCATACGGCTGTCCGAGTGACCGCATGGTAAGTGCCTGCTCGTCCGTCATCTCATATCCAAAATGCGCTAATGCCTTTGGCCAGAACATGCGGTAATATTTTTCCGTATCGATCAATGTGCCGTCCATGTCAAAAATTACGGCTTTTATGTTTTTTGTATTCATGCTTTTCCTCTTCTATCCCGAACCATTACCTCAATTATACAACAACCGGCTGCATAAATCCCAGACAGAACTATTGTCGTGAATTAGAATATTTTAACACATTTATTTTCACACGACAACGCTATTTCGAATGGCTGATACATTCTGACGGATGGCAGAGCCAAAATCTTTTGAAAATGATTCTTTTCGCATACGAAACTGTCACAGAGGAAGCAAAAGACTATGCATCTTTATGACCTGCATACAAGACAAACTATATTTCAGACGTTCCATCGTGGCTCTTTTGCATACCCCATAAACAGATCAAAGATCGCACGGTAGCCTTCTTCCTTGATATGCATTCCCTCAATCGTATACTCTGCTTTGAGATTTCCATCCCGGTCTTTTAACGGATCATTGATATCTATATATTTTGCATGATGTCTTTCCGCAAGCTCCTGCACTGCCTTATTTGCCATCGCATTTTTCCCCGGTACCACTTCCTGATTCAATTTACTGTAACGTGCAATTTTTTCTTCTTTCGTCATGTTAATCCTCCTCGAATTCCATTTCCTTAATAAATGCTTCCACTTCTGCCGGCAAACGTTCCTCGCGCCATGCTAACAATATCTCGGTTGTAAGATCAGCGTCCGTAATGCCATAAACACTCATCGAGTCAGACACACGCATGGACTCTGGCAAAATTGCCACTCCAATCCCTTTTTCTGCAATTGTCAGCGCTGTTCTTGCATCCTCACATTCATAATAGATATCGCAGGTCAGTCCAACAGCCTCAAACGCTGAAATAATATAATTCCGATACCGGTGTGATAATATCAGATGTTCCTTTGACAATTCTCTCAAACTAATCTGTGATCCATCCTTTTTCCTGAATCCCTCTATTCCCTCATATCCATCTGCTGCCACGGCAGCCAGTTTTTCCCGAATCAGCCTCTTTGTCTTACAACCGTTCAGCGTGATCGGCGTACGCAGTGTTGTGATATCTATCATGTGCTTTTCTAATTGTTCTTTTAAATTGAATGTCGATCCCTCATGAATATCAAAATGAATCCCTGGATATTGTTTTGAAAACCTCTCAATATATTCTGACATCATCAGAACCGTAGATGGTGTAATACCAATATGTATCGTTGCAGACTGGCTTGCCTTGACCACCTCACGCTTTGTAACATCTAACATTTTTAAAATACTGCCAGACCTTGCATACAACACCTTTCCAGCTTCTGTCAATGTAATTTTCTTTGTTCCACGAAAAAAAAGCTGTACATTAAGTTCTTCTTCAAGCATTTTCATCTGATAACTGACCGGTGGCTGTGTCATTTTAAGAACTTTCGCAGCACCACTCACCGTTCCCTCTTCCACCACTGCACGAAAATATTCCAACTGTCTGATTTCCATGTTTCCCTCTTCTCCTGTTTTTGTCAGTATATATAAAAAATATTGTTTTATGATATAAAATAAATATTTTTTATATATTATAATTTATGCTATACTGGTTTTCAAGAATTAAATTTTTCACAAAAATGAGGATTACCATGAAACGCATTGATTTTGAAAACGGAACCGTAACTGAAAATATATTAAGTGCTGCCCTCCCTATGCTTGCAGCCCAGATTTTAAGTCTGCTCTATAACATTGTAGACCGCATTTATATCGGCCGTATCCCGGATATCGGAACAACAGCACTTGGTGCTGTCGGACTTTGTTTTCCGCTTATTATGATCATCACGGCTTGCAGCAATCTGTTCGGGAGCGGCGGCGCACCGCTTTTTTCGATCAACCGTGGGAAAGGTGATAAAGAACAGGCAAACAGGATCTTAAATACCTCTTTTTCCATGGTATGTGCCAGTGCACTCCTCCTGATGGGAACCGGTCTTCTCTTTGCAAAACCGCTTCTCATTCTTTTTGGTGCCTCAAAAAATGCTCTGACTTTTGCCAGACCTTATATGATGCTGTATCTGCTCGGTACACTTCCATCCATGATTGCTACCGGCATGAACCCTTTTATCAATGCACAGGGTTATTCCACAACCGGGATGTTTTCCGTGGCAATCGGTGCAATCGCAAACATTCTCCTGGATCCGCTCTTTATTTTCACCTTCCATCTGGGCGTAAACGGTGCAGCGGCCGCCACTGTATTGTCACAGATTTTATCTGCACTGTTTGTGTTTCATTTTCTGCGCCGCAAAGCGGAGATCAAAGTCCGCCTGCTTCGAAAAAATGAACTTTCCTCCTGCATTCCTCTCGCGAAAAGTATCATCAGCCTCGGTACATCCGGTTTTATCATGCAGCTCACCAACAGTCTCGTCTCCATCTGCTGCAATCATGTACTCTCCGTCACCGGTGGCGATGTGTACGTCTCTGTCATGACAATTGTCTCAAGTGTCCGCCAGATGGTGGAAACTCCGATCTATGCGATCACGGAAGGTTCCTCCCCAATCATAAGCTACAACTATGGTGCCCTCCGCCCCGCGCGCGTCAAAAAAGCCGGCATCACGATGGCTCTTATGGCGCTCGTCTATACCGGCCTCATGTGGAGCGTGATCATTCTCGCCCCGGAATATTTAATTGGTGTTTTCAGTTCGGATACAGCACTGTCAGCAGATGCCGTTCCCGCATTAAAACTGTATTTTGCTGCATTTATCTTTATGGATCTGCAGTATATCGGTCAGACTGTTTTCAAATCTTTAAACAAACGGAAACAGGCGATCTTCTTTTCCCTGCTGCGCAAGGTGTTTATCGTTGTACCGCTGACCTATCTTCTGCCATACACTTTCCACATGGGAACGGACGGCGTATTTCTTGCAGAACCCGTATCAAATGTGATCGGTGGCAGTCTGTGTTTTATCACAATGCTGTTTACGGTTCTGCCGGAGCTGAACCGGATGGAAAATCAGTAAAATATGCTTTCAGCTCCGCCACGATCATTTCCTGACTCTCCCTCGTGTGGATCAGTGCATAATAATGCCCGCCGCCAAATTTTGACCGTCTTTCCTCTTCGCATATTCCCGCTGCAATGCCTTTTTCGGTCACACGTCTGATGCGGGTTTCGTCCTGTTCCTCTTCCTTCAAATAGCCTTTTTGTACGAGCAGATCATTGACAAAAGCAGCCGTCAGCTTTTTGCGGTCTTTTTCCTCACAGAGCGCATTGATCCGGTCGGTCAGTTCCGATACCATGCAGGCGTCAGAAAACGTTACCTGATCTAATTTTTCCGGTGCAATATAAAACGGCTGTTTCTTTTTTCCCGCCGGGGGCTTCGACACAATTTCTACTACCGCAGCTCCTTCTGTCTTTCCTGTCGTCATATTTCCGGATTCATGTGTCTGCAAAAACATCCGGATGATCTCTGCAAAACTCTCCCCGTAGCTTGCAATCTTCTGTGCACCCATTCCGTATACATCCGCCATCTGTGTTTTATCTGCCGGACATCTGGCACACATATCTTTCAACGTCTTATCAGAACAGATGATAAACGGCGGCACACCCTGTTTTGCAGCAAGTTCTGACCGGCATTTGCGCAGTTTCTCAAACAGCTCCTGCCCTTCTTCCGTTAAATCTGCAAGTTCTGCTGTCTTTTTCTTTGCACGTCCGGTCTCGATATAATTTTCCTCCACCTCGTCCTCTGTCACAACACAGTTACTGCATTTTTCACAGATGCACGGACTGTGATCCCCAAAATAGTTCAGGATATACTGGCGCAGACACTCATCTGTCTCACAGTAGTGAATCATCTGATTCAGTTTCCGCTGTTCATTTGCCCGGACTGCCGGATCTCCTGCCGTATAACCGCCCTCTAATGCCTTATAGTCCAGCAGCCGTTTGTTGATCATGATATCCTGTTTGGAAAAGAAAAGCACACACTCTGCTTCCTCCCCGTCACGCCCGGCTCTTCCCGCCTCCTGATAATAATATTCAAGGCTTTGCGGCATATTATAATGGAGAACATAACGCACATTGGATTTGTCGATCCCCATTCCAAATGCGTTGGTTGCAACCATCACACGGATCCTGTCATAGGTAAAATCATCCTGACTCTCTTTCCGTTCTTCCAAAGAAAGCCCCGCATGGTACCGCCCTGCCAGAATGCCGTGCTGCAATAAAAGTTCACAGACACTATCCACATTCTTTTTTGTCGCACAGTAGATGATCCCGCTCTCATCCTCATGCCTTTTGACATAATTTAAAATACTGTTGTCCGTCTCTTTTCCACCTTTTCGCTTTACGACACGGAAGAAAAGATTCGGCCGGTCAAACCCGGTCACGACAGTCACCGGATTCTGCAGGTGCAGACTTCCCGTGATATCCTGTTTGACGCGCTCGGTCGCTGTCGCCGTAAATGCGCTGACCACAGGGCGTCTCGGCAGTCTTGCAAGAAAATCTGCAATCTCTAAATAGCTTGGCCTGAAATCCTGTCCCCACTGGGAAATACAGTGTGCCTCATCCACTGTCACCATCGAAATGTCTGCCCGGCATGCAAAATCTAAAAAACGCATGGTATTTAACCGCTCCGGCGCGACGTAGATGATCTTGTACTGTCCCTGTGCCGCATACAAAAGCGCCGCCCGGATCTGATTTTCCGTCAGTGAGCTGTTGATGTATGCCGCATGTACGCCTGCCTGGTTCAGTGCCTTGACCTGGTCAGACATCAAGGAGATGAGCGGTGAGATCACGATCGTGATACCGGGCAGCATCAGTGCCGGAACCTGATAACAGAGTGATTTTCCGGCGCCGGTCGGCATGATGCCGAGGACGTCGATGCCATTTAAGATGCCTTCCATCAAGTCCTGCTGACCAGGCCGGAGGGTGTCGTATCCAAAATAGTGTTTGAGTGTCTGATATAAATTCAAAATTTGTTTCTCCTTTTTACATTGCTATCCAGCCAAATGCATTTGCCACGGAACTGATCAGTATGATCAGTGCAAAGACCGGGCACAGATATTTGATCATCACAATAAAAATCTTTTTCCTGCGGAATGTGCTCTCTCCGTGCATGATCTCCTCTTCCATCCGCTTCATTCCGACGATTCTCGATACAAACAGGCTTGTGAGCATTGCCGCAATCGGCATCATCACAGAGTTCGTCAGAAAATCAAAGAAATCCAAAAACTGCATGCCGATAATTTTAATGCCTACTAACGGTCCATATCCCAGTGAAGATAAACTTCCAAGCGCGATCATGATCACTCCGACTAAAACCGTTGCTCTTCTTCTGCTCCATCCTAACTCATCCTCAAAGGTAGAAACCGCGCTCTCAGTCAATGCGATAGAACTTGTTACTGCTGCAAACAGTACTAGCAGGAAAAATAAGATTCCAACTACTGTCCCAAATCCCATATTCTCAAACACTTTTGGAATTGTAATAAACATCAATGCCGGTCCCGCCTGCAGAGTATCCGGGTCGCCGCCCGAAAATGCGAACACCGCCGGAATGATCATCAGTCCCGCCATAATAGCGATCGCCGTGTCAAACACTTCCACATTTCTTGTGGAATCTTCCAGTGATGTTTCTTTTTTCATATAGGATCCAAAGGTAATGAGGATTCCCATTGCAATCGACAGCGAATAAAACATCTGTCCCATCGCCGCTACCACCGTCATCCAGGAAAAGTTTTTCACATTTGGCACAAGAAAATATTTTACTCCCTCCATGGCGCCCGGTCTTGTCACGGAATACACCGCAATCAGGACGGATAACACGATCAGTATCGGCATCATAAATTTCGATACACGTTCGATTCCGTTTCGCACCCCTGCGTAAATGATCGTCAGAGTGAACAGACAGAACAGGATAAAACAGAGTTCCGTGGATACTCCATCTGAGATAAACTCCGAAAAATATCCGTCTGCCGCCAGCATTTTTCCATTTCCCCTGATATACTCGATCAGGTATTTGATCACCCAGCCGCCGATCACGGAATAATACGGCACGATCAATACCGGGATGATCGCATTGATCCATCCACCGGCTGACAGCCATCCGGCTTTTCCAAATGCCTGAAACGCTCCCACCGGACTTTTCCTTGTCATGCGTCCAAGTGCCGACTCAGCCATGATCATCGTATATCCAAACGTCAGTGCCAGTAAAATATAGATCAGAAGAAAAATCCCTCCACCGTATTTTGCCGCCAGATATGGAAATCTCCAGATATTTCCAAGTCCTACGGACGCACCTGCGGCGGACAGTACATAACCCAGCTTCCCGGAAAAGGAACTTCTTTTGTTGTCGTGTGTGTGTAAATTGCTCATATCTTTTTGTTCACGGTTTGTGAAACAGTCTCCCTTCATTTTTTGTTTTCTTCTCTATTACCGCACCAGCCGGAATGTCTTTTCCACCATGAAAAACATTAACACAATGAAAATCAGCACATAGACCGGCAGCAGTGTGATGGAAATATGATTTGCGATCAGTCCAAAGACCGGCGGCATAAATGTAGAGCCGACATAAGCACTCGCCATCTGGATACCGATGATTGCCTGGGAATTTTTCTCTCCAAAATTTGCCGGTGTTGCGTGAATGATCGATGGGTAGACCGGTGCACATCCAATCCCCATCACGACAAGTCCTGCCAGAGCTGCCGTGTCAGACGGAATCGGCAGAAGTACTGCAGCACAGCCAGCCAGTAAAATAGTTGTGCCAAGCCTGATCATCTTATGATCACCTAATTTTTCCGTCACAAATCCTGCCAAAAATCTTCCGAGCGTGATACCGCTGCAGAACAATGCCGCATATGCCGCCGCACGCTCCGCAGAGATACCTTTTGCACCGACCAGATAACTGCTTGACCAGAGGATCAGTGTAGATTCCAATGCACAGTAAGAGAAAAATCCAAGCAAGAGCTGTGGTACGCCTTTGATCTTCACTGCACCGCGTATTCCAATCACCTCGTGCTGCTCTTCCTGCTGTTCTGCCGTTTTGTTGACTTTCCAGACCGGAAGTGTCACAAACAGAATCATTGTGATCCCCATCTGAAGAAAAGATACCATGCGGTAACCGTTCTGCCAGGATGAGGTGGTCAGTGCATAGCTCATTATGTACGGGCTGATGATTGTTCCCACGCCCCAGAAACAATGCAGCCAGCTCATATGTTTTGATGAATAATGCAATGCAACATAGTTATTGAGTGCCACATCGATAGCTCCTGCGCCAAGTCCATACGGAATCGCCCACAGGCACAACATGTAAAATGCGCTCGACGTCGAAAAACCAAACAAGGCAGCTGCCGTTAACAGGACACTGCATACCGTAACGATCTGTGTTCCAAATTTCTTTGTCAGGCGTTCCGACATTAAACTTGAACAGATCGTCCCTGCAGAGATGATCATTGTGACCAGTCCCGCATAGGACAGCGGCACCGAAAATGCCTCATGCATGATCGGCCATGCCGAACCAAGCAGAGAGTCCGGTAAGCCAAGACTTATAAATGCCATGTAAATTAACAGTAATAATAGTGTGTACATTTTTTGCTCCTTTATTTATCCAATTCGCCGTTTGCCACTTATACAAGTATCTTGACTCGCTTCGCCCGGCAGTCTTATTATATCTTGAAGCAATGCTTCATGATCATGATCTACACGAGCTTCGCCCGGCAGTCTTATTATATCTTGAACGCCACCAAAAATCCACGCAATATTATAGAATATTATCCCATAACATGGTAAAATAAAGTAAAAGTATTATTTGTGGAGATCTGATCATAGATGAACTTAAGACAAAATAAAGAAAAAAACGCACAGCAAATGTTGACAGGCGTAATTTTGACATTATTTATCATGCTCCTGCTTTGTACCATATTTACAAATCAGGATGCAGCCTCTGTAAACAAACTCAAAGCACGTCAGCCTGACAAAATACAATACCTGGATGATGGAATGGTACTGCTTAGTTTTAACATTAACCGCAATGAAAACAGCAGAGGCTCACTTGTATTTTTTACCTCACATCAGCATGTGACCGTTTTTACTAAAAACAACGTAATATACAATCTGGATGATTCCGGTGGAATATGGGGGCATACAACAGGAAATGTCTGGAATTTTGTAAAACTGCCGGCATATACAGAAACAGTCATAGTCAGGCTGAAACCCTGTTATCCGGAAACAGCCGGTCAAATTGAACAATATTATATAGGAACCGGAAATGAAATCTATACAGGCATATTGCGTCAGTCTATGCCCACTTTTATAGCGAGTGTATTTATTCTGTTAGCCGGTTTTTTTATCACGTGTTACTGGGTGTTTATTCACAACAGCAGCCATATAGACGGAACTCTTTTTTATCTGGGGATATTCTCCATATTGCTTGGACTCTGGGCCACCAATGAGACAGATGTTTGTTCTCTGATGCTCCTAAACAGAAGATCATCTGCTTTTGCTGCTTTTATGTTTCTGATGATAATGCCTATCCCATTTTTGATGTTTGTAAAGAGCTTCCTTGAGATCAATGATGATAAAATCTGGAAGATCTTCTGCAATCTGTGTATGCTTCAGACAGTTGTCTGCAGCTTGCTGCACTTTACCGGATTCTATGAGTTTCGAAGAAGCGTCTGGATCACTCACCTTTCCATTTGTATAGTGCTGATTTATCTGATCACAGTTATCATATATAAAATTATAAAAAAACAGGCTGACCAGAGACTGAAAGTCTGCATGGCAGCTCTTGCCTTCGTCGTCATTGCAACTATTGTGGATATTGCCAGTTATTACAAAACAAGAAATAATTCCGGAATTTGGGGAAGATTATCTTTCCTTGTATTTATTATAATCCTCGGTTTAGAGTCCGCAAGACAGGCTGTCGCCAGCTTGAAAAAAGGGCGCAGGATAGAGGAACTCGAACAATTTGCACTGAATGATTCCATGACAGGATTTTACAACAGAAATGCCTATGACTACTTTATATATAATGAAAAGAATATTAAAAATTATATGGTGGTAACGTTTGATCTTAACAATCTCAAGATGTGCAACGACAACTACGGTCACAGTTCGGGGGATGCCTATATCATTCATTCTGCACATATCATAGAAACCACTTTTGATCGGTTTGGCAAATGTTACCGTATCGGAGGCGACGAATTCTGCTGCCTCATCCCGGATGCGGCAGAATTCCAGATAGAACGTTTTATCCAAAAGATGCAGCAGGATATTGCGATACTCAATAATAAAAATATCATTCCAACCGAAGTTGGAATCGCATGCGGATATGCGTTAGCCACACCGGATGATGCCGACATAGAAAAAGTGCGTGAACGTGCAGATGAGATGATGTACCATAACAAGAAAGTGTTAAAGGGACTTATTTAAAAAAGATCCAGCATATTATCCAGATATATCTCCTCTCTGACCTGCAGCTGATACTCAGGTTTTGTCATATAATAGAGCAGAAACTCCAGAATCAGGGCGCTGCCAAGTCCCCTGCCTTCGATTTTAAAATTGGAAAATCCCATCGGCAGATAGCTGTTTTTCATATCATCCACTCCAATAAACCCGGGATTTTCCATTGCCTTCGAAAAACGATAGCCATTCCCTGCATCCGGAGCTGCACAGCGGTGATCCGAACCATTTTCTCCAAGGTTTTTGCGGCTGACAGCTTCATAACAGATTTTCCTGTCCCCGCAGCCAAACCAGCAGCATTCATTACATAAGAATTCCACTTTGTCTTTCTGTGCCCCTGTCAATGTACTTAATTTATCAAAAACCTTATTCAACCGGAAATCCGGTACGACATAAAGAAACTCTTCCCTGTTTACTTCCCTTACGAACTGCTCAAAATCCGTCAGAACCTTGGTGGTGGATGAAACAAAATAAAATCCCGGATAATTTTTTCTCAGATATTCCAGCAACAGATCCGAATAGAGAATGACACCATTTCTGACACCCTCACTTTTCTCAAATAAAGTGCAGAGATGATTGCATTTCTTATCCCAAAGATGTTCCTGCCCAAGCAGGGAATTGCTGAATGTAAGCCGCGCTGAGATTCCGTATTCCTGCATCAACGCAAAAATCTCCTGTGGGTCGTGATCCCCGAACGAAGTACGGCCTCCACCCCAGATACAATCTGACGGGGCACCATAGACAGAGCCTATCTCACACCAGTCGTAAAAGTATTCTCTGTGTTCCCGGAATAATGGCAGAAACACACGATATAATTCATAAAACTCAAACAAACCCGGAAGATGGTAGTATGCTGTGTTCTTTTTTAATTGATTCATGTCTGTATTCTCACCCCTATTAAATACTAGCTATACATGCTGTAAATCTTATCATTCATACAGCATTTCAATCAGCACTGAAAAATTCTAGCATCATGACCGTTGACTGGCTCGTCTGGTTTTGCTTTATCACCTAATATTCCTTTTTCTTGAAAATACCTACAGTCAAAGGAAAGGACACGATAAATAACAATATAGAACAACCAATTAAAATAAACGGCCCGAACAACGGTATATTAAAAAGCATTGTGGCAATCCCCAATGCACAAATCAAAGATATGATAAGAAACACAATGGTTTTATCTTCCCCCGCTAAATAAACCATAGGAATAAATATTGCTCCCATTGTAAGACTTATACTAATTCCTATTACAAGTACACCTGAGATACCCTCAAATTGTTCAAAAGTAATTCCATGTAACAGATAGGATAGGGCTATTATAATGCCAACGAAAAGCACTCCTATCATAATCCATAATAATTGATTTATATATAAACTTTTTACAATATCAATCCGCTTTACTGGCAAAGTAAGTTTATATTTTCCCCATTTTGAGGAAAATTCATTTCCAATAACGGTAGCTGCATTTACTGCTAATCCGCCAATTCCAATAATTATGAAATACATTTGCCATGTCTGGTCTGGAATAATGATAACGGCAATCCCCATTGCAAACATAAAAAGCAAAAAAATTTTTGCATTTGTCCATACAGCAAGAAAATTGCTTTTAAAAAGACCTTTCATACATGATCCCCCCTTACTAAAAGCAAAAAAATTTCATCAACAGAAACGTGGTCTATCACGATTTCTTTGTACTTTCTCTGCATTGCTTTACAATCTGAAACCAGAACATCAATTTGAAAATCACGTTTCCGATAAACAATAATATCTGCCGGATCTAATGCAAGGAATTGATTTTCCTTGCAGCGCATAACCGCATAATTATAAACCAAATCATTTTTCGATACGGTCATAATCAGTTTTCCATTATGAATGAATGTAATATAGTCTGCCACTTTTTCTAAATCACTTGTAATATGGGAAGAAAGTAAAATAGAGTGGTCTTCTTCCTGTACGAAATCAAGGAATGTATCTAACATCTCGTCGCGTACAACAGGGTCAAGTCCGCCAGTAGCTTCATCCAGAATTAACAGTTGTGGATGGTGTGATAAAGCAACCGCAATCGCTAATTTCATTGTCATCCCTCTGGAATATTGCTTAATTTTTTGATTTGCAGGTAATTTGTATTCTTTTAAAAATTTCTGAAACAAAATATTGTCCCATTGCTTATAAAATCCTGACATAACTTTCGCTAATTGTGCTGCTGTCCAATAAGCTGGAAAATTATCTCCGTCATAAACAACACCTATTCTTTCCCGCATATCTGTATCTGCGTCTGTCATTTCTTTTCCAAACAACTTTACCATTCCGCTGTCTTTGGCGATTGTATTTAGAATACAGCCAATCGTTGTAGTTTTTCCGGCTCCGTTTTCCCCGACAAAACCCAAAATAGAACCATACGGCAGAGAAAAAGTCACATTTTCTAACGCAAAATTTGACTTAGAAAATGTTTTGGAAACCTGTTGTAATTCTAAAATATTTTCCATGCTCATTCGTCCTCCTGATAGAATAAAGCCAACAACTCCGTCAATTTTTCAAGGGAAATATTACTTGTCCGTCCAATCTCTGCGGCGGCTTGTAAATGTTCCTCTGCAATACGTTGTTGTTCTTCTTGATAAAATTCTTTGTTTTGTGCCGATACAAAACTCCCCCTGCCGACAGTTGTTTCAATAAAACCGTCCCTTTGCAGATCCTCATATGCTTTTTGGACGGTAATCACACTAACATGAATAGATTTTGCCAGTGAACGCATTGAGGGAATAGCGTCTCCGGCTTGCAGTTCTCCACTCATTATCATTGCTTTTATCTGCGATGTGATTTGCTCATATATCGGCTTGTTGGCGTTATTACTGATAATGATTTCCATAACTCACCGCCTTCGTTTTTTTGATTGTACTTAATGTACAGTTACATTATAGCATCTATAAACTCATAGTCAACCCTCAAAATAAAATTGCCAGATACAGTTATCAAAAATAGCTGTATCTGACACTCAGAATAGGGGGCTGCTGTCTGTCAAGCTCTGTGTGTTACTTTACCGCACATGAGCATTGTAGCGCCGGTTCTCTCCGCAGATATAAATAAACGCGATGTATATCTTCCTGCAGGAAAATGGGTAAACATAACAGACGGCACAACCTATGAGGGTTGTCAGACTATTATAGCAGATGCACCGATCGAACATATTCCAGTGTTTGAACGGATATAGATATAAACAAGGACCAAAAGTTCATCCAAGAACTTTTGGTCCAATTATTTCATACTCACTTGTATGATAATTAGGAAGTTAATTATCACATATTTCCTTTCTTTTAATATCGTGGTTCAATACAATTCAGATACTATGGACTTTTGATTTGTTT
>QWCK01000141.1_pt1 | contig 170858 bp, 135 predicted proteins | sample 1972571 | NCBI WGS metagenome assembly QWCK01 (sample SAMN09866710, study PRJNA288562) | Human gut metagenome isolate term2_stool, whole genome shotgun sequencing... | isolation source: gut | host: Homo sapiens | place: USA: California
TCTCAACATAATAAACTCCCCTTTTTTCTTTATTTTATCATGAAAAAGGGCGTGGGAATATATGTTTTGTGCAACTTTTATTTTTCAAACACGCTCTAGGAGCAAAATATTGTGATCGTAATGGAATTATAAGTTCTTTTTATTATAAATTTCTTTATTGCAGTTCATATTCCTCATTCATATGCAATTTCATCCACTGAAGCATATCTGTATATACTTCATCTCTTCGCACTTCATCACAAATATTATGACGCATCCCTTCATATAAATGCAACTCCACCCAATGACGAGTGTCTTCTAACTGCCGGTGTACTTCCAATATCCCCTTTCCGCCATTACCAATAGGATCCTCTTTTCCGCCAAGCAACAAAATCGGTATATCTTCATTTACGGAACGATACCATTTCCTGGTGGAGACTAATGCAAGCATTTTTAAAATATCTTCATATGCTGCTACGGTAACAGGAAGATGTTCAGAATAAATCCTGGAATATTCTCGTCTTATTTTTTCATTCGCAGCAATCCAGGAATATGTGTCCTGTTCCTTTAAAAAACGATGATTTAAACGTTTTTCTATATCTTTTTCAAGATATACACTTCTGTGTTCCGCCCCCCAAATCCTCTTCAAAAGGGCCGCTAAAAGAATCTTTCTCCAACAATACTTTTGTTTACCGCTAGTCCCCGACAAAATCACTCCATTAATGCCTTTTTCATGGATACAATCCATTCGCACAATGAGAGATCCCAGTCCATGTCCATAGATAAAATACGGTGTATCTGGATATTCTCTTTTCATATAGTGTGTCAGCTTTTTTGTATTTTTTACCAGATAAGTCCATCCATTCTTGCTGCCAAAATAGCCATAGTCCTCTTTTTTAGAAGAACGTCCATGCCCGATATGGTCACATCCGCAAACCATAACGCCATGATCTGTAAAAAAACGAATCAAATTCTCATTTCTCTCCACAAAATCTCCAAAATCATGCACAATCTGTAAAATAGCACGAAGATCTGTCTCCGGTTCATAGATATAATAATGTATTCTGTTTATATGATCAGAACTTTGATATGTTCCTGTAAATTTCTGATAAGCCATACAAAAGCCTCCCGTCCTCTCTGTATATGACAGATTCCTTTTCTCAACTACTATACAGGATAAATGTGAAAAAAGAAAGACAATCTGTCTTGCATTTTCGTTAAGATAGATTGCCTTTTCTTTCGTTTTTATTAAGTTTCTTACAATAAACTATATTACAGAATATGGCTGAAAAATTACTATAGCAACCTATATTTCATAACTTGCAACAAGTATTTTCAAAGACATATGAGAAGAAGAAAAAATCTTCTCCGTAAATTCAAGAATGCCGGGGCATTCTTGAATTTAGCATCAACTAAATCATACAGATTAAAGAATAATCTTAGCAGGACACTTCTCTGCGCACTTTCCACATCCGGTACATTTGCTGTAATCAATTTTTGCGATGTTGTTCTCAACAGTGATTGCATCTGCTTCACAGACACGAGTACACATCTTACAACCGATACATCCTGCGGAGCATACTTCTTTTACTGCTTTACCAAATTCTTTGGAGCTGCATTGTACTTTATGAGGAGCTGCATATGGAACAAGCTCGATTAAAGATTTCGGACAAGTTGCCACACATTTACCGCAGGCAACACATTTTTCTTTATCAACTACAGCAACGCCATTGATAACGTGAATAGCATCAAAGTCACAAACCTTTACACAGCTTCCAAAACCAGTACAGCCAAAGCTGCAGGCTTTTGGTCCACCGCCAGGTACACTCATGGCAGAAACACAGTCTTCATTACCAGCATATTTGTATTTTGATTTTGCCTTATCGCAGGTTCCGGCACATTTTACGAATGCAACCTGTTTTTCGCCTACTCCAGCTTCTACACCCATGATAGAAGCGATTTTATCTGCTACTGGCTGTCCACCTACAGGACATGCTCCAACTGGAGCTTCTCCAGCAGCGATTGCTTTAGCAAGTGCATCACAACCGGCAAATCCACAACCACCACAGTTGTTTCCCGGAAGGCACTCTCTTACAGCAACTTCTTTTTCGTCTACCGGCACTTTAAATTTCTCGGAAGCAATGCCAAGGAGAATGGAAATAACAAGTCCGGTTCCACCGACAACTACTGCCGCAAGGATAATTCCACTTATACTCATTTTTGTCCCTCCTAATTAAATGATTCCTGAAAAACCAAAGAATGCAATAGACATAAGTCCGGCTGTTACCATTACGATAGGCATACCCTGCCAGGACTCTGGAATGTCGTTGTATTCCATTTTCTCACGGATTCCGGCAAGGATAACAATCGCGATTGTAAATCCAATAGAAATACCGAGACCATAAACTACAGACTGTAAAATATTATATCCATACTGTACAGAGTTTAAAGCTACACCAAGTACGGCACAGTTTGTTGTAATCAGTGGAAGATATACTCCTAATGATTCATACAAAGCTGGCATAGATTTCTTTAAGAACATCTCTACGAACTGTACAAGTGCAGCGATAACGAGGATGAATACAATCGTCTGTAAATAAGTTAAATCAAGTGGTGCAAGAATAAACTTGTAAATTAATGATGTCACTAAAGAAGCAATTGTAATAACGAAGATTACGGCTGCTCCCATTCCACCGGCAGTCTCTACCTTTTTGGATACTCCGAGGAAAGGACATAATCCTAAAAACTGACTCAGTACTACATTGTTAACAATAGCGGCACTGATAATTAATAATATTAATTCTTTCATAATCCTTCCCCTTTCTATTTATTCTCTGCTTTTTCTTCAGAAGCAGCCTTTGTTTCTTCTTTTTTATTGTCTACAGACATATCAAAGAAACTCTTGCTCGAACAGCAGGAATTACCGCAGGCAGAGCAATCGCCACATCCTGCAGGAATCTCTTCCATCTCGCCATTCTTTACCTTACGGTTCATAATCTTATTTCTTGCAGCTACTAAGCAGGCAAGTACAAAGAAAGCACCAGGAGCAAGAATAAAAATAGTAATTGGTGTGTAGAAAGATTCAGATAAGATTGTCTTTCCAAAAATTGTTCCGGCACCAAGTAACTCACGGAACGCACCTAAAATAGTAAGGGATACTGTAAATCCAAGACCCATTCCAAGTCCATCAAAGAAAGAAGAAACAGGACCATTTTTACTTGCATAGGATTCTGCACGTCCTAAAATAATACAGTTAACTACGATTAATGGGATATATACACCAAGAGCATCATTTAATGCTGGCACATAACCCTGTAAGAGGAACTGTACTACTGTAACTAAGGATGCGATAATTACAATGTATCCAGGAATACGAACTCTATCCGGAATAAAATTACGCAGAATAGAAATAATCATATTGGAGAACATTAATACTACGGTTGTGGAAAGTCCCATACCTGCACCATTGATTGCTGATGTTGTTACCGCAAGAGTAGGACACATACCCAAGATAAGAACTAAGGTAGGGTTCTCTTTGATAATACCATTATAAAGTCTTTCTAAAGCACTATTATTTTTCATCTTAGTTACCTCCTTCTAATGACTGGAAATAAGCAAGACAGCTATTCATAGCACCTGTAACTGCTTTACTTGTGATTGTTGCACCGGAAATGGCATCAATCTTTGCGTCATCTCCAGAACCGGAACCATCTTTTACAACAGAGAAAGCATCTGCTTTCTTACCGGCAAACTGTTTGCCCCAGCTTGGGTCATCTTTGGCTTTCATACCAAGACCTGCTGTCTCACTGATAGAGAGTACGGAATATCCGCTTACTGTTCCGTCAGACTGAATACCAACGGTAAGCTGAATGTCTCCACCGTATCCTTTAGAAGTTGTGATATTGAAAATGTAACCAAGTGCTTTGCCAGAAGCATCTACTGCCTCTACTGCAGAAGAGATAACATCGCTCTCATGTCCATCAACAGTATTCTTATAAGAAGCAATCACTTTAGAAGCTGCTTCCTCGGAGAATCCGTCAACATCTTTGAAATCACTTGCCTTTGGAAATACAGCCTTGTATGCTTCCATCTGTGCCTTTGCTTCCTGATCAGCAATAGGTTTCTTTGTGATTCCGTATACTGCACCAAGGACAAGACCTGCAACAACAGTAATAATAACAAGCTTTAAAGCATCTTTTACTAAAGAATTCATTATTTCTTACCTCCTTTTCCAAATGCGGTAGGAGTTGTAACTCTTTCAATTAATGGTACTAACAGGTTACAGAAGATAATCGCATAGGAAACTCCCTCTGCGGAACCACCGAATAAACGGAAGATTCCTGTCAGGATACCAAGTAAGATACCAAATACAATCTGTCCCTTTGGTGTAATTGGAGATGTAACGTAATCTGTAGCCATGAAGAACGCACCAAGCATTAATCCACCACCACATAACTGTTCTGCAAGATATGTCATATCAAATCCATGTCCACCGAAAAGGAGAACAAAAAGACCAAGTGTAACAATATAACATACTGGAATTCTCCAGCTAATGATTTTCTTTGCAATTAAATATACACCACCGACAAGCAGTAAGAGTGCAGATGTCTCACCAATTGTACCAGCAGTATTACCAAGGAACATAGCCTTTAAGTTTACGACTTCTCCTGCTTTTAATGCAGCAAGAGGTGTGGCACTTGTTGTCGCATCAAAACTTCCACCAAATCCATTATAGGAGAAGTTGGTCATAATTCCTGCAAAAGAAATTAATAAGAAGCAACGTGCTCCAAGCGCAGGGTTCATAAAGTTCTGGCCTAAACCACCAAAAAGCTGTTTTACAACGATGATTGCGAATAAACCACCGATAACAGGAATCCAGAATGGTACTTCTGGCGGAAGGTTTAATGCTAATAATAAACCAGTAAGTGCTGCACTGCAGTCTTTAATTGTAATCTTCTGGTGCATGCAGCGCTGCCATACATATTCTGCAAGAACACAGACAGCAACACAGATTACTGTATTGATGATTGCCTTTACTCCGAAGTTCCAGAAACCAAATAATGTTGCTGGAAGAAGAGCGATAATTACGTCAAGCATAATGCTATGTGTAGAAGCCTTATCCCTTACATGAGGATTGGCTGATACGTTATATAATTGTTCGTTCATTTTTTCACCTCTCCTTATGTTTATTTCTTCTTTCTGCGAAGAGCCATCGCCTCACGACGACCTGTCTTCATAGACTGGGTTAATCTTCTCTTTGCCGGGCAGATGTAAGAACAGCATCCACATTCCACACATTCACATCCATTGAGTTCATCAAATAATGCGAAATCTCCGTGGTCTGCGATTTCGGAAAGCTTTGTAGGCATCAGGCCGGCAGGACATACGGAAATACAACGCCCGCAACGGATACAGTTACTTGGCTCACAAGCAGCCACTTCATCTTTTGTGAAACATAAAAGAGAAGAGAATGTCTTTGCACAAGGAACATCTAATGTAGATAAAGCCATACCCATCATAGGCCCGCCAGAGATTACTTTTTCTGGCTGAGACTTAAATCCGCCTGCTGCTTCTACTAATTCTGCAGCATTTGTTCCGTTCTTTACTTTAAAGTTTCCAGGATTCTTAATCGCATCTCCTGTTACAGTTACTACTCTCTCAAAGAGGGGTTTTCCAAGTGTAATTGCCTCATGAATCGCAATCGCAGTTGCCACGTTATCTACAATACATCCGGCATCGGCTGGAAGCATGGAAGAATTAATGGCACGACCTGTTACTGCAAATATTAAAGAACGCTCTGCACCCTGTGGATACTTTGTCTTTAATGCAGCTACTTCAATACGGCTCTCATTTTTACACATTTCTGTCAACTTTGCAATCGCCTCTGGCTTATTATCTTCGATTCCGATTACACCCTTAGCTTTAGGGAATAAGGAAAGCATAATATTAAGACCAGAAATAAGCTGTTCCGGAATCTCCATCATACAACGATAATCGGCAGTGATGTATGGCTCACATTCTGCTGCGTTGATAATAATTGTATCAATTTTTTCCGGTTCCTTTGGGGAAAGCTTTACATGCGTAGGGAATCCGGCACCACCGAGTCCGACGATACCTGCTTCTTTTACTGCATTGATGATTGCTTCATTTGTCTTTTCTGTTACTGGTTGGAAGGAAACAGTTTCGTACTCTCCGTCATTCTCTACAATAATGGAGTTCACTTTGTTACCAGAAACTGTCATTCTTGGTTCAATCTTTTTTACCGTTCCAGAAACAGAGCTATAGATGTTGGCAGAAACAAATCCTCCAGCCTCCGCGATTTTCTGACCGACTAAAACTCTGTCACCTTTCTTTACACAGGCAACGGCAGGAGCACCAATGTGCTGACTTAAAGGGTATACCAGCTCTCCCTGTGGTAAATATTCAGTAATTGGTTTGTCCTTACTTAACTCTTTACCATCATACGGATGAAGGCCACCTTTAAATGTTAGTAGTCCCATTTTTTTACCTTCTTTCTAAAATTTTTTAAATCAAATAGTGCATGCATATTTTTGTAAGTCTCACATAAATTCTTACGAAAGCATTTCAATATTTGATATAAAATCATTAATAATAATATAAGAAAAAAAGGGCGAAATCAAGAATCGTCATTTTCTTAACGATTAGCAACTTCGCCATTTCCCATATTTTATATAAAAAAACTTCGCTATTATGCAATTATTTGCAATTTTTTTGTGTAGTTTTACAATACTGTATTTAAAATAGAACAATATTGTATGCAATCCAATCTATTATTGTTAAATAATAAATTATATCAACTGATGTTATTTACTGATAATATCTATCTGATTCCCATCCTGTGTTCCATTCTCATCAACGACTTCTACAACCACTTTATGAGGAAGACAGACAATGGTCTCTCCCTTTTTACTAATCGCTGCATGATTGACACAAATCTTATCTGGACAGTCTGCTTTTGCCATACTGGCTTTCCCATCCTTTATGATAAGAATATTTTCCCAGTCATCTTCGCCGATTGTAACAGTCTGGTTTTTATCTAAAGAGTATGTTCCATATTCCTTATTATTAACACTGACTTTTACCTCTGCTCCTCTCTTTCCCTGAAGCTGCATAAAAGCAAAGGCACCAATACCAATAATCAGAAAAAACAGAATCAGCAAAATATCATTTTTATAAGACTTCTTAGTTGAATCCAATCCATTTCTGTGCAATCTTATATCCTCCCATCGTGAGTTTATGACTCAGCTTATTGTGGGACTTAGTAAACTTTCCAAGAACAGAGCTTTTTAATATTTTATAAGCATCTGGAGATTTCTCTTCAAGATAATGCCATAAATCATCTCGCATCGCCTCTGATTCTGATGTATTCATCTTCATAAGAAGCACAGAGGTTACCATCTGAATCGTCTCAAGATAATGAAGCATATATTCTTTAAGCTGTGGACAGGAAAGCATGCTCTCATGCTTTGCATAAAGGTCAATCATAATCTTATTCACACGAATCTGCTGGTCAATTCTTGAAATCATTACCTTTTCATTGACAGACTGGTCATCACGCCCAATAAAATACCGATAAAAATCTACGTCAAGATAATACATCTTCTTAACGTATGGCAATGGCCAGTATACAAAAATGTTATCTACATAAAATGTGTGTTTTGGTAATTCAAACTGAAAACTCCGAAGCAGCTCTGTACGGTAAATCACCGAATGCATCAAAATATTCTGGCTGGCATGGAAATGTCCAATCTCTTCCCATCCAAAGTAACGATTCTCCGGCAGAATAGAATGATACTGGATAACCTTTTTATGCTTTGCTCCAACCTTCTCGTAAACATAGTTTGAAAGCAGCATGTCAAGAGGCTCTTCTTCTTTCACTGCCTCTTTTAAAAAGGCAAGTATCTTCTGGTAAGCTTCTGCGTCTACCCAGTCATCACTGTCTACTACTTTATAAAAGAATCCGGTTGCATTACGGAGTCCGGCATTCACTGCCTCTCCATGTCCACCGTTTTCCTGATGAATCGCACGAATAATACCCGGATATTTCGCCTCATATTCATCTGCGATTGCAGGAGTCTCATCTTTTGAACCATCATCAACAATCAATATCTCTACATCTTCCCCACCTGGAAGAAGACTTTCAATACAGTTTCTCATATAATCCATAGAATTGTAACTTGGAATTGCAATTGTCAGGATTTTCATGAATTACCTCCTTTGGTATCCTATATACTTTTAGAATCTTTCTGTTCCTGCTTTAATACGAAAAATTCTCCCAGTCAAAAAGCAAACCTAGAGCGTGTTTGGGAAATCATTCCTGCAATCTGCACATCTTACAGAAAACATTTTTCAAACACACTCTAGAAAGATTCTTAAGAGTATATTTATTTAATTATTTCTCAAATCCGCGGTAGATGATATCATCTCTTCCCGGACCGTTAGAAACCATAGTAATAGGATATCCAATATGTTCTTCTACAAACTCGATATATTTACGGCAGTTCTCTGGTAAATCTTCGTACTTCTTAATTCCACGAATGTCACATTTCCATCCTGGAAGTACTTCTAATACAGGTTTTGCCTTCTCTAACTGATTTGTTACAGGGAATTCTGTTGTCACCTTACCATCAATTTCGTAGCCTGTACATACAGGAATCTCGTCAAGGTATCCAAGTACATCTACTACAGTGAAAGCAACATCTGTTGTTCCCTGAAGACGGCATCCGTATTTAGATGCAACACAATCAAACCATCCCATTCTTCTTGGACGTCCTGTTGTTGCTCCAAATTCTCCGCCGTCACCACCGCGGACACGAAGTTCCTGTGCCTCATCACCGAAGATTTCACTTACAAATGCTCCAGCACCTACTGCACTACTGTATGCCTTACATACTGTAACAACTTTCTTAATCTCATATGGAGGAATACCTGCTCCGATCGCACCATATGCTGCTAATGTAGAAGAAGATGTTACCATTGGATAAATTCCGTGATCTGGATCCTTTAATGTTCCTAACTGACCCTCTAATAAAATATTTTTACCTTCTTTGATTGCCTTATCTAAGTACGCAGATACGTTACATACATAAGGAGCAACCATCTCTTTGTATTCCATTAATGTGTTATACAGTTCGTCTGCATCAATTAATGGTTTGTGATAAAGATGCTCTAATAAGATATTTTTCTGTACGATAACACGCTCAATCTTTTCTCGAAGTACTGCCTCTTCTTCGAATAATTCGTTAACCTGGAAACCAACCTTCGCATACTTATCAGAATAGAAAGGTGCGATACCAGACTTAGTAGAACCAAAAGATTTACCCGCCAGACGCTCCTCTTCATATTCATCAAAAAGAATATGATAAGGCATAACAATCTGTGCACGATCAGAAATTAAAATCTTTGGTGCAGGAACCCCCTTAGAAGTTATCTCTTTTAACTCATTAAAAAGAATAGGAATATTCAGTGCTACTCCGTTACCGATAATACTTGTTGTATGTCCATAGAAAATACCTGATGGTAATGTATGGAGTGCAAACTTTCCATAATCATTTATAATTGTATGGCCTGCATTGGCACCACCCTGAAAACGGATAATAATATCAGAATCCTGTGCGAGCATATCAGTAATCTTACCCTTACCTTCATCTCCCCAGTTTGCGCCTACGATTGCTTTTACCATTAGCTCATTCCTCCCAGCTTTAAAAACTTACTATTTTTATGGATGTGGTTTGTCCCATCACCCAAACACACTAATTATAACTTACTTTGCTTTATAAGTAAAGAATAATTACAATAACTTACTTTTCTTTGCCATTCTGACAAGCATATTTCCTTTCGGGAAGTTACGAAGTTCTGCCTCTGTAATTCCCTTTAACTTAAGTACCAGAACGAAATATACGATAACCGCAAAGCCTACTGAAATCATCAAGCATATAAATACAAGAATTCTTAAATGAATAAAACTTCCGAATATTCCTGATAAGATCAAGTAGATTCCCTGATAAAATACATAGCAGAGTATTCCCATAATTACAGAAGAAAGTAATGGAATCATAAATGTTCGTTTCATTTCCTGATGATATCCTAAATACTTGCGTACACTCAAATTATTCAGCAGACACATAAGGAAAGCATAGAACATCGTAGCAAATACAAGCGCATATAAATTCAGGTTTGTAAAATACAACAACGGTGTAAGCAGAACAACATGAAGGACAAGGGAAACCGCTGCGTTACGAAGCGGAATATTTACCTTTCCAATTCCCTGCAATACTCCATTACTTACTGTAGACAGTGCATAAAATATAATACTGATGCAGCCAGTGCGTAAAATACTTACTGCCAGATCAATCGTTGCTTTTTGTGGGAACAGCACTTCCATAATTGGATAGGCAAGCGCCCCCATTCCAATTGCAGCAGGAATACTGATAACCATTGTAAAATGAATTGCCTGCCTTACATGCCCCCTGCATTTTTTATAGTCTTTCAACTCATAACTGCCGGAAATTGCAGGAATCATAGCAGTAGACATAGAATTTGCAAGCGCGATCGGCACGTTGATGAGCACCCAGTATTTTCCAGAGAACACGCCATATAAAGAGGCCGCTGTTTCAGAAGCCATTCTTTTAAATCCCATAATATCCATAAATAAAGTCTGGTCAACTACCGTACTGATATTGTAGACAAACGTGCTTAAAATTACCGGTGTTACCATCATAAAGATAATCCTAAAGATATCTTTATAGGAACTGTCAACACCCGTATCATCTTTTTGAATTTCTTTTTTAAAATATTTTTTATTACAGGAGTAAATAAACAACATAAATAAGAGACCGGTTATAACACCTGCCCCAATACCTGCGGCACTTCCCATCGCACCAAATACTGGAATCTTATCGGCATCCCCACCTGCAAATGCATGAATAAAGAATACGGCAGCCCCGATACTAATGACTGCGTTAGCCACCTGCTCTACAATCTGAGAAAGCGAAGTCGGAATCATCGTCCTGTGTGCCTGAAAATATCCACGGAATACCCCTAAAAATCCGGAGAAAAAGATAGTTGGAGCTAAAATACGAAGTACAGGAATCGCCTTAGGCTGATTCGAAGGAATTAATACAGAGGCTCCAAAAAAAGTAATAAGGCTGGCAATCCCACCTATTACCAGAACATATATAAGTGCACATTTAAATACCTTATGTGCAATCTTATACTGATGTACCGCCATCTTGGCCGAAACCACCTTGGAAACTGCCATAGGAATACTATAGGAAGATATCAATAATATCATCGTATAAATATTCACAGCAATACTATAATATCCATTACCTTCATCACCTATAATACTTGTAACCGGACTTCGATATAATACACCGATAATCCTTGTCACGATACCTGCCACCATCAATATTGAAGCCTGGGCAAGTACATTCGTTTCTTTTGTATCTTTGCTACTCAACTGACAACCACCTTTCCAAACTTTAAGGGTTATTCTTTCTCCTGTTTTTATAAATTACATAACTTAAGGGTTATCGTTGCCGATAACCCTTAGTATTATACGGATTTCTTTCTAGCATGTCAATCCGAAGTTTCTGTATTTTTATACATTAATCTCTGCCTTCATTCCAAGAATGTCTTTATTCTCGTCAAGAACAGGCTGAACGTATTCTGTAATGAACTCTACTGTCTGCTCTGGAGATCTTCCAACAAAGTTTTCTGGTTTCATGATGGCCTGAAGCTGTTCCATTGTCATTCCAAATGCTGAATCTGCTGCGATTCTTTCAAGAAGATCATTCTCTTTACCTTCTTCTTTTACAACACGACCTGCTGCCATAGAGTGCTGACGAATTCTTTCGTGAAGTTCCTGACGGTCTCCACCAGCTTTTACTGCATCCATCATGATATTTTCTGTTGCCATAAATGGAAGTTCTCTCATAAGATGTGCTTCAATTACCTTTGGATATACTACAAGACCATCTACGACATTCAGATATAAGTCAAGGATACCATCAATCGCAAGAAAACCTTCTGGTACAGAAAGACGCTTGTTAGCAGAGTCATCTAATGTTCTCTCAAACCACTGTGTAGATGCTACGAATGCCGGATTCATCGCATCAGACATTACATAATCTGCTAAAGAGGCAATTCTCTCACTTCTCATAGGATTTCTCTTATAAGCCATTGCAGAGGAACCAATCTGATGTTTCTCGAATGGTTCTTCAATTTCTTTTAAATGCTGTAAAAGACGAATATCATTAGAGAATTTATGAGCAGACTGTGCAATTCCAGAAAGTACATTAAGTACACGGCTGTCAATCTTACGGGAATATGTCTGTCCGGAAACTGGATAACATGCATCAAATCCCATCTTCTCTGCAATCTTTCCATCAATCTTACGGATTGTCTCATGATCTCCGTTGAATAACTCTAAGAAACTTGCCTGAGTTCCCGTTGTTCCTTTAGAGCCTAACAACTTCATTGTGCTGATAACATATTCTAAGTCTTCTAAATCAAGCATAAGATCATGTAACCATAATGTAGCTCTCTTTCCAACGGTCGTTGGCTGCGCTGGCTGGAAATGTGTGAAAGCCAGTGTAGGGAGGTCTTTGTACTTCATAGCAAATGCAGAAAGCTCTGCAATGACATTAATCAGCTTGCTTCTTACTAACTTGAGAGCCTCTGTCATAATGATAATATCTGTATTATCACCTACATAGCAGGATGTTGCTCCAAGATGGATGATTCCCTTTGCATTTGGACACTGTACACCATATGCATATACATGGGACATAACATCGTGACGTACTTCTTTCTCTCTTGCTTTTGCCACATCAAAATTAATGTCATCGGCATGGGCCTTTAACTCCTCAATCTGTTCCTTTGTCACACTGTCAAGACCTAACTCATATTCTGTCTCTGCTAATGCGATCCAAAGCTTTCTCCATGTCTTAAACTTCTTGTCTGGAGAAAAGATATACTGCATCTCTTTACTTGCATATCTTTCTGAGAGAGGACTCTGATATTTGTCGTACATTGTTTATACCTGCTACTAAAAACATATACAAATGTGTATATGCTAGATGATTTGCATCTAAATAGCTTTTCCTTTCCTGATTTTTTATAATTGCCACTTGATTTTCTATTAGTTAATTTATCCCTGTTCTCCACGGATATCCTGTGTTGGCGGTTCAATCGGATAGTTACCGCTGAAACATGCATCACAGTATGGAAGTCCGTTGTTAAGTTCTTTTAAACGTTCCATTCCAAGATAAGCTAATGTATCTGCCTCAATGCTGTCACGAATCTCATCTAAAGTCTTACCATAGGCAATCAACTGATCTTCGGAAGGAATATCCGTTCCAAAATAACAAGGGTGTAAAAATGGAGGAGAACTGATTCTTACATGAACTTCTTTTGCTCCGGCATCCTTTAACATACGAACAATACGATGACAAGTTGTTCCTCGAACGATAGAATCGTCAATCATAACAATTCTCTTACCCTTTACAGCATCTTTTAACACATTAAGCTTTACCTGTACACTGCTCTCACGCATGCTCTGCTTTGGCTTGATAAACGTTCTTCCAACATAAGAATTTTTAATGAAAGCTGTTCCGTAAGGAATACCAGATTCCATAGCATATCCCTGTGCTGCCGGATTACCTGATTCAGGAACACCAACAACCATATCTGCTTCTACCGGTGAATCCATAGCAAGGAATCTTCCTGCCTTAATACGGCTGGCATAAACACCAACCCCGTCAATGACTGCATCCGGTCTTGCAAAATAGATATATTCAAAAATACATCTTGCCTGCTTAGAAGAATCTTTGAAGCAAAGTTCCCTATTTGATACAATTCCACTCGGTGTTAGGGTAACAACTTCTCCTGGTTCTACATCTCTTACAAATTCTGCCCCTACTGTATCTAAGGCACACGTCTCAGATGTAAGGAAATATGTATTGTCTCTCTTGCCGATACAAAGAGGTCTGAAACCAAATGGATCTCTTGCCCCAATCAGCTTTCTCGGACTCATTACGATAAGAGAATAGGCTCCCTTTAACTTACGCATTGCTGCAAGTACCGCTTCTTCTGCTGTTGCGGAAGAAATTCTCTCTTTGGCAACATGGTAAGCGATTACCTCAGAATCAATCGTTGTCTGGAAAATAGCGCCTGTCTTTTCAAGTTCCTCGCGAAGTTCTAATGCATTTACCAGATTACCATTATGTGCAAGAGCCAGCGTACCTTTATAATAATTCAGTACTAACGGCTGTGCATTCTCTCTGGTACTAGAACCTGCAGTTGAATACCGGACATGACCCACACTGATATTTCCCTTTAATTTCTCAAGGTTTTCACTGCTAAACACTTCGTTGACAAGGCCCATTCCTTTATGAACCTGAATGTTCTTTTTCGGGCCGTTGGTATCCGAAACTGCAATACCACAGCTTTCCTGTCCTCTGTGCTGCAGAGCAAACAACCCATAATACACTGTTGAAGCAATGTCATTTCCGTCGAAATCATATGCTCCAAACACTCCGCATTCTTCGTGAATTCCAGAATCCACACACTCTTCAGAAAACTGTTCTTCCATATCAAACGCCATTTTCTTCCTCCATAATTTCATTAGTGAATATAATTGAAACGATTGTATACTAACATAAAATAAGTGTCCGTACAAGCCATTTCTCAGATTTCAGAACCATTCACAAATTTTATGTGTATTTTATATAGTATTTTTTATGAATTTTACAGATTATTTTCCTGCATTATGACGAAATAGTTTCGAATCTGTTGGAAGGATTCCTCTGCGGATTTTTACGGAAAGAATCCGGCTTACCGCCTCATTAATCTTACTCTCAGAAATCGTGCCGTCTTTCACTGCTTCTAATACACCTTCAAATGCCTGTTCAAAATTATCCGGCATTAAAATCATGTCATTTCCAGCCTGAACTGCCATTACCGCCGCCTGATCTGCGTCATAGAACTTTGTGATAACTTTCATATTCATAGCATCTGTAATAATAACATTATTAAATTGTAATTCTTCTCTTAAAATATCTGTTACCATAAGTTTTGTAAGAGAAGCCGGGGTTTCCTTTCCTGTTACCTGGCTCACAGCAACATGGGACATCATTACCATATCCGCTCCCGCTGCAATTCCAGATTCAAACGGAAGGAATTCTACTTCACGGAGGCGGTCAATTGTTGCATTTAGATCTACATACCCTTTGTGTGTATCCTCTCCACACTGTCCCTGTCCTGGAAAATGCTTCAAAGTAGAACTTACGCCCTGAGACTGCAGGCCTTTCACTTCCTGAGATACCATTCCTGCTACGGTTTTGGCATCAGAACTAAAACTTCTATTTCCGATTTCCGTATTTTCTGCATTTGTATTCACGTCTGCTACCGGTGCAAAGTCAAGGTTAAATCCAAGTTCCCTGATTTCTTTTCCGATTGTCTCTCCTACTTCGCAGGCTTTTTTACTGTCCCCACTCTTACCAATCTCGGACATGGCAGGGAACTTAGTTGTCTGCATATTTTTTGAGTTTGCAATTCTTGCTACGGAGCCGCCTTCCTCATCAACCGAAATAAACAATGGAATATCATTACTTTTCTGAATGTCAGCAATCATACTTTTTACCTGCTCACGGTCTTTAAGATTATAGGAAAAAAAGATAACACCACCAGGTTTATACTCTTCTAATTTCTGCTGCATCTTCTTTGTTACTTCTGTCTCCGCATCAAAATCAAGTGAATCGGTACAGACAATGAACATCTGCCCTATTTTTTCTTTTAAGGTCATACTTGAAAGAGCATCAGAAACCATCCCCTCTAAAGTAATATCATCTAATTCTCCTGAATCCTTTGAGGTAGATGTACTTTCTTCGGATTTTTCTTTCTTTTTATGGGAGCCGCACCCTGCAAGTATTCCCGCAAACAGGGTAAGGCATAATAATAACACTATTACTTTATATCTTTTCATTACTCCTCCTGCGGTGAAAACCGAGGGTCAAAGGTTCTCTTTTTGGGTACTTTCTTTTTTGATTCATTTGCTGCAGCAATCGCTTCCTCGCAAAAAGTCTTCTGTGCCTCAATTGCCTCTTTTCCCCTTCTGTCCACTTTCTGATATGTGCCATCTTCTAAAAGCCTGTGCGCTTTTAATGTGTCACTAAGCTGAACATCCAAAATATGTTTTGCTTTTTCTTTTAATTCTTCCTCTTCAACTGGGAAAACAATCTCTACACGGCGGTCAAGATTTCTAGGCATCCAGTCCGCACTTCCCATATAAATTTCTTCATGTCCGTCATTATAGAAATAGAAAATTCTTGCATGCTCTAAGAAAGTTCCCACAATAGAACGTACCCGGATATTTTCACTGACTCCCGGTTTGCCCGCTACAAGACAGCAGATTCCACGAACAATCAAATCAACCTGTACACCTGCACAGGAAGCTTCGTATAAGGCAAGGATAATCTTTCTATCACAAAGAGAATTGCATTTGGCGATAATTTTTGCCGGTTTGCCTTCTTTTGCGTTTTTCGTCTCTCTGTGAATCATCTCAAGAAAACGCTTTTTCATCCAGATTGGTGCTACAATAAGACGGTTCCAGTTTGCCGGTTCGGAATAACCACTTAACATATTAAATACGGCTGTAGCATCTTCTCCGACAACATCGCGGCAAGTAAACATACCGGTATCTGTGTAAAGCTTTGCAGTGGAATCATTATAGTTTCCTGTTCCAAGATGCACATAGCGGCGGATACCATCCGCTTCTTTCCGCACTACCAGTGCAATCTTACAGTGTGTTTTCAGACCAACCAAACCATAAATAACGTGACAGCCTGCCTTTTCTAACTTTCTTGCCCAGTTAATGTTATTCTCCTCATCAAATCGTGCCTTTAACTCTACCAATACAGTTACCTGCTTTCCATTTTCTGCTGCCTGTGCCAATGCAGCGATAATCGGGGAATGCCCACTGACACGGTAAAGAGTCTGCTTGATTGCAAGCACGTCTTTATCTTCTGCTGCCTGCCTGATAAATGCCACAATCGGATCGAAGCTTTCATATGGATGATGCAGTAACACATCGCCCTTTCGGATCTGGGTAAATATATTTTTATCTGCACGAAGCTTTTTATTTTTCTGCGGAGTATATGGTTTTTCTTTTAAATCAGAGAACCCTTCAATGCCATAACATTTCATAAGGAACGTAAGGTCAAGCGGGCCATTGAAAGCATACATGTCGCATGGATGCACTTTAAACTGCTTCTTTAAATACTTCTCCAGACGGCTATCCATCCGCTCTTCATACTCAAACTTGATGACTTCGCCCCACTGACGCATTTTTAAAGACTTTTCAATTTCTTTTAATAAATCTTCTGCATCATCTTCATCAATGGATAAATCTGCATTTCTCATAATACGGTATGGAGCAGAACAGATAATCTCATGATTTAAAAACAAAACATCTAAGTAATGTTCAATGACATTCTCAAGAAGAATAACACGGCATTTTCTTTTTCCTCCATCCTTTTGCGGAAGCACAATCACTCTTGGAAGTACAGAAGGTACCTGTACTGTCGCAATATCGTAGTCTTTCTTTTCTTTTTTATCTTCGCCCCGGCTTTTTATCAAAGCAGCAATATTCAATGTCTTATTCTGAATCAGCGGAAACGGTCTTGAAGAATCAATCGCCATCGGAGTCAGTACCGGATATACATTCTTATGGAAATATTCTTCTAAAAACTCCTCTTCTTTTTCAGAAAGGCTGTTAAAAGTTACAATTTCTAACCCCGCTTCAGAAAGTTTAGGAAGAAGAGAACGATTATAGGTCGTATACTGTTTTTCGCAAAATGCATGGGTTTTCTCATTCAATGCACCAAGTTGTTCCTGCGGGGTCATTCCTGCAATATCCTTCTTCTTATACCCTGCATTGACCATATCTTTTAAAGAAGCGATACGCACCATAAAAAATTCATCTAAATTCGAGGCAGTGATACTTAAAAACTTCATTCGCTCAAATAATGGATTTTTGCGATCTCTTGCCTCTCCAAGAATTCTCTGGTTAAACTCTAACCAACTCAATTCACGGTTTGTAAAATTCTCCGGTCTGTCAAATATACTTTTGTCCATCTTCTATCCTCCCCTACAATGCTCTTTTTTGCTTTAATACTGGTGTGATTCCAGTAAATTCACTAAAGGTTTCTGCTTTCTTGGAAAAGCGGGTAATCTCTAATGTAATATCCTGATTTGTTTCAAGGGAAATAATCAATTCCTTTCCTTTTCTTGCCATAGAACATTTCTCAAGTTTTTGTTTATGTCCTCTGTCTAATGCATTTGCAAGCCTTAGAATAGAAGATAACTTGGCAATCCGAAGATATTCTTCTCTCCAGAATGCAGTATCTAACTCGTCAGTATCTGGAAGTTCCTGTGTATTGTAAAGCACAATATTAGCAACTTCCTCTCTCTCTCTGTGAGATAAGCCCATAATCTCAGTGGAGATGATTAACTGGTAGCCATTCTTACCTGGATCATTTAAGTTAACATATTTTCCAATATCATGAAGAATCGCAGATATTTCAAGAATAAGGCGGTCCCGTTGTGTAAGTCCGTGGAACTTTTTCGTCTTATCGAAAATCTCTAACGCTAAATCTGTAATATATTGTGCATGTACTTTACTATAACGGTATCTTTTTCCGATATACTTTGCAGAAGCTACGATATCCTGATAAAAATCATGGCTTAGTTTTATCTTCTTTGTTTCCTGTGCGTAATCCACCACGCTTCCATCACAAAGATTCGTCGCACATATATAAACGGTATCTGCTTTAGAACGTTCTAAGAATGTCTTATAAATAAGTACTGATGGAAGAACCATTCTGGCATCCTCAATGGAAAGTCCGTATTTTAAGGCAATATCCTGATAGGATGCCTTTTTAATCTTTTTGTAAATGTATAAAATCTGCTCATAGCTCATCGTATCGGTAAGATGCAGTTCCGGAATCAGGCGATTGATATTTTTTATCTCGTCTCCGATGGCGATTACATTTTTAATATCTTTATCTTTCAGATAGCCACTTTTAAACATATCAAATTCATACTGAATATATTCTTCTAATACAGAAATATAATCGAGTACGTTATTCTCAACAGATTCTAAAAATCCCCTCACTTTTACTGTACCGATATCTAAATTCTGCGTCATATAAAGTGCCTGTTTATCAAACAGGGATACCTGTACACTTCCGGAACCAATATCTAAAATGGCAGTATTTTTTTCAATGATTTTATTGAAATCAATATCTAATACCTGAATTCCCTTATACATAAGGAAACGAAGTTCCGAATTGCTGAGCATGATAACATCCACACCTGTGCGAATTTTAATCTGATTAAGAACCGATACCTGATTCTTTGCATTACGAATCGCACTTGTCGCGTAACATCGGAATTCTGTTATCGCATATTCCCTCATACGCTGCTGAAATTCCATCAGTACATTACAGATTTCTTCAATTTGCGCAAATGTAATCTTTCTTGTAAAATAGGCCTCTTTGCCAAGTTCATACTCATAACGTATCTCATCCACTGTACGAAATCCCTTTCCACCGGAAATCTCATACACTTTCATGAGCATATTTTTTGAACCGATTACAATTGCCGCATACGGACTTATTCCCATCGCTGCCTCCTTTTTGCCTCTGGCACTTCTCCGGCTTTCTTATTTCTTCTGTTCGTCAGAAAGATAAAAGAAAGAATTCACTGTATGTTTTGTATCAATAAGATTATTATATTGTAATATCTGATACTCTTTTACCATATCGCTATAAGGCGATTCTAAAGCAGATTCATAATATTTGCCCTTCTTATCAAAGCATCCCATTGCCGTAAGTACAGGAAGCTTCTTGCGGAGTTTTAATAAGAACTTCTGGTATGGGCTTGTTTCTAAGCCTGCCTCGTTCATCACATAGGCACTTAAATAGTTCGCACTCATTTTATCTATGGTTTTCTCTTTAATATCATAGTTTGCCCAGATAATAAATGGTGTTCTGTATTTGTTCATTAATTCTTCATTTGTAAGACTGCCTGCACTCTTTCCAAAAAGGCTGTCATAGAAGCTGCTCTGTACAGCCGGCTGATGATCACCATACATTACGATGATTGTCGGTTCTTTTACTTTTGAAAAATACTCTACAAGCTGTTTAAACGCATCATCTGTCTTCTTTACAAGGGAAAGATACTGCTCTGCCTGCTCATTTTTATGATTATCTGTAATCTGTATATCATTATGGAAATTGGAGTACGTCTTATCAAATCCACCGTGATTCTGCATCGTAACATTGAAAAGATAAAATGGTTCATCTTTCTCAGTACGGTTTTCGTATAACTCCTCTATCTTCTTAAAATCAGATTCATCAGAAATATATTTTCGATACATTGTCGGATTCTTAAAATCTGTCTCTGAATAAAAATGATCAAATCCCATATAATCATACACCTGCACACGGTTCCAACCGGAAGCAAGGTAAGGATGTAAAGCCAGATTGCCTTTATATCCTTGTTCTTTCAACAGATAGGTCATATTAGGAAGTTTGTCCTTTACAACCTGTGTGTATGCAATAATACCATTTTGTAAGAAGGACATGCTATTTCCAGTTAAATACTCAAACTCGGAGTTACAAGTTCCTGAACCGAAGATAGACATATAAAGAGAACCTTTTATTGTATTCTTCTTTAAACTATGAATAAATGGCATATAATCTTCATTTGTGGAAAATTCATTGATAACACTTAAATCAGAAAATGCCTCGTTCATAATGCCGATTACATTTGGTTTCGTACCATCTGCAGTTTCTAACCGCCCTTTTTTCTTTTTATCGGAATCTTCATTCGCAAACTTTTCTTCATATTTCTCGGCAATGTCTTTGGCCGCCTCTACAGAATAATCAGATGGTTTTTCCTGCACCAGAGAATTCATGTTAAGAACAAAACCAAAGAACAGTCCATTCTTGGCATACCCTTTTTTCTGATCCCACACGTTATTCTTAATGCCAAAGTTCTTTAATGTTTTTTGTTCTACGACAAAATGTCCGAGCACTGAACCTAGCAGGCCGATAACAATAAGCATAATTACCCGCTTTTTCCAGCCCATTTTTTTAGGAACCGGACAGCGCCACATTATGGCTAAATATAACAGCAGGAATAAGACATTCCATACAAATACCGGCTGAATGCTGTAAGTATAGTTCTCTGCAACATTCGCAGCTGTCCTTGCGGACATAATATCTGAAGGAACGATCGGTGCACCTTTAAAACTTAAAACATAATAGTTTGCAATTCCAATAATGCACCACAAAATACTTCCTATTGTTACAGATACTCTCCTGGAATTGAAAATCAGATACAATAATCCAAAGAACATATAATAAACTAATATGTTAAGCCAAAATTCTGCAGCACGCATTCTAAAAATTGGATTGTCAGTAAACCTTTCCACAAACCAGAATGTAAATAACGGTGCTGCAAAAAACAGAATCTGACCAAGTGCTTTCTTTACCATCTCCGGTGCCGGCAGTGCAAACCATAAAAGAAGAAGGACAAGTGCCATCATCATACAGATACCTGCCCACTGCTGATATATTGTTACTGGATAATAGAGCTTAGATACAAGATACTTACCCTGCTCTTCCTGATTAATCTTTAACTTGCCACGGAAACCAGTTTCCTTTGTTGTCCACTGGAAAATAAGAGGTTCCTTGCCGGATTCTGCTCCACTTGTTGTAAGCTGAATGCTGTACTCTTTCTTTTTCGTCAGCTGCAGATCTGTCTTAAATTCTGTATAATCATTATTTACAATATCACTGATATTTTTTGTAAGTCTCTGTATGCTTTTTCCGGTTTCTAAATCTATAATATTAAGAATAACCTTTCCACTTGCCTGTCCAGAATAGTCATTGCCAAAATAAACTTTTACCGTTTTTAAATGTGTATGTTTTGCAACAAACTTCTGGCTTACAGCAGATCCTGCCGATAACTGGCAGACCTGATCAATTCGATACTTATTTACCTGATTTGTTGCATTTTTCTGATATTCCATAAAGTGACTGCATAAATACCAGGTAAAGAAAAGAAGAACCGCTGTAATCACTGTCTTTAATAATAAAACCGCCGAATTTTTCTTTTTCACATGCTTATTTTTTACTGTTTCACTCATGTACTCTACACTCCTTTTGTAGACCGTTTAATAGTTTCCTAAAATTTTAAAATCCGCTACTTCTGTACGAACACCTTGCAGGGCATTTTTTACTGCCGGATCATGCAAATTTCCGTTGATATCAATATAGAAGCGGTATTCCCACTGCTGGTCTGGCAGAGGAACAGATTCAATATGGCTTAAGTTTAAATCATTATATAAGAAATGAGATAATATATTATAAAGAGTTCCGCTTTCATGAAGCAGAGAAAAAGAAATGCTGATCTTATTCGCATTCTCTGTGTACTGTCTCTTCTTAGAGAGGATTACAAAACGAGTTACATTATTTTTGTCAAAGTTGATACCTGCATCTAAAATATCAAGACCATAAAGTTCTGCGGCTCTGCGGCTTGCAATGGCTCCCTGTGTCATTATTTTTTCTCTTGCTACTCTCTCAGCAGCAATGGCTGTATTTTCCACACTAACCTTTTTGACATCCAGGTTTTCTAAATATGGAGCACACTGCATTAATCCCTGCGGATGTGAAAGAACAACTTCTAAATCCTCAATCTTACTTCCCGGACAGCCTAGCAGACAATGTTCTACTTTTACAAAAACTTCTCCTACCATACAGACATCATTCTCCAGTAAAATGTCATAAACACCTGTAACATCTCCGGCAGAAGAGTTCTCAATCGGAAGTACGCCGTAATCGGCATCTCCGTTATTCAATGCCATCGCAACATCTTTAAAGTTAACAACGGCATAATGATCTACATCCGCTCCAAAGAACTTTTCACATGCCATCTCTGAAAAAGATCCTGGCACTCCCGGATAAACAATTCTTGTATCTGGGAACATGACTAACTCTGGTACTTCGGTAAAATAATTCTCAATATAGCGGTCTCTCTGGTGAACCATATGATACTGATATTTGCGGCTTATGGACATCATCTGAATAAAAACTTCCTCTAATCCCTTTATGACAAATGGATTGGATCGGTTCTTTGTAATATCTGATAACTTTTCGTCTTCTTTATTTTTATTATAAATGGATTCTCCCGCCTGCTTTTTAGAAAGCGCTAATTCTGCGGCAAATCCCATCCTTTTTTCAAATAACTCTGCAATTTCGTAATCTATTTTTGTAATATCATCTCGTACATCATCTACTTTTCTTATTTCTTTATCCATTCCACTACTGCTTCCTTTATTTCTCTTTTTCTTTTAAATCCTCTAAAATATCTGAATATCTTCTTCTCTCTAACGGATGGATTCCTCTTGGAGTCAACTCACACAATGGCTCTAATACAAAAAGCCTTTTTGTCAGTTCTGGATGAGGAATCGTAATCTCCTCATCTTCTGTCACTAAATCATCATATAAAAGAATATCCAAATCTAATGTTCTTGGTCCCCAGTGAATCTCTCTCTTTCGCTCTGCCTCATTTTCAATCTGATGTAGTTTGTCAAGAAATTCTGCTGGTGTATCTAATGTTTCAATCGAATATACTGTGTTTAAAAACTTGCCCTGCTCCGTATAACCGTATGGTTCTGTCTCAATAATTGAAGCAGATTTGAAGTTCTTTGTATCCGGCAAAGCACTCACTTTCTCCTTTGCAAGTTTCATATATTCTTCCCGCTCTCCAAGATTAGAACCAACACCAATATATACTTTATGCCAGCTTCTCTTAATCTTAACAGAAGTGTAATCCACATGCATTAAGACAGGTGCCCACGGCTTTTTCACTTCAATCTCCACTTCTTTTATAAGTGGAAACTGCAAAAGAATACACTCTGCAAGGCGTTCGGCAACTCGTTCTAACAGTTTGTCGTTCTGCTTTGTCATTTCTTTTTTGACACAGCGGCAGATATCTCCGTAGCTTACTGACAATTCAAGTTCATCTGTCTTTCCTGCAGCCCTTGTGTCTACTTTTGAAACAATATTGACGAGAAACTTCTGACCGAGAACATTTTCCTCCTTGTATACACCGTGATGGCAAAATACTTCCAGATTCTTTACTCTTATCTCATCCATCTTACTCTGCCTCCAGAATTGCCTCAATCATCTTCAATTCTCTATAGTTTGTCTTTACATCGTGCACACGGAAAATAGAGGCCCCTTTCATACGGCCAAGTACTGTTGTTGCCGCAGTTCCTTCCTCTCGCTGATCAACAGGAAGATTTAACGCAAGACCAATCACAGACTTTCTTGATGTTCCAAGTAACACAGGAAGTCCCCATTTTGAAAATACATCCATATGCTTCATAATAGAAAGGTTCTGCTCAAATGTTTTTCCAAAGCCAACACCTGGATCAAGAACAATTCTTTCGTCCCTGATTCCTGCCTTTTTCGCAATGGCCAGTGTCTCTTCCATATCAGAACAGAAATCCTCAATAAAATTAGTATACTCCTGATTATCTCTGTTGTGCATCAGACAACAGGCAACGTCCTCTTTGGCAAGTAACGGAGCCAGTCTCTCATCCCATTTCAATCCCCAGATATCGTTAATCATATCTGCTCCGGCAGCAATTCCAGCTTTAGAAACTTCGTATTTGTAAGTATCAAGAGATACCGCGATATCAAAATTCTTCTTTACTGCTTCAATGACCGGAACAACTCTTTCGATTTCTTCCTGGTCTGTAATCTTCTTATGGCCTGGTCTTGTAGATTCTCCACCGATATCTAAAATTGCTGCACCTTCCTCTATCATTCTCTCCGCCTGTTTTAACGCCAGATCAACAGACTGATATTTGCCGCCATCGGAAAAAGAATCGGGTGTTACATTTAAAATTCCCATAATATAGCCTTTATGTAAAAGGTCAAACTCGTATTTTCCTATCTTCATTACTGTATAGCCTCCATTTCTTCCATAAAAGAGAGCGAACCACAGGCCACCAGAATATCTTCCGGCTGTGCAGCCTCCAATGCCTTAGAAACCGCAGTATTTACGTCTGGCTCAATCATAACTGGAACATCCGCTTTCTCTTTTATTGTATTTGCTAAAATTTCTGCTGAAAGCCCCCGTTCATTATTCGGTCTAAATACATAAACTTTCTTTGCCATCGGCATAAGATACTGGAGTATTTTCGTATATTCTTTATCCTTTAACACTCCCATTATATAAATGATTCTCTTATTTGTAAAATGTTTTTGCAAAAATGACGCTAATTTGCGTGCGCCATCTGGATTATGTGCACCATCTCTGTAAAATAAAGGTTCTTTTTTTAACACTTCAAGCCTTCCCGGCCAGATTGTCCTTATAATACCACCTTGCTGTGCCGCCTTTATGTTCATGGTATCTAGTTCTTTTGGAATTTTCTTCCTTGCCTCATTCTTCTCATAATCTTTCTCAAAAAGATATTCTGATGCGGTAAGGGCTGTCACAGCGTTAGAAATCTGGTGGTTTCCCGGAAGCTTTGTCTCATAACGCTGTTCCTTCCATAAAAAAGTACTTCCATATGGAGTTTCCGCTAATATCTCATAATCTTGCGGCTTTACTTCGATGCAATGTACCTTTTTCTCTGCTGCTTCGTGTTTTACAACCTTGCAGACTTCTTCTGGATTCTCCGATAAAACAACAGGAGCACTCTCTTTGATAATTCCTGCTTTCTGGCAGGCAATCTCCTCTAACGTATCTCCAAGAATTGCCTTGTGATCATAGCTGATGGAAGAAATTACAGTAAGTTCTGGATGCTTAATCACATTCGTGGCATCAAGCCTTCCTCCCATACCAACTTCCACCAAGGCGTAATCAACCTTTTCCTCCTTAAAATATAAGAAAGAAAGCGCTGTCTCCACTTCAAAAAGTGTAGGTCTTAATCCAATTTTCGCCTCCTCTTTTCGCATCGCTTCTTCTACAACACCGTAAAGCCTCTCTAACTTATCCTTTGCAATATACGTTCCATTAATCTGGAATCTTTCCTCATAGCAGGAAATAGTCGGGGAAATATATCTTCCCACCTTAAAACCTGCTGCCATTAATATAGAAGAAAGATATGCAAAAACAGAACCTTTTCCGTTCGTTCCGGCAATATGTACAATCTTTAAATCATCTTCTGGATGCCCTAACTCTTCCAGCAACCCCTGAATTGCATCAAGACCTGGTATACTGCCCCTCTTTTTTAACTCTTCTATTAAAGAAATGTAATTCATTACTAACGCTCCTTCATATTATTGCGTATACAATCGAGGATAATAATAACATAAAATGGGGAAGTGTACAACTCTTTGCATAAAACGGACGAAAATCAGCCGCTGATAGTTGTGTAGGTAGCTGTTGCTCTATTGCGATAAGCCAAACTGAATATTGAAGCAAAAACAGAACAGGAGCTATGAATTGCAACATTTGACGAACGAGTCATGCTTATGTCCGAATTCAGAAGACAATGAAGTTGTCTCTCTGAAGACGAACATAAGCATGGCGAAGTTCTTCAATGGTTGTGATTCATACTCCTGTTCTGTTTTTGCTTCATTCATATTCCTCTGTTGCAATAGAGCAACAGCTTCCTACTCCAATCAGCAGTCTAAAATGTATATAAGAACTCTCTTTTTATCTTAATCTAAAACTAAAGCGACACCCAGTCTGTCTCTCTATCCTATACTTCGAAGATTAAATCTCCATAGCTTGGGAATGGCCATGCAGATTTGGCTACTAACATTTCAAGTTTATCTGCAGGTTTTCTTAACTCATCCATTGCTGTAAATACAACGTCATGGTAGTAGTGACCCTGTTCTGCGCCTTCTTCCATAGCTTCTGCCTTGCCTGCTACTTCTTCGAGGTGTGCAAGTGCTACATACATATCTTTTAAGTTTGTAGAAATGTCTGCCATTAATGCTTCCTGTACAGAAGTATCTACTGCGCTGCTTGCTGCTTTGATTGCATTAACAGATTCTGCAAGGCTGGTCTGGTATTTGATTGTTGCAGGGACAATCTGTTTCTTGGCCATGTCAATCATAGTAAGTGCTTCAATGTTGATTGTCTTAGAATATGTTTCGTACATAACTTCTGCACGGGATTCCATCTCGGCTTTTGTATATACACCGTGTTTTTCAAAGATTTCAACTGCTTCTGGTTTTACTAATGCAGGAACAGCATCTACCATACATTTGATGTTTGGAAGTCCTCTTCTCTCTGCTTCAGCAACCCATTCATCAGAATATCCGTTACCGTTGAAAATGATTCTCTTATGTGCTGCGATTGTATCTTTGATCATGTCATGGAGAGCCATTGGTAAGTCCTCTGCTGCCTCTAGTTTGTCTGCCATGTCACATAATACTTCTGCAACGATTGTGTTAAGTACTGTGTTAGGGTCTGCGATAGACTGTGTGGAACCAACCATACGGAATTCAAACTTGTTACCTGTGAATGCGAATGGTGATGTTCTGTTACGGTCTGTAGCATCTTTCTGGAAATGTGGAAGAGAATGTACACCAGAAATGTATTCTTCTCCCTCTAAGGAGCTTGTTGCTTCTCCATTATCTACGAATTGTTCTACTACGTCCTCTAACTGTTCTCCTAAGAATACGGAGATGATTGCTGGAGGTGCTTCGTTTGCTCCTAAACGGTGGTCATTACCTGGTGTGGAAGCAGAAAGGCGAAGCAAGTCTGCATGTTCATCTACTGCACGAAGAATTGCAGCTAAGAATAATAAGAACTGCATATTTTCATGTGGTGTTTCACCTGGATCTAAAAGGTTCTCTCCCTCATCTGTACACATAGACCAGTTGTTATGTTTACCAGAACCGTTGATTCCTGCGAATGGTTTCTCATGTAAGAGACACTTAAGACCTAACTCATCAGCAACTCTCTGTGCTGTTTCCATTACTAACTGGTTGTGGTCTGTAGCAATGTTGTTCTGGTCATAAATAGGAGCGATCTCATGCTGTGCTGGAGCAACTTCGTTATGCTGTGTCTTAGCAGAAATGCCAAGTTTCCATAACTCTTCATTAAATTTCTCCATGAATCCAAGAACTCTTTCTGGGATAACACCGAAGTAATGATCATCCATTTCCTGTCCTTTTGGAGGCATTGCACCAAATAATGTTCTTCCTGTAAAGATTAAATCCTTTCTCTTTAAGAAGTTTCCTTTATCAACAAGGAAATATTCTTGCTCTGCTCCAACAGATGTTGTTACATGTTTTGCTGTCTTATTTCCAAATAATCTTAAGATACGAATTGCCTGTACGTCTAATGCCTGCATAGAACGAAGAAGCGGAGTCTTCTTATCAAGTGCCTCACCTTTGTAAGAGCAGAATGCTGTCGGAATGCAAAGAATAGTAGAATGTGGTGTTTCTTTGATAAATGCTGGTGATGTGCAATCCCATGCTGTATATCCTCTTGCCTCAAATGTTGCTCTTAATCCACCGGATGGGAAAGAAGAAGCATCTGGCTCACCTTTGATTAACTCTTTACCAGAGAAGCGAAGTAATGTTGTTCCATCACCCTGTGGGTCAATAAATGCATCATGCTTTTCAGCAGTGATACCAGTTAATGGCTGGAACCAGTGAGTGAAATGTGTTGCTCCTTTTTCAAGAGCCCATTCTTTCATCTCATGAGCAACGATGTCTGCTACTTCAGGATCAAGTTCTGCGCCTGCTTCAATTGTAGCTTTCATCTTCTTATATGCAGCTTTTGGAAGTCTTTCCTTCATTACTGCGTCATTAAAAACATTGGAACCAAAAATTTTCTTCACATCTGTTTTCATAATTATTACATCCTTTCATGTTTATCCTTTTCATCGACAATTGCCATTCCTGCCCGAAGGTCAAAAAATGTAAAAAGCGTCCGAGAATCCTTATGATTCGCGAACGCCATTGTTCTCATCGAGATTGAATTATTTACTTTTCGCAATTGCTAAATATAAAATACCCCGATTTGTTTAAAAATGCAAGTGATTTTTGTGTTTTTTCTCACTTTCATGAAATTAGACAAAAATAACTTGAGTTTATAAAGCAAATTCCTATATTTTTAACAATTAGCCTTATTTGCGCTTAATTTTATTAATTCAATCGAAAATTTCTAACAAAAAAGCCCTCACAAAAACCGCTGGCAATATGTTGTTCGGGCTTTTGCGGGGGCTGGCATTCGGTTATCCCGCTGAGTATTTTGTAAAATTTTTACTAATAATTGAATTTCTCAGCAAAGTAATCCTTCAAATCTTCAATTTTAATTCTTTCCTGTTCCATGGTATCACGGTCTCGTACAGTAACAGCACCATCTTCTACAGAATCAAAGTCATACGTAACACAGTAAGGAGTACCAATCTCGTCCTGACGGCGGTATCTCTTACCGATATTTCCTCTGTCATCAAATTCGCAGTTATAAATCTTGCTTAATTCATGATAAATCTTCTCAGCACCCTCATTAAGCTTCTTAGAAAGTGGTAAAATACCAACTTTAACTGGAGCGATTGCTGGGTGGAAATGCATCACATTTCTTGTCTCGCCGTCTTTAATCTCTTCTTCGTCGTATGCAGCACATAAGAATGCTAATGTTACACGGTCTGCACCTAATGATGGCTCGATAACATAAGGGATATACTTTTTCTTCTCTGCATCATCAAAATAAGTAAGATCCTGTCCGGATACTTCCTGATGACAGTTAAGGTCATAATCTGTACGGTCAGCAATACCCCATAATTCTCCCCATCCAAATGGGAATAAGAATTCGATATCACTTGTTGCTTTAGAGTAGAAAGATAACTCTTCTTTATCATGATCACGAATTCTTAATTCTTCGTCTTTTAATCCAAGGTCTTTTAACCAGTTTACACAGAAATCCTTCCAGTATGCAAACCATTCTAAGTCTGTATCTGGCTTACAGAAGAATTCTAATTCCATCTGCTCAAACTCTCTTGTACGGAAAGTAAAGTTACCTGGTGTGATCTCATTACGGAAAGACTTACCAATCTGTCCAATACCAAACGGAATCTTCTTACGGGAAGTACGGGCAACATTCTTAAAGTTAACAAAGATACCCTGTGCTGTCTCTGGTCTTAAATAAACAGTATTCTTTGCATCTTCTGTAACACCCTGGAAAGTCTTGAACATCAGGTTAAACTGTCTGATATCTGTAAAGTTATGCTTTCCACAGCTTGGACATGGCACATTGTTATCATCGATAAATGCCTTCATTTTCTCCTGAGACCATCCATCTACAGAAGATTCTAACTCAATCTCATGCTCCTGTGCAAAATCTTCGATAATCTTATCCGCACGGAATCTTTCCTTACATTCTTTACAATCCATTAATGGATCAGAAAAACTGCCAAGGTGACCGGAAGCTACCCATGTCTGTGGGTTCATCAGAATCGCACAGTCAACACCTACGTTATATGGACTTTCCTGAATGAACTTCTTCCACCATGCTTTCTTTACATTGTTCTTTAATTCTACGCCAAGATTTCCGTAGTCCCAAGTATTAGCCAGACCGCCATAAATTTCAGAGCCTGGGTATACAAAACCTCTCGCTTTTGCAACTGCAATAATCTTGTCCATTGTTTTTTCCATGACACTTTTACCTCATTTTTCTTTATTCGATATATTTTCGCCTTTTATTCTACCCTGTCTTTTCCACCATTGCAAGCCCTTTTTGTCAGACAGCAAAAAGTTCTTCAAAAAAATGACTGAATTCTCTTCAGAAAACTCAGTAATTGAATTACCGGGTATCTGCTTTGTGATTCTTCATATCGCAGATTACAGGAATGATTTTTCAAACACACTCTAGCATTTCAGCAGATTTAAACCTATGCCCAGCCTGTACTGCAAAATACCGCTTTACTATCCACTCAAATTCTTTATCAATGTTTTCTTTGAGAGTAAAGGAATATAAACGGTTTAGTGGAATCGAAGATACATACTGCAGTACATAAAGAACTGCCGATTCCACCTCTCTTCCCTGTCCTTTTACAGCACAGCCGCTGCAGAGCATACCGCCCTCTTCAAAAGAAATCCTTGTAAGATGCTCCTCGTTTCCGCAGTGAACACATTGAAAAGACTGCAGCCCAAATCCGGCAAACTGCAATATTTTCAGTTCATAGATTCTCCGTATGAGAGAAAGAGAAATCAGCTTCTTTTTCATGGCAAGAAAAGTAACAAACAAAAGATTCAGTATATTTCTTTCGTCCTGCCCTTCCATTGTAAAATATTCTGCCACTTCTGCAAAATAAGAACTATAATAAATATCTTCTAAATCTTTTTTTAAGAAATAAAAATAGTCTTTACACTCCGCAGAATTTAAGTATGTATAATTCCTCGTATCTGTGACCATAAACTCACAATAAATAAGCGGCTGCGTCACCCCAAACAAAGGGTGTTTTGGCCGGCGGCTTCCTCTGGCAAATACCTGAATCTTCCCCCGCTCTTTTGTAAGAATCGTAAGCCGTCTGTCATTCTCTCCAACAGGATAGACTGACAGGACAATCCCTGTCACTTTTGTTTGTTCACTCATCGTTGTCTTTACAGTTCTTTCTTATTATAACCATAGTTTTTCAGTAGGATATCACTATCTCTCCAATCTTTTCGAACCTTTACCCACAGACGCAGATTTACCTTCATATCAAGAAGATTCTCCATCTCCACTCTTGCCTGTGTACCGATTTCTTTGATCATCGCACCCTTCTTGCCAATGATAATACGTTTATGTGACTCTCTCTCACAGACAATTACTGCCTCAATATCTACAATATTGCCGTTTTTTCGAGTCTTCATACGCTCAATCACAACAGCAATGCCATGTGGAATCTCCTGACTTAACAGACGAAGCGCCTTTTCTCTGACAAGCTCTGCCACAATCTGGCGTTCCGGCTGGTCTGTGATAGTATCCTCATCATAATACATTGGTCCTTCTGGAAGATATTTAAAAATAGAATGTACTAAATCATCTGTATTATTACCCTCTAATGCACTAACCGGAATAATCTCTGCAAAATTACACTGATCTTTATAGGCAACAATGGCCTTCAAGATTTCCTCTTCAGTTGCAACATCTGTCTTATTGATTACGAGGAAGATCGGTGTCTTTACATTCTGAAGCTTCTCAATAATATACTGTTCTCCCCCACCGATAAATGTCGTTGGTTCTACGAGCCATAAAATAAGATCTACTTCATTGAGTGTTCTCTCGGCAGCCATAAGCATGTAATCTCCAAGCTTATTCTTTGCTTTATTGATTCCCGGTGTATCGAGGAAGACAATCTGACCTTCCTCGCTTGTATATACAGTCTGAATCCGATTTCTTGTTGTCTGCGCTTTACTGGAAGTAATCGCAATCTTCTGACCAATTAACTGATTCATTAATGTAGACTTTCCTACATTCGGACGACCAATAATGGTTACAAATCCTGATTTAAAACATCTGCTCATATTTTTTCCTTTCTCTATTACCCTCTATTGATTCAGGCTGCATACCTGCTTAAACATCTCTTTTTCTTCTTCTAACTTACGGTCATTGCCGATAGCACATACCGTTCCTGCGTCCATCATAGATTCAATATAATCGGCAAGGGAGCGAATCGTCTCCTCCGTTGCATCAAGTACCTGATTTCTCTCTTTTTGAATCATCTCTACTGTAATTCCTGACTGGTAGGCATGGAAAGAACGCTCTCCCAATGCAGACGGCTCTAACGGCTGATCAATGCCACTGATAGTTCCGATGATATACTTTGTCATATCTCTCTTACCAGCTTCAAAGTTTCTCACATAATCCGCTGCCTTTTTATAAACATCCAATGTAGCAGAAAGGTTTGGATCTCTGTAGGAAGTAAAAAAACCATATCCATTCCTTGAGAAATTACACATACATCCGTATGCACCGCCAGTCACACGGACATTCACCCAGAGATAATCATAGGAGAAAATGGTCTTTAATACCTTTAATGCACCGTGGTATTCCTGTCCTTCTTTTTCAAAACAGCCGGCACTTGCTACATACTGCACTTTACTTGCTGTCTTAAATCCCTCATTCTTTTTCTCCAAAACAAATGCGGGAACTGTTTTAACGCATGGCATATCATAAAGCATACGGTTAAACTGTAGCATTTCTCCTTCCATTAAAGACTTAAAGTTAAACTCTCCCGTAAGGGATAATGTCAGGTTCTCTTTACGGAAAATGCACATCTGCGCTCTCACGAGCTGCTTCATAAGAAGATCTGCATTACTGTCAAAGTTCTTATCAAGCTTCTTTACAAATTCATAAAAACCAATTCCTTCTGCTGTATCTTTGTATTTCATCATCGGGTCAATATAAGAAAGGGCACGATTCGCTGCATATACATGACCCGCTGCCGGAATTCTTGTATCCATCTTTGTACGAAGTTCAGAAATAATCTCTTTTAAACGCTTCTTATTATCCATCTTGGAGCTTAAAAGAACTTCTTTTAACAGGGACATGCCATCTGCTACCTGATTCTCCATACACTTCATATGAACACTAAAATATGGACGGTAGGCATCCTTTTCCCATACAAGAACGTTCATGCCTGTCTGAAAAGATAATCCACCAATCTTTAAATTGATTTCTGTTGCCAGATCATTATAGGAAAAATGTTCTGTATCTACATAACGATAAATCTCTGTCAGTAAAGTAGCATATGGAATCAGTTCTTCCGGCAGTTCTGACATATCAAAGCAGAAATCAGAATATACAATTCCATTCGTATGGTATTCATGAACAACTGCTGTTGTACCGCCAATTGTTACCTCTTTATTCTTAAATGGAAGTACCTCTCTTGAAATATCACTCAAGTCTAATGTAGGAATCTTCTCTAACTCTTCCTGAGTGGAAGGTGTCTCCTGAAATTCCTTCAACTTCTTTGTATCCTCAATCAGGTAGTTTAACTGTTTTGCGTTGAGCTTATCTTTCATTCTGGCAAGCTGCTCTTTTAATTCTTCCTCCAAGCGCTCATTCTTGCCAACTTCCGGATAGAGATAGACATAGGCTTTATGAGTATTCTCTAAAAAGCTTTCTTTAATAAGCTGTTCAAAATAGCCTGTCTCTACCTTTTCTTTTAATCTGGCAAGCGGAGTCAGGGAATCAGCAAGTTCTAATGCCTTTGTATCATCATATAACCAGCTATTTAAGAAATTCAGTCCATAAATAAGCCCCTTCGGAAAACGGCCGAAATCTGCTTCGCGATACTTAAACTCATAATTATTAATCGCTGAATAAATCGCCTTTTTGTTAAGACCATTTTCTGCCTGCTCTCTTAAGGCTTCTTCTAATGTTTTTATAAAAAGAGCCTCGTTACCCTTTTTCGCATTCTTTACAATAACAGAAAACAATGGCTGCTGGATTCCGCCATCATAGTAGCTATCCACATCTTTTCCAAGACCGGCATCAATCAGCTTCTTTCTAACTGGTGCACCCGGCATGGTAAAAAGAACATAATCAAGAATCTGCATTGCAAGGCCACGTTCGTTATCACAGCTATCTCCCGCTGCCACATTATAACTTAAATAGACACCTTCCTCTTCTTTCTCAGACACAGAATAGGTATCTTTTAATGTTTCTGGTGCTTTGAACGCTTCCTGCATTGCAACTTTAGAATCCACTGTCTTTTTCTCATAGTGGCTTAAATATTCTTCGTCAATAAAAGCAAGCTCTCTTGCAAAATCCACGTCACCATACAAATAAATATAACTGTTTGATGGATGATAATATTTGCTGTGAAACTCTAAAAACTTCTCTCTGGTAAGTTCCGGAATTGCATCTGGGTCACCACCGGACTCAAAAGCATACGGAGTATCCTTTAAGAGTGCCTCCTGAATCTTTCTAGCTAAAACATCATCTGGTGAAGAAAAAACACCTTTCATCTCATTGTATACAACACCATTAAACTTCAGTTCATCATCCTTATCAGCAATCTCGTAATGCCAGCCTTCCTGTTTGAGAATCTCATCTCTCTTGTAAATATTCGGATGAAAAACAGCATCTAAATAAACGTGCATCAGATTATGATAATCCTGAGCATTGCAGCTTGCGATTGGATAAACTGTCTTATCCGGATAGGTCATTGCATTTAAAAATGTATTCAGAGAACCTTTTGCAAGCTCAATAAATGGATCTTTTGATGGAAACTTATCCGAACCACATAATACAGAATGTTCCAAAATATGAGCAACACCACTATCATCTGCCGGAGGGGTACGAAATGCGATACTAAATACCTTGTTCGTATCATCATTCTCTATTAAAAGAACTCTCGCACCAGTCTTCTTATGTTCCAATACATAGCCGTATCCATTCAGTTCGTCTATCTTTTCCTTCTGCACAAAGGAATAACTTTTAAAATCTGTTTCTTTTAGCATTCGCTATCTACCTCCTGCTTTTTGTATTTTATAAAAAGGACTGTAACCGCTACTTTTATCCTGTCGTAGCATTCCCCGTTTTTAACAGTTTTATTTTTGATTACAGATATTGTAATAATCCAGAACTTCATCCGCACTACTCTGAATCATTACAGACTATTTAATATCATAACACAAGTAACCGAAAAAAAAAAGAAGGTCTTACCGAAGTAAAACCTTCTTCCTATTCTTATAAAATATTCAGCAAATATGTATGCGATATTCTGACTAATTGTTGATGTTCTACACACCTATTTATATAAGGAAGAAATGTCTATTTTTCGTGTATATATTCTTCGATTTTCGCAAAAAATAAGCTGTTTTTATTATCTGTATATTTTTTTAGTACCTTTTTAGTACTTCTCGTATGGCGGCAAGTGCGGAACTTTTCACGCTTGTAACAAGTGTACATCTAGCACGGTTGTACATGATAATGGATACTCCAAAACTTAACAACCTTTATCAAAACTTAAGAATATGAACCAGATATTGAATTTAATGAAAAGCAATACAAGGACGCTTTAAATCTCTTTTGGTTTCTCCAAGTTCTAAAAGTTCTTCTAATTTCTCTATGAAACCTTTCATACGCACGCCTACTATACCTATTGGGGTATTGGTGCATAATACCCGTATGGGTATATGTTGTCAATGATGAAATTACAAAAAATGGGAAGATGATAAAAAATATCATCTTCCCAAAAGTTTTACGATTATATAATTATCTGGCTATCAATGAACAACTACCAAAAAGTACACAAAATTCTATAGCTGATTGTACGCATTATACATTAAGTTCTGTTGATATCATTGATATCCGTATAAGTTATAAAGGGTAAAATAGTTAAAACACCCTATATTCTTCCTATAAACTTCCCAATTATACAGTTTACAAAAAATAAAATCAAATCAAGAATTACAATTGTCGCACCTACCGGCGTGGAACAAAGAATAGAGAGTACAATTCCAAAGAAAGCACCTATTATTGAAAGAACGGCTGCGTAAATAATCACACCTTTAAATGACTTCATCACCCTCATCGCTGAAAGTGCCGGAAATATAATCAATGCCGAGATAAGCAGCGAGCCGACCAGACTCATGGCAAGTACAATAATCACTGCCGTAATAATTGCGATAATCATGTTGTAGGTTTCTGCATTTTTTCCAATTGCCCTTGTAAAGTTTTCATCAAAAGTTACTGCAAAAATACGATTATAAAATAAAATAAAAAATGCAACAACTAGTATCGACATAATTATACAGGTAAAAACTTCGGTTTTTGTTAATGTAAGAATTGTTGTCGAACCAAATAAGGTTGAACAGACATCCCCCGATACATTTGCAGAGGTAGAAAAGAGGTTCATGACAAGATAACCGACTGCCAGTGAGCTTACCGAAAGCATTGCGATTGCGGCATCCCCCTTTATCTTTGTATTCTGTCCAGTTCGAAGGAGCAAAATTGCCGCAGCTATAGTAACTGGCATAATAAAAATCGTATTATTTACTAATTTAAAAATTGTAGCAACCGCCATTGCACCAAAGGCAACATGAGAAAGACCATCTCCGATAAAAGAAAAACGTTTCAGTACTAATGTTACCCCAAGTAATGAAGAACACAAAGCAATCAGAACTCCGACAATCAATGCATACCGCACAAATGGATAAGATAAATAAAAAGAAAGTTCCTGTAAAATATGTGTCATTTTTTATCGCCTCCTATCCTGTTTTCCTCTGCATTTTTAAACAATTTCCATTTATCACTGTTCATATATTCTTCCTTTGTCCCATAAAAAGAGTTTTTCTTTTGCATATGAAGGATATGTGTTGCATAATCAAGTGCCTGTACATCATGAGAAACCATGATAACAGCGATTCCCTCTTCACTTAAATCTTTTGTCACCTGATAAAACTCTGCCGTCACCTTTGGGTCAAGCCCTGTTACCGGCTCATCTAAAAGAATTACCTTACTCGCTGCGCACAATGCTCTCGCAAGAAGCGTCCGCTGCTGCTGACCACCAGAAAGATTCCGATAACAGGACTTTCTGAGATTCCACACTTCCATCCGCTTCATCTTCTCCTCAGCAAGCTTTTTCTCCGCTTTTCTATAAAATGGTCTCCAGCCACATTTCGCAAGTGTACCGGAAAGGACAATCTCCTCCACTGTTGCTGGAAAGTCTTTTTGTACGACTGTCTGCTGCGGCAGATAACCAACTTCGTATGCCTTAAGGCCATCTCCCGTAATAATGTCACCACTAATGGCATCTTGTAAATGAAGTAACGTCTTAATCAGCGTACTTTTTCCTGTTCCATTCTCTCCAACGATACAAAGATAATCGCCCTTACTGACTTTAAAATTTAAATCTGATACGATAGCATGTCCTTCGTATCCTAATGTTAAGTCTTTACAGGTAATATAAGCCATTTGTATCTCCACCTCTTTCTCTAAATTTCTTCCAGCACATTTTTTAACGCACTCTAGCATAGTAATATTTGCAGGGTACTGTAACAATTAATTTCTATAATGCCGTAAAAATATACATAAATCTTTGTTTCGCAAACTTAATTCAAAGCCTCCGACAAAACAGATAAATTCTCTTGCATTACCTGTAAATAAGTAATGCCATCCGCAAGCTGCTCCTTTGTAACTGACTGCAAAGAATTCATCGCCAGAATCTTCTGATTTTTCTTTGTTGTATTACTTTTTACCGCTTCTGCAATCCGACCATCCGAATTTTCAATCGTCAATATAACAGGAAGCTGCAGCTCATCTGCCTTTTTTGCAAGAAATGTTACCGTTTCAAACCCAGCCATTGTCTCTGCACTACATCCAGCAAAAGCGGCATAATACTTTAAGTCATAATCATCTACCATATATCGGAACGGAAAACGGTCTCCAAATAAAATCGCTTTATACTTTGCATTCTGAATTGTGTTCGCATACTGCTTATCTAATGTATCCAGTTTTTTAATATAATTCTCTGCATTGTTTTGATAGACTTTTGCATTGTCAGAATCAAGCTGCTCAATTGCCTTTTCAATATTTTTCACCATAATTTCCGCATTACGAATAGATAGCCAAATATGTTCATCATATTCTGGTTCTTCATCCGCTGCTTCCTTTTGCCCATTTATTTCCTGAGAATTTTCATGACTTTCCTTCTGGGTTTGCTCCTGTTTTTCCTTCGAAGATTTTTCATGAGAATGTCCCAGAGATTTCCTTTCTTCCTGCATTCCTTCAACAACTTCTTCCTCTTTTACAAAATTGTCCAAAGTCTCCATAAGATTTATCGCCTTTAAATCTTTATTTTTCGCCTCTTTTAAAGCATCCTCAACCCATGTATCAGACTCTCCGCCAACATAGATAAACAAATCTGACGAACCAGCAGTCGCAATATCTTTCACCGCAGGCTGATAACTATGCATATCTACACCGTTATCCAGTAAAAGAGTCACATTAAAATGTTCTGCTTCTTCTCCAAGAATATTCTTCACCCAGTCGTATTGCGGAAAAGTAGTGCAGACAATGGAAATCTTATTACTGTTACCTTTCTCTATGCTGTTTTGCTCTATTGTATTTTCTGATTCAGCATTCTTTCTTGTAGCATTTTTTCCTGAAGTATTTTTAACTACAGAACATCCCACTGATAAAACAATACATAGAAAAAGCCCTGCCAGTAACAGAGAACTTGCTGATAACTTTTTTTTCTTTTTAAATAGTGGTTTCATAAACACATTCCTTCTCCCTTTATAAATAAATTTCCTTTATAAATTTTCTTACTTTTTATTGGGAAAATGTAATCGAAATTTAATCGTGAATAAGTATTATCTCCAACAATCAAATTGCAAAATAAAAAAACGCAAATCAATTGCAATTTCATATTCTAGACACTTTCGATAAAAATGTCAAGAAGAAAATGCAATCAATTTGCATTTTTACTATTTGATTCAGTTAGAGAACAGACGCCCGAGAAAAGAACCGATACCCTATATTTGTGACTTTAGTCGCGGCGGTTTAAATGCTCGCTCATGCGCTCGCATTCAACACTTGTGCCAGCCTTCATTTTCCGTTCTTTTCTCTATATACATCAACATCCGGTATCCCATGCCCTTCTACTAATGCCTTTTTCGCCAATTTATCAACCCGCTCGTTATAAAAATCCCCTGAATGTGCCTTTACTTTCTGAAAAATAACTTCTATCTTCTCCTGCATCCGCTTCATAAAAGCCGCATACTTCTTAGTATGTGGATTTTTGGCACTCCATACACCAGTTGCCCACTTTTCGATTCCCTCATAATCGTAGTGAATAACAACAGAGGAATACCCATTTTCAAATGCCCACTGTACCGCATACATTGCACCATGCATCTCTCCGGCTACATTGCGAATCGCTAATAACTCCGGCTCATCTCCATTCCCACTTCGCTCGACAATCCTTCCATCTTCAAGTAAAATAACACAGCCGAAAGAATATTTTTGAAGATTTACATCAAAACTTCCGTCCACATAAACAACAAGCCGATCGGATGTTGAGGTGGTCAGTGTAATAGAATCCATACTGATTGCTGCCGTCGAAGAATTCTTACTAGTAACTGTTTTAGCTGCTCCAATATTTAAAAAAGCTTCTGCTTCTTCCTTCGTTAAAAATCCTTTATATTCTGCTCCGGAATATCCATGCACCGCTTTTTTACATTCATCCCATGTATAAAATAAACCTGTTTTATGTCCTTTTCTTACAGCATAAATTTTCTTTTTTGCCATTCTATTTCCTCCATGTTTCGTTGATATAATCTCTCTTGTTTATTGCTTTTAAATTATATAATTCCTTTTCTGGATGTTCAAGTGAAAAAATATTATATGTATGGACGAAGCTCGTCGTACAGATGTAGCATAAGCTAAACAATAAAAGATATTTCTTTAAAAATACTATATTTTTACCTCATTTTATGGTATTTTATCTTATATAAATTTTTTATTACAATAATAATTTTTTCTGATTGACAGAAGTTATTTAATCAGCACATAAAGGAGCAACTATGACAGATTTACTTTATTCTTACAAAACCACCGTAAAGTTTCTAGGCAGTGTATTAGGACCAGATTATGAGGTGGTTCTTCAGGATTTATCTAATATAAACCACTCAGTAATTGCTATAGAGAATGGACACATCAGTGGGAGGACAATTGGCAGTCCTCTTACAAGTGCTGTATTCCAGATGCTTTCTTCAAAAGTGTATGAAGAGGATGACTTTATTGCCAACTATAAAGGGGTAGCAGAAAATGGACATATCCTTCGTTCTTCAAGTATGTTCATTAAAGATTCCAACGGAAATCCGATTGGTCTCTTATGTATTAACTTTGATGACAGCCGCTATATGGAACTTCATGAAAAGTTATTTTCGCTGATTCATCCTGGAAATTTTGTAAAAAATATATCATCTGGCGTAGCAGAATCCAAAGAAAATGTAAAAGATTTATCCAGCCGGATTACCGAAAACTTCGCCATTGATGTTGCTTCTCTTAGAGAACAGATTTTTAATGATGCAACAGCCAACTTTACAACACCTGTGGATCGTTTAAATCAAAATGAGCGGAAGGAAATCATGATCAAATTATATGAACAGGGGCTATTCCAATTAAAAGGTTCCATCCCGTTTATTGCAAAAAGATTCTCCTGCTCACAGGCAACTATATACAGATATTTGGGAGAAATCAATAATTAAATAGGAATTTGCCGCAGGCAAGACAGACGCTCCCGAAGCGAGCAGGAAAAACAACACTCTAGTGAAATTACAGACAAAGCCATTGCCCCCAATAAGGCATATTTGTGATTTTAGTCGCGGCGTATTGAATGTTCGCTCTATTCGCTCACATCCAACACTTGCTCCGAGACCACAAATATGCCTTATTGAGGGCAATGGCTTCTGTGCTGTGGATAGAGAAGGTGAATTAAATCTTTTGTCCGTTTATCTGCTGCTTCCTCTGTAATATCCTTTTCTATAACGCTTTTTCATTTGATGCAATACTTAGTGAATCAAACGAGTCTTTTTATCATTTTTTCTTTTTGCATGGTGTCAGATACGATAATTTTACCCAGCCTTCCTGTCCTCCATACTCCGTTCTTCCCCAACCGTTTTTAAATTCTTTCATTTCAAGATACGTATTTTCAGGGACTTTTGCGATACTTCTTTGATCCTCTCCCGGTTTTTCCCGAAAGTTAATCTGCTGGGCACTGCTTAATGTCTCTACTTTCCAGGCTGCTTTACTGCTCTCTGGATAGCATCCTGCATAATAAAGATTTATCCAGCCGGTTCTTCCATTATTACTTACTTTACCCCAGCCGTCCCTGGTTTCCTGGACGATAAATTCTGCACCATAAGGAATTCCCTTTAATACTGCATCAGAGGTAACATCTGGTTCTTGATACATACGAATTCCTTTTTCTGTTGAAACATTAATATAAATCTGACTGTCTTCTTGTATACTAATCGATTCCTGGCAAATATACTTAAGATACGACATTTTCATCCAGCCGGAAAGGCCGGCATATTTTACCTTTCCCCATTTCTTTCCTTCTTTTATCGTGCTATCTGTTAATTCACAAAGTTTTCCTTCTGGCAGGGAACCAATCGGTACACTTCCTCCTGCCTCATCATAAATTGGGACACCATCTAAAGAATTACTCTTTATCGTACACCAGGTTCCTGTTCTTTTCTCTTTCCAGATATTTTGTTCCTGCCTCTTCTCTCCTATTTCTTCCGTCCACCAGATTTTTAAATAGGAAAATGTAAAAAGGAAAACAGCAGCCAGACAAAGCAACGCGATAATATCTATTAATTTTTTATATAATTTGGGCATGACTTTTTCTCCTTTATTTTACACTTCGTGACACTTTATATACTGCAAAAAACAGATTCCCGCTGGCTTCTATTTCATCCACCGCTTTATATGTAAGATGCTCTGTATCTTCCTGTCCTAATAAATTCAAAACATTTTTCTTTCCTTTTGTTATAATGTATACATTCTTTTTTAATAAAAATCCTGTTCCTAAATTAGAAATTCCATCTTTCGCAAGCTTTTCTTCATATAATGGAGAATATGCTGTCCAGCTTCCCGACATATACCAGTTTCCCTGATGAAGATCATCTTTTACACCAGAAGGCTTGCCAAAACTTTGTGTATCTAAAATATAATAATTTTCTTTATGTTTTCCGCAGTAGGCTGCAATTTCTGCTTTTTGTCCACTGCCTGCCTCTCTTCCAGCCTGTATTCCCTGTATCGCTTGTATTCTATCACTTCCATTTACTCCCATATGTAAAATAACTGCCAGTAAAATACATTGAATAACAACAGAAATACGGATAAATGAAGTATCTTTCCAAAAAGAAAGCAAATGACATACAATCATAAATCCAACGCTCAGCATCAATAACCGAATACTTTCTTCTACTCTTTGCGGAAAACGTCCGTTCATTGCAAGGTAAATCCATTCTATATGAATAAGAAATGCACAGGTCCCTCCATAAAGAAAGGTCGAAACCCATCTTAAAAATCCATTTTTCCATTTAAATAACAACGTGACTGCCGTGAGTGGAACAATCAGGAACCACACATAAAATCCAGAAAACTTCAAGAATTCTCCTGTCTGCTTTTTCTTCATGCAATAACGATATGCTTTTTCTTTTGCATTCTCTGCTTTTTGCTCTAATGATAACTGAAGCTCTTGTGTCTTCTGATAATTATAAATTTTCTCGATAGTTTCTGTAGAGAAGTCATCATACAGACAGTAACTATAACTTTTAAATACTTTTTGTGCATTTTCACTCACACCAATGGATTGATAAAAATCTTCGTTTTCTTCATAATCCGGCAGCCCCGTATAATCCTGCATATAAGCCCTTGCATGATTATAAATAAAATAATTTTTCCAGCCCATTGAACCATACATCTGGGTATTTAAAAACAATATACCAGCTCCTAAAACACCACAGACTCCGAAAATGAACCACGGTTTAACAGAACGAAAGAAATCCATTCTGTATTTATACCATATTTCAATCAGCAAAAATGGAATGACCATATAAAAGCACTGTTTTCTCATACAATATGCCGATATTCCTAAAATACCAAGACAAAGTAAATTCCACGGTCTCCACAGTTCCTCTTTTTTTGAAAATCCAGTAAATAACAGACTCATGCATCCAAGAAATGCAGCAACTGTAGAAAATGTCAGATGAAAGAAACAAGGCATCCACACATAAACAAATGCAAGAGTGTAGAAAAAGCATATCAAAATTCTGTTACACCGGAAATAATTTAATATTCGAAATAATACCACCGTAAGTGCAAAAACTTCCAATAAAACAATTGCTGTCACATACCAGTTTGTCCCATTATCTGCCGGAACCGTAAAGGGCAGCTTTGGATTTAACTCGTATAACTTTGCTATGATCCATGATAGTGGATATTTTATAAAAATCGCATGTCCATCCGGAGTTCCTGTATAAGAACCATCTAAAATCTGTACAATAGCTGCATCATCATTTACCTCATAAGTAAATGCAACTTTATTGCACATTTTCATCATAAAAGGAAGTACGGTTCCAATTGCTAAAATCATATTTATCACAAAATTTATGACCTTGTTGGAAAGAAATTTATGATAGGAATCAAACGCTTTCCCTAAAAAAGAGCCCGCCTCTCTTCCCTCTGCATTTTGCCTGCTCTTTTGTATCTTTCCTTTATTTTTTCCTTTGTTCATAACAATCCCCTACTTTTCTTTACAAATTTTATATATCTATTATACCAAATATTTTACAAAACTGCTTCTGTTTTTTTCATGCATTTTTTAGAGCGTGTTTCAGACACGCTCTAGTCACATTTTCCTGCTTTCCGAAACCAGTGTTCTTTCTTCCCCTGTCCGGTAATCCGATTTAAATCTACTCTTCCGGGTATTCCAGGACAGATTCCATTGGAAGTAAATTGCTGCAGATCTGCACCTTTGTGCGCACTATATCTAGGGCGGTACACAGCGTCATTTAAGCCGTAACGCGCTTCCCACCAGGCACATCTTTTCGGGCGGCGCCGAATAATTCTCTCATATCTTTCATATTCAGAATACATTGTATAAAGCATCATCTTGTGTCTCTGCCTTTTCAAATAATTCAGGGCACTCTCCACTCCGTCTTCCGTATTTCCGGATTCCACATCAAGCACATATCCTATAAAATGTTTTTCTACCCGCTTTTTACACACTTCCACTAAAAATCTGGTCTGTGCAGTCTCATCCCCTCTGTTCAAAAATGCATATAACCAATATGGAATACCTCTTCTTTCACATTCTCTTATATTCGTATCTAGCGTTTCATCAATATAAGATGTCCCCTGGGTCGCTTTTGCAATAAGAAACGGACAATTGCTCTTTACTTTTCCCCAGTTACGTACAGGATGATAGTGGCTGATATCTGGATAATAGTTGCTCATGATGGCCTCCATTGAGAATTGAATATATTTATTCTATTCACAAATATGTTATGTGTTACTATTTAATTCATTAGACAAACTACAGACGAAGCCATTGCCCCCAATAAGGCATATTTGTGATTTTAGTCGCGGCGTGTTGAATGTTCGCTTTATGCGCTCGCATCCAACACTTGCGAGAGGATGAATTAAACAGGAGGTGGGGATTTGGGGACAGAAGCTGATGTATTCTGCTTACCCGAGAATATACGCAAAAGACAAGGAGGTTTTTGTATGAAGAACAACGACTCACCATTCCTGCTACCGGAAAGCATGACTGGAGCGACTGGTGGATCGTAAAAAAATCTACGGTTTTTAAAACAGGAACAAAAAAAAGAGAATGTTGGATCTGTGATAAAACACAAACGGTTTCTATTCCTAAATTAAAACCATTTGTGAAGTTAAATAAGAAAACTATTTCCTTAACTGCCGGAAAATCATATCGTTTAAAGGCATCTTATGCCAAAGGCGATTCTGTAAAAAAATGCAAATCTTCTAATAAAAAGGTTGCTACTGTCTCTAAAAAAGGAGTAATTAGCGCTCGACAAGCTGGTAAAGTTCGAATTACTATCTACACAAAATCCGGTAAAAAGGCAACCTGCAAAGTTACTGTTACTGCGAAAAAGAAAGCCGCTAAGAAAAGTTCCTCTAATAAGAGCGGTTCTGGTAGTGGTTCTTCAAAAACAAACGGCAGTACTGTTTATTGGACACCAGGCGGTGCAGTTTATCATCGCACACCAAATTGTCCGACTTTGAGTCGATCAAGAACGATTTATCATGGTTCTATTTCTAGTTGTCCGAAGAACCGCGGATGCAAGGTGTGCTTTTAAATTTTGATTTGCGCAGCAAAGGAGACACCCACAGGGAATATAATATCCTATGGGCTGTGTTTTGTCTGCCTAAACGAATTCAGAATTTATTCCAACTGGTTTTCTGAGCTGCCAACGCACAGAACTCCTGAAGATAAATAAAGCATATTTGTGGCCTCGGAGCAAGGTTTGGATGCGAGCGCTTTAAGCGAACATTCAAACTGCCGCGACTAAAGTCACAAATATGCTTTATTTAGCTTCAGGAGTCCGTCTGCTTTGCAGCCTCGCAAATCAGAAGCCGCTATGCTATCATTCCCCGAATGCTTCCTCTCATTTTGCGAATGAAAGAGATTACTAATCCAAGTACTGCACAGTAAAATATACCATTGTTTCCGGTAAATGCATGTAAAATCCACTGGCCGCCAGCCATTCCATTATATCCAAAAGTAAGGAATCCATCAATAAATGGAGTAAGTACCGTAATTACTAAGAATAATCCAAATGCGAAAATTCCTCTTCCGGTATCTATGTTTCTAAGTACTCCCATGTCCATTACTTTTTTAGAACCAAGAATCCACAGTGCTTCAATGATTCCAAACAGGATGAAGAAAGCACTTCCGCCGATAAATACAATGGTGTCTATATCTCTTGATGATGCCAGTCCCATAATTGTACTTACGCTGGTATAGTTCCAGACATTCTTAAAAATCTGTAATACAATACCAATCATTAATAAGGCGCAAAGCCAATGTAAACCGGTAAAAAGGATATTTCCTGCTGTCTTTACACTCTTTCCTACAACATTACCTGCTGTGGAGGCTGCATTTGACACAGCATCTCCACCACTACTTAAAGCGGAACGGCGCTTTCTCTTTGTCGTTGTTGTGTTTCTTGATGAGCCGCCTCTTTTATTCTTTATCGTGACTTTTACATTTTTCTGTTTGTCTTTTTGTTTCTGGTCTTCTTCCTCATCATATACCTTATATTCCGCATCAATGGATTCATTGCTTTTCTCTGTAGATGGCTCTTCTTTTGGAAGCGGAGCACCACAGTTCTTACAGAAATTACCTTCTGCTTCTGCACCACAATTGCTACAAAACATTATGTTCACCTCATTTCAAATATCTTGTATAATAATAAAGCATTTTTACACAAAAGAAAAGAGGGGAGGTTTCTTGATTTTTACCAGGGAGGAGACAAACCGAAGGAAGCATATCTCATATTTCCTCAGAGTTTCGTCTGTCAGTCTGTTTATCTCTCTTCACACAGGGACATTACCAAATGATTCATTACTTTTTCACACCTTATTATATCCCGAATCTCTACAAATTCATCTGGTTTATGTGCATACTGCAGGCTTCCTGGACCGTAGGACATACATTCTGTATTGTGCAGTCTTCCGGCGATGACTGCGGTATCTGTGTAGCCGGTAAAGGCTTTAACGACTGCTTTTTGTTTTGTTTCTGCCTCTACGGCTTCTTTTAAGTTTTTAAGAAGTATAGAATCTGGATTTTTCTCGATATATGGGCGGTTTCCCGTAATATCGTAGGAAATCTTTATTCCTGGTATCTGGGTTTCGATTTCTTTAATGATTTTATTAAAATGTTGAACAACGATTTGATCGGTTACCGGAGGTGCTAACCGGCAGTCAATGAAAATTGTGCAGGCATCTGGTACTACATAAGGCTGATAGCCGCCTTGAATCTGGCCAAATGTAATGGTAGAGTAGCCAAGTTCTTCATGCACTGGAAAATGCTCAAATATTTCTTGTATTTGTACGATAAACTTTGATGCTGCAAATATTGCATCCGCTCCTTTTTCTGGCTTGCTGGCATGAGCGGTAATTCCTTTTACATGAACGTGAAACCATAGTCTGCCTTTATGTGCCATCTGAATCTCACCATCCGTCGGTTCTAAGTCTAAAACATAATCTTCTTTTTTTACGAATTCCTGTTCTACGATATGGTCGGAGCCGGTCATATCGCCCTCCTCATCGATAGTGCATATCATTCGAAGCGGACATTTTAAAGAAATTTCTCCTTTTTCAAGGCGTCTTGCCGTCTTTTTAAAAGTCGCTAATGCACAGGCAAGTCCGGACTTCATATCGCAGCTTCCTCTGCCATACATTCGTAAAATTCCATTCTGCTCTTCTATTTCTGCTCCAAATGGATTCTTCGTCCACCCCTCTCCTACAACGACAGTATCCATATGGCAGATAAATATAAACATTGGAACTTCTTTGTATTTTTCTTTTATACTTTCTTCTTTTGTATTTTCCGGCCACAATGTGGCAATTACATTTTTTCTGCCATTTCCTACATCGTCAAGCTGGATTTCGCAGGAAGTATCCTTTAGATAAGCAAGGATAGCCTCTCTCATTGCTGCTTCTTCTGTTCCAGGATTTGTACTTTCTATTTTGACAAATGTTCTGGTAAGTTCAACACTCTCTTCATATGTTTCCATTTCTACTTATAACACCTCTCAAGAAACTTTCAAAATATTCGTATTATTCTGCTTATAAGTTTTGCTGCCCCTTTTGTATTTTTTTAGACGATGCTGCTTTTTCCTCTCTTTAAATATTTACCGTCTCCTCTTTCACCGAGGAATTCTCCGTCTTTTACAAGAATCTTTCCTCTCTGCATTACAAGGTCGATTTTACCTTCGATCTCTCGTCCCTCATAACAGGTATAATCGGCAGCACCATACATTTTTTTCTTTGTCATTGTCCATTTTTTCTTTGGATCAAAGATCACAATATCTGCATCAGAACCGACAGAGAGTGTACCTTTTTGTGGATAGACTCCTCCGACCTTTGCTGGATTGGTACAGGCGTATTTTACAAGCTGTTCCATGGAAATTTTCCCTTTGCACACACCCTCAGAATATAATAAAGATAATCTTTCTTCTACTCCCGGCGCGCCACTTGGACATTTTGTAAAATCATCTGCTCCCTGCTGCTTTTGCCTTTTGAAAGTAAATGGACAGTGATCGGTTGCTACAGTATCAATTTCATTGTTTTTAAGGCCATCCCATAATGCCTCATTATCTGCTGGCTTTCGCAGTGGTGGAGCCATCACTGCCTTTAACCCTTCAGATGAATCATCATACAAGTCATCTGTAAGCAATAGATACTGTGGACAAGTCTCCACTCCGATATGTTTCTGTCCTCGTTTCTTTGCCTGACGAATTTCTTCTAATCCCTCTTTTGTCGAAAGATGTACGATGTATACAGGAGCATCTCCTATAGCACTTGCAAGATATAACATACGGTTTACAGCTTCTGCTTCTGCTTCATTTGGCCTGCTTAATGGATGATATCTTACTTCTGTTTTCCCTTCTCCCACAAATTTCTTTCGGAAGTAAGATACGATACCATCATTTTCACAATGAACCGTAATTAAAATACCATCTTCTTTTGCCTGTTTTAATACACGAACGATGTCTTCATCAGAAAGTTTATAGTCATAGGTCATATAAATTTTAAAGCTGGTGATTCCCTCGTCTTTGACAACTTTTTTCATTTCTTTTAATATATCATCATTAACATGCTGAAAAACGCCGTGGAATCCGTAATCAACTACAGCATTATGATCTGCAAGCTTGTGATATTCCTTTACCTGATGCATCAGATTGCAGCCTTTTGGTCCAAATGCCATATGGTCAATGATAGTTGTTGTACCACCACAGGCCGCAGCAATCGTTCCTGTATAAAAGTCATCAATAGCCCTTGCAATCCCGACATCCAAATCCATATGTGTATGAATATCTACTGCACCCGGCATAACATAACATCCTTCTGCATCAATACACTTTGCTTCCGCGTCTTCTATGTTCGTATCGATTTTTATGATTTTGTCATCTTCTAATAACAAGTCAGACAGAAATGTTTTTTCTTCTGAAGCAATGGTTCCGTTTTTTATAAGCCATTTCATATGTTCTTCTCCTTTTCGTATAATCATTACAAGTTGAGAATATAAAAGAATCCCGTTATCACAGTACAATCTGTATCAACGGGAAGTCTTTCTTTATAAGAACATATCGTAATGGCGGGTTTCCCTTTTCCTGATTCTGGCGGGTTTCCCTTCTCCTGATATGGTTCTCGTATGATTATTTTAACTATTCAGAATCAGGTGTATTTTTCATAAGCACTATAGACACTATAGGAGTTGATTCTGAATAGTTATTCATCGTAATTATTTCTCAGAAATTACAGCTACCGCTTCAATCTCTACTTTTGCGCCCTTTGGAAGAGCGGCAACCTGAAAAGCTGCGCGTGCTGGATATGGTTCTGTGAAAAATTCTGCATATACTTCGTTCATTGCTCCAAAGTCTGCAATGTCCTGAAGTAAAACTGTAGTCTTTGTTACATCACTCATATCTGCTCCTGCAGATGCAAGGATGTTCTTGATGTTTGTAAGGCTCTGTTTTGTCTGTGCCTTAATGTCTTCTCCAGCAAATTCTCCTGTCGCAGGATCTACTGGAAGCTGACCAGATACATAAATTGTTTTCTCTGCCTGTACTGCCTGGGAATATGGTCCGATAGCAGCAGGTGCATTGTCTGTATGTAATGCTTTATTCATAACATTTGCTCCTCTACTGATGAATTAATGTTCCCGTCTTTCCGGCAATTCCATCTTTTGCCTTCTCAAGTAAGGTGATAAGAGATGTTCTTCCCTCTCCAGACTGGGTAAATGCTACGGCTGCCTGTACCTTTGGAAGCATGGAACCTGCTGGGAACTCACCTTCTTCAATGTATTTCTCAGCAAGTTCTGGTGTAAGCTCGGAAAGTGCCTCCTGTTCTGGTGTGCCAAAATGGATGGCTACTTTTTCCACAGCAGTAAGTATAATCAGACAGTCTGCATTTAACTGTTCTGCAAGTTTCTCAGCGGCAAAATCTTTGTCGATTACTGCGGCTGCACCTTTTAAGTGATGTCCTCCTGTTTTAAATACAGGAATTCCACCACCACCACATGCGATGACAACGTGGTTGCTTTCTACTAATGCTTTGATTGTGTCAATCTCTACAATAGATACTGGTTTCGGGGAAGCTACCACTCTGCGGTAGCCTCGTCCGGAATCTTCGATTACCTTATAACCCTTCTCCCTTACAAGCTCATCTGCTTCTTCTTTTGTCATAAAGGAACCGATTGGTTTGGTTGGATTTTTAAATGCCGGATCATCCGGACTTACTTCAACCTGTGTAAGCATTGTCGCACAGTCTTTCTGAATTCCACGATCTAATAACTCTTCGCGAAGTGCATTCTGAAGGTCATATCCGATATATCCCTGACTCATTGCCACACATACAGATAACGGAGACTGTACATACTTTTCAGGATTTGATCTTCTGAGTTCTGTCATCGCATTCTGAATCATCCCAACCTGTGGTCCATTTCCATGCGCGATAACAATTTCGTTTCCCTCTTCAATTAAATCAGCAATCGCAACTGCTGTATTCTTTACGGCTTTCATCTGCTCTTCAAGGTTGCTTCCAAGTGCATTTCCCCCTAAAGCGATGACGATTCTTTTACTCACTCTAACTATACCCCCTGCGAATTAATAAACGACTTAAATTATTCACCGAAGTGTCTTGGGGTAGCTTTGTCTGCTAATGCTTCTAATGTTCCAGTGATATCTTTCTGTTTTGCAAGAAGAATCATAGCTGCGATGATGTATGGTTTGTAGCTTGCTTCTTTGTATAATGGATCACGGTATCTGTCAAATACAGAAGCTTCAACTTCTCCGTCTTTGCAGGATACACCATTGATGTCTGCTGGTAAGCAGTGAAGATAGAGAGCTTTTCCGTCTTTAGTTGTAGACATAAGTTCTTCTGTACAGCACCAGTCTTTATGCTCTGCGTTCTGCGCAAGTAATTCTTTCTCTAATGCATCGATTCCAGCCTGGTCACCTTCTGCATATAAGTCTGTACGTTTTTCCATAGCTGCAAAAGGAGCCCAGCTCTTTGGATATACGATATCAGCATCTTTGAAAGCTTCTGCCATAGAGTTTGTCTTTGTGAAGCTTCCGCCGTTTTCTGCTGCGTTTTTCTTAGCAACTTCTTCTACCTCTGGCATGATGTCATATCCTTCTGGATGTGCAAGTACAACGTCCATACCAAATCTTGTCATTAAGCCAACAACACCCTGAGGTACGCTTAATGGTTTACCATAACTTGGAGAGTAAGCCCATGTCATAGCAACTTTTTTACCTTTAAGATTCTCTACACCACCAAATGTATTGATGATGTGAAGCATATCTGCCATACACTGTGTTGGATGGTCGATATCGCACTGAAGGTTAACTAATGTAGGTTTCTGCTCAAGAACACCATCTTTGTTTCCCTGTGTTACAGAATCTACTACTTCATGCATGTATTTGTTTCCTTTTCCGATGTACATATCGTCACGGATACCAATAACGTCTGCCATGAAGGAAATCATGTTTGCTGTTTCTCTTACAGTTTCACCATGAGCAATCTGACTCTTTGTCTCATCTAAATCCTGTACTTCTAATCCAAGAAGGTTACAAGCGGAAGCGAAAGAGAAACGAGTTCTTGTAGAGTTGTCACGGAACAAAGAAATTCCTAATCCAGATTCAAATACTTTTGTAGAGATGTTGTTCTCTCTCATGTAACGAAGTGCTTCAGCAACAGTAAATACTGCTTCTAATTCGTCATCTGTCTTTTCCCATGTAAGGAAGAAGTCTCCGTTGTACATTTCTTTGAAGTTTAATTTGTTTAATTTGTCAATATAACCCTGTAATTTCTTGTCCATTTTTATTCTCCTTATTTTGAAATACTCTTTTATTAACTTGTTTATTTTATTTATTACTGTAACTACTCAGGCCAAACTCACACGCATATCTGCATAACTCTGGATACTTGCTCGTATTTACAGCTTTTTTTGATTGATACTTTTTAATCTGTCAGGAAAACAGCTATTTTTGCAAATCTCTGTTTTCCTGACACTGTATTTTTACACATTCATTGGATGAACATTATTGGTATCAACATTTATTTTATTTATCTAAGGTAAAAAGATAAATTATTTAATGTCGTTATTTGTTTTTCCAGCGCGGAACTGTGAGATATCATCAGTCTTGTTGTCTTCGTTGTAAAGGTTTGCTGCTGCAACGTAAACTGCTGCACATCTTACTAAATCATCTTTGTATGTGATTTCGTTTGGTGCGTGTGCCTGTGATTCAGCTCCAGGTCCGAATCCTACGCATGGGATTCCGTAACGTCCCTGAATTGCTACACCGTTTGTAGAGAATGTCCATTTGTCGATTAATGGACGGTTTCTAAGTTCTTTTGTAGAATCTGGTCCCATACGTTTATCTCCGAAGAGTCCCTTATGAGCGTCTACTAATGCCTGAACATGAGCAGCATTTTCTTTGTTGATCCATGTTGGGAAGTAACATTCTGTTTCGTATACTTCTCCTGTCCATGATGGACGGTCATACATATACATGGAAACTTTAACATCATCACCGTATTTCTGAACGCTAGGAAGTGCGCGGATTTCGTCTAAGCAGGAATCCCATGTCTCACCAGCAGTCATACGACGGTCGATGGAGATTGCACAGCTATCTGCTACAGCACAACGGCTAGGAGATGTGTAGAAAATCTGAGATACTGTACATGTTCCTCTTCCTAAAAACTGTGCATCTTCGTAATGTTCTGGGTTGTATTTAGGGCTGAGCATCTTAACAAGGCCTTTGATGTCTGTGCTTTCGTCACATCCGTTGTTATTTAATGCTCTTACATCAGCGATGATGTCAGCCATCTTGTAAATTGCATTGTCTCCTCTTTCTGGAGCAGAACCGTGGCAGGAAACACCTTTAACGTCTACACGGATTTCCATTCTTCCACGATGTCCTCTGTAAATACCACCATCTGTAGGCTCTGTGGAAATTACAAACTCAGGAACGATTTTGTCTTTGTTGTAAATGTACTGCCAGCACATTCCGTCACAGTCTTCTTCCTGTACACTACCAACAATCATAATCTTATAACCTTCTGGAATGAGGTCTAAGTCTTTCATGATTTTAGCACCGTATACAGCACTTGCCATTCCACCTTCCTGGTCAGAGCCGCCACGTCCGTAGATGATTTCATCTGTTTCATATCCTTTGTATGGATCCTGTTCCCAGTTATCAATGTTACCGATACCTACTGTATCAATGTGAGAGTCGATTGCGATAATCTTTTCGCCATCTCCCATCCATCCGATAACGTTTCCTAATCCGTCAACTTCTACTTTATCAAAGTTTAACTTCTCCATCTCTGCTTTGATGCAGGCAACAACTTCTTTTTCCTCACAGCTTTCGCTTGGATGAGAAATCATCGCACGAAGAAATGCTGCCATGTCTGCTCTGTAATTTTCTGCTGCTTCATTAATTTTCTGAAAATCTAATGCCATTTTTATCCTCCTAAATATTGCATTCATCTACAGTTGGTAAATTTCACGGAGTCTGAAAATTGGGAATATTAATTTCTCTCCGACCACACTGCCCTTAAATTTTCTTTATTTCATTTATCTAAAAGATATTTTTATACGGTTGGGTATTCGCCGCCCCATACAATCTTCTTATATTTATCAGGGTCTGTATCTCCCTCTGTGGAGAACATGAGCACCTGACTGGAGTTATCTAACTCCAATGCTTCTCTGAGTTCTTTGTAAGCATCGTCTGTCATAATAGAAGAAATAACTCCCATTCCTACCGCTCCGGATTCTCCGGATGTTACGGATGGATCTCCTTTTACTGGAGCTGCAAGCATTCTCATACCCTTTGCAGATACCCCGTCTGGACAGGAAATAAATGCGGAAACATGGTTTCTTAAAATATCCCATCCAATTGTATTTGGTTCGCCACAGGCAAGACCTGCCATGATTGTCTGAAGATCTCCACCAACGATTCTTGGTTCGCCATCTCCAGCTTCTGCTCCTTTATAAAGGCAATCTGCTGCGCCAGCTTCCATTACGATAAATTTAGGTGGGTTGTTTGGATAAAGGTTTGCAAAGTAACCAACAACACCGCCTGCAAGACTTCCTACACCTGCCTGTACAAATACATGAGTAGGTCTGTTTACTTCTACTTCTCTTAACTGCTCTGCAGCCTCACCAGCCATACTTCCGTATCCCTGCATAATCCAGGAAGGAATCTCTTCGTATCCGTCCCATGCAGTATCCTGAACGATAACACCATGTGGTGTCTCTGCTGCTTCTTTTGCTGCAAGTCTTACACAATCATCATAATTTAACTCTTCGATTGTTACAGAAGCACCTTCTTTCGCAATATTATCAAATCTTGTCTGTGTGCTTCCCTTTGGCATATGTACAACGGCTTTCTGTCCAAGCTTATTTGCTGCCCATGCAACACCACGTCCATGATTTCCGTCTGTTGCAGTAAAGAATGTTGCCTGTCCAAAGTCATCGCGGAATTTCTTGCTTGTCAGATAATCATATGTCATCTCACTAACATCTTTACCCATCTCTTTTGCAATGTATTTTGCCATTGCGAAAGAACCGCCAAGTACTTTGAACGCATTTAATCCAAAACGATAGCTTTCGTCTTTCACAAATAAACCGCCGAGTCCAAGCTGTCCAGCCATTCCATCAAGCTTTGCTAATGGTGTTACTGAGTACTGTGGAAAGCTGCGGTGAAACTTTCTTGCCTGATTTACATTATCAAGTGCCATTACCGCAAGATTCTTATCTTCATTCTTTGGCATCTGATTCAAAATCCATTTGATTTTCTCCATTGTTTTCCTCCATAAAAATAGACTACAAACTTTTTGTTAGGTGTGATGAAAAGTTTTTTGTTGTCTTTATTATAGTGGTATAACGGCAGATTAGCAAATTCTTCTTTGGAGGTATTTGAAAAGAGACGAAGGTGCTGAAAACAAAGAGCCCCTATCTGTGACTTTCTTCGTTACGAGAAGATATCTAGTCAAAAGTTTCTCCTTAAATATATTGATTTTGACTCCGTTGTAAAAAACACAAAAGTCGCAAAATCAATATATTTAAGGAGGAACTTTTGACCATATCGTACTCTGGCAACTCCGAGGCCACAGATAGGGGCTCTTTGTTTTCAGCACCTTCTGACTTTGGCAAAATACGGGAAAGATGAATTTGTTATCTACGAAAGAGATTTGGGGGAGCGTCTGTTTATCTATTACATCTGTTTTACCTATTCCTCTTCTTTCTTTTCCAGCATATGGCTTTCGAGAAACATTTTCTCGAATTTTTGTTCTGAAAAACTTATGACCTGTTCTTCAAATCTCTGGCAGGTGATCAAGAACTGACGGCCGTCTTCAGTGAGGAAGGTTTTTCCTCCATTTCGTCCGCCTCGGCGTCTTTTTACGACAGTATAGCCTAGTTTGTCTTCTAGTTCATTAATCATATCCCAGGCTTTTCCTGGAGATAATGCCATTGTATCACAGGCTTTTCTTACATTATTCAAGTCTTCTATTAAAAAAAGTAATAATTTTAAACGGGCATTGAAGAACGGGGTTTCGTGTCCAATTCCAAAAGTAAGGATTGGATGAAGGATGGATTTATTATGTTCTTCAATCCGGCTTTGCAGTTCATCATCCTCCTGATTAAGTGATAATACTCCAATATCATCTACCTCAACAAATACTCTTCTGCCTGCATATTTTTCGATGGCTCCCCGCAGTCCGTTTTCACCATCATAGGCAAGGATATCAGGAATCATTTCATTGGAAATGAGCACTGGATGCCCAGCTTTTTTCTTATAAGAAGGTACGACGATATCATCGTGATATTTTCGCATCTCCACGATGGTCTTCGGAATGAACATGGGGGCATTTACCGGGGTAAATACAACACTTAAGCATTTATCCTGTAAATAAGAAAGACCAGCTTTTACCGAATGAAATAGTTCTCTCTTTTCGTCCGACTCTTCTAAAATTAAAAATACTACATTAAGATTATTTAGCTGATATCTGCTCTCGTAGTCATCAGCTCCTACAACTACTACTATTGGAAACAGACCTGCCTGCTGCATGGAAAGGACAATTCTTTTAATAGCTGGAATCTTTCCCGTCTTTCGCAAAGGATGTGCGCTCTCCTTACTTGCCGCTGCAATAATTCCGCCTACATTGCTAACAAACATAGTTTTCTCCCTTTTCTTTCACAAATTTACTTATTTGTAAGTATTATAAACTATAGTACCAAAAAAAGCTACATTTCTGTAGCTTTTTTAACAAATTTTTTATTTAAAATAGGGATTATAATTAATTTACTATATTATTTCTATATTATTTCATTTTGTAAAAGAAAAAGATAGAAATACAAATTTTATCACTTATCGTCCTATCTGTTTACTGATAAGATGATATTTTATAGAGTTTTTTACTTTATGTTTACAGATGAAATCAGCATTAGCTGATTTCACGATAGCATGTTTGAAAAATAGTTTCAGCAAGATGTACAGATTGATTTTTGATTTTTCAAACACGCTATCAGAATTACTCTTCTTCTTTTGGACGATAGAAAGTATCCTCTAATGGTAATTTTGTTCTAAATTTGCCATCAAGGGCATAATAAGCTCCCTGTACAGCAGGGGCAGTAGGAATTGTTGCAATCTCGCCAATTCCCTTTGCACCATAGGCAACATCTAATAACTTCTCTTTTTCTACATAGATAGCATGAATATTTGGAATCTGTGTAGAACGGAGTAAGCCAAGTGTTCCGTAAGTTACTTGAGGAACGCAGTCTTTAAGTGGCCAGTCTTCGGTTAAAGCATAGCCCATTCCCATGAGTACGCCTCCCTCAATCTGTCCCTGAATAGAGGTTGGATTCACTACCTTTCCAGAGTCGTGTGCCGCATACACTTCGGTTACTTTTCCTTTTTTATCAAGGATAACAACATGTGTCGCAAATCCATATGCGATATGGCTCTTTGGATATGGCACATTTGCACCAAGTTTATCGGTTGGCTCATAATATTCATAGAAATAATTCTTGCCGTTTAATTTCTCTAAGTCATTATCGACTTCTTTCATTGCATCGGCAAGCTTCACTGCCGCTCCTCTTACTGCTTCACCAGTAAGAAGAGTCTGTCTTGAACCAGAAGTTGTACCGGAATCTGGTGCATTCTCTGTATTGCAAACAGCGTTGCGGATTTTTGAAAGTGGAAGTCCGGTTGCCTGTGCCACATCCTGACAAAATACAGTAGCACATCCCTGTCCGATATCAGAGGCAGCCGCATAAATCACGCAGACACCATCTTCAATCACAAGGTTGCATCTTCCTTTATCCGGAAGCCCTACGCCTACACCGGCATTCTTCATAGAACAGGCGATTCCTGCATGGTCTTTATTAGCTTCGTACACATCTTTTACAGCCTCTAATGTCTCTTTTAAGGCAGTAGAACAGTCAGCAATCTGTCCGTTTGGAAGAACCTTTCCTGGCTCAATCGCGTTACGGTATCGGATCTCCCACGGAGAGATGCCTACCTGTTCTGCAAGAAGGTTAATAATGGACTCTAACGCGAACTCACTCTGACATACTCCAAATCCACGGAACGCTCCGGCTGGCGGATTGTTCGTATAATATCCAAATCCTCGGATATCTGTATTCTGGTAACAGTATGGCCCTACGGAGTGCGTGCAGGCTCTTTCAAGAACCGGTCCACACAGGGAAGCATAAGCTCCTGTATCAAAATAAATCTCACAGTCAAGGCCGGTAAAAATACCATTTTCATCACAGCCAAGAGTGAAGGTTCCTTCCATTGCATGGCGTTTCGGGTGGAAGAATAGAGACTCCTGTCTTGTGAACTTGGCCTTGACCGGACGCTGGTATTTATATGCTGCAAGTGCAGTTAAATGCTGTACGGTAACGTCTTCTTTTCCACCGAAGCCACCACCGATAAGCTGATTTTCTACTACAATCTTTTCCGGATCCCAGCCAAACATAATGGATACTTCTTTTCTTGTATCAAATGCTCCCTGATCCGTACTTAATATTTTAATTCCATCTTTATATGGGAAAGAAACCGCACATTCTGGTTCAAGAAATGCGTGTTCTGTAAATGGTGTTGTAAATGAACGGGTTACTTTATAGGCTGCCTTCTCTAAAGCAGTTTTGGCATCTCCTCTTGTAACGTGACGCTGCTGGCATAAGTTTCCACTTGAATGAATCTGTGGGGCATCCTCTGCCATCGCCTCATGGACATTGCGGATCGGCTCCAGCTTTTCGTAATCTACTTTTACAAGCTTCTTTGCCTTTTCAAGGATTTCTTCAGTCTCTGCTACAACAACACAGATGGTATCCCCAATCATTCTTGTAATATCGCCTTCAGCGATCATAACATCCCAGTCCTGCTGAATATGTCCCACTTTATTATTTGGCACATCTTTTGCTGTGAGTACACCAAGCACACCTGGAAGTGCCTCTGCTTTTGACGCATCAATCTTTAACACTCTTGCACGAGGGTATTTGCTGCGTACTGCAGATAAATGTACCATACCATCCATAACAATATCGTCTGGATATTTGCCGTATCCAAGCACTTTCTTTCGCACATCGACACGGAATGCTCTCTGTCCGACACCGTACTGTTCTCCTCTTTCAAGGTCATAGTCAATCTCTGCATCTCCTCGAAGAATTGCTGCGGTAAGCTGAATTCCCTCGATAATCTTTTTATAACCGGTACAGCGGCAGATATTACCTCTTAATGCGTATTTAATTTCTTCTTCTGTTGGGTCTGGATTCTGATCAATAAGTGCTTTTCCTGCCATAACCATTCCCGGAATGCAGAAACCACACTGTACAGAACCTTTCGAACCAAATGCATAGACAAATGCATCCTGCTCTCTTTCTGTCAGTCCCTCTACCGTTACAATGTTTCTTCCCACAGATTTATCTGTCGTTAAAACGCAGGCTTTTACTGCAACCCCGTCAACAATAATCGTACAGGTTCCGCAGGCACCTTCACTACATCCATCTTTTACGGAAAATAAATGAAGGTCATCTCTAAGATAGCGAAGAAGAGACTTTTTTTCTGTTGTTGTCCGGCGCATTCCATTGACAGTAAAACAATATTCTGTTGCCATAGTTCTCCTCCTCTCTTATCTTATGGATAAAATACCATTTTTATCGTGAATAACACCCCGTGGACATTTGACGGCACACATACCACAGGCGATGCATTTTTCCTGACAAATGACAGCGTGGTTATCCACAACTTTGATTGCCTTACATGGACAGTATTTCTCACAGATTCTGCATCCAATACAGCTTACTGCACATCCCTGAATCGCTTTTGGGCCTTTGTCAAGGTTAGCACACTGTGGCTGAATGGTATTTTCTGTTGGAACTACCTGAATCAGATGCTGTGGGCAGGCTTTTGCACAAAGCCCACATCCCACACATTTTTCCTCATCAATCTTCGCAATTCCTCTTTCACCGATTGACACTGCGTGTAACCGACACGCTTCCACACAGCTTCCTCCACCGAGGCATCCATAAGAGCATATGTTAATACCTTCTGAATACTGTGTTAATATTTCCTGACAGTTACCTGTGACAGTAACCTGTTCAAATCCTTCTTTTCTGGTTGGTCTGCCGTTACAATGGATTACGGCAACTTTCTTTCTTCTAACAGCCATAATACTCGCCTGACTATTTCATCAGATAGGAATAATCCTTCTGAATTGTCTCGATGACCGCTGCTGCATCTGCGGAAATAGTACGGATGCCATTGATGTCCGTTTTTTCTACTTTATCATCAAGACGAAGATGGATTTCTCCGTTTTCTTCACAGTAGAATCCTTCATTTTCGCTGTTTGTGAAATCTTCTTCACTCCAGAATAATGTAAATTTATCTTTGTAAGGTCTTCCAGCGTATGGACAGAATACAGCACAGTTACCACATTCATTACACATACCATCTACATGGATAACCTGTTCCTGACATTTACCAGCAACTTTAATTGCAACGTTTGCTCTGTTTGGACATACATCTGCACATGTCTCACATACAGTAGAACATCCAAGACATCTCTTATCTGGCATCTCTGTAAGGTCAGGACTCTGGTATCCCTTCTTGGCGATGTATTTTGCTGAATCTTCTGCCACATTCGCTTCTGCATATTTTTCGTAGGAAATACCTGCAATGGCTGCGGCAGCTTTCGATGCATCTGCGATTGCTTCTACAACAGTAGCTGGTCCTCTTCTGGAATCACCTGCTGCGTAAACGCCTTCTACACTTGTCATCATGTTTGCATCTACAACCGGGCGGCCCTTGCGGTCAAGTTCCACACCCATATCTTCATATAATGTACCGTCGATATTTTCTCCAACAGCTGCAATTACAGTATCTGCTGGAACATATTCTACTTTTCCTGTGTCAACTGGTGCTCTTCTTCCAGACTCATCTGCCTCACCAAGTTCCATTACAGAACATTTAAGCTGTCCATTCTCCACACCAATCGGTGCAAGAAGTTCCATGAACTGTACGCCATCCTCGATAGCTTCTCTTAATTCTTCTTCGTCTGCAGGCATATATCTCTTTGTTCTTCTGTAAACAAGACGTACATTTTCTACACCTTTTACGCGAATCGCTGCTCTTGCAACGTCCATTGCTGTGTTTCCACCACCAAGAACAACAACATTTTTACCAAGAACAACTTCAATTTTTTCATTCTTTGCATCTGCTAAGAACTCTACTGCATCAAATGCGCCGCCGTACTGAAGATGTGCGTTACCAGGTTTCCATGCACCGATGGCAACGATAACATCTGTATATCCTTCTTCTTTAAGTGCTTTAATAGAAGCAACTTCTTTACCCGTTACAAACTCTGCACCGTATGCTTTACAAAGTGCAACATCTTTCTCAATGTCTTCTCTCTTAATTCGGAAGTCTGGAATAACATTTCTTACAACACCACCGAGATTTTCAGACTTTTCAAATACAGTAACAGGGACACCTGCTCTTGAAAGGAACATTGCTGCAGATAGACCTGCAGGACCACCACCAATAACAGCAACCTTCTTATCTGTTCTTGCTTCCGGTTTTGCAATATTCTTAAGAACTGTTTCATAGGCGGCATCCGCTGCTGCATATTTTGTCTCACGGATATGTAATGTTTCTTCGTAATAGTTACGCATACATTTATCTCCACAGTGATGTGGACAGATAGTTCCTGTGATAAATGGTAATGCATTTCTTTCTAAAATGATATCTAATGCCTTTGTTGCATCGCCCTCTGTCATTGCCTCAAGGTAAGCTGGGATATCCTGTGCAATCGGACAGCCATTACGGCAAGGAGCTGTGAAACAGTCAAACAGTGGAAGTTCTTTTTCCATATGTCTTTCTGGTAAAGGTTTTACTGGTTTCTTATATAATTCATCGCTTGTAACAGCGTCATCTAACGCTGCGATTGCTTTTGTATCTGTTCCGTGGAATCTCTCTGTACCGCATTCCATGAACTTCTCGCTAATCTGGCTTAATCTTTCATATCCACCTGGTTTTAAGATATTTGTTGCCATTGTGATTGGCCAGATACCTGCGTCAAACATTTCACGGATATTGTAGATTGTTGCTCCACCAGAATAAGAAATACGAAGCTTGCCGTCAAACTGTTCGGATAACAGTTTTGCAAGATGAATACTTAATGGGAACAGGGAGCGTCCGGACATATACATCTCTTCGCTAGGTAATTCTTTTGCAGCAACGTCAACAGGGAATGTGTTTGTCAGTTTTACACCAAACTCTAATCCCTTTTCTTTTGTTAATGCCATTAATCTTTCTAACATTGGAATCGCATCATCCCACTGTAAGTCTTCTACAAAATGATGGTCATCAAATGCAACATAATCAAATCCAAGCTCGTCTAATCTCTTTCTTGCATATTCATATCCAAGAAGAGTTGGGTTACATTTGATAAATGTATGAAGATGTTTCTCTGTAATAAGATAAGTAGCAATTCTTTCGATTTCATCCGGAGGGCAGCCATGAAGAGTAGATTCTGTGATGGAACTGGAAATGTTAGAGCTGATAGACTTAATATAGTCTGCATCTACATTTTCAAAAGAATCTACATTCTCTAATGCCCAGTTGATACACTCTTTAAATACTTCTGTATCTTTTGCCTCGATCATATCATCAATGAATGTATTTACCTTTTCGGACTTAATTCCTTCTAAGTCATATCCAACAGACATGTTAAATACGAATCCGTCTGGATTGCCAAGTCCTAATTCTTTGGCAAGAATCTTACATACAACCCATGCTTTTACATACTCAGCGTATGCCTGTGAAACATATAACTCCGTAGACCATTCACAGTTATAGCACTCATCTCCTGCTGTAATACATGGTTTTGCAACGCAGGCAGAAAGTTCTGCACCATCCATTACCTGTACAGTCTTTAATTCAAAGAATCTGGAACCAGCTACATAAGAAGCAATGATGTTTTGTGCTAACTGTGTATTTGGACCTGCTGCTGGTCCGAATGGAGATTCAATCTTTTCCTCATAAATAGGAAGTGCCTGTCCGCTTGTGTAATGTACAAGCTTATCAATACCAAAAATACTTCCTTTCTTTTTGTATTCGCTTAATGCCCAGTTCATAAGATGTCCAATAGACATCGGTCTCATAATATCGCTCATAGTACTCTCCTCTTTATTATCATTTTATTTTAGTAAGTTCTGTGATTTAATTCCCCCCAGAGCTTCTTACTCTGTTCCATTGTCCACGCATTGATTGCATCTTCATCAATGTTTACAAATTCACGGTCTTTATAAAGTACTTTTCCGTTAATTACAGTTGTTCTACAGTTTTTACCCATCATTCCGAAAATCATATGCCCATCAATGTTTTCGTCTGAAAATGGAGTAAATGGTTTGTAATCCATAACAATAACGTCTGCTGCTGCACCCTCTTTTAAAATACCCAGAGGCTGATTGAAGTATTTCTCTGCGATGATACGGTTGTTCTCGAACTGCATCTTCACATCTTCACACCATGCAACATTAGGCATTGCCTGCTGATGTCTCTGGATAATTAAAAATACCTTCATGCTCTCTAACATATCATGCGTATACGCATCCGTTCCCATACCAACAGTGATACCCTTTTCCATCATCTTAAGAACTGGTGCACATCCTACAGCATTACCCATATTAGATTCTGGATTGTTTACAACCATAGTTCCTGTCTCTTTGATGATATCCATCTCGGCAGGACTTACATGGATACAATGTCCTAACATGGTCTTTTCTCCAAGTAATCCGTTATATAACAGTCTGTTTACTGGACGGCATCCGTAGTTGCGAATACTATCGTATACATCATTCATTCCCTCTGCAACGTGAATATGGAAACCTGTCATTCCATCATTTGCTTCTACCATTTTTTCGAAGGTCTTATCAGAAATTGTAAATAAGGCATGTCCACCAAACATAGCTTTTACCATATCATCATCTGCTTCTTTTGCCCATTTTGCAAAATCAGCGTTCTCTTTGATACTCTGTAAAGTTTTCTCCTCGCCATCTCTTTCAGAAACCTCATAGCAAAGACAGGAACGGATACCTAATTCTTTTACAACATCTTTAATGGCAAATAAGGAACCTGAAATTTCACCAAAACTTGCATGATGATCAAAAATAGTAGTCACACCATTTCTGATACAGTCTAGAACAGTTGCATATGCACAGGCTTTTGTTCCATCTAAAGTAAGATGTCTGTCAATTGCCCACCATGTTCCATCTAATACTTCAAGGAAGTTTGTTGGATTGTTGCCAGCAATAGATAAGCCTCTTGCAAGACCAGAGTAGATATGTGTGTGCGCATTGATAAGACCTGGCATGATCACGCCGCCCTTTGCATCTACAAATTCCGCTTCCGGATACTTTGCTTTCATTTCTGTCAAAGATCCTACTTCTTTTATCTTTTCTCCAGAAATAACAACCGCTCCATCTTCTAAATACGGATTTTCCTGATCGCGTGTAATTACTCTTCCATTTCCTATTAATAACATTTAGCTGTCCTCCTAAATTTTTTTTAGATTAGAAATTGAATTTATTTTTTTTAACTGATATAATGAAATATACTATTTAAATTCTTTTGATTTTGTCTGCTTTATCCTGTGATAACGGACTTAAATAGTTATAAAATATTCCATTTAGAAAGGTTTTATTGATTATGAAAAAATCTCTTATTGAATTTTACACAAGGCTTGCTCATGGTCTGGCTGTACAGTTCGGCTCTAACTGTGAAGTTGTTGTACATGACCTGCAGGGAAAAGACATAGAACACTCCATCATCGCCATTGAGAATGGCCACGTAACTGGACGAAGAATCGGTGATGGACCTTCTCAGATTGTTCTGGAATCTCTTCATAATAGTGAGCAAAACTTAAAACAGGAAGATAAGCTCGCTTATCTCACAAAGACAAAAAACGGGAAAATTCTAAAATCAAGTACGATTTTTATTCGTGATGACTCCGATAAAATTATTGGAATTTTCGGAATCAATTACGACATTTCCTTAATGCTTGCTATGGAAAAAGAGCTTTCTTCCTTCACTGGTACTATTGAAGAAGATACTACCAAAGAACCTATTGCTGTAAATATCGGCGATTTATTAGATGAATTAATCACACAGAGTGTACAGCATATCGGTAAGCCGGTTACCTTAATGTCTAAGGAAGATAAGGTACAGGTTGTCCGTCTTTTAAATGAAGCCGGCGCTTTCCTGATCACCAAATCCGGACCAAAGGTCTGCCAATTCTTAGGAATCTCCAAATACACTCTGTATAGTTACTTAGATGAAATAAAATCGAAAAATACAATCTAATATATTTATAATCTTCCAGAATCATCATTATTGAAATTATATGATTCTGGAAAGATTACTTTATTCTTTCGTTTCTTCTGTAGTTTCTGCTGCTGTCTCTTCTTTCGGAAGAATCAAATTTAATAAAATAGCCATGATTGTAGCAACTACTACAGAGGAAGAACCAAAGATACTGTTAATCCATCCCGGAAGTCCAGGGCCTGATAAACAATCCGCAACCTGTGTAATTCCGACACCTAAAGCTACAGACATACCAACTACCGTTGTCTTTCTTGCTGTCAATCCATCTTTTGTAAACATACGAACACCAGTCATGGCAATCTGTGCAAATACAGATAATGTTGCACCACCGATAACACTCTGTGGAATTGTTGTTAATGCTGCTGAGAATACAGGAATAAATCCTGCAATCATAAGAATGACTGCTGCCACTAAAAATACGATTCTATTTATAACCTTATTTACTGTGACAATTCCTACATTCTGACTGTATGTCGCAGTTGGAAGCCCTCCAAAAAATGCTCCAAAAATACTCATAACTCCCTGCGTAAGAATACCACCCTGTAACTCACGATTGGTTGGAACTCTATCCATACCACCCATTGTTGTGGAAGTTAAATCACCGATTGTCTGTACAGAGTTTACAATATAAACAATGGCAAGTGATATACATGCAGATGGTACAAACTTAATCTGGAAGTGCATGAACTGTGGCACAGCCACAATTGCTGTCGTATTAGTAACACTGGAGAAATCTACCATTCCAAATGCCAAAGCAAGTAAATATCCTGCAATCATTCCGAAAAATAATGACCCTAATTTAAAAATTCCCTTTGTAAAATTACTTAAAATAAGAACAATTCCAAATGTACAAAGAGCAACAACCCAATTCTTCATACTTCCAAATTCTTTTGATCCGGCTCCCCCAGCCATGTATTTTATCGCAGTTGGATAAAGAGAAAGACCAATTGTAAAAATTACAGTTCCAGTAACAACATCCGGAAATAATTTTCTAATCTCTTTTACAAAAATTCCAAAGATAATTGCAACGATACCGCCGATAATTTCAGCACCAAGTATCGTTCCCATATCAAATTCACCACCAATAGCTTGAAGTGTCGGAACGTAAGCAAAACTAGTTCCCATGATCACAGGCAACCCTGCCCCCAATCGATTAAAAATCGGGAATAACTGTAGTAATGTTGCAATGGCAGTAAGGAGCAACGCTGCCTGAATCATCATCGTTTTCTCACTCTCTGTCAACCCACATACTCCTGCAATGATAATGGATGGTGTAATTACACCAACAACCGCTGCTAGTACATGCTGCAGAGATAATGGTACAAGTAAGGATGGCTTTGGAACCGATCCTTTAAACTCGTACAATGTACTCGTGTCAGCTTCTCTTGTTAGTTTTTTTTCACTCATAATATCCTCCTAACATAAATTATTTTTATTACTAAATAATTTTTATTAGGTTTATTATAACTCTTCATACTATTTATTGCAAGTTTTTTATTATTTTTGTCAATATTTAATTAATTTTGTCAATTATTTTGTGCATATTGCTTAATTTTATTTTATTTTTTTGCGCACTCACCTAACTTTTTTTATGTGATTTTTCTATCATTCTAGAAAAAATTGAAAATTATCAGTTCGAAAAACGCTTTTCTTAATATCTTATTGATATTATAATTTCAACAGGATGCTTCTGCAAATTCTTCCTTAGAAGAACTCGTAAAAATCAGGTAAATAACGGTTTTTGCAAGAAAAGAAGGAGTTTTTGATATTTCAAAAACTCCTTCTTTTCCTGTTATTTAAAATAGTATGGAAATGTTTTCATTGTTTTCTAATTATTCTATGTAACTCCACAATTTCTTAGTGCTTGTCATAACTCCGTCAAAGCCCGCTTTCTGACATATCTTTATTCGTTCTTCTGAATTTATAAATCCACCGGCGAAAAACTTACCTGTAAATATTTCTTTAAACATTGGAAGAAATTCTACCGCATGAGAATATGGCCGAAGTTCTACTGCCGTAAAATTGACTCCTTTTAGTGAACGTAGTGCCATTTCTACAGAATGAGAATCAATCAGGGAAATACGAAAAATAGTTTCCAGTCCCATATGCTGCATCTGATTTAACTTTGAAACACTAGACCCTATCACACCATCTACTTTATACAGCTTTTTTAACATTTCAAAAGCAATTCTGTCATTACCAAGTCCTCCAATCAATTCATGATTTACAATAACTTTCTGTCCATTTCTATGACAGTTCTCTGTGAGTTGTTTTAAATTTCCAATATGTGCATTCGATAACAATACCTCTCTGCATTCTGACTCCAGCGTATATTTTAAATATTTCACATCACGGATAGATGGTACAACTAAAAACCCCTGTTTCTCCAACTTTATCATCCTTTCGATTTTTCATCCCAGTATGTTTTCATAATTTCATTTAATCGACACCACTCTTTATATCTCTTCTCATAAATAGGGAAAGTGCTATCATCCGGCAATACCGGTTCTTTTACTTTTACAGCTTTTTCAAATGCATCCTCATAGTCTTTATACACTCCTGCCCCAATACCTGCTGCGATTGCTACACCCTGTGCTCCCGTTTCTTCACAATCTACACCAACAATTGGAACCTGTAAAACATTTGCAAATATCTGATTCCATACATGGCTTTTTGCTGTTCCACCAGTTAATCGGATCTCCTTTACTGGAAGCCCTGCATTTCTTAAAAAATCAATATGATGTTTATGGATAAAAGCAACTCCTTCTGCAACAGAATAACAGATTTCTGCATAAGACGTACTCATATCAATGTTAAAGAAATTCGCTTTTGCATTCATGTGAATACTTGGCTGTGCAACAAAAGGACTAAAGAATACTTTTACCTTCTCAATTGGTACCATCTCAATAAGTTCATCAAGTACAGCATATTGAGACAAGTTTCTATCCTGCGCCTCAAGTTTTGCTGTTCCACCAAGAATTCTCGTAAACCATTCATAGTTAGAACCAGAAGCTCCGGTATAAGAACAGTTTAAATATTCTCCTTTTTTCAGATACGGCATATTGGACGATGCATTCGGGATGATTCGATCGGAATGTGTTTCATTGATACACCAGGAACCGGCAACGGCAGTATATACCTCCTCTCCCGTTGCTCCCGCACCAACCAGGCATGCTAGTATATCCATCATTCCGGCTGCAACAGGAGTTCCTTCTGCGAGTCCTGTAATTTCTGACGCTTCTTTTGTTACTGTTCCAACAATTTCTGTCGGCTCTGTCGCAAGTTTTGGCAATGCATCATATAATTCCGGAATTCCGTATAAATCCATCAGTTCTCTGGAATAATCCATCGTATTCATATCTACCATAAAGGCTCCGCCAAAACAATTTAAATCTGTAGCAAATACATTAGTAAGGCGATACATAATATAATCTTTAAACTGAAGGATTCCACCAATCTGATCATAAATCTCCCTGTAATTTTCCTTATACCAGCGAAGAATCGGACCTGGTTCTCCCGCAAATAATGTACCTTTTACAATATCATTAATCTTTTCGTATGTTCCTTCTCTCTGATACATTTCAATAATACTGTTGGCACGATAATCCTGTGAAAAACAGCCTGGCGCAATGGCATATCCCTCTTTATCAAGGAAAACAACTCCATTACCAAAGGAAGTAACTCCGACACCGGCAATCTGCTCTGGTGCAACTGCTGCTTTCTCTACTGCCTCTTTTATACATACTGATATAAGATTCCACAACTCTGTAACATCGAATTCTTCAAAGCCTTCTCCCCTTCTTTTAAAATGCATACTCGGTGTTGCTGCTGTGGCAATCATCTTCCCATATAAATCAAAAATAACAACTTTACTTGATGTATTTCCCGCATCAATTCCCATTAAATATTTTTCCATGTGTAACCCTCCTGAAATTCCGTATATTTTAAGCTTTTCCTGCGGAACCTGTAAGCCGTATTTTTTCTTTTACTACCTTCTTTACCGCTTTAAGTGGTTCTCTGTTTGCATTGCTCATCCAGATTGCCATCGTTCCTGCTTTTTCAAGTTCTTCTTTCATTGTACCAAAATAAGCCGCCATCATTTCTGAATAGATATTAAGCTTGGTAACTCCGAGAGAAATCGCTTTTTTAATCTGATCATCTGGTGTTCCTGAACCTCCATGCACTACCATAGGAATATCTGAAATGCTATTTAATAATTCCAGTCTTTCAAAATCAAGTTTTGGTTCATGAACATAAACACCATGAGAAGTTCCAACAGCAACCGCCAGACAGTCCACTCCCGTTTCGGCAATAAACCTCTTCATCTCTTCTGGATTGGTCAGATAATCTTCTGGATTGTCGTAATTGCCGTCTTCCTTTATTACACCAGAAACAATGCCGTCTCCTACATGACCAAGCTCTGCCTCCACCGTTGCCCCATATTTGTGTGCATAGTCTGCTGCTTCTTTTGACAATCTGACATTTTCCTCAAAAGGATATTCAGAAGCATCATACATAACAGAAGTAAAGCCGGCATCCACACATCGTTTTAAGAAATTCATATCTCTCGCATGATCAAGATGAAGACATACAGGAACACTCGCTTTCTTCGCCAAATCTTTCAGGCTCTCTGTCCAGTAGGTAAGCATTTTTTCATTGCCCTGCTGTAAGTCTGGAGTCAGTCCCATAACAATAACCGGCGATTTCTCTTCTTCTGCCGCTTCTACGATAGCCATTGCCATCTCAATTGTGCTTGCATCAAATGCCCCTACCGCGTAATGTTCTTTTCTTGCCTTCTCAAGCATTTCTTTAATATTTACTAACGCCATATCATTCTTCCTTTCTATTAATACTTTTCATGATAATTTTTATAATTTTTCCTATTTTTACCTGCATTTTCCTATTGCTTGCTTATGCATACTTACTCATTCTTTCAATCTATCTCATCAACATACCGCCTGTTGCATCAAAGGTAATCCCCGTATAGTAATCCGCACATTTTGATGCTAAGAATACCGCTGCCTGTGCGACCTCCTCGGGCTCAGCTACCCTTCCAATTGGAATTCTTCCATTATAATAATCTGGCTTTGCCTTCAACGCTTCCTCTGTCATCGGTGTCCTCACCATTCCGGGGGCTACCATATTTACATTAATTCCATATTTTGCGACTTCTCTTGCAAGAGAAATACTAAAGCTTACAAGTCCTGCTTTTGATGCTGCATAATGTGCATGTCCTGTTGTTGATCCGTGAAATGCTGCCTGCGAAACAATGTTAACAATCTTTCCTTTCTGCTGAGCAGCTATCTTTTCCTGCACAAATTTCTGACACAGCAAATATGGTACTTCTAAATTCACACGAATCGTCCGCTCAAAATCTTCTGGCTTCATATCTACTACATATGCTGTCGGCCAGATTCCAGCATTATTAATCAAAACATCAATACTTCCCAAATCCTTTTTTATGACATCAAAGATGAAATCCACACTTGAAAGCTCTGAAAAATCCACACAATATCCCTGAATCCGCTCATCCTGATATTTTTCCCGAAGTTCCATCATTATCTCATGCACTTCCTTCTCTCTTCGTCCTGTAACGACTGGAATTCCTCCTTCCTGTGCAATAAGTTCTGCTATCGCCTTCCCAAGTCCTTTTGTGCTCCCTGTTACTAAAACTACCTTATCTTTTAAACCGTAATCCATTCTGTCACCCCTGTTTCACAAAAAACGGCTAAAGTCTTCTTTTTCTCAAATTTAAGAAAAGAAAACTTTAGCCGTAGTACTTAATCTTATACAACTTAATCTATTTTGTTCTGGAAAAATTATAACATATGCACAAAGAGACTGTCAATAAAATAAAAAGAATACATTAAGTTAACTATATTATACCAAAAATAATTTCTCATATGTTTAAAAAACACTTGGAAATATCCCTTTAGATTCTATCATTTTATCCGCAAAAACTATTTCTTCATTTCCATTAGTGCAACTAACTTCCTGGCAGCGAATATTGCAAATGCCTCATCATTAATATGTGCATCCACGTCAATGACTTCAACAAGAGGATTGTTTATCACTTTCTTTAATGTAATAAATAACGCCTGGTCTTCCCTCGGGCCATAGTATTCGCTTCCCACTTTATCATTCATAGAAATTCCCTGAAGTGGAAGTAGCAATACCGCATTATTCTTACACTGATTCAGTTTCTCGCCAACTTTAATACCAAATGTAACATTTTCCTCTATATTACTCTTTACAACTGTGATAGCCGGATTATGCATATAGACAACTCTATCCTTATATTTTTCAGGGAGACTCTCTCTTTCACCAAATGTAATCATATCTGCAGCACCTACCGATACCACCTGCGGAACACCATTCAATGCAGCCGCATCTAAACGTCCTGTACCAGCTGCCATAATACCTCCGGCAATTTCATCAATCCATTCTGTTGTTGTCAGATCTAATACACCATCTACAATTCCACTGTTAATCAGAGATTCCATCATCTTTCCGCCAGTTCCCGATGCATGGAAAATAATCACCTCGTACCCTTCCTGCTCAAGATATTCTTTCGCACACATAACACATGGCGTCGTTACTCCGTACATCGTAGCTACGATCAATGGCTTTTTGACTGGAATATCTGTATTCTCATGTTCAACCATCCCAACAATAGCATGAACCGCATGTGTCAGTACCTGCGAGGAAATACGGTTAATTCCTGCTACATCCACAATGGAAGGCATCATCAAAATATCACTTGTTCCCACATATCTTGACACATCTCCAGATGCCATCGTTGATACCATGATTTTAGGAACACCTAATGGTAATAACCTCATGCACGGAGTCACAAGAGAAGTTCCGCCTGTGCCACCCAAAGCAAGAACGGCATCAAACAGCTTCTCCGCATATAACTTTGGAATCAAGGCACAAAGCCCCTTAGACATCACTTCCATGGCATATCCCCGGTCTTTTTTCTCCTGCAATTCGGCAACGCTTCCTCCTCCCAAAACAGCAACCGAATCATGATTAATATCTGGTGAAAAAGCCTCCTTATAAATGCCAGCATGAATCGTTAATGTTCGTAATCCCAGATTCTCTATTTTATTTTTTACATAGAGATATTCCTCTCCCTTTGTATCAAAAGTGCCAATTAACGCTATTGTCTTCATTTTTCCCTTCTCCAAGAAATCAACTTCTTTCCAAAAATTATCCTAAAATGTGTTTGAAATCTACTGGGGATATACAGATACCTTTTAATTTTTCAAACATACTTTATTTTATTATAATAAAATTACTCCACAATTACTGGGAATAATTCAGAGTAATATTAGGAGAAAAATGGTTTTGTAAATATCATATTTTTTATCATATATTAAAAACTTCGCCATCCTCCGGAACCCACACATTTCCCTTGTAAAATTGCTTTGCTTCCTCTGTATACCGCTCTTTTCGCTTTTTCCCGGTCTGGTCTTCAGTATGCCAGATTAACAGATTCTTTACCTTTAAATCCTGTGCAATCATACTTGCCTCTTTTACCGTTTGATGTTGATATTGGTACGCATGAAACTTCGGTTCTTCATCAAATAAGCAGAAGGCTTCGGATAATAGCCAATCTACATTTTTACTATATTTTTTACCATTTTCTTTCAACGGCTCATCTCCAGCAAATACCAGTTTCTTTCCATTATCATACTCCATCAAAAAACCATATTGTTTCGCTTTTGTAGAACCAATATCAAAAAATGTAAAATCATAATTTAAAATATGTTTCCTTTCATGGTCTTTTACCAAAACAAACTTAATTCTTGTCTCCAAAAAAGCCTGGCTTCGTTTCTTAAGAATCATGCGGCACACATGTAATACCTTTCCCAATACTACATCGTTTCCGTAAAGATAAAAATCCCCCTCATATTCCTCCAGTTCTAACAACTCCGCAATCGTGCGAATTACCCATATCATCCCTAAAAAATGATCGGTATGTTCATGGGAAAGAAAGGCATAATGAAGCTTCTTCCAATTAAGATTCATAGTATCAAATGCCCGCAAGATGTCACTGCCCCCTGTCCCGTCCACAAGAAATAACTGATCATCTTCCTCAAAAACACAGGAGGTATTGATATATTTACTTACTGTTGCTGTTCCAGTGCCGATGATGTGCATTTTCATTGTAAAATCTCCTTTGTATTTTCTTTGATTAATACTTCCTTCTTTCCAGCGGATTCCCTTTCGGGTTTCTATGTAATCAGAGGGTTACAGGTCTCCGTTTCACTTCGGTCGTTGCAAAACGAGTGCCACTGGCACTCAGCAACCTCTGTTGAAAGACTAACCGCCTACCGTTATGATAACACTCATGTTCGGATTATAACATATATCCTTTATCGTCACAATATGTCATTTTAATCCCCATAACTTACATTATATTGTTACAAAAAAGAACCCATACCATCTAGCATGAGTCCTTAAAAAAATCCTATCCCTTTCTATTTCACTTTCAGCCCTTTAAAAATCTTCGCATAAGTCTTCTTCACTTTCTTCGGCACCTTAATTTACCATCTTTTTATTTACACCCTTAAATGCCTTCTTGCTGGCTGTTTTCTTGGTGAGTTTTGTTGTCTTGATCTTTACACTTAACTGCTCTTGCGTTCTGGTTTTTCTGTTCTTTTTTCGGTTAAACCGAAATCTAAAGATAAAAAAATAAGTCTATCATATGGCACGCCATATACAGATTCAATTTTTCTTAAAATCGGGATATCTGGATATGATTTTCCTCTTTCATAATTTCCTAATGTGTCTGTACTTACTCCAATTTTTTGTGCTGCCTCTGATTGTTTTAACCCATTCAATTCTCTGGCAAGTTCTAATGATACTCTCATTTCACTTGAAACTCCCATCTTATTTCTTCCTTTCTTATTTTGTATCTGTATTATAATTTGGTTTAACCGAATTTTTTTCGGTTTATCTTGATTTTTTTCGTTTTTACCGTATAATCAAATCAAACAAGGAGGAACACCAAATGAGTAATCTGGGAAATAAGCAAATAATGGCTAATAATATAAGGTATTATATGAATATTCACTCTGTATCTCAAACAGAAATATGTAATACATTAGGATTTAAAATGCCAACTTTCTCTGACTGGGTTAATGCTAAAACTTACCCACGAATTGATAAAATAGAATTAATGGCCAATTATTTTGGCGTAACAAAAGCTGATTTAGTAGAAGACCATTCTTCTCGTTCTCATCTGACTCAATGTCAAACTAAAGATGAAGAAACCTTAGTTCTCTCTTATAGAGAATTAAATGATATTAACAAAAAAAAAGTGTCGCATACACAAACAATCTCTTATCAACTCAACGTATGGAAGACGAACTCCGCACCGCTCACGCCCGCACTGATATAGAAGCAACTCCAGAAGGAATCCAAAGTGATTTAGATATTATGAATGATGATAGCTTATGGGATTAAGAAAGGAGAATTTTATTGTTTCAAATTATTTATGGTAAAAAGGCTATCAAATTTCTAAAGAAACAAGATAAGCCTACACAAAAATGTTTGATGACCGCCATCTCCAGATTACCATTAGAAGGTGATATAAAAAAGTTACAAGGAGCTTCTGGTTATCGCCTGCGTGTCGGTAATTTTCGAGTATTATTTGATGTAAATGGTGTTATCATTGATATTATTGATATTGGTAATCGTGGATAGATTTATAAAGGAGTGTGATTATATGTCTAATGTAAAAGAAAGAATCTTTGGTGCTGTTACTATCATGAGCGATGAAGATGCTGAGAAAGTCTGGAATTTAATTCAGGCAACATTTTTGCTTAACAATGTAGAAGAAGTTACTCCTGATCCAGATGAAATCGCTGCTCTTAATGCATATCATTCTGGTGACCCTGATTATCAGCCTGCAATGTCTCAGGAAGAAGTTTTAAAGGAACTAGGATTATAGCAAATCGCTACATGGGAAGGTGGTGTCTCACTTGACATATGAACAGCTTTTAGATGCTGCCGATCAGGAGGGTCTGGCAGTAAAAGAACAACCACTCTCTACTCATGATGGTCTGATTATTGGAAGTCACATAGCAATTTGAAAGTATATTACCTGCTTACAAATATGGTTGCAGGAACTTACATGAAATGGCAGAGCATCTCGATGTTACAGAAGAATTTTTAAAAGATGCACTGGATGCATATCTCTTAAAATATGGAAAATGTACTGTAGTAGATAATTACATGGTATTTTTTGAACCATTAGGAGTTGTAGATATGAATTATGGAATTGAATAAGCGATTAGAAAAACTAATAAAGGCACTCAAAATGAATCAAAAAGGACTGTTTCTCCTAAAACATGGGACGATATTGAAGAAGTTGAACCAAATGAAGTTGATTTAGCCATGTTAAAAGAAGTCGAAGAAAACTCCGATTGTCATGAATTTATTTCACAAGAAGAGGCTATGAAAGAATTAGGATTATAGTTTAAAATATTTAAATATCTTCATCAAAGCCAAGGGATAACCTTGGCTTCTTTTTTACGCTTAAATAAAAATGAGGACAATTCTCTATTTTTTAATATCTATATGCATTTTTTCGACATTTTTCCGCTTTTATTGTATAATTGAAAATGAAACATTTTAGTTTCAATTCATATGTTATTACGGAGGAAAGGTACCATGGGATTATCAGATATTTTTAATATCGGCAATATAAAGAAGGAGAATGAAGAACTAAAAGAAATGCTTACACCTGATATGAATGATGCCATTGATCTACAACATAAAATCAACGATTTTAATAAGTAACTTTCATCTCTTGAATCTGAACTCAATAAGAAAAAGCAGGAAATAGAAGCAAAATCTAAAGAATTAGATAAGATTTCAAAGGATATCATTACTTTTTCAGATGAAGTGCTAGTTCAGGAATATGGTCTTTATCAACCTCGATATAATTTTATGTCATCTGATGTTTATAAGGAACGCTTAACCACCATTCGAAATCAACAAAAACAAATGATAAAACAGGATATTGCTGCCTCTGGTAATACAGACTGGACGGTAAATAACAATAAAGCTAAAGGTCGTAAAATGGTTAATGACATGAAAAAATTATTACTACGAGCCTTTAACAGCGAATGCGATGAGACCATCGGAAAAGTAAAATATAATAATATAGAAACTTCCGTACGGAAAATCGTAAAAAGCGCCGAACAAATTCAAAAATTAGGAACCATCATGAGTGTATATATTAATCAATCCTATATAGATTTAAAAATAGTAGAATTATATCTGGCTTTTGAATACCAACAGAAAAAGCAACAGGAAAAAGAAGAACAACGTGAACTTCGTGCCCAGCAACGTGAAGAAGCAAAACTCAAAAAAGAAATTGAAGAAAAGCGAAAAAAAATTAAGAAAGAACAGACCCATTACCAGCAGGCACTTAAAAATCTTCTGTCCCAAATCAAAGAACATGGTGAGACCGAGGATTTGATCGCAAAAAAAGCGGAATTAGAAACTGAACTTTCCAATATTGATAAGTCCATAAAAGATATTGATTACAGAGAAGCAAACCAGAAAGCCGGATATGTATATGTTATTTCAAATGTAGGGTCTTTTGGTGAAAATATTTATAAAATAGGTATGACAAGAAGATTAGAACCGCAAGATAGAGTAGATAAGCTTGGAGATGCCTCTGTTCCGTTTAAATTCGATGTTCATGCCATGATATTCTCTGATAATGCTCCTGCTCTGGAGGCAGCTTTACATCGAGCTTTCGAAGACAGAAAGTTAAATATGGTTAATACCAGACGAGAATTTTTCTATGTAACACTCGATGAGATAAAGCAGGTTGTTAAGGAAAACTTTGATAAAACTGTGGAATTTATAGACTTCCCCGATGCTGAGCAATATAGGACATCTTTAAAGATGAGAGAACAATTGCTCGCATAATATTAAAAAAAGAGACCAGAGATGCCATATAATATCATCATTTATACTGTTCTCTTTTTATTTATAAAAATTTTATCTAACCAAATATCTGTTCAATACTTCTATAAGTTTATCCTTATATTTATACAAATCATTCAATGATTCGATGTAAAAACGAATAAATTTTTTATTTTCATCTGGAATCAATAATTGCTTTTTCCTTGTATCCAGATTAATTCTGCATATCTGCTTCCAACTATTATTCTTATAAAGTATCCCAAAATAACTCTCTGTGTCCTTATATTTGATATCTTCAATAGGCACAGTATCAGCTAACATACCACGAATAATATTAAAGGACTCAATTTCTGCCTCTGTTGTCACAATTTTAGATACTGGCTCTTCATTCCCCTGTTCTTCCGTATTTTCTGTTTCATCTTACATGGTATCAAAAACCTCATTTAATTTTTGATTTACGATATCATTTATAAAAGCTGAAAATGCTTTCCTAACCATAGGTTTGAATTTCTCAACCATATTTTTGTTTTTCTTACCAGTATATATGTCATTAAGTACAAATCGGACAAATTCATCTGATGGAGTATCAAACTCATCTTCGAAAACTTTTTTAATAAGAGTACTATATTTTAATTCTTCTGCAGCTTTGTATATATTAGATTTATCAAATGTCTCTTTTCTAAATTTCATTAATGCCTTTATTCCTGATTCATTTATATTTTCAAGATTCACCTCTACAAATGGTTCTAAATCCATGATATTATCTTTTTCAAGATCTGTATAGAATCTATAAACAATGCCATTTGTAAGTATTCCAAATTTAACTGGAGCTGCGGCAAAATATCTAAATAATTGACTTGCGTGCTTATCTAAATCTTCGTTACAGGATTTGCATTCTACAAATATGCATGGTTTTCCGTCTATAATAATCGCATAATCTACTTTTTCTCCCTTTTTAATGCCTACATCTGCTACATATTCTGGAAAAAATTCTGTAGGATTAAATACATCATACCCTAAAATCTGAAAAAATGGCATAATAAAAGTGGTTTTTGTTGCTTCCTCTGTAACTACTGAGTTTTTTAATGTCGATATTCTTTTTGACAACTGCTTAATTTGTTCATTGAAATCCATAATACTATTTTCTCCTAATTGTATAATTTTTTTATTATATAATATCAATTTTTATTCATAATTTATATTGACAAATCGTACAAAATATATGTTCATCTAAACTAACTGGATACTTAATGATATTTTTCTGAAACCCAAAATGAATAATATGCTACAAACCAGGATATACTTGAATTATCTGACTCAATATGATATATTGAAGTCAGAAAAGAGTAAATGGTGATATCATTTATGCACCAAAAACCCCTCGGTACCGCTAATACCGAGGGGTTTTATTTGGGGCTTGGTTGCCGTTGTTCTTTACTTCTTCTTCCGGCCAAACCACTTGCTAAGTAACTTCATAATCATCTCAACAATGATTCCTGAAATAATACCAGCCAATACCGAAAAAAGAAAAGAGTATAATGATATCATTTGTGCACCTCCCTTCCGTCACCAGTATAGGGAGCGGCAACGATGGGATTATAACATAATTTTCTAAAAAAGTCTTAAAAAATTAATAAAATCTTAATTTCTTAAAATCTCAATTTGTGATATAATCAAAATATAAAAAAACAGTTGACATAATATAGATATTATAGTAGACTAATATAGTTTTTTTGCCAGTTAGTATATAATTGATAATATAGAGAAACAAGAGTCTAAGAACTCGTCAATGAGGCATTGCGACCTCGCACCTAAAAAGGATTACATTCAAAATGTAATCCTTTTTATTTTGTCCTTTTTTATGTTATAATGTCTTTAATTATAATATGGGAGGAAATTATATTGAATGATGTAAAATTAAAAGACTTATATATGGGGCTACCTGATGGAGAAGTTGAAGCTCGTGATAAAAGATTTCAAGAACTTTTCTTTGATCCCAACAATAAATATAATGAAATAATAAATAGCAATGAAAAATTTTTGATTATTGGAAGTAAGGGAACTGGAAAAACTTATCTTTCTAAATATATTGTAGAACAATCTCCTTCTAAACAGACCTGCATCATAGTTGATCCTAAAAATTTTTGGATATGTAAACTCATAAATATTGATGAGCAAGAATTAACAAATGATTATATTTCAGTATTGTGCAAATGGTTTTTACTATATGAAATTGCAAATTCATTATTAAATAAGCATCGTTGGCTTAAACATCTTCCCAGATGCAAGCTAAATAAGCTGAGAAAATTTATGCTTGAATACAATGATGACACATTTTATAAAATAGTATCTTTATCTACTACTAATAATCAAGAGATTACTGGAAATCTTTCTCACGGTATTTCTCACTCTGACAAGTTACAGACTTCGAATTTTCAACACTCTGCCGGAATTAAAACATCTGATGGGGTTTCTTATGAGAGTACCCGCAAGAGATTTTTTGATTTAATTGATTATTTTGAACAACTCGTTTTTGATTGTTTTCAAATAAACGACCATCTACTTATTATTTTAGACGATTTAGATGAATTAAAAAAGGAAGCTGGTGAACAAAGCGAAAATATTATATATAATTTGATAACCGCTGCCAAAAAATATAATTTTTATTTTAATTCTCGTGCCAAGAGTCTTAAAATAATCATGCTATTGCGCAGTGATATATTAAATAAAATGCAGGGAAATCATCCTAATCTAAATAAAATAAAAACCTCCTGTTCCATAGATTTATATTGGTTACTTGACTCTACTCATGATAAATGGGACCATCCTTTAATTAGTATGATTTTTCATAAAATAAGGGCTTCCTGCGAACCCTATAAAAATCGTTCAAACAAAGAACTATTTGAAATATTATTTCCTGAATCAATTGACAAGAAAAATCCTCTTGACTTCTTATTAGATCATAGTCTTGGGCGACCTCGTGACATTGTTACATTTCTAAACTGTGCAAAAAAAGAATTTCCGGAGAGAACGTGTTTTTCAGCTACAGTTTTAAAAGAGACTAGAAAAATTTATGCTACAGATTTTTATAATGAAATGCTCAATCAAGCTTCTTTTTACAAAAGTAGTGCTTATAGTACGCAATGTTTAAAATTAATAGCTGGAATTAAAAGACCATCTTTTTCTTATAGTGATATCCAAACTCTTTATGAAGAAAACCGAACTTCTTATAGCGAAATTGATAATCTTGATGATGCCCTACATTTTCTTTATGAATTAGGGGCCATAGGGAATGCGTGGAAATCAAAAAAAGGAAAACATCGTACCTGTTGGTATTATAAAATAGATGCTATAGATGAGGTTGATTTATCCCAAAATTTCACTATTCATTATGGTCTAAGGAAAAAATTTTCATTATAGCCTTTTAACATTTTTCAACATTTCCTTGCACATATGTTCTGCACGCTGTATAATGACCCTATAAACGGAAAAAATCCGGTACTTGCCATACCGGATTTCTAGTAACCTATCAACCAGGATGGCTGATAATCTTTACATCACTTAGATTATACCACGCATCCTGCATTTTGCATAGGGTGTATTTTTTATACCCTTTTTTCGAAAGGATGATTTTCATGGGAAAAGTTAGCACACGAAAACGCGGAAAAACCTGGCAGTATTATTTTCAATTGGCCAGTGTGAATGGAACGAGAAAATGGAAAACCGGTAGCGGATACCGAACAAAGGCGGAGGCTCAGGCAGCCGGCACAAAAGCTTTGGCTGAATATAATAGCACTGGTATTGCTTTTAAGGTCTCGGAGCAATCTGTAGCTGACTATTTCGACTACTGGATGGAGCATTATGTAGAACAAGAACTTGCAGAGACAACTGTAAATACATACAAGAAAAGGATCCGTCTTTATATTAAACCTTATATTGGTTCTTACAAACTTAAAAATGTACAGGGAGAAACCTTACGAAACTTTCTGGCCGAGTTACACCGAACTGGTATGAGTAGAAATACTCTTACTTGTATTAAGGGAATGTTGACATCTGCATTTGGATATGCGACTGTACAGGCAAAGTTCATTTCTGTGGATCCGTCTTACAAACTGACACTTCCAAATAAAAGGAAAGATTCCGAGGTAGGCACAAGGAAAGAGAATCATATTTTTGTTGAAGAAGATATGTGGAATGCGATTATTGAACGCTTTCCAGAAGGCCATCCTTCCCACCTTGCTCTGATGCTTGGCTATTATTGTGGATTACGTCTTGGAGAGGTCTATGGATTAACCTGGGATTGCGTAGACTTTGAAAACAAAACAATTACAATAAATAAACAAATGCAAGAACCTTCTGGATGTGGTAAGTGGCTTCTGTATGTACCTAAGTACGATTCATCCAGAACGGTTACTGTTGGTAACAATGTTCTTGCCTTGCTAAAAAGAACGCTGGAATTTCAATTGACTGATAAAGAAACCTGCGGAGAATATTATCATGAAAATTACATGAACTATGATGAAGAAACACACAGCCTTCTTTCACTTAATGATTTAAGGCCTGTACATTTTGTAAATGCTAAACAGGGTGGTCTTCTGGCTCACCCACGAAATATGCAGCACACTTCCCGCAGCATTCATGGTAAAGCAAAGAACTGTACTCTTATCAGTGAAGAATGGGACTTCCACAGTTTACGACATACTCATGCAACAATTCTTTATGAGGCAGGTGTTCCAATGCCACTGATCCAGAAAAGACTCGGGCATATTAATATTCAGACAACAAAACGCTACACAGATCATGTTACTAAGAAAATGCTTTCTATGCTTGATGAAGTAATAAATGGTGACAACATTGACAACAACTTAGAGTAAATGTTGTCAATATGTTGTCAAAACACAAAAATCGGGAGCCGAACGACTCCCGATAAATTTTTGTAAATCTCGTAAAACCTAGAATCTACCTGCCTTAGCAGCTTCTTCTACGCTTACAGCTACAGCAACTGTAGCACCTACCATAGGGTTGTTACCCATTCCATTTTCCTCAAATATTCCTTACCCTGAGATGTCATTTTATGCCATAAAAGATATCTATTTTCTGCATAACACCGTATTCTTGTGATATTCTCTGTTTATTATATTTTTCAATGTAGATGTGTGTTTTCTTATAATGTAGACTTCGTGTAGACTTTTGCTGTGATATTGCAATATAGTCTGCTAAAATTATCGTATATTCCACCTCAGTCTGCACAAAATAGAAAATGTGGTTATATTATAACACCGGGTTACTTCCTAAGCAATAGATTTTAATTCTTGAATATTGTGCAAAATATTGTAATAATAATTTTCTATTACATTTTTAAGTTTTATTATAAAAATACTACTTCATACCGATTTGAGATTTTATCTTTTGCTCTTTTCAATTCTACTATTAAGATGGAATAATCCCCCATCACCACACAAAATATTAATAAGGTAAAAAAATAGACAGCCCTCTTTCGAACTGTCTACCCGCTAATGGGATATTTGGATTAAGGCATTACCCTTGCCTCCCTACGGACTATATTTATATTAATATATTTTCAAAGATAACTCAAGGATATATTTTCTTTTTGATATTGTGCAAATCATCGGGCCTATGGAATCCGATTCTTTTAAGAATAAGTGTAATCTTATATTTTTATTTATATCCTTTTGATTTTTTCGTCTTTATCCATATCGCAATTTCCTCTATATCTTTTTTTGAAAACTCCATATTCTCTCCAAACGGATTATAGGCATACATATTAGATATTCCCGAAAATATAGCACCAAGAAAGAGTAAGCAAATCGGAATCATATACAATACATCTCTAAAAGGAAGTTTCTCATAAAAATATCCAAACACAGTTAAACATACTATCCCCAATAAATAACTACTGCATGACGCCGCTACCAATTTATATTCAATACTTTTTTTCTTTCCTAACTTCATTTTTATACTCCTTCCTTCATAATATAAAATTATACTTAATATATTGGGTATAGTCAATAAATTAAATATGATAGCGTATGAGATGGGTGATATGCAATGATTTCTTATGGACCATTTTATAAAACGCTTTACGAAAAAAATATAACGGAATATCAACTTATCTTTAAAGAGGGAATCTCCGCTAATACTTTACATCGAATGAAAAAGGGATTACCTATTACAACGAAAACGCTTGATACATTATGTTTTATATTAGATTGTGAAGTTTCTGATATTATCGAACATGATAAGACACAATAAATATATATTTCCAATTGAAATACGTTTAAAAAAGGAAAGTACCTGTTATGTAACAGATGCTTTCCCTTTTGATACTAAATATTTTCTGTTTTTATAATTGCATTAAAAATATCACCATTTATTTCCTTTATATGTTTAAAATAAATTACTGTTCCATCTATCATAATAAGCTTTTCATTTACTACATCTAGCTTTCTTACACTTTCTGTCATTTCTTCATAATGTCCACCCTTTTTTCGGTTATCTGGTACAAAATATTGTATTGATATTATTGGATGGCTATATTGATTTTGTTGTAAAATCAATAACTTCTGATCTATTTCTTCTTTCTCTCTTCCTAATACAGGATGAAGCTCTTCTGTAATCCGAGCAGTTTCACTTACTTCCTCGTCATATCCTGTCAATGCAGCAAACGGAGCAAATTGAGCAGCTCTATCTTGAATAGACATTTGTGGATGTCTTTTTGATATATGATGCGGAAGATTAATAATATCATCATAATTTTCCATCATGCTTTATGCCCTCCTATCTGTCTATTTCTTTCTCTCATTGTTGCCCCCTCTTCGTAACTTACTCCCCGTAAAATTGCATTTTTCCCATATTTTTTCTTAATACTTAACAGGGATTCCTGTAGATTTTTCTCTTTTTCTTGCTCTTTTTTTATTGCGACATAATCTGTAAAAAGGTCTAATTGCCTGTATTCCCGCTTCTCTTCTGGAATAATTTTGCAGGCAGATAATGTTATACGCCGTACAAATAAATCTTTATTTATGATACGATCATATAAATTAGACACTGCTGCTGAAATTTCCTTTACAGAAGAAGTTGCTACATCAAGATTTATCGTACCATGAGCATGTTTTGGAGTTTTCTGTCCATAGCGATTTTTTGTAATCTCCCCTTTATATTTTGTTTCCCGTAAATTATCTTTATCATAACCCACGGTAAGAACAAATTGTTTTGAAATAAGTTTCTTCTCAAATAATTCAAGAGCAACCTGTTCTGCCATTTCCATAACTACAATTTTCGCTTTTTCTGACGGATATGCACAAGATAACACCTGCCCTGAACCGATACTTTTATCTTCTGGCTTGTATGCTTTTATATCTGCAATCGTACATGGTTCATAGCCCCATGCATGATCAATCAGTAACTCAGCATTAATACCAAACAATTTATATAGCAGTTCTTCATTATAGTATTCATTTTCTTTTCCGATAGAGCATCTGGCTATATCCCCCATTGTATAAATCTGATACGTAGCAAGCTTTTTGGCATACCCCTGTCCTACTCGCCAAAAATCTGTAATCGGTTTATGCTCCCATAGCTCCTTACGATAAGCCATCTCATCAAGATAGGCTATTCGCACCCCATATTCATCTGGCTGAACGTGTTTTGCCATAATATCCATTGCAATCTTTGCAAGATACATATTCGTTCCTACCCCTGCTGCAGCTGTAATTCCTGTTTCTTTTAGCACTGTCTGTATTACATTTGAAACCAGCTTCTTCGCATCCATCTGATAATTCTTCAAATAACTTGTCAAATCAATAAATACTTCGTCAATAGAATATACATGCATATCTTCCTGTGCAAAATATCGTAGATAAATCTCATATATCCTTGTACTATATTTCATGTATAATGCCATCCGTGGTGGTGCTGTAATATATGCCAGTGCAATAGAAGGATTCTTTAATTTTTCTGCATGAAAAGACTGTCCTATAAATTTATGTTCTGAAGCTGCCTTTTTCCTCTCTTCATTAATTTTCTTCACTTTTTGTATTACCTGAAATAAACGGGGACGGCCAGGAATCCCATATTGCTTTAAAGAAGGAGAAACCGCAAGACATATCGTTTTTTCGGTACGAGATTCATCTGCAACGACAAGATTAGTTGTAAGTGGGTCTAATCCTCTTTCTACACATTCTACAGAAGCATAGAATGATTTTAAGTCTATTGCTGCGTATATCTTGTCCACATTCATCCCTCCTCGAAATAATATATTCTTGTTGAGATTAGTATACCATACATACGTTCTCTTATCCATAAAAATTCTAAATATGTGAAACTCTCTCATTCCTCAAAGATTCAATAACCTCTGCCAGGCAGTATGCCATATTTCGTTTTGAATCCGGACAAAATATCCATCTATTCAAATGATATTTTTTCTTCATAAAAAACAAAAAGGACTCATATTCTTGTATTAAAGTGACTACATGCTATAATTTACATAGCCCATATACCTTTCATATCCATATTCTTTAGCAATATGGTATTCTTTATTCTAATCTATCACTACATAATAAAAGGAGAGCGCAGAATATGAAAAAAACTATTCTCACTATAATAACTTGTTTAATGATAACTTTAATGATTATCCCATACAATACTTTTGCAGCATCTACTGAAACGATACCTGCCAAATCAGCTATGGCTATTTTTCTATCAAAACGAAGCTATACAAAAAATGAGAAAAAGGCAATTTCGGTAACAAAAAAATTTCTAAACAAAATCAAACAATACGATTTCAATGGCACAACAAAGTATCAAAAAGGAAAATTGGGATATACTTATTGGGGAAAGGAATCTCAATTTTATGCTATATCAAAAAAGCAATTTTCAAAAAAATTTTCCTATAAAATTAAAAATGTAGATGCAACTAATAATAACATAATAATCAAAGTCAAGGTAATTTATCCTGACGCATACATTCAGACATATAACGGAATAAATGACGGATATATCTATGCATTAAAGCATCCAAATCGCTCTAGTAATTATGTAGTACATCATTACGCATTTCCAAGAATCGTACAACGTATTAAAAAATATGGAGTAAAAAAGGATACATCTATGATTACATTTATGGTGAAAAAAACAAATAAAGGATGGAAAATCACAAAAATGAATGGTGGGAAAAAGATTGCCCTCATGCGAATTGCAGAAGCGGTAGAGGATTGGGCCAATCAGTGGTAAGCTACTATTAAAAAATGATATATTATACATAGAGAGCAGCAGCCTTATTATGAGATTGCTGCTCTTTGAAGCTACTATGAGAAAAACCAATTATATTCGCCGCTTTCTTACAAAAATTCTTATTTCTTTCTATATGTCATAATATACCTGTGGACGGGAGTGTGTTTCTCCTTGTTTTGAAATTTTTAAATTACGTGCACGGCCTAATCAGAGCCTTGGGATGAAAAGCCAGAATCTGATTCTTCTCTCCCGCTCCACACCCCCATTTATATCTGATTTTTTCTTGTGTTTTTTAAGAATTTTTCTAAATGAATCTAATAAACTATATTATTCAATTCACCTTCTATCTGCCCTGTAGTACTCTCAAATATTTATTCTACTCCAAGTGCTTTAAACACTGCCTCTTCTACAGAAGAATAAAAAATCAAACTAAATGCCCCAATTAAATCAGATGGTACTTTACTCAAATCTCCTGCTGAAGTAATTGGTAGTAGTACCTTCTTTGCTCCACTGTCAAGACACACCTGCAAAGTACTCGCTAATTCATCAACTTTAATCAAAGTACCACCAATACTGATTTCTCCAAGTATTGCAAGACTATTTAATGGAGTCTTTCCAAGTGCTGCCGAACAAATTGCAATCAATGTTGGTAATGCCAGATTTCCTGTCATTCCTATTCCCTGCATTTCCTGATAATTAATGATATAGTCCTTTGTTGTTGTACTAATCTGGCCAGAAATGCGATTTTTGTTTGCCTTTAGATAATTAAATGCCGTATTTGTTGCTTCTTTTGGCTCTTTTCCAGCTCCAATACCGGTACAAGTTAATTTTCCATTTCCGGGCATAATTTGTGTCTCTAGCATATAACAACCAATCATCCCTGTCTTTGATTTGGAAATTGTATAGACAGAACCTGGTTTTCCCGCTCCTTCTGGAATTAGTTTACCACCACCCTGCTCTGGAACAGAAACATAATGTTCTTCAAAGCTATCATTATCTATATAAGAGAAATTCACATCGTAAAACTCCATCCCACCGATTTTTTTCAACTGTTCTTTTACTCTGCGCCGAAGTTCTAAAGACATCTCTATAATTTCTCTTAATTCTTCTTTTGTTACTTCTCCATCCGGATACAGCAATTTCGTAAATCCAGAGATCATTTTTCGAACTGCTATGGTATCACGCTGGTTTAAATTATTCCCAAGGTGAAAATACTTATCCATCATATTACTGTAACTATCCTTACGCATCTCCCGCATAAACTCCGATAGATAATCTGTGATAAAACCATAATCATTTGTAAAAGAATCTGGTCTATATTTAGGAATCTCCCATCCAGGAATATAACAATGAATACGATCTAAGAATGCTGTATCTGTTCCCATTTCTGGCGGAAATGGATCAAATAAACTGGAGGTCTTTAAAAGAGTCTCCACACTCTGGTTGATATTTCCTACAAACACCATAGAGGCTTTTGCCTGAATCTCTGCTTTTCCTCGTGAAAAAGCTCCGGATGCCATGTATCCTTTCATAATCTGGATACCATCTTTATCTTTGAACTTGATACCGGCAACCTCATCAAAAGCCACACAGTCCCACATACCAACAAGACCAACCGTATGATTGGACATGTTATAAAAGAGGTTGGCAACCGTTGTCTGTCCGCCGGCAACCAAAATACTATTCGGAGAAATCTGCTCATATATGTAAGATTTACCGGTAGAGCGTGGTCCCAATTCGCAAAGGTTAAAATTGTTCTCTACCAGAGGAATCATACGGGCAATCAACAGCCACTTTGCTCTCTCACTGAAGCGATCAGGCTCCAAACCAGTAGAACGAAGCAGAATATCCATCCATTCATCCTTAGTAAAGGCTTTTCTTCCATTCTTTACCTCATCCATATCTATATGTGGCATCTGAATCGGTGTCAGTTTACGAATGCGGAGCGGCTGAGTATTTTTCTTATCTTCCTCGATAAATTCATACTCCATCTGCAGGATACACCAGATACCGCCACAGAGCAGTCGATCATAGTCCTTTACATAATCAGGGTGAATTGAAATTCCTTTTACGCCCAGATTAGAAAAAGTTGCTTCGTAACGGTCTTCTTTTGTATTCAACACAACCGTAATTCGGTCAATCACAGTATAGCTGCCTCTTTCACGCAAAAGAGAGAGAATCTTCTGTGCCTCATCTGGTCGCACATAGTTGTCTCTCAAAATACGCTTTACATTCTCGACACCTTCTTCAATGATTTCTTCATCATCGGAATTACAATACTGTCCAAGAAGATATTCCAGTACATAGACAGGAACATTGGCTCCTTCACGGATGGACTTTGTTAAATCCTTCCGGACGATGCGACCGTCATAATATTGACGGAGCTTTTGCTTTATAATGCCTCTCATATCATCCGTTTCGGAGCTTCCTTTAAACTCATTGCTTTCGCTCATGTCAGCCTCCTATAACATACATAATTATTTTTATATTTCTTAAATAAAATTATTTTACTATGTACTTTTTGCTTCTTCCTTCTCCAACTGCTTCAATAATCTTTTTATCCTGCAGTTTTCTTAAAATCCTGCTTGTATATGCCGTTGTTGTATTAATTTGCTCTGATATTTCTTTTATCGAAACATTCCCATGTTTTTCTATGAACTCTTTCACAAGGCGTTCCCTATCACTCATTTCTCTCTCAGTACAATCCGTTCTTGGTGTATTTTTCTTTCTTACCAATTCATTGACTACTGCTATCATATGAGGATTTTTTCTTCTAGTAATGCCATAAAGAAATTTTTCTAACTGACTGCATATATCACATAAAACACTAGCTTCTTCTTCTAAAATCATCTTACCTAAATCAGCAGTAGTACACTCTCCATCCGATTTTTTCTTCCTCAGAGACCAATAATTTAATATTTCTATTTTTCTGTCTGTACTATAAATTGTTTCATCAACTACTAAGACCATCGACTTATATTTCCAATCAGGTTGTTGCAGCAAATACGCCACTTCTCTCATACAGTTCAATGATTTTACATAATCAGTAGTTAATACGATAAGAACATAGTCACAATTTGCTATTTCAGCCATAAAATCATTTATATCATCATTAACAATCAACTGGGATTTATCTCTTTTAACATCAAAATAATCAGACAACTGTGCTTCTAATTCATCAGCATATACATTTCCATCATTCCAACAGTAAGATATAAATAATGTTGGTGACAAATTGTCATTAGCATTCATTTTCAACTAGCCTCCTTTATCTTCAATACACGCTCCCTGCTTTTCTATCCAATATTTAAAATCCAAAATCATCGGCAAAAGCAATATCAATCATAAACTCATACTTCTGCAAAATATTTTTCTCATCATTCGCATCAGCCAGAACCATATAATACTTATCACCATACTTATACTCTCTGGATTTCAATGTAAATTTTTCATGGAAAGTTCTCTTCTCTGGTGCGTCTTCCCGGCTGTTCGCAATAATCGGCACATCAAAGGATATTTTTTCTCCATCTTCTGTTGTAAAATATGCTACCAAACTTCTTGCCTTCATAGTATCGGTTACTTTCTCTGTTTGGATAAAATCAAAGTAAGTAATCAGGTTCGTCACTTTTCGGTTCACGGAAGTCAGAATCACATCTACATAATCGTAAGCAACGGCTCTGGTATTTGTTGTTAATTCAATTACTGGAATCAACATCTCCTGAAGTGAAGAACCACCATGTACATAGTTCTGTCCACCACCAGCAACTTTAAAAATATCTGCTCCAATCGGTGTCGTTACATATAAATTGTTCATATATGGCATCAACCTGGATTTCATTCCTGTCTCTTTTACCTTCTGTGTCGTAATCAGGAACCGTTTATTGGAATATGAACAAATTCTTTTATCATAGGAGACTTTATCAAATTCATGCAGCTTATCTCTTTTATACAGGAAGCCGTGATCTGCTGTAATAAAGAATTTCGGTGCTGATATATAATTGGTTAATTTCTTAATCAGCTTATGAATCTCTTCGATTGCTTCTGAACATGCTGTAAATACTTCGTTCTCACTAGCAGGCTTATCACCACGAGCATCCACCTGGTTATGATAGATATATACAATATTCTTCTTTTGCAGTAATTCTCTGATTTTCTCTTTGTTTGCGCTTGCTACTTCATCGAATGCTAAAGCCACGTTATTATCATTCTGTGATTTTAAAATTTTATCTCTAAATACCAAATCGCCGCAATTCTGCCCATCTACTGTTACATTCAGTTTATCATCTACCTGTAGTTCTCTATGTGGTAAAAGGCTTGCCATTCCCACTGATGTCACAGAAGGTAGTCCACTAATCATACATTCTAGTTTCGGTGTACACTTTTCATCTAATTCTAATCGTTCCATCAATTCCTTTGCACACTCATAACGAAATGCATCTGAAATAATAACAATAACACGATTTTTTCCTTCATATGCTTTCAGATAGTTCCGATAGAAATCTTCTTGACGTTTTAATCCGGTATCCACCCTCAAATTATCCGTCAATTTCTGATTCCACTTCGGTGTTACTTTCTGCAGATAAGTAAAAGAATACATATTTTCAATTCGTTCTCTTACCTGTGAAAACCTCTCTATATCTTCTATACAGTCATAAGCACTATAAAACCATCTGTAATAAGAATCAATCAAATATGTCTGTTTCTGGTAATCTGCTACCATAGCTTTGATATCATTAGACACTTCCAAAATAGATACTGCCCTCATCATCTGATAAGCATATTTGATTGCCTGATATTCATTTTTATATACATTCCCAAAATGACAGGACTTTGCGGTTCGTAACTCTGCTATCTGTGCAATATTCATACCATCAATCTGAGAATCCAAAATCTCATCCTTCAGCTGATCCAGCATCCAATCAATCAAAATATCATTCAATTCCTGAAAAGCATCACAATTTGCGATATCTAAAAGCTGTGCTGACTGCTCTTTTGACTTGTCCGTATCTTTTTTCAATTCATCCCGGATTCTGCACACTACTCGTAGTGTCTTGTCCACTTTTTCTGATAATGCATCATAAGCATCCTGATAAAGTACATTGTCCATTAGATTTCGAACAAATACGATAACATCATTCTTCTTTTTTAATACATATGAGTTCAAAACAGATGGCAACGCATCCTTTAACGCTACCGATGCATATGTCAAGAGCATACATGCTGCCAAATCATCTATATTTGGATTTTCAGACTGATATCCAAAATACTTCTCACATAATTCCCATAACTTTTCTAATAGTCCATTATCCTCTAAGGCTTTCATGTATGCTTCATTGTCATTCAGTAATAATTGTCTTGTAATCTCTTCAAAATTCGGAGTCTTTACATCTGTGAGCACGGCAATAAGACCAATATCAATAGTTTCCACATTGAAATGGTCTATGCCAAGTTCTTTAAACTTCTCAATACGTACTTTATTCTTCCAGAAGTTGCTATATTGCGCCAGATGTTCCTTAAACCGATTATCAATACCAAGTTCCTGTGACATCTGAGATACCCGATCCGTATAATATGGAACCGAGTAATAATACATATCCGCCAATGGATTCTCTGCATCACCTGGCTTCGGAAATGGTGCATATACAAGATACTTACCCTCTGTATCTGATTTATTTAATAACCATTTGGAATAAAACCAGTTTGTTCCATCTAAAATATGTAATTTCGCATTATTAAGCTGTAATTCAGATATCTCGTCTTCATATTCCCCTTTATCATCAAACCAGAATATAATCCTAGTATCCTCTTTGGAAAATTCCGTATTTAATTGCTCTTGTATATTTTTTAAATCCATTTTTTCACCTTCAAGTTTATTTGTTCCAAATCTCTGCACAGTTTATGATATCTTTAATTTACTCTCAAGCCAGGAAATGATAATTCCACAATACGGTGTCAAATTTCTTTCCTGTACAAGACTTTCGTAAGTGCGTTTCAACTCGCGCATAAATGCATCCTGAGATTTACCCTCGCATTTTTTCATGATTCTATTTTTCTCTGCCATCAAAACATTTTTCCGTGTCTGTGGCAAAGAAAGTGCCTGACAATTCAAGTTCAATGTTTCCGTTACGTCTTTATTGATTTCCGCATCCTCCGAATAAATACTACCATCTGCTCTATACTTAATCTTTCTAACAGACATTTCATCAAACGGATTAATCGTAAGTTCCTTATTTCCTCTATGCGCATCACAAGTCTTATCCTCTGGTTTGACCCCTCTCACCAGACTATTTCCATAGCACACGCCAAGCATCCATTTAAAATCCAAAGTTGCCTTTTTATCATGTTTCTGTTCACCTCTCGGATGTCTCGGCCTACAATGTTCAATTCTGACGACACTTGGATTTTCAATTTTTTTCATACAATATGCGCACAGACATCTCTGCTCTTCCCACATCTGTTTTCGAATATCCTTTAACACATCCGTAGGGATATCAGACTCATAATCCGCGTCCGGATTTTCTTTACGGAATCTCAAAAGACTATTGGGTTCTTTCCCTTTTTTTATAACAATCATATACTATTCCCCCAATATTCTCTCCAAATCCAGAGAGGTCCTTGCAGCTGCTATATCCGGATCTGTTGTTCCGACAATCGCTTCCATCTCCGTCAAAACCTTATCTGCTTCTTTGTAATTATTTTCATCCATATATGCATAGAACAAGTCCATACGTTGCTTGATATCAGCTGGACGTTCCGATACTTTCATAACCTCCCGTAAAATGGAATTTGCATCCCTTCCATAGGTCTGTGCTGCAGGCATATAGATTGCTCCATAATCCAGAATCCGAATCTGCTCTCTTGGAATAGAATTGATAACCGCCGGAGCGTGAGAACTGACAATAAACTGAACCTCTGGAAAGATTGCATGAAGGTCACTTAAGATTGTCTGTTGCCACTGTGGATGCAAATGCAAATCAATTTCATCAATTAGCACAATACCAGGAGTTTTTTCCAGCACCTGATCTCCTAATATAGGATTTAGCACCGCCATACGATAGGCAATATCACCAATCATGCTAAGTGTGTTTTTATATCCATCACTCATTTCATCCATTGCGAATCTCTGTGCATTACCTTCCGCATTTTCAAATTCCAGTACCAGTCGGTGCGTATCAAGATCAAAGAAAAGGTTAGCATTTTGTGCACCGCTAATTCTTTCAAAGCTTTTACAAATCGCTTTTTCGACTGTTTGCAAAAGCTGTGGTCTTTCCAGAATTCCCGTTCTCTGCTGCTCCTGAAGACTTTTCAGGGTCTGCATCTGGAACCAGTTCAACATCAACTTTTCATTTGACTCTGCTGCCATACAATCTACGTAACCGACCTGACGCTTAAACGCCGTTAAGGATTTCAGATTTCTCTTTTCTTTCTTCTGTGCATATAAGCGTCCGGTTCCATAATAAGAAATCAAAGGAAGTACCAAAGACTTATCTCCCATCATAATCTGCTTCTGTGCTTTCTTTGCAAGACCTGTCAATTTGCTTGCATCTTTGATTGTTGTCTTACCATTTTCAGAATTCAAACAGCGAATCCATTTTACATTTTGCTGTTCTAAGCAATCGCCAATACTCTCAATACTTACCGGAAACTGATGCTGCGGATCAATCGTTCCGTTTAAATTATAGAACTCATATCTGGCATCATCTTTTAAAATACTTCTGCTTGCACCACCATCTATCCCCAATAGAAATGTACTAACTGAGACAGCCACCGCATCCAATACTGCTGTCTTACCTGCTCCATTTTTACCGACTACCAATGTAATATAGTCATCAAAATCAATCTCTGCTTCATTGAAGCATCTGTAATTGAAAAGCTTGATATTTTTTAATTTCATTTTTGGTATCACCTCACTATTTCTAATTCAATCATACAAACTATCTACGTAAATTATTTTTCTTTTTATTTATATATTTTTGATGTTTAAAAGTAACTTTTTAACAGAAGGCAACTGCAAAACTATATTTTATTATTCCCGTTTTTACATAAAATAGTTTTTTTGAGAATTTTTCAATATCATTAATACCTTCTCTTACTTGTAGATTCTAACTTTATGAAACAATAATAAGATTTTTCTTTATATAAACCTTTACAACATTTTTTTACAAATTCTAGATAGTTTTGAAGTGTTTATATACGCCACCTTTATTTATGAATTTTATGATACGGTAAATCCACCCTGTTCTTACTAATAACACCAGTTAGTTTTTATTTCATAAATATTTAATTATCCTATATTTTGAGGTATTTCTTCTGGTAAATACATAGCAACAGCTTTGACTATTTCATGTGCATCATTACTACTAATTTGTCTTAATATAAAATCTCTATATTCTTTATTATCCAAACCGAAGAAATGACCTACTGAAGTAGACAATGATTTGCAATTAAACACCTTTAGTATTTCTTTATAACTCCCCGATTCAAGTATTTTATTAAATTTTTCAACCTGTTCATTTTTTATCACATCGTAATCTATAGTTTCAAATAAAGTATTCAAAGTATTCTTTGCTTCCTGATCATTTTTCGTGGATATTTCAGATATAGTAAGTTTGTATTTCAATTCAGATACCACAGCTTCACATATTTGCTTATTTATTTCATTTTTAAAACGATCATTAATAATGTAATTTTTTATTTCTTCAATATGTTCTTTATCATCAAAAGCAAAAATACGATTAATTTCTTCGAGTACCTCTTCTACTAAAAATAAATTTTCAACTTCTGCTACTTTTAAAGTAAATATGTTATCTTTCTTATATGAATTTATTTCATATTCTGTTCTATAATCTCTATCTATAATTCCGTAACATTTGAAATTGTGCAATTGTGAACTATTATTCATTGCTTTAGTTCGAGATATAACAGCGGTACAACTTCCACACGGAACTATATAATATGATTTATATATTTCAGAATATAGTTTTGTATCATAACTATTTTGTGTGCCTTCAACAAACAGAACAGGCTTTCTATTTCCCAAAATATCTAATAAAAGTTGCTCAGGTAATTCACTATTTTGTATTTTTTCTAATTTCCATGTATTACCATTAAATTCTTTTACCCACAATTTTTCACAGTTTTTATGAGTTGCTGCGAATTGTGTGTCATGTGTTATATAAATAAAAAAACAATCTTTTCGTTCTGCTTCAATTGCATCCCATAGTCGATTTATTATAGAACGATGCAAATGGATTTCAGGCTCGTCAATAATAATTATTTTATTTTGAGGCACACATAATACTTGTGCTATTAAATATAAAACAACTCTTTCACCATCACTCATTTCCTTCCCTTTGTATTTTATAAGTTCTCCATCTTTATTCAGACTAGCAAGTATTTTCCCATCTTCAATAAGAATATCTCTATGAGGAAAAATCATTTTCCAAATACGTTGCAATTTGTCAGTAACCATTTCAGGTACATTATTATGTGAATATCCATTTTTTTCACGTTGCTTGCAATCTGTTACATATTTTTCCTGTTCATTATTTTTTAATGCAAGCAATGCAGAAAGTACATTTTCATAATCATTAAGCAATGATGATGTGTAATTATATTTTTCACCATCCCACGTCCACCTTTGATCATGACCTAATGCAGGATTCTCACTCCCATATAAAATTAAATTTGTAGCCTGTTCATAACTTTTTTGATTTATATAATTTCCAAATAATAATGAGCGTTGTGCTCCTATTCTATGAGTTCTATTTACATCATTTTGTTCAATCCATGCACCTAAATGACTTTTTCCCGAACCATTCGCGCCTATTATAATTAACGAATGGCACTTGGTCTTATGTTCTTTACAAGAATTATCAATTTCAGGCAATACATATGTATATTCTCTTTCAGATACCATTTTTTATCTCCGTATTATCACTTAATCTTTGCTAACAAATCTACTTTTAATGCCTTCTTCCCCTCCTGAGCCACTTCTACGCCCTGGAATTTCGCATAGTTAACTTTTACTCCATCATCCAAATCAATCTCAATTCTCTGGTTTGCAATATGAGCAATGGCTTCATCGTAAATCTTCATCTCTGCAAGCTGCTTGGTATACTTGGTTACTGCTTTAGTTGCTTTTGACTTTTCAGAAGCTGACGATGCATTATCAATGGTATACTGCGCACTTTGCATAGCTGTCTCTACATATCTCTGTGCCTGATGCAAATAGTCTGTTCGTACACGTCCTACAGTATCCGCATCATAACGGTGCATATAAATCAGAGCTTTAAATCCATTCTGTTTGCCGCTGTCAAACATCCAGTAAATCGGACGCTTCTGGTATGTTTTTAAATGATCTTTATAAAAATCTTTCAAGAAATAGTTGCGGATGACTTCTCTGGAAGTCGCACCTTTGTTACCTAATGCGTTAGCAATAAAATCAAGATTTTCTTCTAATGAGTCTGCACCATAAACTGTTTTAACAAACTCCACAAATAAACCGACAATATCATCCTCAAAGTATTCATCATCGCATATTGGGATAATGTTATCTCTATCCGCTACGAAAGAAACATATTTGCTGTCATCCCATTCGCCGCCTGCATAAATGAGACCTTCTTCGTCAAGGGAATAACGACCAAACATACATCCCACTGCGTAGGAGATGAAACTACGGATATCTCTAGATAAATCAGCTTTACGAACCGTAATATCTTTATCATCTACTTCTGGTGTAAGTTCATTCTGCAATCCATAAATATCAATAAAAATACGGTTGAGTTCTTCTTCATTATCTTTCACTTGTTTGAATCGATCATTGCATTTTTTTTGCCACTGATTAAAAGCTTCTCCAATGGTTGAATTTTTATAAATCAATGGATGATTCTGAAAATCCCATGAGGTTTCAAAAGAGTCCCAATCGCATTTAGCAGTTGAAATATTGTTTTCAGATAATTTTCCTATATCAATATCATTTAACAATTCATTCATAATTGGTGTTTTTCCAACATCTCCAAGTTGAAATGCTAATGTAGGGGCTGTGATTTTTAGGATTTCAAACATTACCTTACTATTGGAAAATGCCAACAACTGTTTAATATTTTCTTTTGTTGGAAAAAAACACATTCCATTCATATCATACAGACTTCCATATGGACGATAACGAAACGCAGTTGAACTACTTGAAAGTAATGTCCATGTTATGCATTCTTTATATCTAAGTTCTTTGGCTAAATTCTGAACATGACGTTTTTCTTCTTTAACATGACTAAACATTTCTATTCCATCATTTTCAAAATTAACAATATAATCATTGTTTCCATACCATTTCTGGAAATCACCGCCCTTATTATACGGAAACCATTTTTTCCCCGAGTTAACTGCTTCAGCATTATCTCTACATTTATAAAGCGTTTTTTTATTATTTACTTCCCACCAAAACCTTAGAAAGCGTGCATTATCTCCTGTTTTCATTCCCGTTCTAAATGTACAAATAGACTGCATAGGAATTCCTTCTTCAAATACCCGCAAGAAGCAGTTACTAACCCAATATGCCACTGGGTTGCCTGGGATTTTGAAAAAAGTGTCCTGTTGCGCAATGTAGTGTCCTTTGCGCTCATTAAAAGCTTTCTCACGTTCTTCAATTGAATGCACTTCTCCTTGCTTTTCAAATAAGCGATAATAATTTCCTTTGTATTTTCCACTCTTTTTATTAGAAAAAACAAATGATGTCGTACCAAAATCAGATCCGAAAATTCCGCGTCCTGGATGGACCATATTTATAATAGTCTGAGAAAATAATAATTCCATCCTAAATTTCTCGTAACTTGACAAAAACATCCATACCGGAATATTAATCATTGTCCAATAACCATTCTCACTACAAAGTGAAATTGCTCGTTCCATGCAAACAGTACTCATGTCACTTTTTGTATTTTTATAGTTCTTTTTGACAAAGTCTGATAATTTTGCTTCCATTCCAGAAGCACCCATATACGGCGGATTTGTCACTACCGCATCATATTTCTGTCCAAGATTTTGCCCTACTCTTACCAGTTTTTTTAACTGTTCCTGTGTTTCTTCACTTCCCACACTCTCAAACGAAATCTGTCCAGTTGTACCCAAATCATTCACAAATCTTTCCAGTATATCCCACTCACATGCATCTACATTTAAGATAGACCCATACTCTTTGGCATCTTTAAACGTATCCAACAAACCTTCAATCTGCATCATAGCCAGATTTCTTTCCATCTCACTTAAATGTGTTCCGAAAAACTGCAGATGATTTCTGTTAATATCATTACTCTCTACAATTGCATATACTTTGGGCTCCGGTTTTCCATCTCTTCCACGCAGAAACCGTCTGTTATATCCACGTCCTTTCATCATAACTGCAAAGTATGCCAGCTGATACGCTCTCTGGTCGATATCCAATCCATGAATATTATGTTCTACAATCTCAAATGCCGCTTCTCTTTTATCATATCCAGTGCTTTCATAGATATCCATCAACACATCGAACATCGCAATCAGGATATGCCCGCTTCCCATACATGGATCAATGCATGTGATATCTGTTGGTTTTAAATCTTTGTATGTGGTACGGATTTCTGCCAGTTTTATATTAACAGATTCTTCCTGCTTTGCTTCTGGAAGATAATATTTCCATCCGAATCTTTCTGCAGTCGCTTTTTCGTCTGTACTTGGATCTACAGCCCTTAAATGTTCAATCCAGATTCTTCCCACAGAGTTTTCTACCATATAACGAACAATCCAGTCTGGGGTAAAAAGCTGGGTTGCCGCCGGGATTCTCTCTTTTGTGATTTTTACATTCTTTTTTAGTTTTGCAAAGGTATCATCTTTTAATTCCGTATTATAATACTGGTACAGCCATCCAATAATCTCCACCTGTCCTGTCGGATTACCTTCTTCATCCAGTGTAGATACATTAAAGTCTGCTTCTGGAATACCTGTTTCCGGATTCACCAGCATATAGATGACATCATCTTTATTTGTGTAAGAAATACCAAACAGTAATTCCATATAGTTAGCATCTGCTTCAAATAATCCCGGCAGAATATCATGTAACTGATGACACTGTTTCAGAAATAATTTGCAATACATTTTATCTGTATCTTCTGATGTACCACTCATTTTCCAGTTGATGATTTCTTCTTTTTCCTGTGCTGTCAGGTCTAAGTCTACATCAAGTGCCTGTGTCACAAGATCCGGCTCCATCTTTCCTTCTTTTTCGGAAGATAGTACACGAACCCTATTTGGTAGATAATCATTTACTTCCATAAAGCGAATTGCACAAATTCGATTAAACCAAGTATAAGAAACTTCTTCTACAACTGCTTCAAAACCACGAGATTCAATCTGAAACACTAGGCGTCTTCTCTGCTCGCACTGTTTTCTGTTCAAAGTTGCTTCTGTCCCTGCAACGGTCTGGTATACTTCAAAGTCTGCTCCCTTGGTAATCGGTTCACTGCATGATTTTTCTGTGATACCGAGCATACCTGCTTTATCTGTAACCGAATCAATCAGTTTTTTTCTTGCTTCTATGGCAAATTTTTTTATCGCATTTTTATTCATGTACTATTTCCTCCCACTGGAATACTTAACTCAATGTAATAATCGTATTTTCATCCAGCTCGTTTAATAATTTTTTCTTCATCTCTGCCAGGAACTTATCAATATCCTGCTCATTTTCAATTGAATAGGTTCTCGCACCAGCCACGCTACTAATAGATACATTCTTGCGTTTCTTCGGTTTGGGCTGCACTGAAGGTTTTACCGGTTTCTGTGGTTCTTCTGTGTGACCGCTACCTGTCGGTGGTGTTACCGGCTGTACCGGTTTCGGACGATGTCCTTCTTCATATTCTGTAATTTCATCCATACAGCGAAGTTTTAATGTATCACTTTCCAGTTTGATATTTTTCACTGCTGCAATTTCATGGGAATTGTCAAGCTTCTGCTTTAATTCTGCAAAAGCATTTATAAATTTATTTCTAAAAATATCAGCAAATTCTTTTTCATCTAATGTATGTAATACTTTTTCCAGATCATCATCCACGATTGGACGCATCTCTTCTGCTTCTTTTTCTAGCAAAGTTACATATTGCTGGACAAATTTCATTGACAGCTCTGGAAGTTTTTGAATCTGACGAAATGGTTTTTTTGCTGTCACAATTGCTTCCATCTGTGCTACATTATCAATAATTTCCTGCTGACGTACATAAATCTTGCTACTTTCAAACATCTGAATCTGTTTTTGTGCCTTCTCAAAGATTTTTTTCTGGTCACCGTGAAAAAAATCAAATACTGGTGCTGTGTCTTCTGCATCATCTAGCAAGTCATCTTTTTCCCTGTCCACTGTCTTAAAAAATTCTGCTGGTTCATTAATTGCAAGGAGTTCTTCTAATTGTTTCTTTGCCTGTTCCATCAAAGCTTTGCATGGTAAATTCGGGTTGATACGATATTCAACCATAACATCTGAAAAGGCAGCTAACTTATTTTGTGCTTTATTTTTAAAGGTTTTCATAATGGTGTCATCATCATCACTGGATAATGGATAACCAAAATAATCTTTTATTACTTCTTTGGCGGAACGAATCTGACGGTCGGTTGCTCTTTCCCTGATATCTATCAATAGCTTTTCAACAAATTCACGTTTTGTCAGATATCGTACCAATTCATCCTTTGTATTAGATAACATAGATAAGCTTTGACTATTGTAAATCAAAGATATACGTCCCATCTTAAATAGCATAGCAACCAACCACTGTACATCCTTTTGGTTAAATCCATATGGAGCTACCCCAAATTTGTCCTGCAAAGATTTCAAGGATGTTCTCATATGTCTTGCATTGTTAAGACCGATAACCTGGATTACTTCTTCCATCGCTAATTTATTCGGTGTTGTATCACTGGTTCCAAGGAATGAAAGCTGTCCATCGTTGCCATTGAAGACTGCTGCAATGTCAGAAAGTTCCGGTGCTGTCTCCATGTAAGATAGTTTGTTGTACTGCATTGCTACTAACTTTCCAAGTGCTTCGTTGATACGGCTCGCCGGTTCTTTTGCTGAGATGTTGGCTTTATCGCCATTCACATAGATCTCTGCATGTTTTAAGGCATCCTCAATAAAGATACGGATACGATCTTTCTTTTCAATACGTTCATCTTCTTTTGCACGACGGATACTATCAAAGCTTCCTCTTGCACCGGAAGCATTTTTATTCAGGAACTTATAGATCTTGATAGAGTCTGTAATCTCATCCAGGAATGTACTATCGTTCGGTAATTTTACAATCACACTATGTTCCTGTACGGAAAGCATACGAAGTGCAGAATCCGGATAAGCTTCTCCATATGGTGTGATGATGGATACTCCGATATCATTAGATTGATTTCCTTTGAAATACCGGTCATCTACTTTCTGGTTAAATGGGAATAAATAACGATTGCTATAACGATATTTCTTGTCTGTAAAGATTTCTTCGAAGATTACGGTAGATGCCTCTCCGATAATCTCCCCCATTTCTACCGATTCGTTATTGATGGCATTATTGATTTCCTGCTCTTCATTGGTCAGGAAGATATAGATTTCTCCATTCTTCTGCACCAATGTCTCTCGGATCAGTTTCTTTAAGGATTCTTCAATCTTACTGCGAATTTCAATACGGTCATCGTCAATATTGGAGATCATCAGTGTAGTAAGGTTATCTACATTTGCCTTGATCTCTTTGACATATTTAATCATAAACAGCACTTTCAGCAGTTCTACATCAAACTCATCTAGTCTGCTATTGTCCTTTGCATCAGTAATGACCTGACTGTGCTGATGGTCAATGAATTTATGCAATGGATTATAGAAATAGCTGAATGGTACCAGTACACCTTCCTGTCTGTCTTTTAACCGAATTGCAGATTCCTGGAACAGTGCCAACATAGAACGGGACTGATCGGACAAATGCTTTCCACTAGCCCCATGGGTACGCACAGCTGTCAATACCTGTCCAAGCAAATTAAACTGGTATGGAATAAATGGATAGCAGTCTGCAAAATCAGTCTTGTCTGTATATAATTTCTTATCTGCTGTATCTGCTGTAAATGTAATCAGATTCTTGATAATGGATTCTTTCTGCTCATATAACAGCTTCAATGCAGACTCTGCAATCTCATTTTTCTCCAAAATACGTTTGCGGATAACTTCGTCTACATTGGATGCAGACAGGGACAATCTGGTATCAAAACGTCCCTGAATCTTAGAGAAGTCATTTCCTTTTGTCTTCGTGATAGAGTCAATATCTTCCTGACTGGTAACGATCACCCATGCTTTTCCTCTACAGGCAGTTCCCAAATCTTCTACAATGGTCTGGAGATTGAGCATTAACTGAGTATCATCCGCAATATACTGTCCAATCTCATCTACGAGAAAAATTACATGGTGGTTCGGTCCTTTTTTCTCACAATATTCTTTTACTAATGATACGAATTTTTCAATACTGAGATCATATCCACTTTTGGCACTTTTACACCAATTACGGGCTGCTTCTTCGCTCATAAAATCCATCGCCACAATCGTTTTTACAATCTTATCCTGAATCACAGCAAATGCCTGTCTCTTTTTCTCCCACGGTGCCCCTGCAATCTCTTCAAATTTTTCTTTGAACTCCTCAAATCTGCCTTCGCTATCAAGCTGACGTTCAAATTCCGCAAGATATGGAATAGAGCCACAGTATCCCTGCATTTCATTAAATACTTTCATAAAAACTTCCACGATAGCTTCTTTGCCGGAACCTACTTTTGCAGATCCTTTGGAATCAATATTAAAGAGCATGACATCAGAAGAAATCGTTCCGGAATTGGTCATCTTGGCAATTAACATCGGATCTTCAATCTTCTTTCCATCAGTGAAGTATTCGATTGCTCTCTTTCCTTCTACTACACTGTTTTTTAACAGATAAGAAAGAATCTTTAAGAAATGAGATTTACCACTTCCGAAGAAGCCGGAGATCCAAACGCCCATTTTATCGGTGTAATTGTTGATTCCCTTTTCATAATTATCAAAAAAGTCACGAAAGTGCTTTAATAATTCTTTTGTTACTACATATTCGTCCAATTCCTGATATACGTTTTCTTCATCAGACTGACCAACTTTGATTACACCCTTAATGTCACGGTCAATCTGTTTCTCAAACATGTCTTTAATCTGCATTTTTCTTCCTCCGTATCTACACAAGCTGAAATGCCCTGTAATAGTTTCTGGAATCCATTGTTCCAAATAATTTCAAATCTTGTCCACTGTATTCTCCCGGATAAAACATTACAACTGGTACACTGTCCAGTACCTGATGTAAATTGTTCAAAATATTATGGCTTGCAATGATTGGATGACATTTGCCTATTCCTGTCAAAAAAATCACGCTATCTGTCAGATCTTCCTGCAAAATCTTTGAAATGATAAGATTTAATTCGTTTGTCTCATCTAATCCCAATGTTTCTACCAGGCTATCAGCCATATCAAAAAAGCCATTCTCTTTTTCAAGATCAAAGAAGGCCTCCAGATATCCTTCTTCTTCTAATACCTGAATCATTGTATGAAACAGATCAAATTCTATAATTTTAAAATCTTTATTGCCGTTGTTAATTCGGTCTTTTAAGTATGTGATATGATTACGCACTTCTAATTCTGCTCTTGGATCATAATCAAACACATAATATCCAACTTCATTTCCAAGGCCTTTATTTTCGCGGAAAGACTTTTCAGAAATTTTATTTTCAATCTGGTTCAATCTTTCTTCCAAACTTAATCTCGCCATCCTTAGACTCCCTTCACTGCCTTTAAGTATTCCCCAAGCCCATTTGCAGTCAGCAATTCTTCTGTACGATAATCAATATGAATTGGCTTAATTATTCTAGGTTTTGCACTGCTTTCCAGTAATCCTGCCTCAAACATCATTCTGGTAAAGCACTGTTTCAACTTCCGTACTGCAGTATCCGTCCAGCCAGCAACCACATCACTCTGCATTGCCTTATCTACAAAAAAAACACTCAGATCTCTGTCTGTGATCTCTTTTTCACCTAATCGAAGCTTCTCATCGTATACTTCATGTAAAAATTCAAAAAATAATCTGCTGTCCATCAGAATTGCAATCAGATTCAGAATCTTTGCGGTTTCTACATCACAAGTAACAAATGTCTGCAATACCACCTCTGGTAAAGCAGATACTCTTCGGTATGTTCCATTCAATACCTCATAGGCACGATATTCTGCTTTCACCTGATAAATATTTTCCTCCCAGGCGACTTTCCGAATATCCGCTTTACTGTATCCGTCCAGGATATATCCTGCTGTCTTTCTGGACTCCTGCAGCCAAAATAATTTTGATGTAAGTCCTGCACTGTATTCCATTATTGTCTACCATCCTTTTTTTCTTTTTCATAATGGACAATATCTCCGAAATCACAATCTAACTTCCTGCAGATTTTCTCCAGAACCTTCATGGAAACCAGCTCGCTATTCGTCATTTTTGCTACAGTACTGCTGCTGATTCCCACAAGCTTCATCATTTCCACTTTATTCATATTTTTATCAATCAATAGCTTCCATAATCCATTATATGATACTGCCATATGTATTACCTCTTTACTACTATATAAAATTTATGATTTCCCTATATTTTAAAAATATATTTTTTATTTTTGGGCTAATACTTTCAATTTATAGTATTGTATCATACTGTATACCTTTCTTCAATGAGAATTACAAATGGATGCTTTGCCTTTTCGAATAGTTTGTTTAAAAAGCCAAGCGTATTTCTTTTTAGATTTCTCCTTATTTCTCACTGGTTCTGTCGTAAAACATTTGTTAAACCGTAAATACCTATTATTTCATAAAAAAGAGCGTGCTATAAGTTAGTACCAGATAGGAAAACATTGCAAAAGCCAATAAAATCAACGTCTTTCATGGTGCAAACACGATATGAAATTGAAACAATCAAATACTAACTGTTTCAAAGGGCATTGATATGCAAATATCAGCACCCTTTTCTTATTTTCGTACCATAGGCATCGCAACATGGTATCTAGTAATCTTCTGTTGTCCTCCAAAAAATATATCCAATAAGGTGGAAAATCTTCTATTTTTTCTCTGAGACTTACGTTTCGAACAAGACATGGCTCTTTTTCATGCGGAAGGCTACGACAGCATACAGGTAAATAAACCGTTCAAAATCAATACTTTTTATTTTTGCAGGAAGAAGTAAAAATCTAGATGTGAAAAGCCCCGTGATTGTATATTCATTGACCGCCATCAAGTCTGGGTACCTCCTTATCAGGTACGGCAACACCATATACGGAAACCCCGAATATGTGAAACACTGCACAATAAAATATAGATATATTAAGTACAGAAAAATCAAATCCTATCCAATAAAATCTCCCTCCCCGTCGGAGCAAAGATAGACTGAACCAGATGGAAGACAAAAAATGTTGTCGTAAATTGATTTTTGATAACATCAAGTACAACTCTAAAAAATGTACGGGTAAAGGTGAAAAAGCCACAGAATTATTCCCTGTATCCATATTTTCAAAGGGAGGCTTTATGATTTCTCATGTGCTGAGCTACTTGCTGGCACGCAAAGAAAAAGTTCGATTTCAAACACTTTCTGGTACACAAAACGGGAGTACAGCTTTTCGATTCGTCCGATGGCTGTACTCCTGTTATTTTTAATTTAGTCGCCAATACTTAGCGACTTCTTAAACTGCTCTATGGGAACAATCAAATATCTTGATATGTAAATAAAAACGAATAAAATAGTTAATTCTCCTGACTGATGGCTGGATTACCACTTGTTTTGTAGATTAAAGCAATTCTTGTATTAATATAGCACTAAATGCTTCTCTAATAATTCGCCTAATTTGCCTTGCGTTATCCAGCTGTTCAACCAAAGCAAAAATTTTTCCTCTCAATTGACATCTATCTACGATTCCCTTTTCGGTTTCATCCAAAGTAGAATATTGCCGTTCAAATTCATTTTCCATAATTTTTTGAATAGCATTTTTGTTTAGCTTTTCGAACTTAATAACGGCATCAAATCTTGAAAAGATAGGCTCTCCAAGTGCAGCCTTGATTTCTTTTTCAGACATATAGTTTGATGTACAAATAATAACTGAATCTTTCATCTTGACGGTAAAATTCCTATCGACATAAATACCTTCGTCGAACAGTTGATAAAAAGCACTATGAAATACAGGGTGAGGTTTATCAAATTCGTCGAACAAAATGATGTTTGATTCTCGCTCTAATAATTCTTTAGCTAAACTGTTCTGATTGTGTTTGCCGCCAAAAATATAGGAGCTGAATTCTTCACTGTGAAGCATTGAAAACTGCTTTCTAAACAACTTTTCTCCTAATGTTGCTGCAATGAATTTCGCACTTTCTGTCTTCCCTATTCCGGTGCTTCCATACAGTAGTATAACGCAAGGCTTGTCATACCGGTGTTTCGCAACATTGTACAGTGCAGCCAATATTTGTCTTTGTGCAAATTCCTGTCCAATAACGGCTTCTGAAAATCCACTCTTAATATTTCGGAGTACGTCAATATCAATAGCCTTGTAATCCTGACTATCTATCTTACAGTTTACACATGAAAGCTCTTTGATATGCCTAGCAATGCTATCTGGCGGGTTCTGCAGATACAGATTGTCGATATCGTACCGTAGCACCAAATTTGTAAAGCTCTCTATTGTCCCCTCTGTTAATGATGGATAATCATCCGAAAAAGCAACAACATCATCAAAGTGTAATATTTCTTCCTTTTCTTCACCCCTGTTACCTTGTACATCAACCTTTACTTTACGGTTTCTTGAATCATCTAAAATTGCAAGGTCTACGATGGACATATAGTTACTACTCGATGATAGAATTTCTCTAAAACCAGATAATCCACCATAAAAAATCTTTACATTCATCTACACACCCCAGCTAAAATCACATCATAAACCTTAATCTGATCCAAACTTATAGATGAATCATCGTCTATTAAATCAAATCCACTGATTTCCTTTTCTCGCTTATCTCCAAATTCCGATTGCATTGTTAGGCTATCAATACTGACTGTCCCAACTTCAACTGCATGATAATCCAAATTCATCTTCACCAAGTCTGATATGAAGTAATTATTGCGAAAAGCCTTTATATTAAATCGTAATACGACTGTTTCTTCAGCACAATCAGCCATTAGTTCATAATAGCCTCTGCCGCTATCCAGCGCTTCATCCATAAGCGCCAGATTTAGAGACAAACCATCTGATACTTCAATTTGACCATTTGTCATTTTCAGATATGGAGTTAACATTTTAAAGTAAGCAAATGACTCAGGATACGGATACGGTTTACAATCACTGAAAATCCTGATGTACGATTTCCCGGCTTTTGTAGCATAATCCAAATAGTCAGTGAGAATTGTATTTTCAATCGCTTTTGTAATTATGGTGTTACCTTCTCTGGAAAAATCAGCATTAGCGGCGGCACCCACCTTGGCAGAAATAATTGAAAGTATTCCTGCAGATTTCTTAGCTTCTGCTTCAGCGCCAACCGCAATTTCGGTTGCCTTTGATACAATATGCTCTTTCTTATCGGTACTCTTTCCACCTTCTAAAATATAAATAAAATCTGTTGCTGAGCCCTCATCAAAATAGACTATCTTAATCATTTTCTTAACTTTCTTTGCCATATCTGCCTCCGCAATTCATTCGACTACTTAAAACTAATTCCTAAATCTGGTTATTTTCGATTATTATACCATATCCCCATAAGCAAATCAACTTCAACATACTATATATTGTGGTATCTATTCTTCACAAAACAATATGTGTTATTCAATAATCAGTCGGTACGCCGTTATTTTTTTTATATTCTAAGAATAAAAAAATAGAGCGATGACACAATATATCATCGCTCTATCTTCTAGTCAATGGCTTTTAATTCTGTAATATTATCCAAATCGGATAAATCCATTCCTTCATATCTCGCAACAAAACTTTCTAAGGATGCCTTGCGCACCTTTAGACTTCCAAGTTTTAATGCCGGCAATAATCCTTTGCGAATTAGAGCATATACCAAATGGACATTAACCCCCAAACATTTGGATACTTCTTTTACGTTATACAATAGCTTTTCATCCATGATGACTCCTCTTTTCTTTATTTTTTCTTCTTTTATAATATGTAAAAATGAACATAACAAAGATTTTGGAATCATTAACATGGAAGAAATACGGAATTCGATTCTTTTTTATATACACATATGTTTGATATTCAATTTTTAATGCTTTGTCTAGTAGTTACGCCATGTTCCAGTTACCCACGGATTGTATTTATTGAAAAGACCATTTGCACAATTTACTAAATCTTCTTGTAACGCTTCTTCATAAGTATAACTTACCCAGTCCGATTTATAATAAGCTACAGTCAAAAGATCAGTGTCCTCTGCTGTTTTCGCGTTATTATATGTTTCTTTAACAAAATCAAATCTTGTACTGGTAGCTGCCGGATTATACTTTTCAAACTGTTTATCTGGCTTGCTATAATATTTGGAGTGATACTTATATGCTTCTGCATCAGAAAACAGAAAATATTGCATCTGATAACTTGATAAAGCCTGTCCGGAAGAATCCTTTGTAGAAGGATCCATACGATAAACATCTAAGTTATACCACTTTCCATCTATTGAAACTTTTAATCTCGCTCCACCATAAGATTCATTCACATACATGGTTTTAATTCCTGCGCTAGAAAGTAGTTCATCCAGGAAATCATTGTAGCCATATCGTGTTGCTTTACCCTTTAAAATACAGTTTACAGTATTCTCTGGCTCATATGACCAGTATTCTCCGTAAACTCTTTTTAAATGATCGCAAGTCCAAATGGTTAATTTTAAGATTTTTTCCTGTGTTGACATGCTATTGTTGATTATTTTTAAAGCCTGTTCTATCTTTGCTTCAGTTGCTTCACTGGCATGATAATCATCTGCAATAACTTTTACATGACACTTGAAAGTTTTCCCATCAACTTTTGCTGTGATAACGGTTGTACCTTTTGCTACTGCCTGCACAGCTCCATGATTCTTATAAGTAGTATCTCTTTCAACCCATGCCACTTTTTTATTAGAGCTGGACCATTTTACAACATTTTTTGCATTATGTAGAACTAAATCAACACCGCTACCAGCTTGAAGAGTAACATTTGTTTTGCTTAACCACATCTTTTTAGACGAAGATTTCGATTTTTTTTTCTTCGTAGATTTCTTCCGCTTCTTCTTAACCGTAACCTTGCATTTCAGCTTTTTCTTGCCTACTTTTGCAGTGATCACAGCCTTGCCTGCCTTGCGAGCTTTGAGCTTTCCGGTCTTTGTAACAGTAACAACCTTTTTCTTAGAAGATTTCCACTTGATACGTTTGGCCCGTTTCTTGCTGATACCCTTCACCTTAAGTTTCTTACTCTGCCCAACTGTCATTGTAATCTTTGTCTTACTTAACTTCGGTTTCGTTGCCGCATTTACTTGGGTTGCCGGGAAGACGGAAAACACCATCATCAATGCCAAAATCCATGCAAATGTCTGTTTAAAGATTCTACTTGTTGCTTTTGTTTTCATAGCAAAAACTCCCTTCGTTATTTAATTTTTCTCGGTCTTTCGACCACTCTTATCGTACCACAACTCTACAAAAAAGAATTTTTGCAAGAAGTTATCCATAGATACGATATGCTCTTTCCCCTTGATTGGAGTTAATACTATTATTATACCATAGACATACACAAAATAAAGTAACGGCTACTACTGCTAGCATAATAAATATCACTATAAGTTCTCCTAAAAAGGAATCGAATTCTTTTTTATCGTTTGTGCAAGCAACTACAGGAGGCAAGCACACCAAAGAGATAAAATATACAAACCTCATACTCTCACCGTCCATATATATGCTTGCAAAAAGTATGTTGCAAACTAAGGGTTATCCCTGTCTGCTCTGTATAACAAATATATTAGCCGGAATGAATCAGTCCCCTATAGAAAATAGAGGGTGCTGTTTCTGCCCTCTCATCGCATCTCTTTTAATATTTATGTTTTTGGGATAAACGGCTTTTTAGAGCAAATCTTTTACCACTAAAAAGGAATATTATCCGCCAGCATCTTGTTCATCTATAACAGAGTTACCAATAGCTTTTCTCTCATTTATCATTGGCAAATTCTCATAACCATTTGTATTGTCGTTTTCTATCTGATTCTTATATGAAGGATTTTTCTGACTGACTTTATTCTCTTTTTCGCCATTTACCTTCTCTGTCGATTTTTCCGTTTCATCATTTCTTCTTTGTTTGGAATCGGATTCTTTTTTTCTTGTTTGATTCTCTTCTGTTTTATTGGCTGTTGTTTTTCTCGGAGCAAAGGCTTTGTCCGGGTCTCTTAAAATACGGCATACCGTAGACTGGGAAGTTCCAGCCATCTTCGCTATCTGACGCTGGCCACGCCCTTCTTTTGCAAGTTCTATGACCAGCTGCACACGCTCTCTCTTTAACTGTCTCTTCTTTTCCCGCTCCTCCTCTCTTTTGGAAGATGGATGAAAATGAAGCATATCTTGTTCCTCTTTTGTGATACATAAGTAATTGATGATGGTCTGATTGGAAAATTTGTATCCTTTCTTTCGGCTTGTGGAAAGATAGGATTTTAGAGATTTTTCACTTAATGGATGCGAAAAAGAGCGATTCATCTTCCTTACTGCCTCATCTGCTTTTTCCTCTCCATACTCTTCCAATATGGTGTTGAAAAGGATAAAACAAAACGTATCCCTGTATCCATCCTCTACCCATCCTTCTTTTCTGCGGAGTTCTAAAAGTGTATACAGGATATGCTCACGATAATCAGCTAAAGCGTATTTTTTAAAGCTAGTAAACGGAATCGGATTCTTTTTGCCAGAGGCAATCTTATCAAAATAAAAATCTACAACATCAAGGCGGTCTTCCTGTAAAAAGGCAAAGTCTCCCCATTTTTTTGCTTTGGAATTATAAGTTCCAGGCAAACGGAAATAACCGGCCATTTTTAAGGAAGCTGCCCGGTCTACACGCAGAAAATTAAGGTAATACTGTTTGCTTATCTTTTCATCTAATTGGTCACAAAGATACGCTGCTGTCTCTTTATAAATATTTTTTAACTTTGCCGCAGATAATGGTTTGATTGCCCACCATAACTGCAGACCACGTCCTGTTTTAACGATAGTGTTTGGAGATGGCAGTTCCAATGAATTATCAAAAAGTTCCCGCAGATAAACTTCACATTTCTCAATCTCATTATCACGGTCTTTCTTTGAGATACCATATTTATGGCAGTCGATATCAATGACAATGTTATGTAATGTAAACAGATTTTTCTCATTTCTCTTTCCACGTTTTTTCAGACCATTGGCTGTGACATAATAATTCTTCGCATTATTCGCTGTAAAGAAATCCACAGGTAATGCATCCAAGCTTTCTTCTATCCCAGTCTGGTAATGATGAAAAGTATAAATCTTTCCTTTCTTAGCAGGAATGTCGCATCCGATATAAATTTTGGATGTATAATCCCCCTCCGGCACATAGTGCAGTTCGAAAAAAGAATATAAATCTTCCTTTTTTCTACGTCTTGCTTGCTCACGCTGCTCTTCTTGTTCAATCATCGCGTTGAAATTATCCATATAATGCTGGTCGTATTCTGCGGAAATACTATTCATCTTTAGGAACTCCTTTCAATTTTTCTCCTTTTAATATGTAAAAAAAGAAAATTTAAAAAGGCTCCAGAAACAATAGCTTTAATAACTATTATTTCCAGAGCCTTTTCCGAAAAGAATCCGATTCCGAAAACTATAACTGTTCGATGTTTTTTGCAATTATCCCTTCTATCGCATTTGTAATTTGTCTACTGCAATCACTTATTCTTTCTAAATGTTCTATTTTTTTAATATATTCTTTTTGAATTGATATTGAGGGAATTTCCAATTCTATTTGTTCAATATCTACCCTTCGTAGAGCCGGTAATCCTGCTGCCACATTAAATTTTTTAAAATTAATTTTTCTTAATAAATAATATAAATATTTAGGGATTACAATATCAGTATCAATCATTAAATAGAATGTTGTACCAGACGCCCAAAAAGGTCCTTTGGCATATTGAACTGATAACGTTCCTTTACAGCCAATAATAACGCTATCCTTTTCGTACATAATAGAGTCTGTAAACTCTTGTTTAAAACGCAATTTTCCTGATTTATATACAGGTATCGTTCCATTGATAGCTGTTGGAGCTGTCCTGCCATATTTAATTTTAGCTACTTCCTTTAATAAATAGGTTGATTTTTTCTCTTTATCTAACTTCTGTATAATTTTCAACCGATTTTGTGATTCATGTAATTTTGCAATCAAATTATAAATTTCTTCTTCATGTTTATATTTTTTTACAGAAGCCTCTGACTTAATCGCAAAATATAAATCCGTTTGCAGATTGTAACCATTTTCCCTTGCATCATCAATAGATATTATTTTGTAATTTGCTTGATTTTTTTCTAATCCCAACTTGCTTAAAATATTTTTATCTGTATTTTCTTTATAATTTGCACTGTAATCTCCAGAAAAATTATAAATATCTACTATGTAAAAAGAATCTTTTTGTTTTTTAGAAAGTAACCATATACATGGTTTAATTCTAGTTGACGGAAAAACACCACGAGGCAAGCAAATAATTCCTTCTATATATTTATTTTCTATAATCATCCGTCTTGCAGCAATATCTTCTTTTCTCTGCATTGATAAAGAGGTTTGAGGTAAAATCACAGCCGCATCTCCGTTCTCTTTAATATAATGTAACGCTAACTGTAACCATGCGAAGTTTAAATTGGATCTTCTGCAGGTAGTTTCATCCCAAATTTGAGAATTAATCTCCAAATCTTGAGCATATGATTGATTAAAGGGAGGATTCATAAGCACATGTTCTACAGAAATACCTAATATTTCTTGCAAGGCATCTTGTGGACTATTGCCAATTTTTAAGTCCATATTATATAGAAATGCACTCATTTGCGCCAATGTCCACGCAATAGGATTTTTTTCTTGACCGATGAAAGTAATATTTCTAAATGGAAGAGTTTTTTTCGCAACCGTCAACATACGTCCCGTCCCTGCACACGGATCAAGTAGTATATCATCTTCTTTAATATCTAACGCATTAAGTAATAATTTCACCACATTATAGGGTGTGTAGTGCTCTCCATATATTTTTCTATTATCATCAGATTTACAAAAATTATAAATTTCTCCCAAAACATCTCCCCGAATTGAAATATCAGCCTCATCCAATATTATAATTAGGGCCTTTAATAACTTTGAATCCAATTCTTTAAAATCATAAATTCTATTAAAGGATAGCTTTTCATTTGTAAAAAAATCATGGATATACAAATTGATGGAATAATCATTTAATTCTTTTAATTTTTCCCATGTTTCTGAACTATATAGTTTTATAAAAACTAATCCCGAAAGAATAATTCCTGCCTCATCCTGCGGAATTATCCCGTTCATCTTTGAAAAAGCTTTAAAAATATGTGATTCAATGTATGTTCGTTTCATTACGTCTATACTCCTTTATCTAATCTACTTCTTTCTCTAAAAAATAAAATATCACTTTCTATGCTATCCTGTCTATGCAATCATCATTTGAAAGGAGTTTATTATGAACCACATATCATTAGAAAACTATCTGATCTTAACAGTTGAAAATGGGCAAATAGAAGTACTGTATGATGCGCAAGCCACAGATTTATATTTGTACAAAGCTGAAAATTATTACTTAACAAGAAACAAATCACATATTATATCTGCCTGTTTATCTGAAAACATATTATTAATCAAATCAGGACGGAAAACTGACATAGTCAATACCCCCTTTTTTAAAAATCTACATTTGGACAGCTACATTATATTTAAGCAAATGAATCCAGAATTATATGAATTATGCAGCGATAAACACGAATGTAATATTGCGCGAATGTTACTAAACATTTTTGAAGTAGATTTTTCGTAGACAGCACAAAAATATATTTCAAAAATATCTAAATAATTTTTTTAAATAAAAGAAATTTCAAACAAGCAACATTGATTAAACACTACACCAAAACAGAATAGGATTCTGTCCGGAAAATTTAACATTGTCTATATCCAATATTATATTGAAAAAGGATCAAATTCCGAAAAAAATTGCTTCAAAAAAGAATTTATACATATTAATTATATCAAATCAAAAGTCAATCTTTTGATCGTGCCATAGACGGCACGGGGATTAAAGTAACTCACACATATTTACACACTTTTCTCTTTATAAATAAAAGAGAAAATATTATAACATTTTTTAGGAGGAATTAAAATGAAACAAGTTATTAACGGAAAATTTTACAACACTGAAACTGCACAGGAAATATGCTCTTACCAATATGGCTATCCTAGAGATTTTGATTATATTCTGGAAGAATTATACAGAAAGAAAAATGGAGAATTTTTCCTACACACCTGTGGAGGACCTGCTAGCCGCTATCGGGTAAAAACAGGCTGCAACGAATATACTGGAAACCAGCAAATAATACCTGTTGATATTAATACGGCAAAAGATTTTACAGAAAAAAATGGCAGTGTTGATGACTATATCAATTTATTTGGAATGCCTGAAGAATAAGTAATCACCACATTTTTTATTAGAGATCATGATTATATCATGGTCTCTTTTTTCTTACAAAATCTAAAATTTTTCGTTTTTTCTAAAAATTTATCCATATTAATTTTGTGACAAAATTAAAAACATATGGAGGTTCTAAAAATGTTAAATTGCGAACAAAAGAAAGCATTAGATATCCTATTATCAGGTGGCAACGTATTTTTAAGTGGAGGAGCCGGAACTGGAAAATCATATCTCATCCGTTCTTTTTTTAAGGCAGTAACTAATAAAAAGCGAAAAAAAGTGCTTTTATGTGCTCCCACAGGAGTAGCTGCAGTAAATATTGGCGGCGTAACCCTACATAGTGCCTTCCACATTCCCACATATCCATGTCCTGTTCCTGATATGGAAGATGTCCCTCATATTCTATATAAGACGGATATTCTTATTATCGATGAGATATCCATGTGTCGTATTGATATATTTGATTATATATCAACTATTCTTGGCTTTTTAAATAAAAAAATACAAGTTATTTGTGTTGGAGATTTTTATCAGCTTCCACCTGTAATTACAATCCAAGACAAAAAAATTTTAAAGCAATATTATGGCACCAACAAAAAATGGGCCTTTGAATCTCAGCACTGGAATAATTATAATTTTTTCCCAATTATATTAACCTGTAATATGCGACAAAAAAATAGCACATATAACAATTTACTTAATCATATCGCGCATGGTACCCAATTGGAATATACTATTAAAACATTAAATGAGATATTCTCTACAACCCCTATGCCAAAATCAATAAAATTATGTCCTATCCGGCGAGAGGCAGATCAAATTAATCAAACTAGACTTTCCGAAATAGATACAGAAAAACATACGTATATCGCAAGAATATCTGGCAATATAAATGCAAAAGATTTCCAAGCTGTAGAAAAATTAGAATTAAAAAAGGGATGTCGTGTTATGTCATTGGTCAATTATCCTAGCAACGACATCTGTAATGGATCCTTGGGAACAGTTATAGATATATCAGATGAGCTAATTATTGTACAGTTTGATCGCGGTATTGTCCAAGAAATAACAGAACATACATGGGAAAAATATGATTGCACTATACATAATGGGGAAGTAATCCCAAATGTTATTGGTACATATACTCAGATACCATTAAAATTAGCATACGCTATTACAATCCACAAATCACAAGGACAAACCTATGATGCCGTTAATATCAGTCCTGATGTTTTTACGCATGGGATGCTATATGTTGCTTTGTCCCGCTGCCGCAATTGCCAAAAAACATATATAACCCGTCCTTTACGTCTATCTGATACTATGGTAGATCCAGCGGTCAAGAAATTTTACAACAATCTTGTAAGCACGCCACAAAACCAGTCACAAAGCCATATACCGCCAAAAAGAAAGGCAGGACGACCGTCTAAATATAATAACCTTAAAACAATAACAATGCGCATACCAGAAATTTACAAGGAAAAAGTACAAGAGTATATAGAAGAATTACTAAAATCAAATTAATTATAAATTATAATATAGCTGTGAGCGGGAATTCTCCCGCTCCACATCATCAATTAAAATTCAAATTTTTTATACATAAACATAAAATTACTTATTTTCTTTTAGAAATTGTATACACTTTATCCTTTCCAAATCCCTTTGCTGAGATATGTATCTTGCCTTCTTTCTTTAATTCTGCTTTTGAATTTTTAAGAGCATTTTTACTAATTCCAACAAGTTGTGCCAATCTATCAAGCTCTTTTATCTCCATTTGAGCATGTTCTTCTAATTCTCCCATCACAAATTCTTTTGCAGTATCTGTCGCTGGACGAATTGCTCGTTCTTTTGATTCAGATAAAACAAAATCCCTATCTTTCTTTTTGGTATACCCCTTAAAAATCGGCACAGAATTTTCCAGCGTAAATAATACCGTATCCTGTAGTGGACCATAATTTGATTTTTCTTGGGATATATACCTTGTCTTGCCATCAGATGCTATGCCTGTCATTAAAATACTTCTAGACGCATCCCAAATATCTGAACTATCTGCAATACGTTTACGTCCCCACACACCAGATTGTTTATTTGCATGGACAATAATTATACATGTAGTACCACATTTTTCTCCAAATCCCATCAAGGTAGAAAAGCACTTTCTCATTGCATTTCGATCACTCATTTTCATTTTAGTCGGAACGAAGGACTGTATCGGGTCAAAGATAATCACATTCGGTCTATTAGCATCCACAAGTCCTTTCAGATAATCACTTGTAAAATCAATCTCTGCAAAACGCGGGTTTCCGGAATCTATATAATTTACTTTTCTTAAATCTGCCTTGTTATTTCTTAATCTGCTAACTAAAGTATGGGACCAGGAATCTTCTGAAGTAAGAGCCAATACGTTCTCTGCTTTACCTGAAAACTCTTTCGGAACAGCATTTCCAAGTAAAAAAGAATGATTTCCCGTAGTAATTGAGCTTATCAACGAACACCATACTGACGTTTTTCCTACTCCTCCCTCTCCTGCAATAACTGTAATACAACCGCGTGGAATATAGCCCGGAATAATCCACTCTGCTTGCTTTTCTTCAGTCTCAGCTGCATTCTGTAAACTAAAGTCATACTTCCTATTTTCTTCAAAACCTGCATTCGCATTTTTACTCATTGTTGTTTCATTATTAAAACTATACATATTTTCTCCTTATAAAAACTATTTTTTCTTCGTGCCTCATCTATAATATGTATAATTTATTTCTCATTAGGATTCTTTAAGATATAAAAATGCACTGCCATTAATCTTACTTTTTAAGAATCCAACGCTTCTATATATGCCTATCCATATGTAAAACTTAGTATTGGAGAATCTCTATGCAATTCTATTAATTTCCTCTAATATGTAAAATATGGCTTAGTTAAAGTCTCTAACATACTGGAGTATCCCCCTCAAACATGCAGATTAACAGCAAGTAAACAGTAATAACATTCCTCATAGTAGAGGGGTATCATCAAGCATGCGAGAGGGCTGTTATTAGCCATATTTCTCTTATTAGATGCAATCCCCTATATGTATATCTTAATATTGATATATCTATAATCCATGATAAAAATCATGCCTCTTCTTAAAAACTTCTTAACAGCTAATCTAATTTATACAACCAAAGGTGATGCCTCTTTTGTCGGAATTCGATCCTTTAAAATCAACTGGCATGTTAAGTCCACCGCGAGATATTAAAATATCCTATGTGAATATCATTTACTTAGGATTGAACATTTATAGCATCCCTTTAATGAAATTTATGCTTTTTAGGAATCCGATTCTTTTCTATTCTATATCACGTATTGTATTTATCTAAAAATTACTGTTTTCCGTGATATGCTCCACTACCATACAATCAAATAAATTTATTATATAATCCACTTTCAGTCCTGCACGAAGGATAACCAAGCAGTGGCAACATTGCTTCCGGTACTTTTGTCTGGGAAAGCATACATCTTTTTCCTACAAGAGTTCTGTTATCAAAATTCTTTACTGGACCAATGATATTTGTGTTTTTTTGCAGATGCCAACAAACAACTGTTTACGGAAATCAATATATTTTCATCACTTCAGCTTAAGAGAAACATCTGAATCTTTTTTTGAAATGTATATCGGTATGGTCGAAAATCTTTGAAACCAGTTCACTTGTACAATTAAAAATGCTGTCATTAATGATGAAAATATTTTCCTTTGCATCATCCGTCAGATTTTTGATATCATGATTTACGATATCCGCAGCAAGAAGCTTGTCAACATGATATTTAGAAAAAATCTTAGACTTATAATATCAATATAGATCTTGAATTTTTTTCTTACAAAAATTCTTATTCCTCATTATATGTAATAATAAACTTGTGGACGGGAGAGATTTTCTCCTTTGTTTTGAAATATTGAAATTACGTACATGGCTAATCAGAGCCTTGGAGATGGGATTCCTAAATCTGATTCCTCTCTCGCTCCACACTCTTCGTTAAGATCTGAATTTTCCTCTTCCAGTTTGATAAAGAATATCCTGTATTATACACATCGCCATTATTTATTCGTAATCAAAATCCGATTCCTTCTTATATACTAAATTTTCTTTAAAAATCTCTCTTGCCAAGAAATTACATATTAACTATACACCAAATAAAATATCAGATTACAGGAGGAATACAAATGTTATATGAAAACTATATTGATAGGATGAAAAATTATCATGATTTAAAAGAATCTATTGGTATTGACGTGGTAAATTTAAGTGACAATATACTATACCTTAAAGATAAGTGCTATACTTCCTTTTTAGATTTGGCAATTGTTTATTACATAGCACCAAATTCTCATCAAAAATTTTGGCTTCCTAAGAATGTCTTCAAAAAATGGTCTATTACTCCAGAACTTCTTCGAAAGCAAGCTTTAGAAAACATCCATAAAACAAGTCAATTTGCTTTAAAATACTATCCGTTTTTGTCTCTACATGATACATGTGAAAAAAGCAAAAATATAGTAGCGCTTGTAGATACACAGTTATTAAATTCTATTCACAAAGAATTAGCAACATCTTTTTATATTTTCCCTCAATCTCAATATGAAATAAGGATAATTCCAGAATATGAAATAATTCAACGAGAAAATTTAAAAAATTTGAAAAAGGAGCTAATATCATCAAATGATAATTTGCCTGTCGATTATATCGTGTCTAACCATATTTATCATCATAATAAAACCTTAACAATTGCGATATAGACATATCAACATAAAAAAGGGCTAGAAATAGTCCTTTTTCTCTTTTATAATAAAACGTGAAGCCAAGAAAACCAAAGATATTTGATTTTCACTCTTTTTTATATTATAAAATAAAATCGGCATTTAAAAATAAAAAAAGAATCGAATTCCGAAAACATTGCAGATTATGAATATACAGGAAGCTATTTCTAGTCTTCTATTTTTGATATTTTTCCATATTAATATAGGTTATTACTTTGAGACTTTTCTCGAGTCAGAATATATAGCAAATCTATTAACTTCTGCTGAAGACAAACCAACACGGTCCATGTGCTTATCGCAGAGGACGTAAGAAAGGAATTTGTAAGTCTTATGACACGAAAAAATAACGATGAGAAACTTACCTGCGAAGAAATTAAGACCTTAGAGGCATATGCCGCTTTATTAAACTCAACCCCGCATATGGGGGCACAGCAGGCAACTGATACATATCCAGACTATATACTTGGAAAAATCACGACACCTGATAATGTAAAAAAGAGCTATAGAACTAAATCAAAAGCAGATAATACAACAGACAATTTACCCTCTAATCTTGCTATTATTACAAACGACAAATACAAAAACAGTTTAACCTTGCAACAAAATGGTGGAGCATATCTTCAACCTCTGGCAACAACTGAAGGATTACAATATGATGGAGAAAATCTATTTTTTCAAGGTTTCCCAGCATCTGAGGCAACCTTGCGAGAAATCAATAAAGACAAAGACGTACCAATCGAAGCAATCGATTTACCTTTACTTCGAATGTTTTACTCAATAATCCTTTCAGATTTTGAACAAAATACAAAAAAATTAGGCGTAGTAAACGAAATCGTAACTGTCTATGTTCCTGATCTGGCGGCTATACTAGGTAAAAAGAGAAATCTAAGCAAAAATGACATTACTTCGATTATTGAAAAAACATCTTCTTTTCAAACAATATACGGAGTTATTAAAGATCCGGACAGACCAAACGGAATAGGTACTGCTGTGCCGTTGCTAGTCTGGATGGGTTATGATGCCGAATCCAACACAATTCGATTTGCCAGTCCTTATATGACAAGATTGATAAAAAGAATTTATAATGTCAGCATCAGAAAAGACAGAAAAGGTAGCCCACATTTAAAAAAAGATGGTACACCCTTATTGGAAGTATCACATTCTTACCTCATTAAATCAAGCATCGTAAAAGAACGCAACAAACGAGCTGTAGAAATCGTAATGGTCGTAGTAACCACGATTGAACAATCTGGAAAAAATACACCACATTTAAAAGCCAATACAATAATAAATCGTATTCCACAACTAAAAAAACCTATGATGACACCCCTGTAAAACATAAAAACCGTGTCCTAGCACGAGCTTTTAAAAAAGCATGGGAACTTTTAGAAACTCAAACTAATTTACGAAAAAAATATCCAGACATTATATTACCAGACCCCAATAATCTCCAAAATATACCGACAACATCTAACATCGACAAATTAGTATTTGAATTTCCACACAGTTAAAAATTATCCCCACTTTTCCGAAAAATTTATCAATCAAAATTTCGGAGAAATGGGGACAAAATTTCGGAGAGGTGGGGGTGATTTTTCGGAGAAATGGGGGTGATTTTTCGGAGAAGTGGGGGCATCCAAATCTCAACTCCCTTATAAATCCTCATTTTCTTGCACTATCACTCCTCCTAATACTTTAATACCTTAGTATTTTAGTACCGGAAAAGCGGGCATTTGCATTGGCAATGCCCATTTTTTATAATAACTAATATACAACAAATAAATTACAGAGATGGAAGAACAAAGAACTTTCATCTAACCGGTAGAAACTATAAGACAGAAGGAATCGTATTCTTTAAGTCTTGCCTATTATGCTTGGCTTGTTTTAATATGGCACAACTATAAAACACCTTTATTTAAATTTCAGTTTACTGTAGCACAAATTTCGGTTTAGTGTAGCATAAATTTCGGTTTGCTGTAGCACAAATTTCGGTCTGGTGTAGCACAACGATTTTCAGAAAAGCTTATATTTAAAGGTTCTGAGGGTATTCTGCCATCATCTAATAATTATAATAATTTAATATTATAATAACAGACAATGAGCGGTTCGCTTTAGCGACCGCTCTATTGTATAATATAAACAAATTACGGAGATGAAAATTCTTTTTCCAACCAACCAATAGATATTATAAGACAAAAGGAATCGTATTCTTTAAGTCTTACATATTGGGTTTGGTTTAAAGAATAATCTTAACCCAGAGATTTTTTCTTCCATCCATGCCCAAGTAATCTTCAAATATATCTAGTTCATATCGAAATTTTTTCAAAATCGCCATATCTAAATAATTCTCAAGAATTACAGCAGGAGAAATTGATGCCGTTTCACTTGAACAAAGCTGCTCTAATTCTTCTTTCTGAATATCCTCTTTATTTTTTCTACCTCTTTTTTTTGCTTCTCTTACTATCTCATTAAAATATTCTTGTATGCCGCCAACCTCATTAATATGATTCCGTATCAGGTCCGCTTCATCCTCTGTATCAGCATCACTGATGACTTCATATAAAAACACATTATCTGCATTCAATAAATATTCTGAATATGGAATGATTTTTAAAGTTTTCGTGTTATGTTCCTCAACGATTAGATATGATTTCATAATTTTTATATCTCCCTTCTACATATTTTTTCTAATATTAATGTGTATATTTTAACTCATACAACTTGCATTATATTATTACAGAAAAAACACACTAGATTGAGAATTAAAACAAATTTCAGTCTGGTGTAGCACAACGATTTTCAGAAATGCTTATATTTAAAAGGTGCTACACTTCTCCGAAAAATCCAGCAATTAAAATTTCGAAAAAGTGTAGTACCTTTTTTCAGAGAATTTTATGGTTTTATAAAAAAAAGAACCTATACCTTTTGGTATGAGTTCTTTTGGGTAAAGATAAAAGTAAACTACTCGGTCATTGAATGAGCGAGGATTTCCGCTTTGGCATCCTAAAGCATAAATGATCTTACAACATCAATAGATTTGTTCAGATACTGCGCAATCGTCTCAGCAGACAAACCGTTTTTTTGCATACTGCGGATATTTGCCTGCATTTCTTCAGTTTTACCTTCTGCCTTGCCACGAGCTTCACCTCGAGCTTCACTTTCTGTTCTTGTCTTTCTGAGTAAGCTGTCTGCAAATCCTGACATATAGCTCTCCTCCTCTTTTAGATTTTCTGGCCACTCAACATTTGAGTAAGTACGGATTCCTGCCAAATCTGCTTTCGTCAAGTTATTCAGGTAATCCAGAATCTGCTCATCTGATGGATCATTGCCCCTTCGTATCATGATGATATCGATCAGATCATAATCTTCTTTTGGTTCTTGCGTATGTCCGATTAGATCTTTCTTAGCGATATAATACTCGGATACGGTATTTTGTAGTTTCTTCGGCATCTTCTTATTGTTACATATCCAAATGCAGTATACTTTCCCGACACTGGAATAATCTGTTGTTTCCGTTAAGATACCAAGCTGTTCACTGATCTCCCTTGCAGCATAGTATATGCTTCGTTTAGCAATCGGATACCCCGGTCGGTAATCATTCTGCCTCTCTACATCAAAATGCAGGTACACACTGATACTATTAGATGACAGCTTCGGATTTCTAGCTTTAAAATGTAGGTCATATCGTATGACTTTCTCTTCAATCGAGCTTAATTCCGTATCATCTCCCTTGATCTGCATACTCTTAATATCGGATACCGGAATATCCTCAAAAGCGATATCATCCATACATGCAATGATTTCTTCCAAGCTGCAATTTTTGTACTCAGATACCACCATTTTCAGGATTGGTGCCATGATTTCTTTGTTTCGAAATATCTTCTTTACAAGATGATCATACATTTTTTCTGCTTCTTCGGTTGATACCGCAGCAAGTAACTGTTCTGTTTCATCTCTCATAGAATTCCTCCTTTGTTTGAAAAATTTGCTACATCTTCAATATGGAAGAATACTGATTTTTAAATATTATAGCATGGAATCCGATTCCGTTTCAACCAATTTTTCAGCACAGCCAAATTTACAAAAAGGCTCATACCCTCTTAGATATGAGCCTTTTCCGAATCCGATTCTATCTACTATTTAACCTTGAATCCCTTAAAAATCTTCACATAAGCCTTCTTCACTTTCTTCGGTACCTTGATAACCATCTTCTTGTTTACGCCCTTAAACGCTTTCTTCTTCGTCAGCAGCACCGATTTAATGGTTACCGTCTTTAAGCTCTTGCATTTAAAGAACGCATTGTTGCTGATTTTCTTTATGTTGGTGCCGACAGTTACTTTCGTAAGCTTCTTGCTGCCGTTGAAAGCTTTTGTGCCCGGCTCCCACTTTTGTTACTTTGTATGTGCTGCCAAGGAGTTCGTCTCTTTCTTCCTAAAGCAAAAAGAAGAACTTCTTACATTCATCTGTTAAAATTCATAAACGGTAAATGATAAGTAGGGAACGGTGATGAACTTGTAAGATTTGCAATAATAGGTCTAGCATAACTCAGCAATAGAGCTGGAGCATTGGTATGAAGCATTTTATCTGCAACATCAGAGTCTAACCCTTCCCATGTAAATTTTGAAGAAACAATTGCTTGCACTCTAAATGGAGTATCTTCTTTATCTATATTTATATAAATTTCTAATTTTACAACAGCTGCATTTTCATCTTTACTCTTAATTACCTGCGTTTTAAATGTATTTTTCATCTCAACATTAGTATTGTCTGTATGAAAATCTGGATTAACATTAAAGTTAATTTGTTCCAATACTGGATCCTTGAATTGAAAATTACTCTCAGTCATAATCTCCCTCCTTAAGCTGCACTTGAATAGTAATCACAAATACCCCAATCTGTGGAAACTTCTGAAGTATTATATAAAATTTCTTTACTTTTATTAGCAGATTCGTTAAAATTAATTGTAGAAGTAAAGCAAAAAGAGGTTTTATTTAGATAATTTTCTGCATCCGATAAATTACATTTCAAAAATGTATTTTCTTTTGGCAGATCCAACCTATCAATATTATCGTGATTAACTAGCCTACTGTTTTCTTCCCCTTCCAGGTTTCTTTCCACAACATACAATTCAGAAGACATTAAAAAAGCAGATGATATATCGATCTTTTTATATACAAGTTGCCTTAAAATATTTATATCCGTTTTTGTTATAATCCATCGTTGAACATAACGAATTTCTGAACAAAGGCAAAGATATAAACTGTTATTAGAATCTGTACATGTAAATATAATAGGCTCGTATTCAAATTCAAAAAAAACATGATCTAAATACATATCACCTATATGAAATATATTTTTAAAATATGCTGAATTATTTTTCATCATTACTCACCTCTTTAAAATATAACTGTGGTGTAGATTTTTCATATATCCACCAATCTACATGAGAATCGGCACGATGTTTTTCTCTTTCAGATGTTAATTGGCAAGGACCGCATGACACTTCAGTAACCCCTTTAGCAATAAAAGGTTTAGGATAATGCCTCATAAAAATATTTAAAGCATATTCGGCTTCTTCATATTCTATGTTGCAGGATGTAGAATACAATCCAGGATCTTGTAAATTAACATTTCTTTTTGGAGGAATAAGCTTTCTTTCCATTTCTTCATAAGTACTAATAAAGCTATTTCTATCTAATTTACCACTTTTTATAATTCTATAGACAGATTTTCTTTCCTTTTTGGCTCCAGCAGGTAAAATTGATGATTCGAAATCTTCTGGAAAACATTCTGGATACAATTTCATATTATTATCTCTCATTCGTATTTATATTACATCATAAAAGCAAAATTAATTCTTTTTGACGGTGGCTTATTATTCGCACCTATACCTGCGATTCTTGTTCGCACCTATATGTGCGAATAACTTGACTCAATTATACAATAATTTCTCCATTTTCACAATACCTCTTAAACCATATAGTGTTGTGATATAACATAGTTGTAACACCTCGACCTAATAAGATATAATCTTAGGAGGAAACGAGGTATGTTACAAATGAGTAAACACTATGAACCAGAATTCAAAAAGAAGATTGTACGTCTTCATCTTGAAGAGGGACGAACCCTCAAAGGTCTTGCTGCCGAATATGGCGTATCTAAGGCAAGTATATCTATTTGGGTAAAACAGTTTCGTGAAGAATGCCAAACAAATGAAGAAGCCAAAGCAGATTATGATTATATGAAGGAAAATTTGCAGTTGAAAAGGCAACTGGCAGAACTCCAAAAGGAAAATGACTTCCTAAAAAAAGCAGCGGCATTCTTTGCGAAGGAAATCGATTAGCGGCTTATCGATTTATTCAGCAGTATGGGCACAAATACGGTGTCCGTTGGTTATTGAAAAGACTGAACATCCTACCAAATGCTTATTATAATTTTCTGAAAAACAGGAAATCTGAATATCATAAGCATAAGGGAAAAATCAAGCATGAAATCGTGGACATCTATCACTCTCACAACGGCACTGATGGTTACAGAACTGTGCACGCTTATCTTATTCGCAAGGGATACAGTATCAGTTGTGCAACTGTCCATAAGTACATGAATACTGAGCTTCAGTTATTTTCAATTACAAGGAAACGCAAGCCAGACTATGAATATGGCGCTCCTCACAAAGTATTTAAAAATAAGCTCCATCAGGATTTTAAGGCAGAATCCATAAACCAGAAATGGTGCACTGATTTTACCTATTTATTTTTAACGGATGGTAGCAAGCGTTATAACTGTACAATCATTGATCTGCATGATAGAAGTGTTATTGCCAGCATTACCGATAAGCACATAACAGCAGATCTTGCAAAGAAAACACTGCAGAAGGCAATTGATTCACAGCCGGGATTAGATGCTAACCATTTAATTCTACACTCGGATCAAGGAAGTCAGTTTACCTCAAAGGTATTCACGGAATATTGTGAGTCAGTTGGTATCACGCAAAGCATGAGTAAGGCCGGATATCCGTATGATAATGCTCCTATGGAACGTTATTACAATACTCTCAAGAATGAACTGATTAATCATCATTACTATCATTCTGAAAAAGAATTATATACATCCATTGAAGAATTTGCGTACGTTCATTACAATCACGAACGACCGCATTCTTATAACAATTATAAAACGCCTTTTGAGGCACGCTACGGGGTATAAACCCTGTAGCAATAATTAGGTCAAAGTGTTATAAAAAAGCTTGACCACAACATAGTATGATGGATTCGCTTTCACGATAATAATCTTTTTACCTAATATACCTACTTCCAACAAAAAAGACTCATACCATTATTAGTATGAGCCTTTTCCGAATCCGATTCTATCTATTTAACTTTCAGTCCTTTAAACATCTTCACATAAACCTTATTCATTTTCTTCGGCACCTTGATTACCATCTTCCCGTTTATTTTGTATTTCCTTTTCTTTTGCAATAAATGTATCAAATAAAAAAAGTGTATTTATAGCTAATGGAATTGGCAAATCTAGTTGACTATTATTTGTGGCAATATAATATACGAACAACATAACTGCATACGAAGAGCTTTTTACAGACATACTTGCTTTTTCTTTTGTAATATATCTTTTTAACCACGGCCATTTACATTTTGGGGAATAATTTTTCAATGCAAATTTCTGTAAAATAAATGAAACAAATAGAAGTAGTCCATACTGATAAATAAATAATATTCCATACGCAATTTCAAAATTAATTGTATGATTTATTATATAACAAAAATACTTAGCTATTTGAATATAAATATAAAATAAAATAAATGATAAAACAAATCTAATGATATATGGTAATATTTTTTGAATCCAACTTTGTATTCTAGCATCTATATTTTTTATAGTATCCCAGCTAAAAAATTCTAGGTTTTTATCATGTTTTCTTCGAAAAATTTCATAAAATGTTTCACGAAGAGGCCTAATTAATAGAAGGTATATCATACAGGTTTGAGTTATGCAAATAAGATTAATATTTTTAAAACATTGCATATCCATAGATATATGAATTAAATTTATTATAAGTATAAGCGTAGCAATTATGTAAATAATCCAAAAAGCAACATAACCAACTAAAACAATATAAAATTCTTTAATCTTCTTGTATACATCATCAATCATATACTCGTCTATTTTCAAATTATTTTCTTTTAATTCATTTTTTATTTTTTTTGGCAATACATTTTTTATGAGAATTTGATTTTCTTCATTTATAAGATGTACTTTACGTAATATTTGAATAAGATTAGCTGATTTAATTGATATATACATTATTAATCCCAGAGGCAATACAATTAAAAAAAGCATTATAAAAAGTGTAATAGGTGTCGAATATAAAATTGATAAATTTGATAAATTCATTTTTTCCTCCCAAAGTAAAATTTCAATATAAATACTAAAATATATTTTTTATTATATCATTTTTTGACAAATTGATATTCCTATAGCTACATGATAGCATGATTATAGAGAAAGAGGTTGCCGATAGATGGTTAGCCCAATTTACTATTTTTGTGATAAAAGGAACCCATACCATCCGGCATGAGTCCTTTAAAAAGAATCGAATTCTTTTTCCTTATTTCACTTTCAGCCCCTTAAAAATCTTCACATAAACCTTCTTCATCTTCTTAGGAACTTTCATTACCATCTTTCGGCTGATACCCTTAAATGCCTTTTTATTCGCCGTTTTCTTCGTAAGCAGCACCGACTTGATAGTTACCGTCTTTAAGCTCTTGCATTTAAAGAACGCATTGTTGCTGATCTTCTTTATGTTGGTGCCGATGGTTACCTTCGTAAGCTTCTTGCTGCCATTGAAAGCTTTTGCTCCGATCGATGTTACTTTATAGGTAACTCCATTTACCTTGATGACCGCTGGTATCGTCATACGCTTCGCTTTTTTGTTTGTCTTGATAAGGCTTACTTCTGCCCCAGCTTTCGTGACTTTGTACTGGCAGCCTGCTACGGTGTATTTTGTACCTGCCTTTGGATAAGCGAGCTTTTCAAGGGTTTCTGCCTTTTGCTCACCACATCTATTACAGGTGTAAATGATCTGTCCATCTTCTGTATAGGATGGTTCTGCCCTTTTTGTTTCTTTCCACTGATGTCCTAATACATCTACTGTTTCACCCTTTTTCAGAAGTTCTTCGCAGTCTTTGCAGTACGTATCACCAGTATATCCGTTTTCTGTACAGGATGCATCCTTTTTATTACGGATCTCGGTATGCAGATGCCCTGTCGCTTTTATTGCTTCTGTCCTTGTTGCTTTGCAGACACTACAAGTATAGGTTCTTACACCCGGTTTGGTGCAGGTAGGAGCTGTTGTTACCTCTCCCTCGTCCCAGGTATGCTCTGTCATTGGAATGTCTTCTGTTTTTGTTGCTCCGCATTTACGGCAGGTATAGGTCTTTACGCCCACCTCTATGCAGTCAGCTTCCTTGGTAACGTTTCCCTCATCCCAGGTATGTGCTAATTTCTCGATCACTTCTCCGGAAGAGATCTTTTCTCCGCAGTCCTTACAATACGTATCTCCAGTATATCCGGCTTTTGTACAAGTTGCTTCTTTTACATTGCGGACTTCTGTATGCTGGTGTCCAGTCGCAGGGATTTCTTCGGTTCTTACCTTATCACAGACCGTACAGGTGTAGAGCTTCAACCCTTTTTCTGTACAGGTTGCTGCTTTGGTCACTTTACCATCATCCCATGTGTGTTCCGTGGTCTTGGCGATTGTTTTACCATTGAAAAGCTTTTCTCCACAGTCCTTACAATATACGTCTCCTGTGTATCCATCTTCCTTGCAGGTAGCTTCCTTTTTGTTGCGGATCTCGGTATGCAGATGTCCGGTTGCTGGAATTTTCTCCGTTTTCTCTTTCTGGCAGGCCGAGCAGGTATAGGTCTTTACGCCCGGTGTAATGCAGGATGGTTTGGTAGTCACCTTGCCGTTATCCCAAATATGGTCTGTCATTGGGATCACTTCTGTTTTAGTCTCACTGCAGTTGTTACAAGTATAGGTCTTTACTCCAGTGTTCTTACAGGTAGCTTCGGTAGTCACTTTCCCTTCATCCCAGTCGTGTGCTTTTTTGGCAGTCGGTTCTCCGGAGGAGAGTTTTTCCCCACAGTCCGTACAATAGGTATCCCCGGTGTAGCCCTCTTCTTTGCAGGTGGCTTCTTTTACATTGCGGACTTCCGTATGCTGGTGTCCAGTCGCAGGAATCTCTTCTGTCTTTGTTTTCTGGCAGACCGAGCAGGCGTAGGTCTTTACGCCCGGTGTGGTACAGGTCGGTTTTGTTGTGATCGCCCCTTCGCCCCAAACATGTTCATGGGTATCGTTCCATTTGGCATAAAGGGTCATGCCATCTATCGCAGTACGGATCGTCAGGGATTCTATTCTCTTTTTATATTCTGGTTCGGTATACCATCCGGCAAAGGTACATCCCTCTTTTGTCATGTTCTGTGCAAATGGCAGGTAAGTAACCGAACTATTTGAAGAGAAAGAAGCTGTAAATGAAAAACTGTCATCCCATGTACTTCCGGAAGCATTTGTATACTTTCCGCCCGGGAACTCTAAGGTCACTTTTGCGGTTGCTTTCTGCCACTGTGCATAGAGGATGGAAATAGCATCCGAGGTCCTCACGCCTGCTTTATATGCCGTTCCACTGCCATCTTTCTTCGTGTTCCACTCCTTGAACAGGTACCCTTTTTTTGTATATTTGCAGGCAGGTATGGATATCTTTGTGCCTGCACTGGCAAAAACAGGGGCATTTGCGGTCTTTCCGTCAGAACCGTTGCCATCAAAATGAACAGCAACCGCATTATCACGAAAGATAACCTGCCTTCTCTTCCATGGAGAGACATTATTATCGGTATAATTTACCGAGGCAGGTGTTACATTTTCAGATACTACCGTTGGCATCAAGGCGGTATCGCTGGAATCTAAGCGGAGATTTAAATCAAATGCTTTTGCACCCACACTATTTACCGTATCCGGCAGGTTTATGTACATAAGGGATGTCATATCTGATAATGCACTATCACCGATCGTTGTAAGTCTGGTATTGTTCAGATCAAGCTTCTTCATGGCAGAGCAGCCATAAAACGCTTCGTTCCCAATCTCATTTAAACTTTCGGGCATTTTAACTGAAAGCAGGGCAGTATCTCCCTTGAATGCAGACACAGGAAGGACAGTAAGAGAACTTCCGGAAAGATCTGCTTCTTTTAAGCTCCAGCAGTTATAAAATGCTTTTTCTCCAATCTTTGTGATATCGCAGTCAGACAACCCATTGATCATCTCTAAATTCTTGCAGGCATAAAAAGCTTCTGTTCCAATAGAAGTCACTGTTTTTGGGACAGTAGCACTGATAAGCCCACGCATCCCACTAAAAATTTGATCTGGTATTGCAGCGATCGTTGCATTGGAAAGATTAATATCTTTTAATCTTACACAGCTATCAAAGGCAGTTGCTGACAGTTCACTGATCTTACACTGTTCAAGTCCCTCTATCTCTTCCAGTTTGCTGCAGCCCGAAAAGGCATTGTTTGCGATCTTTGTGACTGTAGGCGGCAGTTTTACTGACTTTAACGAGGTACAGTTTTCGAAAGCCCGAGCTGGAATCTCTGTAATCTCTGCATTAGACAGATCAATGCTCTCTAACGAGGAACAGTCCTTAAAAGCCAGGCTGTCAATCTTTTTCAGTCCTTTTCCACCGTCAGAGAAAGTGATGGTTTTTAGGTTAGAAGCGCCTTCAAAGGCTGAAGAGTCCACACGTTCTACACTGGATGGCAAAGAAAGAGAAGTCAGCTGCTTGTCATTAAAAAATGCTTTTTCAGAAATTGCTGTAAAAGGAATTCCTTCAAGAGCTGTATCGTTAATTATGATATCTGTACCTTTTGTGTAATCCCAATCATGAAGTTCTACTCCCCATTTTTCTGGAAAGTCCCAGTTATCATAATCCATGCCATTTTCAGGATTTTTCCGGTCAAAATTTATACAATAATACGCATTATTCAATTTTAAATATCCGATATTTTCAATCACAACGTCTGCATTTCCTGCTCTAGTATATGGATTCCAGTCTTTGATCCCATTTGTTGGATCACTAAATATCCATTTTTTACTGTCTTTGTCATAAGAAAGCGTGCAGGCATGATTTTTTCCTGCTACCTGAAAAGAAGGGATTCCGAGGATCTGCATCATTCTCTCCATAATCTGCGAATATTGGTCACAGACACCTGTTTTGGTATTCCATGCATCTTCCATAGACCATACTACATGAGATTTTGAGATATCATATGTCATAACACTGTGGACATAATCTGTGATGGTGGTAATCTTCTCATAGTCAGTTTTGCAATTTTTTGTTGCTTCTTTTGCCGCAGTTTCCATTTCTTTGTATACTTTGGAAGTCTTATCAACATACTTTGGAAGCATCCTTGCACTTGGAGCCTCATATTTATTGATAAGATCGTTTACTTTTTTAGTAGCAGTTAAAGCGGGAAAGTATGTTTCGGGATGCTCACGAATACAAAATTTTTGTGTACTTTTATCAAGAACATTGTATCCTGGATTTTCAATATCACAAGCTCCAACTTCTGTATTATACTGTTCAAACTGAAATTCTTCCCCATCGTAAAGGATTTTTCCTTTTAAAAATTCTCCTTTCGAATCAAATGGTTCAACATCATAATATTTCATTGTTTTTCCATTTTTTAAAGTTTTAACGGATTGAAAAATTGTCCCATTAGGCAATATATAATTTCCATTTGAATCCTGTTGAAAAATATTTGTTTCCGCTGCCTGTACCGGATACGTCAGAAACAAGCTGCATCCCATTGCGAGTGCCAAGGCTGCGGCTATGCCATAGATCTTTTTCTTCATAATACTCCATCCTTTCTAAAATATATTATCACCATCATTAGAAAAACTGATTTTTGTTTTCTATATCATTATTTTATCATACCACATTTCCATCGAATTTTTATAAGAAAAAGAATCGAATTCTTTTTACAAAAAAGACCCACATCCGAAGATGCAAGTCTCGTCTATTTTTATCGCTCCGGCTCATCCCATGATTGTTGTGGATGCTGCAGATTGTAGATTTGCTGCTTCAACTGTTGATTCTCTCGTTGGGATTGGGCAAGTTCCTCTTTATAGTATTGTAATTCCTTTCTGACATCTACAAGTTCTTCCTCTGACCGTTCCAATTTCTGTTCTGATTTTTCTAAATCCCGTGTCAAATCACGGACCTGCGTTATATTCTCCCCATTTTTCTGAGCTAATGCATCAATACCAGCCTTTATTGCTGAAACATCGATCCCTTGTTTTTCCACATCCTTCCGCAAACCTTCCATCCGGATCGACTCATCGGTATTATCGTCTTTCTTCTGTTTCTTGACAGAAACTTTTGCTTTGATCTCCTTTACGCCATCAGCTGTAAAGGAATATATCCTATTAGATTGTTTCCCATGTTTGATGGTCTCCGTTTTCATGGCATCATCAGAGCAGAACACCAGGTCCGCAAGGCTGTATTCCTCCCGGAGATTTAAGGTGACAAGGGTGGTAAGTTTTTTACGAACCGCAGCAAGTTCATCACTTGTGATACCCTCTGTATCGATCACCGTAAAGACCGCTCCGGATTCTGCCGTTTTCTCATCGGGTTTATCTGGATTTTCTACAAGGTTTTTCTTGATAGATAATCCATTCCCCTCACTATAGTCTGTCCGAATGATAGATATGGTCGCTGTTTTACTGTCTCCCTCATAAACTTTTCCATCGGCATCGACACGTATGGAAATATCGTCTGTATAAGAATATCCTTCTTCGCCATCTGTCTGATGGATCGTATAGGAATCTTCTGGAGGGACAGACAGGTCTATGATCCCGGCATCATTTGTCGTCACTGTCATCGGGAACGCCGGCTGTGTCCCGCCAGTATCTCCCTTTGTTTCACCGGAGGCACCGGCAGTTGTTCCCTCTTCTGGAGCATCCGTTGCCGTTGTTGCCTTGGCCGCTTCATCTTTATTATCAGAAGAAAGCTGTATGATCTCAAATACTGCCCCTTTTTCCGGTGTTTTTTCTCCGGTCCTGGCATCTAACTTATATTTTAATAAAACACAGGCATTGGTATCGACAAAGCTGAACGCATATTTCTTCTGGCTTAAGGTGTCATTGATGGTGACATCGGCAGGGTCAGCAAGGGTATATCGGGAGTCCCTGGCAGTCTGTAACAAAGTGTACGTCTTATCATATGTTAATTCTTTGTTCCCATTGTCTTTTGTGACGGTATAAGTCCCTTCACCGTTTGCATCCGTTGTGATGGTACCAAGTACCGCCTTGCTGCCCGCCACATACTCCTGACGGGATTTCTGTGTCGTTAACTTTTCAAGATCTTTTTGGTAATCTTACTGGTATCAAGAACGGTAAAGACTGCATTTGCCTCCGGCGTTTCTTTTTCCCCTTTTTCCTTGATGTATTTTTTGCTCTTTAACTGTACGCTGTTCTTTTTGTAGGAATAGGTTACTTCATGTCTGCTTGAAATGATAGCCGTCCAGTTTGCGTAATAAGTTATACGCAAACTGATTTAAAAAACGAACGAGAAATATTTTTCTTCTGAATCAAGATAAAAATTCGTAAGAAAAATTCCCTCTTTTTGTTTTTATAACAGTAATAATTTTCAATTAATTTTTCGATTCTTTATTAAAACTCTATCTAAAAAGCTCCCTATCTAACTTGAAATTATAACAGTATCGCATCTCATGGCATAAAAAATAGAGATATGTGAAACGTAATCTATATAAATGTAATAAAAAGATATTGCGATAAGAAAAAACTCAAATACATATGCACCTCTATATATGCGATTTAAAGACACTTATATATTTGTGGTTAAAATACACTCTTATATCTGTGGTTTAAAATGCACTTATATAGCTGTGATAAAAATATACTCATATAGCTGTGGTTAAAATGCACTTATATAGCTGTGATAAAAATACACTCTTATAGCTGTGGTTTAAAATGCACTTATATAGCTGTGATAAAAATACACTCTTATATCTGTGGTTTAAAATGCACTTATATAGCTGTGATAAAAATACACTCTTATAGCTGTGGTTTGAAGTTATTTATATAGATATATATAATCAAGAAAACTATTCTTTGCATAAAAAATGCTAATCCAAACTGTTAACAGCTTAAATTAGCACTTTCTTATTAATGGCTTATCTAAAAAATAAACTTTTGTAAATAAAAATGTTTTCTAGTTTTCTTCAATTTAATAGAGAGATTTTACTTAAATGACCTCTTCCCCTATCAAATTTCTTATCTGGTCAGGTGTATGTCTGGACCAAAGCCCACCACCCTTACCGATTAACTCCCCGATAGTATTAACAATAATATAGCCTTCCAGTTTTTCGATATCCTGCTTTGCACATACAGCGTAAACAGCATAGCCATCTTCCCATTTTACGCCATATACAGCCTCAGAAAAGCTACCTCCCATCGCACGAATCATTTTTCTTCCGGCAGAGATACCGGCTGTTACGTTACTAAAGCCATCTGCTTTTATTTTATCTTCATTATATCCTTCAGCAATATAATAAACACCATTTTCACGCTTTTCTAAATATTTTCTCATGAGAAAACTATCCCCTTTCTAAAAAAATTAAAATTTACGAACAAGAACATCTTCAGCCCTCAAATTTTCTCCCGGAAATTTAATCCAAAGATAGTCATTCCAACTAACGCCATGAATTTTTTTGACAATTTCCAATGGATCATAGTCTTTTATTCCACGAGCTACCAAGAGTTCCCTGATATCTGGTCTACTAGAATCCCAACAACGCGTTTTCAGGCATTCATATGCTTGCTCTCTAGTAATCGTTTTATTTGGAAATAAGCGTTTAACTGGACTATCTGTATAAGACTTTATATATACATTCGTTCTTTCTGACCATACTTTGGCAGTTCTTTCATTTTCCAATATACTTCAAGTTCGAACTCTCCATTTGACATTATCATCCTGTACTCCTTCTTATTAAATCTCGAACAATTTCTTCAAATTCCTGCTCTATATCAACAAACTGATACGGAGTATATTCGCCATAAGCTGTTGGTCTACTAATTGTGATAAGTTCTATTCCTTTATATCCCACAACTTTATTTAATCTTCGCTTTAATTCTACCAAATGTTTCCCGTGTTTTATTTTCAGAGCAAAACAACCATGACGCTTTCTATTTATAGCTATCAAATAAGCCACTACTTAATTTCTCCTTTTTATAATCTCTCTAATATCTCAGTAATACTTGCTATACGCTTTTTATACTCTTCCTGATTTAAAGCAGGATAATCCATCATTTGCAATATGGCTTCTACTGGATATCCTGTAGTTTTTATAACTTTATTCATTCGACGAATATGTTCCCTTAGAAGCTCATTAACCAACTCCAAAATTTCTCCTTTGTAATCATCATCAAATGCCAGTAAATCAGATACACATTTCACTACATCAATATCTGCGTTATAAATAACTATACGATAAATTAACTCTGCAATACAAACGCTCACTTCTTTTATACGTACGGATGTAACATATAGATACTTATCCCTTAATTTATCTTCTGAAAAAGCTTGTCCATATATATCAAAATCAATAGACTGTATACTTTTTATTATATTTGTTATATCAGTTTCATCCATCCCAAGCAATTCTACCAAACCTTTTGTTGTATATCTGCTATATACCCTGTTCCTTATACCTCTCGCTATTGAGATTGCACTACCATATGCTGTTTCTGGATATATTACAGACTTTTCAAATAAATTCATTTCATTTGCCATATGAATTATTTTATCTTGTAAATCTTCATAACCTTTTAGCTTTGCTTCAATATATTCTACGCCTTCTTTGCAAAGTCCAATCCATCTATCAGATTTTTCTTCTTTTATCCGCTTATCTAATTCCTTCTCATTTTTTCCAGTAATAAAGTCTTGAACATCTTTATAGGACCAACCCTCAAAGCCGACTATATTTAACGCTTTCCGACAATCATCTGTCGTAAGTTCTCCTTCTTCCTTAAGCTGTAATATCACTGTGGCATTGGCCTTCATTACTCCTTGTGCATATCCCATTCCATATCCTTCTATTTCCAGTCGTGCCGAAAAAGGATATTGAAAAGATCCACTTCTCTTCATAATAGTACTCCTCCAATCTTTCTATAAATAATGATATATATTCTACATCATCATTTGTACCAAAAATATTCTGAAACCAGATTAAACTATGTCTGAAAAATACTTTCTACAAGATGTGCGTTACAATTTGTAGAAGATTTTGCCTGAATGAGGGCTACGTAGCGGACTACGTCAACTGAATGAATGCAAAATATACTGCAAATTGTGACGTGCAGGTTGTAGGAATGATTTTTCAAACACGCTCTAATATATAATCATTTTTACTTCATTTAAAATCCAAAAAACTTCTCTCGTAACTTTTTATTTGCCAGAACTGCAAGATATTGTTTGATTCTCATTCTTCCCTCATTACATATAACATTTTTACTGGCAATATCCCATGAGCCGCATTTTTCTATAATTTTTCCTTCTTTTGCATAACGTTTTGATAAATAGTACAACAAGCCGGCTGCTGCCCTGTATTCAACTTTGTCCTTATTTTCAATAAATTCATAGAACATACTTTCAAATGAAAAAATTCTTTTATACTGTTCATCAATATCTGATAAAATTTCTATAAACTCCTGTGTGAAATCCTCTACCTTACAAAAATAGTCTCCACTGATTTCCTTAAAAGTAAGTTCATTTTCCAGCATCGATTTAAACAGAAGTTTATACTCCTCAAAAAGTGTGATTACATTTTCAGATATGATAACCTCATTTGTTCCATCCCACCAGTATAATCTGTCATCATCTGTTAAAATATAGTCTGGTTTCATTATATCTTCCTCTGACAGATACCAAAATACGGTATAACCTGTCTGTCTAAAATATTCACTTGTTGTAACCTCTGAAAAAGGTTCTGTTTCTGCATTTTCTTTTTGCTTAATCGGGGCAACATCTTTCGGGCAATACTTAGTTCCAAACAAATGATTTATCCAGCCCATACTTTGCTCCCAAGGAATCTTTCTATCATTATCTATGACCCAGCCTGGATTTTCATCATATATAGCATATAAACTATATAATGCAATCATGGCATCATAAAATTCTCGCTCACCAACCTTTTCCGAACATAAATATAAATCTTTTCCAGAAAATCTTGCTGTTTCCCATGCATCATCTTCAAAATAACTAAAATTAAATGTTGTTATTCCCGCTGCCACTCCGTCTTTACTCAGTTCTAGCGGTCTTAATAAGAACAATTCTATTCCATGCATACTTACCTTTTTTAACTTCATTAATCCACCCAATTCTACAATTTTCTGTACTCGAAAAAGAAACTCTTCTCTCTTTTTCTCTGGAATCTCCATTGAACCATTATAATCCACAAATGTTCCCATGTTTATTTTTCCTTTCTCAGTGATTAATCTATATATTAGCTACCAACTTTTATTTCTTCATAAAATTTTCCCCTTCTTTTACCGCAAAATTTTTCTGATTATAAACTTCCTCATCCATTTTGAATAGATAATGAAGTTTTATTTAGACTATCTGCATTATCTTCCTGAAAACGCAAAGATCTTTTTCATCGATTACTTTGTCGATATGATAATGACCAAAGAACCATTTTTCATATTCTGTAGTCTGTTTTATTGTCTCAAGATATTCAGTCAATTTATCTGCTGCAAAAAAACCTTGTGACAACAATGCCTGTGTAGATGAGGATGCACAGTGGGTAATGATAAAGTCTACTTTATTATTATGTTCAGCCAGATTTTTGCGACCTTCATCCATTTCTTCCTGATTCGGTAGTTCGCGTTCCCACCAACTTACATGATTGACACGAAACATTTTCCAGCGATTCCTTGACCATTTATGTATTCTGCTATCTCCAGGTTCCAGTATTCCGTCTTTTATATCGTGACTTTGCGCTCCCCCAAAGGTAAATATTTTTTTACCACAGATTTCGTATACCTGTCCACGCATAAGATGAATAATATGAGGACGAATAAAATGTACTTTGCCACCGTGCCACATTTCTACAGGAAGTTCATCTAAAATATCATAATTGCTATGATTTCCTTCTACAAATAATGTTGTAAAATTTCTGTTTTCTAACCAGTCAAGTTCTTCCTGCCGCACTTTGCTTTTATTCCAAATTCCAAAATCACCTGCCACACATACATAATCTTTTCTTGTTAATTCCTTTTGTCTCCCAAAGACTTCCTCACGAAATCGTCTATAAAAGTCACCATGAACATCTCCTGTTACAAATAACATCTTCTTACCGCCTTTCTTATCGGATATTTATAGTAAATTAATTTACTTACAAGCTAATCTTTCAATAATCCTATACGGAATCGGATTCCGTCAAATAATTATCTTCAAATTTTCATTCTTTTTTGTACATTTCATTTAATTTTTCATTACTATTATTTTTTATCTTTGGCGTAACATGATTTGCATATATATTCATCGTCACGGAAATATCCTTATGTCCCAGTCTTTTTTGAACATATACCATATTTACATTGTTTTCCAATAGCATTGTTGCATGAGTATGACGCAAACTATATGTATCATATTCGGGAAAATTAAGTTCCCTATGAATTACAGATGATGCATGGGTTAAAACCCTTGGTGATGTAAATGTACCATTTTCTCTTCTACATACAAATTTAATCTCGTTATCTGTTTTTATTGTTTTTATTGGATTCATTGGGATAATATCATATGTCGGCTTTTCTCCTAAAACATATAACTTTTGATTACAATAATATCTGGTATAATATTCAGCATAATATTCCTCTGATTTAAGCTGCCATTCTTTTTCTCTTTTTAGCAATGCGATAAGCTCATCATCCAAATCTATCTGTCTATAGGAATTATACTTAGGTTCAGAAAAATACCAATATCCATTTGACTTGGATGTTCCATTATAGAGCTTTATATCTTTTTTCGTTCTCTTTCCTTGATGCCATTGTACCTGTCTATTCACTCTAAGCAATTTATTTTCAAAATCAATGTCTTCCCAGGTTAGTCCAAATACTTCACCCACTCTTAATCCACAATGATAGATTATCATTAACGGCAGATGTGCCGGCTCTTTTTCCGGAAAACGTTCGAATATTTGTTTCATTCTATCTTCTGACACATAAATATGTGGTTTTTGTCGTGTAATAGTTGCTTTTTGTGGCTGTTGATTTCTTGGGATTATCAGATTTGTTGCGGGAGATGCTACGATGTAATGCTTTTCCTCCGCCCATCGAAAGGCTTTCGTTACAATCCCTCTGATAGATGATATTGTATTTTTGGAAAATCCTTTATCATACATATCTTTGATAAAATCTTGAAGAATATCTTTCGTAATATTCTTCAGATAATATTTTCCGATAGATGGTTTAATATATAAACGGATCTTCTTATGATATCCGTCGAGTGTAGACTCCTTACAAGTTAATCTACAATCTTTTTCCATCCATAGATCAAAAAAATCTGCTACAGATATATTTGTATCTTTTGTTGTCTGTCCACATTTTTCATATAGGCTTAGTTCTATTTTACCGGCTTCTTTTGCTTCACGCTTTGTTCTAAAACCAGATTTCGTTTTTCTTTTTCTTTTGCCATCAATTCTGGCAATTTCAAAAGCATATTCATACACTGTTTTTCCTGATTTTAACATTCTTGGTCTAACTATTAAGTCACTCATATTAATCCTTCCTTTCATTTTATCTATTGACACATACTAATATGTAAAAATAATAAACATGAAGCATTAATATAGCTTAAACAGGCGCTTGTAGACTTCGACAGTGTTAAAAGTCTACATTACGAAGCTGTGTAGACTTCTCGTAGACTTGACAACATCTGTTGTTAGATTTTTCTTTTTAAGAATAATATTTAGAAAATAAAAAAAGGACTTCCACATAAAATGGAAGTCCTAAAACCCGCATAAATAAAGAGTTTTTCTTAGAATCTACCTGCCTTAGCAGCTTCTTCTACGCTAACTGCAACGGCTACAGTAGCTCCAACCATAGGGTTGTTACCCATTCCGATAAGTCCCATCATCTCAACGTGAGCTGGTACGGAAGAAGATCCTGCGAACTGTGCATCAGAGTGCATACGTCCCATTGTATCTGTCATACCGTAGGAAGCTGGACCTGCTGCCATGTTATCTGGGTGAAGTGTACGTCCTGTACCACCACCGGAAGCTACGGAGAAGTATTTCTTTCCTGCTTCTAATCTTTCTTTCTTGTATGTTCCTGCTACTGGATGCTGGAAACGAGTTGGGTTTGTGGAGTTACCTGTGATAGAAACGTCAACATTTTCTTTCCACATGATTGCAACACCTTCGCAAACGTCGTTTGCACCATAACAGTTAACTTTTGCACGTAATCCGTCAGAGTAAGATTTACGGAATACTTCTTTTACAGTGTTTGTGTATGGATCGTATTCTGTCTCAACAAATGTGAATCCGTTGATACGGGAAATAATCTGTGCTGCGTCTTTTCCAAGACCGTTTAAGATAACACGTAAAGGTTTCTGACGAACTTTGTTAGCCTTTTCTGCGATACCGATAGCACCTTCTGCTGCTGCGAATGACTCATGTCCTGCTAAGAAAGCAAAACATTCTGTGTCTTCTTCAAGAAGCATTTTTCCAAGGTTACCATGTCCAAGACCTACTTTTCTGTTCTCTGCTACAGAACCAGGGATACAGAAAGCCTGAAGTCCTTCACCGATTGCTGCTGCTGCTTCAGAAGCTTTTCTTGCACCTTTTTTGATGGCGATTGCTGCACCTACTGTATATGCCCAGCAAGCGTTTTCGAAGCAGATAGGCTGAATGCCTTTTACCATGCCGTATACGTCAAGGCCTGCATCTTTTGTGATTTTTTCTGCTTCTTCTAAGGAAGCGATTCCATAGCTGCTTAATACGGAATTAATTTTATCAATTCTTCTTTCATATGATTCAAATAAAGCCATTCTTCTCTACCTCCTTAATTAGTCAATTACCTTGTCTGTTCTAGGGTCGATAATCTTAGCTGCGTCAGCTACACGGCCATACTGACCTGCTGCTTTTTCCCATGCTGTGTTAGGATCATCACCTTTTTTGATGAAATCTGTCATTTTTCCAAGATTTACAAACTGGTAACCGATAATTAAGTCGTCTTCGTCCAGAGCGATTCCTGTTACATAGCCTTCTGCCATTTCAAGGTAACGAGGTCCTTTCTGAAGAGTTCCGTACATAGTACCTACCTGGGAACGAAGTCCTTTACCAAGGTCTTCAAGTCCAGCACCAATCTGAAGTCCGTCTTCAGAGAATGCAGACTGAGAACGTCCATAAACGATCTGTAAGAAGAGTTCACGCATAGCTGTATTGATAGCATCACATACAAGGTCAGTATTTAATGCTTCCATAACAGTAAGACCTGGAAGAATCTCAGATGCCATAGCTGCAGAATGTGTCATACCGGAACATCCGATTGTCTCAACTAATGCCTCCTGAATTATACCTTCTTTTACGTTTAAGGTTAATTTGCAGGCACCCTGCTGTGGAGCACACCAGCCAACACCATGTGTAAAACCAGAGATATCCTTAACCTCTTTTGCTTTTACCCATTTTGCTTCTTCTGGAATCGGAGCTGCTCCGTGATGTACGCCCTGAGCCACTGGGCACATGTTCTGTACTTCTTGTGAGATAATCATGTTATTACTCCTTTCGGTATAAATTGATTTTTACTAAAATAACTTACATTCCGTAAGTAATCCCTAAGTCAAGACTTTTGTTTGTCTTCACAGTTTATTATTTTCTCACAAAAATTGCTTTTCGTCCATACTTTTTTTTAATTTTCGACAGAATTTTTGATAGAACTTTCACAATTCTCTCAATTTTTTCTCAATAAAGCAGTATTTTTGTGGTTTTATATGTTCTATTCCGTTGTTCCTTCACTCTCCATCTCATTACGATGAGTGCTTGAAGCATCTGATTCGGAAGTGCTGTCGGTCTGATCAGGAGCCGTACTTCCAGAAACTTCTGTTTCCTTTTGGGCAGTCTGTTCTGCCTTCTGTTTCTGATAAGCTTCTTTAAAAATGTCCTTCATTTTTGCGATGGCCGCTTTTTCCGCATGATACCAGATTGTTTTGCCATTCATATTTGTTACAGTGAAATATTCATCATATATCACAAGCTTCATTGTATTTCCATGATGGTAAAAAGTATAGGTTCTGCCTTTACTTACTTTTTTTGCCGCTTTTTTGCCCCATTTTTTCTTTGCACGGGCTTCATTCGACTTTTTCTTACTCATCTGGTCAATATAGGTTGCAACAGAAGAAGCAACCTCGTTCTCATAGCATCTTCCTTTATCATTGATAATTAAAGGTGCATCTGCTAAGCGATGGAATAGTTTGGAGTTTGGATAGCCATTTCTGAAATGTAAAAATGCATCGCCGATAGCGGAAGCATTATAGGCATAATAAACATTGTTCGGTAAATCAGTAAACACAATGTAATTACCGCCATATACCATGATTTCATAAATAGCATTATCTTCATCATAAAGGATATATTCGTATCCTGGCCCGTACTTTTCCTTCACCTCATCTGGCGTATATTTTGTTGTTTTATCTGCTCTTGACGCAATAGTTGTTGCTAAAGAAAATACTGCTTCTTCCTCTATAAATTCACTGCCATCCATGTTGTCAGCATAGCCCACTTCAAGTTTTACAAGATGATCCCGAGATATCTTTTCAAGGTAATCACTGGCTCTTTGCTCATCCTCTGTCATGTCGTTCTCTGCATCTACTTTTGATTTCAGGGACTTATTCTGTTTTTTCAGCTTTTTATTTTCTTTTTGCAGTTCTTTATAATAACTTGACTCAAGTACCTTTTTCTTTGAAGCCTTACAGCCGGTAAGAGAAAATATCAATACCAGACTTATCAAAAGAACTACATATTTACTTCTTCTTCCTCTTTTCATGATGCCCTCTGATTTTCTTAATATTCTTCTTTCTGGACTACTTCGTTTTTATTTTTATAGATGGAGTGGCCAGCAACATATCCTCTTACGCTGGATAATGGATATATGTTACTGTGTCTTCCCACGATAGTTCCTGGATTTAATATAGAACCACAACCAACTTCTACATAATCTCCAAGAATTGCTCCAATCTTCTTCATATGTGTCTCAATCTTTGTATCATCTAAATGAACCTCTACTAACTTTTTGTCAGACTTTACATTAGAAGTAATAGAGCCTGCTCCCATATGGGATTTATAACCGAGAATAGAATCTCCTACATAATTATAATGAGGAACCTGTACTTTATCAAACAAAATAACATTTTTAAGTTCAGTAGAATTACCTACTACAGCTCCCTCTCCTACGATAGCGTTGCCACGGATAAAGGCACAGTGGCGAATCTCTGCATCCGGACCAATAATTGCCGGGCCATTAATATACGCTGTTGGCGCAACCATAGCAGATTTTGCTACCCACACATGTTCTTTTACTTCTTCATACTCATCTTTGGAAAGAAGCATTCCTACTTCCATAATGAAGTCATGAATCTTTGGAAGAACTTCCCACGGATAGGTGTTCTCCTCAAATAATACAGATGCGATTGTTCTGTTAAAGTCCTGAAATAATTCCCTATTTTCTAATCGTTTCATTTTCTTTTCCGGCTGCAAACAGCCTCTCCTTTCTATTTATATCTATGTTACTATCTCTTTGTGACATCCTCTCCACCTGTAGAGGTGGGGCTTCCCAACCTCGGCAAGTTTGGTTCTCGTTTGATAACACTATATGCTAAGCATATGCGAGCTATCCCCGTGTGTCCCACGGAATGATTGTATACCATTCTCACACAGTCAAAAGTTTTAGCAAACAAAATCTTCTGTTCATCATTCGGGTATATTCTGAATTTATATGCTCTGTTTGTCACCATGCCACTTCCTTTTCCGCGAAAACCCACCTGCGATACTTGACCACAATCACGAGATGATAGTATAGTAAGAATACTAAATGTACGTTATTATCTCAATTTTTTATTATCCAACTAAAGATACTATACTATATTTAGGATGCTCTATCAAGTAGGTAGCAGACGCAATTCATCTCCCAATCTCCACCTTAGAGGTCGGAGTCTTCTTGCTGTAAGAGGATAAATTCAAGCCTGTGGAGGATTTGTATCTATAAATTCAAGCCTCCAGTTATACCTTCCAGTCTTTTCATCTTTTTCATAGTAAAAATAAGCTGAGAACTTATTGCCACGTTTACTTACGCAGCCTCTGAAGCCTACCTTTCCATGCTCTAGCAAAATCTTTACCATCTCGTAAGATACTTTTTTTCCAAGAGAGGTAATAAAACGGTCATCTTTCCAGATGGCAAACTTGCAGCCTTTTTTCCATCCTGAACAGCCAAATGCCCTCGCTGTCTCTACAACTGGAGCCCCACATTCCGGACAGATACCGGCAGGTTCCGTGTGCAAAGGTTCTAATGTAACAGGCCCGCCGAATACTTTATCATTCTTTATTTTGTCAACAGATTCAATGACAAACTGCTCTATCATTGCGAGAAAATCGTCTTTTGTAAATTTCTTTCGCTCAATATCTGACAATGTTTTTTCCAGACGGCCTGTATATTCCAGATCAAAAAGTTCTCTTGCCGGAAATGTTTCTACAAGTATTTTTCCTAAATCTGTACAGCTTAAGCTCTTGCCCTTTGCCTTAATATATCCCGCATCTTTTAACTTTTTAATGGTTTCCGCACGGGTTGCCGGTGTACCGATACTAAATCCACTCAAAATGGCCATCATCATCTGTTCTTCTTCTTTTTCCTCATATTTCTTCCCGCAGGTTTCCATAACTTTAAGAAGTGTCTTTTCCGTATGTGGTTTTGGTGGTTTTCGCTCTACTTCGTTAATTTCTGACTTTATAAGAGGCAGAACATCTCCCTTTTTCACTGCTGGAAGAATTGTTTCTTTGGCATCAATACCTTCGATTAATTTCCAGCCTGCTTCAAGCTGTACCTTTCCTTTTGCGACAAACTCTCCCGGAATATCTGTATTCTGCATTTTTATGTGAAGTACTGTATCTTCTGCAACTGCGATTGGCATAAATTGTGCTAAAAATCTGTTTTTCACAGCTTCATATACAATTCGTTCTGACTCATTTAAGCTTCCTGGCTGCATGTAGGTTGGAATAATCGCTGAGTGACTTTCTACTTTTTTACTGTCAAAAATACGCTTTGTACTTTTAAACTGTATCATCTCTTCATAAGGGCAGCTTTTTTTATGGATATTCAGAACCTTAGCTGTTTTTTCCTTGAGGCTTTCGTCAAGGACAACACTCGCCGTTCTTGGATAAGTAATAAACTTTTTCTCATACAATTGCTGTGCCGTCTTTAATACCCTGTCAGAAGTCCACCCTTTATATTTTGAAGTTATATAGCCCTGAAGACCTGACAGATTAAAAAGATAGGGAGGGTACTCTTTCTTATTTGTTATCTTTTTGGAAACAACTTCACCATTTTTATCTTTAATCTTTTCCTGAATCTCTTTTAATTCTTCGGGATTATCGAACTTTTCCCCAGCTTTTATATAATAAATACTGTCGAATTTCTTTTTGTCTTCCGTCTGAAAAATGCCCTTTAATTTATAATATTTTGTCACTTTAAAGTCCGCAATTTCTTTATCCCTGTCATAGATAATCTTAAGTGTCGGCATCAGCACTCTTCCAACATTCAACAGACGGATATTTTTCTGGTTACGGTATTTCAAGGTAGCAACTGAAGTAAGGTTGATTCCAATAAGCCAGTCTGCAATCTGCCTGCCAAAACCTGCGTCCTGCAATGATTTCATTTCTTCATTTGGCTTTAAATTCTGTAACCCTCTGTTTACTTCCTCTGCTGTCCACTCATTTAATAAGATTCGTTCTACCGGCTTTTGTGGGGAAATGTAATTAATAATTTCATCTGCGATGATCTGCCCTTCTCTGTCATCATCCGTTGCAGAAATAATTCCCTCTACATCCGATCTTTCCATCAGGCTTTTTATAATATCCATCTGCTGGACAACACCACTATCCGGTTTATCTTTATTCTTTCCATCAGACTTTATCTTATATAAAAACTTTTCCGGAATATAGGGAAACTTCTCAATCTTCCAGCTTCGCATCTCCGGGTCATAATCTCTTGCATCATAGAGCTGCAAAAGATGGCCAAATGCCCAGGTAATTATATAATTCTGCCCTTCAAAATATCCATTCCGCCGGGAAGAAGCGGTGGCATCCGCAATGTTTTTTGCCACAGACGGTTTCTCCGCTATAATTAACTTTTTCATTGAATTCCCTTCTTTCTGGATGTATTTATGTAACGCAAACTACTATAACATAATTTTTTTATTCTGTGAACCTTAGAGCGTGTTTGAAAAATACTCTGGCGGAAATTCTTCTCTTTTCTCATTTTCAAAAAAATGATATACTATTTTCAATAACTATAGTAATTTTCAGTTATACAGCAAGTATTTTTACTGATAATCTACATTTAATCTAATCTGCATCGCTGAAAATTACTACAAATAATCTCACAATATACTCAAAAACGTATACAAAAAGGAGGATTACTTACTATGACACCAAAGCAGGAAGCATGGGCTATTCAGGCCGAGCATGTAATCAAACAGATGGAGCGCAGACACTTTAATGCTTATTACTGTTCTACAAAAGAGGAAGCTTTAACAAAAGCTTTATCCATTATTGAAAAGGGTTCTGTCATTGCAAGTGGAGGCTCAGCTACTTTAGGAGAAGTGGGTCTGCTCGATTACATAAAGAACCATTCTGAAGATTACACCTTTATTGACCGCAGTATTGCAAAAACAGAAGATGAAAAAAGACAGATTCACGCAAAGGCAATTCTGTCTGATTATTATCTTATGAGTACGAATGCATTTACCATCGACGGACAGCTTGTCAACATTGATGGGAACGGAAACCGTGTCAGTGCACTTTGCTACGGTCCAAAGCATGTGGTAATTATTACTGGTATGAATAAGTTAGTTCCTTCTGTAGATGCCGCTTACAAACGAATCCGTCAGGATGCCTGCCCGCCAAACTGTGTACGTCTTGGACTTACTAATCCATGCAGCAAGACAGGCATCTGCGGAGAATGTATGTCTGCATCCTCAATCTGTGACCTTTTCGTTACAACAAGAATGTCACGTTATCCTGATAGAATTCATGTTATCATGGTAGGAGAAGAATTAGGATATTAATTTTTTATCCATTTTTAAAAAATATTTTGCGAGGGTATGTATCAGCTTGTCAAAGTCTAATGGCTTTGCAATGTGTTCATTCATTCCAGCCTCCTTGGCAGCAATAATATCCTCGTTAAATACATTGGCAGTCATAGCAATGACTGGAACCGTTCTGGCATCCTTTCTTTTCAGCTTTCGAATCCTCTTCGTTGCTGTAAGTCCATCCATAACCGGCATCATAACATCCATCAAAATCACATCAAAACTATCACTTTCTGACTGCTCAAAAAGTTCTACCGACTCTAAACCGTTCCTGGCAACTATAATTTCTGCTCCTGCATCTTCAAGAATATACTGTGCCACTTCAAGATTTAAGTCATTATCTTCTACAAGCAATATCTTCATTCCCTCTATAGAAGTTTCTTCCTCTTCTGTCTCTGTTTCTTCGAAACAGACCGTATCAAGCTTTACAGGAAGTGTGATCGTAAAAGTACTTCCCTCTCCCTGCTTTGTCTCAAGGGTAATGGTTCCTTTCATCTTATTAATAAGATTCTTAACAATAGACATACCAAGCCCTGTCCCCTGATAACTAGAGCGATTCTCCGCATGTTCCTGTGTAAATGGCTCAAAAATATGTTCTGCGAATTCCTCACTCATTCCAATTCCTGTATCCGAAACAATAAATTCAAACTTTACATATTCTCCATCACAGGATAACTCTCTTGCCGAAACAAAAATATCTCCCCCCGGATTTGTATACTTAATCGCATTACTTATAATATTTACTAAAATAGAACGAACATAGTTCGGACTGCCACAGACGCATGGATGCTCTATCGCTCCTTCTATATCCTGCTCGATCGTAAGACTCTTTTCGGAAGCAATAATCTCCTGAACTGCCAGCGTACCATTCAAAAGTCTTATCATATCAAACGGCTCTTCCACAAGCTGAATACTTCCCGTCTCAATTTTTGACATGTCAAGAACATCATTAATCAGAGACAAAAGCTGATCGGCTGCCCCACGCATCTTTGAAAGGCATAAATCCATTTTTTCCGGATTATTAAGATGTGCCTGTGCAATATCAAGCATTCCCATCATGCCGTTAATTGGAGTTCGTATATCGTGAGACATATGGGATAAAAACTCCGATTTTGCCCGTACCGCTGCCTCTGCATCCTGTGTCTTTTTTTGCAACAGACGCTGCTGATTATTAACAAAAATCAGCAAAATCGTTATTGTAAGAGAAGTATTGGCCCACGGCATTGTATTAAAGAAACACTGCAGGAAAATCCCAATAAAAAATGGAACAATGTAAAAAACTGGCTGCCATAAAACTTTCCTTTTTTCTGCATTTTTTTCTTTATGAATTCTCCACAAACTAAGCAAAACAGAATATGCATTATAAATATTAGCTATCATCAAAATCTGTGGATACTTATAAATCCATTCTGTCCGATAAGATGCCACTATTATTATACAAAGTACATCAATTGGTATATGTATCGTAATCAAAGGTATACGCTTTTTAAACATATCCGAGCCATATATATTTTCGCTATAGCAAAGGAAAAACAACGATATAGAGGCTACAGAAAAGATAAAAGCCGCATCTAATATAAACAGGACATTCCTCCCTGCAGTCTGCTTAAATAGTATTCCAAACACATCCGATAAATCACAGACACAGACGGCAATCAGCAATTGCAGAATCCACCTTTCTGATTTGCCAAATCCCGGTGTCCTGCTAAGCACATATACCAGAATATTATTAATCAGCATCATAAAAATAACGGTATATATATAACTTATATTCCATGCTTCCATTTTGATTACCCCTTCGAATTATAAATATTTATTCATAACTTTATGTAATACTTTCATTAATTCTTGTTTTTTACAAGCATATTTATGATAGCATATATTGGATCAATTTTCTATATAAAATGTTTTTCTTTAACAATTTCCACTTATTTTCAATCATTTATGACACATAGCATAATGATTAGGGGCTATCTGTACTTTTCATCTGTATGCCACTGCATCAGAAGATACATTTACTTAATATGCACATCCTCGCCAAATGCGTATTTTGGAATCAAAATCATATGAAGAATACTGAAGGCATAGAATAAATTCTAACTTTGTTCCAACATCCAAAGTCAGCTCTCAAAGAAAGAAAAGACCCTATATCAGTGATAGAGTCACTGATATAGGGTCTTTTCTTTCTTTGGGAACGTCTACCTTGCCTGCGGCAATTAGAATTTATCCCCCTGATAGATTGGATATTTTTCTGTAAGAGACTTAACGATTGCTTCTGCCTCTTCCAGTTTATGGTCGATGATCGTAAGCTTAATTGCCTCTGCAATCTGTACCATATCGTCTTCTTTTAATCCTCTAGATGTAACAGCAGGTGTTCCAAGACGAAGACCACTTGTTACGAATGGAGACTGTGGGTCATTAGGTACTGTATTCTTGTTACATGTGATATGTACGGAATCTAATAATTTTTCCATGTCTTTTCCTGTAAGTCCCATCTTACGAAGGTCTACAAGCATCAGATGGTTATCTGTTCCGCCAGATACAATATCAAATCCTCTTTCGATTAATGCATCTGCTAATACAGAAGCATTCTTTACAATCTGTTTCTGGTATTCTTTAAATTCTGGTGTTAATGCTTCTTTTAAACATACAGCTTTCGCTGCGATTACATGCATTAAAGGACCACCCTGGATTCCTGGGAAGATAGCTTTGTTGAAGTTATATTTCTTATTCACTTCATCGCTTGATAAAATCATACCACCTCTTGGTCCACGAAGTGTCTTATGAGTTGTTGTTGTTGTAACGTGTGCGTATGGGATTGGGCTCTCATGAAGACCTGCAGCTACTAAACCTGCGATATGAGCCATATCTACCATTAATACTGCTCCAACTTCATCTGCGATCTCACGCATTCTCTTGAAGTCAATCTTTCTTGCGTATGCACTTGCACCGGCAATAATCATCTTTGGATGACATTCTAAAGCGATTTCTCTTACTTTATCATAGTCGATAACACCTTCGTCATTTACACCATAAGGTACGCAGTGATAATTCTTACCAGACATATTTACAGGACTTCCGTGTGTTAAATGTCCGCCATGGTCAAGGTTCATTCCCATGTAAGTATCTCCCAGATTCATTACTGCGAAAAATACTGCCATGTTTGCCTGTGCGCCGGAATGAGGCTGAATATTAACATATTCACAGCCAAATAATTCTTTTGCTCTTTCGATTGCCAGATTCTCTACAACGTCTACATACTGACATCCACCATAATAACGTTTTCCTGGATATCCTTCTGCGTATTTATTTGTAAGGTGGCTTCCCATTGCTGCCATTACTGCTTCGGATACTAAATTTTCTGAGGCAATCAGCTCCAGATTATTTCTCTGTCTTCCAAGCTCGTCCTCCATTGCTTTTGCAACTTCTGGATCAAAATCCTTCACATAATCAAAACTAAACATTTCTATTCCTCCGTTTTCTATACTGCATCTTCTAAAACAGATATGCATATGGAGATTATAGCATACTGATAAAATACAAGCAATGATTAAATCCTATCGTATTGTAGGCTTTTTAGTTAAAAATATAAAGTTCCTCCGTACGTTTACAATTCTTCCCTGTATTTTTTTGCATTACATAGAAAACTTTTATCTTAATTTGCGTGAGCATTCTCGTACATTAAAAAAATACTTTTTACAAGATATATTTTCCAATTTGCGGGAAATTACTTTTTATTTTTTTAACTCACTCTTAAAATATACGAAATACCTTTTCAATGATTCTATCTTTTTTCATAAATATTGCAAAAAATCATAACACCTGAATGACTTCTCTCACATTAGATACACCAATTACCTGAATCTTCTGACAAATGTTATCTCCAAGTACTTCGGCATTCGTTTTTGGCATAATACATCTGGTAAATCCCATCTTAATCGCTTCGGCAAGTCTCTGCTCTACATGACTGACACCACGAACTTCTCCAGTAAGACCTACCTCACCAAAAATCAATGTTCCCTCATGAACAGGAAGATTGCGATAACTTGATACAACTGCACAGATGATTCCAAGGTCAATTGCCGGTTCTCCAAGTTTCATTCCTCCGGCAAGATTAACATAGGCATCGCAGCCTCCAAGCTGCATTCCTGCCTTTTTCTCAAGAACTGCCAGTAAGAGATTTACTCTGTTAAAATCAATTCCAACCGTAGTACGTCTTGGCATATTAAAACTTGTCGGAGAGACTAATGCCTGAATCTCGATTAACAGTGGTCTAGTTCCCTCCATTGAACAGACAACCACGGAACCTGACGCATCCGTCGGTCTGCCATCAAGCATTACTTTGGATGGATTCTCCACTTCGACGAGTCCCTGCTCTTTCATCTCAAATACACCAATCTCATTCGTCGAGCCAAAACGATTCTTTACGCCTCGAAGGATTCGGTAAATCGCCGTCTGGTCCCCCTCGAAGTAAAGAACGGTGTCCACCATATGCTCCAATGTTTTCGGTCCGGCAACGACACCTTCTTTTGTAACATGACCAACTAAAAATACAGCGATTCCCTCTACTTTTGCAAGCTGCATCAGCACAGAAGTAACCTCTCGCACCTGACTGACACTTCCCGCTGCAGAAGTAATTTCTTCGCTGTACATTGTCTGTACAGAATCCACTACAACCATATCCGGTTTTGCTTCTCTTACCGCTTCTGCCGCCGCATTAATATCTGTCTCGCAAAGAAGAAAAACATTTTGCTTAAATCCGCCAAGCCTCTGTGCACGCATCTTAATTTGTTTTAAAGATTCCTCTCCTGAAACATAAACAACCTTTTTCCCACTGTTTGCCTGATAACGGCAAATCTGCAGGAGTAGAGTAGACTTTCCAATTCCCGGATCACCACCTACTAACGTAAGCGACCCCTTTACAATTCCCCCACCAAGAACCCGGTCAAGTTCTGGAATTCCGGAGCTTGACCGATCTTCCTCTTCCATAGATACTTCAAATAATCCTGTAAGCTCCTGACGAGGCAGATTATCTCCTCTCTTTCCAGTCCCTTTAGACATCGGACTTACCTTCTCCTCTGTCATCGTATTCCACTGGTGACAACCGGGACACTGTCCCATCCATTTGGGTGTTTCGTAACCACATTCTTTGCAAAAAAATACGGTCTTTGCCTTTGATTTTGCCATAGATAATTCCTTTCCAATTTTAATAAACAGAAGTCAAAAGCTTTCGCCCCCAAATCCTCTCTCCACGAATTTAATTCACCCCGGACAGCCAAAGACAGAACCCTTACAATGGAATAATCCATTTCTGTGGCCTCGGAGCAAGTGTTGGATGCGAGTGCGAAAGCAAGCATTCAACAGGCCGCAACTAAAGTCACAGAAATGGATTATTTCATTGCAAGGGTTCGTCTGTCATCCCAACGAATAAAATTCGTCCACCATCTATTTTACTATTTGGACTTTTGCTGTTTCTCCTGCATCTAATTCGATGCTGAAACTGATTTTTCCGCTGAGACTGGATTTGAGCTTGCCAATATTAGTATCGTTAACATATACTTTGTATTCCTTTTCAGGTTCTACTTCAAGAGTAATCTGTAAGTCATCCGCTGCCTCTGTCTCAAACACAATCTGGCGTTCTGTTTCTTTGTAACCATGTACAGCAGAACCTGGTACAGATTCATATACAACACCGCCATTTTTCTCTAAGCGGGTAATCTCCTGAAATGTTTTTACTTTATATGTATCGCCCTCAAATGAAAAATCATCAAGCTTTGTCTTTTGTGTGAGACTATAATCTCCAAAGCTTAAACTTCCATTCTCTTCTGCTTTTAATAATTCTTTTACGTTAGCCATTGTTATATCCTCCGTATTTATATCTGTCAAGTTACCGTTATTATACAAGAAAACGGGAAATTTTTCTACAAAAAACACATAATTATTAAAAATTATTTTACAAAATTTCTATTGCAGATTATCTAGAGTGTGTTTGTTGTATTTTTCTACTTTTTCTTCTTTTCTGCTTTCTTAACAACTGGCTTTCCATCGTTAATATCGAGAAGAATTCTGTCATTGTTTTTAATGTGGCCTTCGAGGTATTCATCTGCCAGAAAATCTTCCAATTCATTCTGGATAGCACGACGAAGCGGTCTTGCTCCATACTGTGGATCATATCCTTTTTCAAGGACATAGTCTGCTACTTTATCAGAGAATTCCAAAGTGAAGCCTGGATTTTTTGAAAGTCTGTCAGAAAGTTCTTTTAACAGCAATTCTACAATCTTCCTCTGTTCTGGTTTTTCTAATGTATGGAATACCATGATACCATCCACACGGTTGATAAATTCTGGTTTAAAGATCTGCTTCACTTCTTCCATTACATGGGACTTCATACGCTCATGATCTTCCTTTGCACTTCTTTCTGTAATAAAACCAAGATTCTTCGGTGCCATGATTCGCTGTGCTCCGGCATTGGAAGTCATAATGATAACAGTATTTTTGAAGTCTGCCTTTCTTCCATTCGAATCGGTAATCTGTCCATCATCAAGTACCTGAAGTAAAATGTTAAATACATCGCCATGTGCTTTTTCAATCTCGTCAAATAAAATAACGCTATATGGATGGCGGCGTACCTGCTCGGAAAGCTGTCCACCTTCTTCATATCCCACATATCCTGGAGGAGAACCAATGAGTTTGGATACGCTATGTTTTTCCATATACTCGGACATATCAACACGGATCATCGCATTTTCATCGCCAAATAATGCCTCAGCAAGTGCTTTGGAAAGTTCGGTCTTTCCTACACCAGTTGGTCCTAAGAACATAAAAGAACCAATTGGCCTTTTCGGATCTTTTAACCCAACACGGCCACGTTTGATTGCTTTTGCAACCATCTTTACTGCCTCATCCTGCCCGATTACTCTTTTCTTTAACGTATCCTCAAGACCAAGCAGACGCTGTGATTCGCTCTGGCTGATACGAGTTACCGGAATCTTTGTCCAGGAAGAAACAACCTCTGCTACATCATTCTCTGTAACATTAACACGGCTGACTGCTTTTTTCTGCTCCCAGACTTTTCTTTGTTCTTCGAGTTTTTCCAGTACTGTTTTCTGCTTTGTATTATTCATTTTGGCCTTGCGCAGATTGCCCTCCGCAAGTGCCTCTTCTTTTCGCTTTCCATATTTATCAAACTGTTCTTCTAATGCCCGCATTTCATCAGACATTGTGTATAAGCCGACTCTCTTTTTAGAAGCAGCCTCATCCATAACATCAATCGCTTTATCTGGAAGAAAACGGTCACTGATATATCGTTCTGATAATTCTACGGCTGCCTGAATTGCTCCGGCAGTATAATGAACATGATGATGCTGTTCGTACTTTTCCTTTAAGCCATTAAGAATTGCAACTGCCTCTTCCTTCGTTGGCTCTTCTACGGCAACTGGCTGAAAACGTCTTTCAAAAGCGGCATCTTTTTCAATATATTTTCGATATTCCTCACGAGTTGTCGCACCGATTAACTGAATCTCTCCTCTGGCAAGAAATGGCTTCATAATATTAGAAGCATCAATCGCGCCTTCTGCTCCTCCTGCTCCAATCATCGTGTGAATCTCGTCAACAAATAAAAGAATATCCCCTCTGGAAATCACTTCTTGAAGGAGTTTTTTAATTCTCTCCTCAAATTCTCCTCTGTATTTAGAACCTGCAATCATTCCTGGAAGATCTAATGTCATTACCTTTTTGTCCCAAAGCATTTCTGGCACTTCTCCACGCACGATCCACTGTGCAAGCCCCTCTACGATTGCTGTTTTTCCGACTCCCGGCTCACCGACAAGACAGGGACTATTCTTTGTACGGCGGCTTAAAATCTGAATCATTCGCTCAATTTCCTGGCTTCTTCCAACAATCGGATCTAACTTCCCTTCTTTTACCCTCTCTGTCAGATCCACACAATATGCTGCGACCATAGAATTCTTTTTTTTCGCCTTCTTTGGTGCAGTAAGTGACTGGAATTCTTTCTGTGCTCTCGTTGAATCTACCCCTGTCGCAACTAAAACATCTACATAAATTTTCTTTAGATTAATATTCATGCCTTTCATCAAACGAAGCGCAATACAATCTTTTTCTTTGATGATCGCAAGTAAAATATGTTCTGTCCCTATCTGCTGTGCATGCATGCGAATTGCTTCTTCTTCGCTTGTCAAAAGAACATGTTCTGCTTTAGGACTGTATCCGAGAAACGTCTGATTCGCATTATCTCCTAATGCTGCTGATTCTCCCAATACTGCCTCTAAAAAATTCTCATAGTTAAGACCATTCTCATAAAGTACTCGTCCAGAAAGAGAATCTGGCTGTGCTAAAAGTCCCAGAATAAGATGTTCGGTTCCTATATATTTCTGGTGGCATGAAGCTGCATCTTGCGCTGCTTTCTCCAATGCCTGGGAAGCATAGTTATTATATTCTGTTCTCATTCCTATCCTCGCTTTCTATTCTTCCTCTTCTATCATAAGAAATGTGTCATACATTTCCTCTACTAACTGTTTCATCTCATCTTTTGTAATCTCTTTGCAGATTGCCTGTGCTACAATCATCTGCATGTATCCATTCACCTTCATCATCTCTTCTGATTTGTCACTAATCTGTACAGAAATGACTGCTCCCTTTCTTCGATCAAGCTTCAGATAGCCTTCTTGGCGCAGCATGGCGTATGCCTTATTCACCGTATGCATATTCACACCAAGTTCTCCTGCTAAGCCACGCACAGAAGGAAGGGAATCCCCCTCATGGAGCTGTTCCTGCGCGATCTGCATGACAATCTGATTGCGAAGCTGTATGTAGATTGCCTCCGGGCTGTTAAAATCAAGTTTTATTCTCATATTTATCATCCCATTCTTTTAAGATATCTTCTGTGTTATATAGACTATATCATATAGCGCAAAAAATCAAGTCCATAAACAAAAAAACGTACAAAATGTATCCTTATCTGACAGTAAAATACATCTTATACGTTTTCTTTCTTTTGATTTTTTAAACATGCTTTAAAATGTATAAAAAAATACTCTAGAGCGTGTTTGAAAAATGCTTTCTGCAAGATGTGCGTTACAATTTGTGGAAAATTCGCCTGAATGAGGGCGGCGTAGTGGGCTACGTCAACTGAATGAAGGCAAAATTTCCCGCAAATTGGGGCGTGCAGATTGCAGGAATGATTTTTCAAACACGCTCTAATACTTATCTGCGAGAAGCTGGCAATATAGAATCTCCAACGCTTCTTTTACTGCGCTGTGACGAACCCCCTGACGATTCCCGCCGTAAAAACAGCGCTTCACTATCGTACGTCCCTTTACACAACATCCAATATAAACCAGCCCTACCGGTTTTTCTTCTGTTCCCCCTCCTGGACCTGCAACTCCTGTTGTAACAACAGAGGCATCCGCTCCCGCTGCTCTTACTGCACCTTCAGCCATCTCTGCCGCTGTCTGTCTTGAGACAGCACCATATTTCTCAAGAGTCTCCTTTTTTACACCAAGCAGCTTATGCTTAGCTTCATTAGAGTAAGTAACATAACTTTCCTTAAAAACTTCTGAAATTCCGTCGGCATTTACAAGCGTGCCTGCTACAAGACCGCCTGTGCAGGATTCGGCAGCAGTTACTGTCATCTTCCTGTGAATCAAAATCCGTGTAATTTTCTTTTCAATTGGTTCTTCTGCCATAATCCGATCGGAACTCATTATTTTTCATTGCCTCCCTCTTTTAACACATCAATGTTCTTTGCAAGATAATCTACTAAAGAAACAATCGTAAGAATTAATGCAATATATATAAGAATCTGCTCAGCGATATGTATTCCTCCAGCATATGCAGGGAAGTTTTCTCCGAGGTTAAGCATCAGTAAAATAATTGCAAACATCTGGAAATTTGTTTTGAACTTGCCCCAATAACTTGCTGCAATAACAACACCGCTATCGCTGGCTACTAAACGGAATCCACTAATAACAAACTCTCTTGCAATAATAACAATAACAATCCATGCAGCGATCTTATTCTGTGCTACAAGACAGATAAACGCAGAAGAAACAAGCATTTTATCTGCAAGTGGATCCATAAACTTTCCGAAATTTGTTACAAGATTATACTTTCTTGCAATATGTCCATCTAAAAAGTCTGTAATACTAGCTGCACAGAACAGTACTGTAGCGATCCATTTAGAACCTGCAACGAAATCTGTTAACAGGAAAAATACAAAAAATGGAATCATAATGATTCTTACAATTGTAAGCTTATTCGGTAAATTCATCGGCATAAATAACATCTCCCATCAAATCATATTCATTTGCTCCCGTAATGCGAACAGGAACGATATCACCGGAAATCAATTCTTCCTCCGCCCGGACAAATACATTTCCGTCTACCTTCGGCGCATCCATATAAGTTCTTCCAATATAGATATCGTCTTCATATAAGTAACCCTCTATTAAAACGGACATTTCATCATCAATTCGACTTGCAGCTTTATCAGCAGAAATCTCCTGCTGTAATGCCATAATCTCATCCCGGCGGCTTTCCTTTACTTCTTCTGTAATCTGACCGTCCATCTCTGCAGCTTTTGTTCCTTCTTCTGCTGAGTATGGGAATACACCAAGTCGGTCAAATTCCATACTGTCTACAAAGTCCACCATATTTTTGAATTCTTCTTCGGTCTCACCAGGAAAACCAGTAATTAAAGTTGTACGAAGAACAATGTCCGGTATTTCTTTCCTTAACTTCTCTACAAGAGAAACTAATTCTGCTCTATTGGTGCGGCGGCCCATACGCTTTAATATCGTATCCTCACTATGCTGAATTGGAATATCAAGATAATGACAAATCTTCTTCTCTTTCTTCATTACAGCAATCAATTCATCCGTAATTTCTTCCGGATAACAGTACAAAATACGAATCCATTCAATTCCTTCGATTTCACAAAGTTTTGTTAAAAGTTCTGGCAGTGCCTTTCTTCCATAACAGTCCATACCATAAACCGTTGTTTCCTGGGCAATAAGAATTAATTCCTTTACCCCGCCCTCAGCAAGCTTTCTTGCTTCCTCTAACAGATCTTCCATTGGGAAACTACGATAATGTCCCCGAATATATGGAATGATACAGTATGTACAGCGCTTATTACATCCTTCTGCAATTTTTAAATAAGCAGTATATCCACCAGTTGTTACTACACGTTTATCTGCTAAGGAAGCAGGAAGCAAATCAATAGAAGGACAACAGTTTACAAAGGACTTCTCCTTGGGTTCTTCTACTGCAGCTTCTTTCTGTGATGCCTCTGCCTCAGCAAGAATCTCATCAAGAATCGGAACAATCTCTGTATATCCCGTTGTTCCAATTACTGCATCCACTTCTGGAATCTCCTGCTGAATCTCATCCTGATACCGCTGTGCCATACATCCTGTTACAATAAGTGCCTTGAGTCTGCCCTTTTTCTTCCATTCTGCCATCTCGAGAATCGTTTCTACACTCTCTTCTTTCGCATCATGAATAAAACAGCAAGTATTTACTACAATCGCATCTGCCTCGGACTCTTCCTGTGCCACACGGTATCCCGCTTCATTTAAAAGTCCAAGCATCTTTTCACTATCTACGAGGTTCTTGTCGCATCCTAGTGATACAAATAATACATTTTTCATCGGTTATTCATCCTTAACGCTGCTTCTACGCAGTTATTCATTAACATGGCGATTGTCATCGGGCCTACTCCTCCTGGAACAGGAGTAATCGCAGAAACTTTATCTACTACCTTATCATAATCAACATCACCACAAAGTTTATTCTCTTCATTTCTGTGGATTCCTACATCAATTACGACAGCCCCATCTTTTACATAGCTGTCATCAAAGAATTTTGGCTTTCCAATCGCAGCTACTAAAATATCTGCTCTCTGGCATACTTCTTTTAAATTTTTTGTATGAGAATGGCAGATTGTTACCGTTCCATTCTCTCTTAAAAGAAGCATGGACATCGGTTTACCAACGATATTGCTGCGCCCAACAACAACGCAGTCTTTTCCATCAATAGAGATGCCGGAACGTTTTAATAACTGGATAATTCCTGCTGGAGTACAAGATACAAAGCCTGGCTCTCCTGTAGATAAAGCACCTACACTCTGTGGATGGAATCCATCAACATCCTTTGCTGGAGAGATTGCCTGAATAATCTCTTTCTCGTCCATATGTGCAGGCACTGGAAGCTGTACAAGAATACCATTCACATGATCATCCTTATTCAGACGGCTAATTAAACTAAGCAGTTCTTCCTGTGTTGTCTCTTCTGGAAGCTCATAAGCCTGTGACTCAATTCCAATATACGCACATGCTTTCTTTTTATTATTCACATATACGCTTGATGCAGGATCACTTCCTACCTGAATTACAGCTAAACATACAGAAATGCCTTCTTCTTTTAACAGCTTTACCTGTTCTTTTAATTCCTCTTTAATATCGGAAGATATCTTTTTTCCATCAATTCTTAAAGACATAGTATCTCCTCTTTTCTTCATTTATTATGTATTTATACATAGATATTGTACCTATTTAAAATCAAAAAGTAAACACATTAACGATATTTATCTTCACTTTAAATAGCCACAAGATATTTAATAATACAACAAATTTTTCATTTCGTAAAGTCCTGCCGCCAGTTCTTTACAAATTCTTTGCAATTTTTATAAATATTCCTCAAAATAGGATTCTAACTGTTCTGAAGACATTAATACTTTCCGCGGCTTTGTTCCTTCTTCCGGACCCACGATTCCTGCATCCGAAAGCTGATCCACTATTCTTGCTGCTCGATTAAATCCAATCTTAAACATTCGCTGCAGCATTCCAATGGAAGCCTTGTCTTTTTCAATAACAAAGCGGGCTGCTGCTTCAAAATATTCATCTCTTTCCTGAGAAACCGCACTGCTCTTTAATTTATTTTCAATTTTTTCAGTTACTTCTGTATCGTATACTGCCACATCTTCATTTTCTTTTAAAAATGTAACCACATCGCTAATCTCATTATCGGAAATAAAAGCCCCCTGCACACGCACCGGTTTAGAGTATCCTGCCGGATAAAAGAGCATATCTCCCTTACCAAGAAGCTTTTCGGCTCCATTCATATCAATAATTGTACGGCTATCTACACCAGAAGAAACAGAGAATGCAATTCTTGATGGTACATTTGCCTTAATAAGCCCCGTGATAACATTAACCGATGGACGTTGTGTTGCAATAACCAGATGAATTCCTGCTGCTCTTGCAAGCTGTGATAATCTTACAATAGCATCTTCTACTTCTCCAGGAGCCACCATCATAAGATCTGCAAGCTCATCGATAATAATGACAATCTGTGGCATTTTTTTTATAGTTTCTGGATCAATCTCTCCAGATTTCTGAAGTTCCCTTACCTTTTTATTGTAACCTTCAATATTACGAACACCAGTTTCTGTAAACTTCTTATAACGATTTGTCATTTCTGCTACAGCCCAGTTTAATGCTCCTGATGCCTTTTTCGGATCAGTAACAACTGGAATAAGCAGATGTGGAATTCCATTGTAAATACTTAATTCTACCATCTTAGGATCAATCATGATAAGCTTGACTTCTTCCGGTGCTGCCTTATATAAAATGCTCATAATCAAAGTATTGATACACACTGACTTACCAGATCCTGTCGCTCCTGCAATTAATAAATGTGGCATCTTGGCAAGATCTGTTACTACGGTCTTTCCTCCAATATCTTTTCCAACTGCAAAAGCCAATTTGGATTTAAATGTTTTAAATGTCTGACTTTCTATCAAATCCCTAAAATGTACGGTCTGATTATGTTTATTCGGAATCTCAATTCCAATTGCTGCCTTTCCCGGAATCGGTGCCTCGATTCGGATATCAGATGCTGCAAGATTCAGCTTAATATCGTCTGTCAGAGAAAGAATCTTACTTACCTTTGTTCCCTGTTCCGGGAACATCTCATATCTCGTAACAGAAGGGCCACAGCTTATATCTGTAATTGTCACATTCACTCCAAAACTTTTTAATGTCTCATACAGTTTCTGCGCTGTTTCCTGTAAATACTGCTGCTGGCCAGAGGAGTGTCCCTGTTCTTCTTTTATAAGAAGACTTGCGGGAGGAAACAGGTAATCTTTTCCTTCTGCTTTCTTTCTATCTGGAACTACTTCTTTGCTTTCTACAGATGATACTTCCTGAGCTGTTTCTTTCTTAATGGTATCTTGCCTTGCCATTTGCTTTTCTTGAATGGCAATATCCCTATCGTTAACTTCCGAAGCATTATCTTTTGCTTCTGTATCTCTTTGCTTTATCTCAGCCCCATTTTTCCAGATTCTGCTCTCCTCATTTTCTTCCTGTTTTTCCTTCATATCCTTTACTGCTTCTATCTCAGGGACTTCTTTCTGTTCAATCGCCTGATCAGCCGCATCCGGATAAACATTTTCTTCCGAAATGGCTTCTGCCTCAGATACAATACTTTCAGAAACTTCTTCTATCAAACTACCCAAATCTTCATTGATTCGGATTTCTTCTGGCAGTGAAGTATGGAATGCTCCCTTTTCTTTATATGGTGGGGCATAGCTTTCTTCTTGCACTTCTAAAGTACTCTCTTGTGCCTGTTCTGAAATTAATGAGGTATTTTCCTCTGGGAATGTAAACGCACTGAAATCTAACTTACCTTTAAATGGTTCTGTCTTCCCATCCTCTTCTGTGAATGGATAAATCTGCGGATGAAGTTCCCTTACACAATCCTTTCTTTTCACCTCATCAGAGGAAGTAAACACCGGGACATTCACCTTTATATTTTTTATTGTTTTCTCTTGTTCTGCTGACGTAGATGACTGCTTTTTCGGGTTCTTTTTCTCCTTCTTTTCTTCTAGTTCTTTCACCTTTTCTTCGCACTGTTTTGCTCTTTTCTTATCCGAAGTCTTCTTATAGCCACTCTTCATCTTCAAAAATGAAGTCGCCTTATCTGAAGATTCCTCTTCCTCTTCTAAATTGATCAATCTGTCTTCTGCTGCTGCCGCTTCTCTTTCTAAACGCCGTTTCTCGGCAGACTTTTCCCACTCTTCTTTTGAAGCCCGCACATTCTTAACCATCTTTTTAAAGAAAGAAACAAAAGATCTTTGTGTCAGCAAAATACATGCGAGCAAAAATACACAGATAAGAACAACCATCGCTCCTGCTGTTCCAAATCCCTCTCTTAATAAAAACGCAACTCCGCCCCCGATAATTCCTCCTGTTGCATGATTATTAATCGCCACAGAAAATAAATCATGCACTGTCACTGTCGTATCTTTATATAATAACTGCGATACGGCCGATACTTCCATCAAAATGACAAATCCTGCACCACACTTCTTCATTGCCAACGTACTGTAATCATTGGCAACCAAAATTGTTATACCAAGGAAGAAAAATACTGGCATAACAAACTGGGCACAGCCAAAAATACCAAAAAAGAAGCTGGCCAGCCATTTTCCGATCAATCCACAATGTCCAAAATTACTAAACATCATAAGAACGACCAGACCAAAAGCAACAACCAACGTAATCTCACTGCTCATCGGAATTCCTTCTGCCTTTTGGGATGCGTTTTTTCTGGTTCCCGAAGTATGATTTTTCGCTGTAGTTTTTCTGGTCACATTATTCTTTGTTGTGACTTTCTTTGTTGTTTTTCGTTTTATCTTATTCTCGTTTGTTTTATTACTTGCCATACATAACACCTTTATTTTCTAAGTTTGATATCTTTATCATCATATCACAAATACCGTCAGAAAAAAAGATGCGTTCTTAAAATAAATAACACATTTTTTCTTCTATCATTTTTTCTCCTGTCTTTTCTTCCTGCTTCTTTCAATCTCCTGATGCAGCCAGAAAAGCGCTTCAGAAACACCACCAACTTCATCAATAATTCCTTCTTCCACCGCCATTTTTCCTACAAGAATTGTTCCTAAATCTTTTACCATCATCCCCTGACGTATCATCATTCTTTCCAGTCTGCTTTTCGCAACTCCTGTATGTGCTTCTACAAATGTAACAATCCTATCCTGTATCAGCCGAAAGTATTCAAATGTCTGCGGCGCACCAATAATCGTACCATTCAGTCGTACTGGATGCAGAATCATCGTTGCCGTCGGTGCAATAAATGTTCGATCTGCCGCTACTGAAAGAGGTACTCCAATAGAATGACTATCTCCAATCACAAGAGAAACCGTCGGTTTTTTGATAGATGCAATCATTTCTGCTGCCGCAAGGCCACAGGAACAATCGCCTCCCACCGTATTAATCAGGAGAAATAATCCATCTATCTCCTGATTATCCTGTACTTGGGTAAGAAGCGGTAATAAATGTTCATATTTTGTCGTCTTTATTCTGTCTGATGATAAATGATGCCCTTCTATCTCACCGATAACAGATAAAAATAAAATATGATGCCCCGTCCCGTTATTCTCCAGTAATACTTCTCCAAGTTCTAGTAAACTTTCTAATTGCGTATTCATGAGCATCCTCCTTTATATTTTCATGTGCTTCCGAAATCTTTTACACCTGGAGCATGTTTCAAACACGCTCTAATCTTATAAAACGATTTTTCCGAAAGCAGCTTTCCCTTTAGCATGCTCATTTTGAAAGAAAAAACACCTAAGAATTATATCCTTTTTTTAATAATTCCTGGGTGTTTTATCTATTTTTAATCCTGTGTGAAAATATTCTTTAGAGCGTGTTTGAAAAATGCTCTAGACTTCCGTTTGTCTCTAAAGCTTTTATTCCTTTAGAATAAATCTCCTGCAGCTTTTCATCTTTTTGCATAAAAAGCCGATGTTCATTTTGAAAACGATGGCTTGTTTTAAGAACCTTCCAACTTTTAAATGTTTCTTTGTGCTGCTTATAATATTCCTTATCTGCAACGAGTATCTGTGTATTACCAGCCTCAATATCTGAAAGTGCTTCTCTTACAGACAAAAATGGAACTGCCCGCCCCTTATAACGATTTGCAAGATATTTCGCAAATACTTCCTCTTCTGTATCGGCAGGTGCTGCAATACTGTTATCTTTTATTTGTTTTAAAGTCGAAATGTTAGAACTTTTTGGCGCTAAAACACAAATATTAGATGTGTAGAATGACTTACTTGCCAAAATATTCTTACCTGAGGATGCATTTGTCGCTCCGATAAAGCCATCTATAGACTTCTTAGAAAGATTTTCATTATAAGAAGATGCATCTACAGGAACAAATTTATAAGTAAATGGTTCTTCTTTTGCCATTGCTGCAACAAAATCTGCATAGTATCCTTTTGGCAGTCCATCTTCTTCGTAATAATATGGTGCATTATCATCTACCACGCCGATATAATAATCTACCTTTGTCTCTGCCTCTTGCTTAGTGCCCCCTAATGTGCATCCTGTCAGAAGAAATAAGAATACTAACAGCATGATACTAACAGGTATCCTCTTCTTTTTTCGCATGGTGTTCCTCCCTGTCTGCTTTCCGATTTACAATCCTAACTCTCTACGATAAATTGCGATGCGGTTTTCAATTTCCTGCAATTCCTGCTCAATTTCCCTGATTCGTGCCTTACCTTTTTCCATATCAATTGCTGTTTCCTTCACAACTTTTGTAATGTAACGGGGAAGATTAAGATTATATTCATTTTTTTCTATCTCATCCCTCTCTACACAGGCACACAATCCAGGAATTGTCTTTCTCTCACTCCAAAGCTGATCTATAGTATCTATCTGTTCCTTATCAAGACTTTCTATCTCCGAGCAGTCAAAAAACAAGATATCTTTTCGTTCTCGATTCATCTGGAAAAATAAAATTGCCTCGGCCTGCCCTATAGAGTGAAATATGGAATCCGGAAGCAGCATTATTGTATCAAGACAATTCAATTCTTCCACAAGATACTTACGAATCTGCGCTTCTCTTCCTTCCCGGTAAAGCATCGCACCAGGAAAAACTGCCGCCAAAAATCCATTCTCTTTTAAACAAGAAATTGCTGTCAGTAAAAATGGAAATTCCCCCTTCGTTCCAGCATAAAACTGTTCTTTTCCAAGAGAAAGTTTTGGTGAAGCTATATATTCTCCTGCTTCTACACCTTCTGGCATAAAAATAAGGATATTATCTGCTCCATCTGGCAGATCTCTGATTGCTCTCCAGTCCTTTTTCATGAAAAGATGTAGGGAATCTAATGGAATTCCTCTCATATAACATACAATCGTAAAAATATCAATATATTCCTGTTCCTTTGTATAGCCATAAATCTCTATATTTTTTTCTGTACTTATAATGGAAGATGCCAAAATACCATACTGAAATTCTGGAAATAAAACTTTACATTTTCCTTTTTTCTTATGAAATCGCCTGCAAAAAAACTTATGATATAGTTCGCTTAGTTCTTCCGATATATAGGTATCTTTTTTTAACTTTGCAAATTCTGCGATCAGCAAAACAAATAGTTTTGGATACTGCCTGAGTAATTCTTCTTTACAATCCCAGCCATCAATTTTTTTTAGAAATTTACGAAAAAATCTTGCATAACTTTTTTGTTTTTCTAAAGAATGTACTCTTTCAAGGCTTTTATAAAATGAAAATTCTGTAAGTTGAAAATCTTTATTCAAAAGATGTAAAAAAGAGGAAGCGGATTCCATAAATTTTAAAAAGGAAGCTACCTGAAGCTTTCCACGTATTGCCATCTTCACTAATTCACCCGGCTTATAAACCTCTTCTAGTGAGTCACCATGTTTTAAACAAAGATACTGATAAAATAAGAGGAACACACAACTATCTCTGTATTCCTCAAATGTCAGACCCGGATGACTCTCACTTAAAATTGACAAAAATTCATATTGTAACTGTTTTTCGTCCATCCGTTTCCCCTTTTATAATTTTTCTAAATGGTGCATCATTTCTTCTGTCAGAACTGCCTCTTCTAAACGCATCTTTTCCATAAGAAGTACTTTTTTCCGCTTCTGATAATAGTACATCTTACCAATTGACATCTGCGTTGATAAATTCGGACACTCAATCATCAATTGACGAATCATGTGTACAGATAATACCTTAACTGAAGAGTTTCCCTGAATGGCAATCATCCGTTGCCTTTTTATCTCTGGATGTTCATTAAAATACCATGCAAAGTAGTAGGGATCCATTATCCCATTCTGAAATTCTATCGAAACAAAATTGGATGGGATAATCTTGCCCTCATGCTGTTTCTCCAGTACGGCAGCACGATGGAAGGAGGTCAGTCCGATTACGATGCTATGCTCTTTTGCCAGATTTAAATTCTTCACCTTTTTTTTATCAACCAAAGCCGTAGGAACTTCATAATCCCACACTCCATTTTCCTCGTCAATTAACTGACTGATCGTAAGAATGGGATACTCTGCTCCCTCACTTAATATCTTTGGCTTTATCCTATTCAGTACAACACCATGCGTAATCTGGCTGATTTGTTCTAAAAGGAACTCCAACCTCACTGCCCCCTCGTAAAAATAATTTATTTGATAATCTCGCGAAGTGCCAGATTAATTCTTCCCATCTTATCAATTTCAAGAACTTTTACTTTTACTTTATCACCGATATTAACAACATCTTCTACTTTCTCTACTCTTTCTTTAGAAAGTTTAGAAATGTGAATCAGGCCATCCTTATTTGGAGCCAACTGTACAAATGCACCGAAGTTCATAATACGAACAACTTCTCCCTCATAAATCTTGCCTGCTTCTACAGGTTCTACGATAAGACGAATGATTTCCATTGCTCTGTCGATCATTACCTGATCTACACCACAGATATCTACTCTTCCCTCATCATTAATATCAATCTTAACGCCTGTCTCATCAATGATTGCGTTGATTGTCTTTCCCTGTTTTCCGATAATCTCGCTGATCTTATCTGGATCCACATGCATCTGCATAATCTTTGGAGCATATTCTCCAACGTGGTCTCTCGGTGTAGAGATTACTGGTTCCATAACATCAGTAAGGATATGTTCACGAGCTTCTTTTGTACGAGAAATTGCCTCACGGATAATATCTGGTGTTAAACCGTGAATCTTGATATCCATCTGAATTGCTGTAATACCATCATGTGTACCGGCAACCTTAAAGTCCATGTCTCCGAAGAAATCCTCAAGGCCCTGAATATCTGTTAATACGATGTAATCATCATCGCTTTCTCCTGTTACAAGACCTGTAGAAATACCTGCAACTGGTTTCTTAATAGGTACACCTGCTGCCATTAAAGATAAAGTAGATGCACAGATACTTGCCTGAGAAGTAGAACCGTTAGATTCTAATGTTTCAGAAACAGTACGAATTGCATATGGGAACTCGTCCTCACTTGGAAGTACTGGAACTAAAGCTCTCTCTGCTAATGCACCATGACCGATCTCACGACGTCCCGGGCCACGGCTAGGCTTTGTCTCACCTACGGAGTAGCTTGGGAAATTGTAGTGATGCATATATCTCTTAGAAGTTACATTTGCATCAAGGCCATCAATCTTCTGTGCTTCAGATAATGGAGCTAAAGTTGTAATTGTCATGATCTGAGTCTGTCCACGAGTAAACATACCGGAACCATGTACTCTAGGTAAAAGATCAATCTCTGCAGCTAATGGACGAATCTCGTTAATAGCACGGCCATCTGGACGCTTATGGTCTTTTAAGATCATCTTACGAACCGTCTTTTTCTGGAACTTGTATACTGCATCATCAATTAATGGAAGCCAGTCTTCGTGTTCTTCTGCGTAACGTTCTTCTAACTTCTCTTTAATCTGACGGATATTCTCCTCACGAACCTGCTTTACATCTGTAAATACTGCCTCTTCCATAGCTTCTGGAGTGATGAAATCTACCATATCATTCCATAAATCTTCTGGAGTGTCTACATGTTCGTATTCATGTTTCTCTTTTCCGCATTCTTCTACGATACGATCGATAAACTTAATTACTTCCTTATTTACTTCATGTGCCTTGAAGATAGCTTCAATCATCTTATCTTCTGGAACTTCATTCGCACCAGCTTCAATCATGATTACTTTCTCTGCTGTAGAAGCAACTGTAAGTGCAAGATCAGAAACTAACTGCTGGTCTGCTGTAGGGTTTACGATAAATTCTCCATCAATAAGACCGATTCTTGTTCCGGCGATAGGGCCATCAAATGGAATATCAGAAATAGATGTTGCAACAGAAGCGCCAAGCATTGCTGTTACTTCTGGAGAACAATCAGGGTCTACTGCCATAACTAAGTTATTCAGAGTTACATCATTTCTGTAATCTTTAGGGAATAATGGACGCATTGGACGGTCAATAACACGGGATGTAAGAACTGCATGTTCAGATGCCTTACCCTCTCTCTTATTAAATCCTCCAGGGATCTTACCTACTGCGTACATCTTCTCCTCAAATTCAACACTAAGAGGGAAGAAATCAATTCCTTCTCTTGGCTTCTCTGAAGCTGTTGCTGTGGATAAAACCACTGTATCACCATAGCGCATAAGTGCGGCACCATTGGCCTGCGCTGCCACTTTTCCGATTTCAACTGTCAGTGTTCTTCCTGCCAGTTCCATAGAAAACTGTTTTACCATTACTTAAACCTCCTGAAAAAATATATTTATCTAATGAGGGAAGGTTTCCGAAACCACTGAAAAAAGCACTGTTTCCTCCAATGCTCTTTTCAGAAGTCTCGGGCACATCCTCCCCATAGTCATAAATTATGACCTAATCTTTACTATTCTATCACAGGATAAAAAAAACTGCAATAGTTGAGGTTACTATTTAATTCATTAAGAGAGAGACGCCCAGGAAGAGTGGTGTGCATCCCGTCAAGTAGACAATTAAAAAAATATAAAATTTTTGTGTTGCCCGGTGTATATCGGGCAACATTTTTATGCCGCCAATCGTTGCTTT